>Ga0315268_10000243_pt1 | contig 63543 bp, 72 predicted proteins | sample C1_top_MG_FD_204535 | JGI IMG/M metagenome (GOLD analysis project Ga0315268, IMG submission 204535) | Sediment microbial communities from Yellowstone Lake, YNP, Wyoming, USA - C1_top | ecosystem: Environmental > Aquatic > Freshwater > Lake > Sediment | place: USA: Wyoming | collected 2017-08-01 | reverse complement strand
GCACGAAGCTATGACAAATCGAATCCCTGCAAATGTGATCGGCGGGAGAGAACCTAATCCTACCTTTATCGCCAGCCATGTCGACCCCCAGACGAAGCAGAGCCCCCCGAAGACCAATCCGGGCAAGAGGCTGTCAAACGTCTGGTTTGTCATCGTCAACTCCTGTTTCCTAGCGATCGACTACATTACATGTTACACCTAGAAATAGTATCGCCACCTTCTCATTGGAACGACAACAGACGGATGAGGAAAGCGATGGATTCCACAGCTCTGCGCGGCAGGTCAAGCACGGAGAGTCAAATACTGCTCTTGATCGGCGTGAACGCGCTATTCGGCTTCGCGACTGGATTCAGCGCGCCTTCGGTGGCTCCGCTGATAGTCGCGCTTGGAGTGAGCATATCCTTCGTCGGGCAAGCACAAACGGTGGGCGGCTTGGGCACGACGTTCCTGCGTCTCCCGGTAGGTGTTGCGATGGACAGGATCGGGAGAAAGCCCTTCATTATACTGGGCGGTCTAGTGACGCTCCTAGGATTCGTCTCTTACTCACTCTCCACGTTCTGGCTCCTGCTAGGTGCTGGGATAGTGCTCGTCACGCTTGACTACACAATTCGGGGAACCGCTTCCTCGGCATCATTGGGCGACGCCGCAAAGGCCGGGAGGATAGGCCGAGTCTTCAGCCTCGACTTAGGCGTCACAGAATCCGCAGCCACTCTCGCCCCAATCCTAGGTGGATATGTCGCGACGGTTATGGCTATACCGTCACGTGTCATCTTCACAACATCAGCGGTCTTGACCGCGATCGCGATCACAGTAGTCTCAATCGTCTACAAACCTCCACCAGTCCAAAAGACGGAATCGAGAACGGTTAGTTCGTGGAGCCAGTTAGTTCGCGTCGATAAGCGTATTCTCCCCTTGCTTGTCGTCGTGGCACTCGATGCAGCTGCATGGAGGATCTCGTTTCCATTCTGGACGCTCTACATCTTCAAAGAGATGAACGCGACTCAGGAACAGCTTGGAATCGCACTTGCCATTTCTGCGGGCATCCCCGCGTTGACTGGGCTGACGTTGGGGAATAGGCTGGACAAGGCCGGCAGAAGACCATTCCTAGCCCTAAGTGAATGGAGCTCCATTGGAGCATTCCTACCGCTGCTATTGGCCTCCCGACCTGAGTTCGCGTATGTCTCTGCAGTCTTCTGGGGCCTTGTCTACAGTCTCTACGTCCCTGCCCTGAACGCGTACGTTGTGGACCACTTCGGGCGCGAGAGATTCGGACAGACCCTGGGAACCCTGAGTCTAGTAGCCGGCCTCGCGTCGGCAGCCTCACCTGCGTTGGGAGGCTGGATGTGGGACAACATATCTCCGAAATCGCCGTTCATTCTAACACTGGTATTGGCCAACGTTGTCGGCGTGATCATTTGGTTCAAGATCGAGGAAAAGAAAGATGAAACACCCAAGCCTTGAGCAAGAACGTGCCTGCTCTCCCGTCTGTTCCCAGTATCCTATTGGAATCGTCCTCGACGAGGCTCAGGCTGAGCCTACCGTGTGCATCTGATAGACGACGTACGCACTCTGTTGCATGCACAAACGCGGAATCCCATTCTTGACCCGGGTAGCCTGCATCGATGGTTCGAACGCTCCTATTGGGCGATCTGTTGATAACACCTGACCGACGGGAACTCCTCGAATAGAGTGTTCAGCTGACCTCTGAACAGTGAAGTCGGCTGGATCGTGAGGAGAAGGAAAAACCTCCCTCTAGGCGGAACCTCGTTTTTCTCGTCGCTCAGTTTCAGCAGGTCGTTCCTGATCGAGACTGCCCAGTTCTCCGTCATGGTCCTGAGGTATTCTATCTCGATTGCGAAGGAGAGTTGTTGAGTGATGTGATTCCAAGTCGTCGGGACTGAGGCTGCCCAACCTGCCAAGGAGAAATGACTGTTCTTTCCTGTAGGTGAGGGCAGCAACGATCCGTCCTCGCGGTGTTCGTACGTGTTCCTTGTGGGGAAGCTCAGGAAGACCTTGCCAAGTCGTCCACTCCTGAAGAGTCTGCCTTTGAGGAGGAGCATTTTCAGGTGACTTCGAATGTCGTCCGTTGACCAAAAGGACTTCGGGCTTTCTCTGAACTTCCTCATCGTGTTGATTATGGACTTCTCGATGAGCGCAAGTTCCTTCTCATCGGTCGATGGCTTTCTCTTCACCGTCTGGCCACCCCCATCTGCGTGGCGCTACAATCTTGGTCTCTACTAGTATGTACGACTTGCTTTTGCGTTGCCGCTATTGTGCGATGTGGCCTAATTCCTGACCCTCGTTGTTCAGCCTTACATCTCCAATCTCGATCTTGCGAGGGATATTCAATATTCTCGACCATATTTTGACCGTTCTCGCGGAGGGAACGGCATCTTTCAGGATACCAATCTCTTGAAGAAAACCATCTGCATCCAAGAAGCCGACGATCGCGCCCTTCAGATTCTCGATCTGTGCTCGGGGTACGCGGTTCAGATCCAGATTCTCTGGTGTGAGAAAATGGCGCAGCTTCAGTCCGTCGACGCGGAAGATCTTTAGCGAAGCTCCGTCGAGGTACTTCTGGTATCCTAGCGATCTCAGCTCTCTTCGATCGAGGCGAGTTCTCTCCTTGATCGTGTCAGGGGACCCCACAAGTAACGTCGTTCGGTTTCCTGCCTGAAGGATAGGGGAGATGCTACCTCCAATTCCCAGCGTGATGTCTGGCTGAAGCTCGTCGAGCATCTGAAGCTTGTACAGAACCGCTTCGCTTCCGGAAACCCATCCGTCCGTGTTCACAATTACGGTCTTCCCAGGTTTATTGTGGCAGTCGACGAGCCTCTTGATGCTGCGAATCACCTTGTCTCTGGCATGGCCCGGGCTCGTGAGACCGATGAACAAACGCTCAGACGGCTTGACCTGTGAGAGGTTCGTTACTTTCGCCGAGACCTCTCCTGCGGCCATCGTTGTTGGCGGACCTAGGTCAGTCTGACCTATGTCTGCGTCGACAACCGCGACCTGCCTATTTTCGAAGAGTAGGTAGTTGGAGAGGAAGGTACACAGGGTTGTCTTTCCACTGTCCGCCCCACCAATCACGACCGCGATGCCTTCTCCGAGCTCGACCAGCGCTGAACCGGCCTCACGCCACGATAGCGGAATCGTACTTCCATCGAGCTCTTCGACGCTAGCGCCCTCTCCCAAACTGATCCTGAGTGATGACGCGGAGCGAACCTCGATGGGAACCTGTTTTCCACGTGACACTATGTTTCTACCGGAATCCAATGATGCGCCGAGTACGCTTGCTTCACCCTCGGTCAGCTCAAATGAGGCTGGACCCACTATCATGACTGTCTTTCCAGCCTTAGCGCGGATCGTCCTCGCGTTTCCTATCAAAGAGAATGGCGCCCTCGTGCCCAAGGAGCGAAGATCAACCGCTCCATAGCTCGTTAAGCTTTCCATTCGCGAGAAATAGATCTCATAAGGCCGATTCTGAGATGTCTGAGAGAACGAGCGAGTTGCCACCGCATGGGTCTATATATCTATGAGAGATACACAACGAGCAGAGCAAGCTACAGCAAGAGGCGAGACGCGAATGGTTGAGGGAAGAGAAATCCCCGGCGACCTGAAATACACAAGAGAGCATGAATGGGTACGCGTCGAAGGCGACCGCTCCAGAGTCGGGATCACTGACTACGCACAGAATTCCCTTCACGAAGTTGTGTACGCTGATCTCCCCAAGGTCGGAAGAGCGCTCGGGAAGGGAGAATCATTCGGCACGGTTGAATCGGTGAAAGCGGTCTCTGAAGTCTACTCTCCCCTGTCAGGCGAAGTCATAGAAACAAATCAGAGACTCGCTGACGCCCCAGAACTCGTTAACCAGCAGCCCTATGGAGATGGATGGCTCATCTTGATGAAGCCTTCGAAGCTGAGAGAGGAACTCAGCTCACTCATGTCCGCTGGAGAGTATGGAGAACTCCTCGACAAACTGTCGAAAGAGAAGTAGAATCGCGCCACATCGCGAAGATCCGAGTACATCCACTGTCAAGATAAAACATAAAAAGCGAAGCTATCGTCGATCAGGACGAGAGACCAACATGGAAGCGGACGCGGCAGATCTCTTCACGAATAGACATGCGCAGACACGATACCTGAAACGATTCGTTCTAAGGAGAATCGCAAAGGGAAGGACTAGTGAATCGAATGCAAACCTCCGGGATTGGGAGATAGCGTCGAGATTCATGGAATTCCCATCACTTGAGAACGTTCACCACCTATGCCTATTCTACGGCTACGCCAAAGTGCGTAGCGCGCTCATCAAGGTCGAGAACGCAATCTTCGAGGAGTTCTTTTACGGCAAGATCTTCCTATATCCACTGTGGCTGAAGCGGTTCAGCAAGATCTTCGACGCCGCAAAACCCAGAGCCCAAGTACGAGAGCTACTTTCGAGTCAAGAATGAAGCTCCGAACAATAAGATACGGGGCACCTCTTTGTCCTGTTCCGAGCTTTCGTGACACACACAGCGCGGGCTAGTATGGCAACGCACAACACTGCAGAACCTAACGCTTTGAGATCATTTGCCTGATTCCCTTCAGTGTGAGGTTGGATGACAGTCAGCTTTTAGATGCCTTAAAGCCAGTATAGCTACTAACGCCGCTCGGCGGGGAGCCCAATTGACGCCCGCAGATGACATCATTCCTTCGCGATGCGAGCCTCTCGACAACCTGCTGGGTGGTGGTTTCACGATAGGAGAAGTCGTTGTCGTCTATGGTGAGGCGGGGACAGGCAAGACCACGCTTGCGCTTCAGACCGCCATAGAGGCTGTACGGCGCGGCTCGAAGGTCATCTACGTCGACGCAGACCATTCATTCACGCATCAACGATTCGTTCAGTTGGCGGGACAGGATGCAGAAGCGACAAGCGAACAAATTCTCCTCTTTTTCCCCGACATCTTCGCGGCTCAAACCAGCCTAATCGAGAACATAGAAAACTATCTGACCGGACGGACACGGTTGGCGATCGTAGACACGATCACGTCCCTGTACCGGGTGAGCCTCGGCTCAGCCCAACAGACATTTGTTCTCAACAGGGAGTTGAATAGGCAACTTGCTTATCTCAGCGAAGTAGCCGTACGCCGCAAACTCGTCGTGCTTCTGACAAGCCAAGTACATGCGAGGCTGGACTTTCCTTTCGGACGGATTGAACCAGTTGCGCGCCGCACACTCGCACATTGGCCTCGCACAATCATACGATTGAAAAACGCGTCAGAGCCATCGAGGAAAGAGATCATAGTCGAACGCCAAGAAGGCAGACAGGCCGGCTCGCTGAAGTGTTCAGCGAAACTTGCAGACCATGGATTCGAGCCGATCTGAGCTTTAATACATTGTATCTCTTCACGAACACGGAAAGAAGCAGAGAAAGTGCGGGAGCGAAAACCACACGTTCGACTTGAACGATCTCCTGATCGCAATCTACATAGCGATTCCATCGTACGTCGCGAACTCCACTCCCGTCTTACTTGGAGGAGGAATGCCTATTGATCGAGGTCGGAAACTCGTTGACGGTCGGCCGATACTGGGCGCCAACAAGACAATGAAAGGATTCGCGTATGGGTTCTTGCTTGGCAGCATGGCGGCTCTAGCAGAGGCCATCTTGTTCAGGAACTATCTGCTGGTGCTTGCAGGAATTGTCGCCAGCTTAGGCGCACTGCTCGGCGACCTTTGCGGAGCCTTCCTGAAGAGGAGACTGGATATTCCACCTGGACACCCTCTACCCGTAGTTGACCAGCTGGACTTCATCCTAGGAGCCCTTCTCTTGACTTCTCCCGTGCTGGACGTAACCTTGGGCTCGATCTTGATTCTAGTGATCGCGACTATTCCGATTCACTTGTTCTCCAATGCGGCGGCGTACATGCTACGATTGAAGAGACGCCTTTGGTAGATTCTAGTCTGGGCTAGCCGCCTTTCTGAGCAAGAAGTTGCCCTGAGTAGTAGATCACGATCAGTGTTGTCACAAACCCGATGATTAGGAGGATGTACGCATTCCTAGGCCGATATGCGAATCTCGTACTCCTAAAGAGCATGTACAAGCCTGACAGGCCGATTAGATACAGTATGGCGGAGAGAATACTCTCGTTCAGTGTCTGGCCTCCGATCCCGCCCGGATAGATGAACGTCCAGCCTTGCTGGCTCGCTCTCGGAAGAAGAGAAACAGGCTTCTCAAGGAGATCGTAGATTCCTCCGGCCAAAAAGAACGTCGCCAGAGCAATCGCCGCTATGAATAGGACTGTCCACGAACCTTTCAGTCCAGCAGCCCCGGGGGCACGGACCAAGCGAAGCCTATATGCGACGTTTCCAAGGCTCCGTCTGATTCTCCACGGCAGACGCCTAAGCCAGTTCTTGAGCCCCACAGACATCTTTCGTCGCACGCGGATAATGGCAAGAAGTTAAAATACGTTACCTCACTTCCCGGACCTTTGCCGAGGCTGTTTGGATGCCCCAACGTGTGTTCTGTCACGCATGCGGTACTACCCTCTACGATGGACTTGAACTCGAATCACCCACCGAGATAATTCAGCGATACAATGGAACCTGTCCCAAGTGCCAGAGGAAGCTCTCATTCGAACCAGAGGCAGTGAAGATAGTCCCATCCGACGACAAACCATAGCAACTCAGGAGCAGGCAGCATCAATGCCAAAACCTGATGGAAACGTAAACAGAGAGGATAGCCGTGGGAGACAATTCCTATGCTGCTGAAGACCCAACTCCACAAGTATCACCAACAGTATGGTAAGATGGTCGAGTTCGCAGGATTCGAGATGCCGCTATGGTACAAGGGGATAATCCCTGAGACGCTGGCAGTCAGAAACGAGGTCGGCCTTTTCGATGTCTCACACATGGGCAGAGCGATAGCTCAAGGCGCGAACGCAGAGGCATTCCTCAACTTTGTGACCACCAACGATGTCAGCGCGCTGAAGCCCGGACAAGCACACTACACGCTGCTATGCAACGAGAACGGAGGCATCAAGGACGACATCATCGTACTTCGACTTGAGCCGGAGCGATTCGTCGTCGTCTTCAACGCTGGAAACCGGAAGAAGGATACGGACTGGCTCAAGGCGCAAGCTGTGCGAAGCCATGCAGATTTCACAGACGTGTCAAATGAAACAGCTCTGGTTTCACTTCAGGGCCCCAAAGCTCAAGCGACTCTCGAGAAACTGTCGAAGACGGATCTGTCAAAGGTTCCCCGCTTTGGATGCGTGGAAACGGAGATCAACGGTGTGAACTGCTTGGTCTCTCGAACCGGTTACACTGGAGAAGATGGATTTGAGATACTAGTGTGGGAAGCTTCACTCACTAGCCCGGGAAGAGCTGAGGATGTTTGGAACTCGATGCTCGCAAGTGGCGAAGAGTTTGGGATAGAACCATGCGGACTGGGTTCCCGGGACGTGCTGAGACTAGAGGCGGGAATGTGCCTCTACGGCAACGACATAGACGAGAACATCAGCCCGTACGAGGCCCGTCTTGGATTCACAGTCAAGCTTACGAAATCTGACTTCATCGGGAAAGTCGCCCTCGAGAAACAGAAAGCGGAAGGAACGAAACTGCTGAGAGTAGGCCTAAGAGCAACAGCCCAAGGCGTACCCAGAATCGGGTACGAAATTGTGAAGGACGCGAACTCTATCGGGAGACTATCGAGCGGAACCTTCTCGCCAACTCTGAACTGCGGCATCGGGATGGGATACGTCCCACGCGAATATGCAATTGACGGCCAATCGCTCGCAATCATGATAAGAGAAAGACGACTTGATGCTGTTGTTACGAAGTTTCCATTCTATCCAACCGACAGGTATGGCTGGCAGAGAAAGATATAGCCTTGAGACTGGAGACGAGTTGCGTCAGCTGTCGTGAAACTTCGCGGATCTATCTTTAATTCGATACTTGAGAACCGTGGCAGGATACAGAGTTCTCGTCTCTCCCCGTTAACGGGTAACAACTGCATCTGGGACCAACGTGCACTACGATCAAAGATCTCCAAACATTGCACAACGAACACAAAGGCACACTCTTAGATAGCGCGATGCAAACTGAGCCGCTCAGACTGCCTGAAAGTGGCTTTCCGATGAAAGGCTTCGAGGTTAACCGCACGGTGTCTCATGGAGAGTTTCCATTATCTCACATATTCATTGGCCTTGAGGACTCTCAGGTTGTGCAATCACTATTCGGAGGCAAGGGGCCGGCAGCTGAGGCGTTGCGGAACGTGTGTGTGAAACTGGATGATTCCGCTGAGTACATGTACGTGAACGATGTGGACGGCAGTATCGTCGTCAGAGGAGAGTACCTGCAGTCCGCCAGCGACAAGCTTCTCTATCTTGACATCATCCATGAGCTGGTTCACGTTAAGCAGTATCACGAAGGACGAGAACTCTTCGATTCAAAGTTCTCATATGTGGATCGACCAACGGAACTCGAAGCCTACAAGGTCACACTGGATGAAGCACGCAAGATCGGCATGACGGAAGCAGAAATCGAGGACTATCTCTACGTGGAATGGATAACCAAGAAGGAACACAAGAAGCTAGCGAAGATGCTAGGCGTGAACGACCAAAGAAGCAGACAGGGTAGACCCAGTTCCTAACGTTCTTTCTTGGCGCTTTCGCCCCTCATGTATGCTTCCACCAGATTCCTTGTGAAGGATTCCAATTCCATCTGAAGCGCGGCGTTGGGAGTCGTCCAAACGTACTCTTGAATCTCCTTCCCGTCCAACTTGACCTCTGACGAGTTGGTCCGACAGAGGTAGTCCAAGAAGATGTAGTGCTCGTGTTTGATGTAGTCCGCAGGGTAGATCGCTTCCTGAACCAGAAGCAATCGAACAGGTTCAACTTCGAGTCCGACCTCCTCTCTGATCTCTCGCTTGACAGCCGTCTCTGACCGCTCGCCGAGTTCGATGTGCCCCCCAGGCACGGTGTATTTGGTTCCCCACTTGTACGACCGCACGAGCAGTATCTCCCCTTTCCCGTTGAGGATCAGCGCACCCACGGTGGCTTCAGGATAGTTCTGAACCAAGGCCAAATCCATCCTAGACGCAATTTCAAATTCTCCAGACTCAGAGGGACCGCTACTCTTGTCTTTTCCGCATGATCAATCTAGTGGAGAAGCAAGGTGAGTGGGGCATCAAATGCCAGAAGCCTTGGGCCAGCATGATCCATCGCTGAGGGACATCTACTTCATCGAAGGAATCGGCCTCTGCTCGAACATCTTCATATTTGCTGATGGCAACGACATCTCACTTGTTGACACCGGGTCTGGAATGACGCCAAACGCAATCAGTCTTCAGCTCGAAGAGCTTGGCCTAAAGATCGAATGGGTTACCAGAGTGATCGTTACTCACGGACACATAGATCACATAGGAGGGCTCACCGAGATATGCAAGCATTCCTCGCCGGAGATCTTCGTCCACGAGAACGACGCGGACGACTTGAGATCCTTAGGGATCCGGTCAATCGACTACCTGAAGGACGGCGAAGAAATCCGGCTGGGCCGGCGAGGTCTAAGAGTACTCCATACTCCCGGCCACACAGAAGGAAGCGTGTGCCTGCACGACAACGAACTCATACTCACGGGTGATACTGCCTTCCCAGGCGGATACTTCGGAAGAACGGACCTCCCGTCGGGAGACTGGAGAAAGCTCATCGATTCACTCGACAGGCTATCCCGTCTGGACGTTCGAGTCATGCTGCCGGGACACAATGAACCGCTGTTGTCAGAAGCATCCTCGCATCTCAGAATGGCTCGGAGAACCGCCGAACTTGTTAGGTACTAACCGGCCTGACCTGTGCTGACCGAATGCAAGATTAGCACCTGTATACCAAGGACTCAGTCTAGATCAACGGATGGTTCAGAATTGCAGGTCGGAATACTCGCAGATTCACATGACTGCCTGCCAAAAATCAAGGACGCAATCGATCGACTGAACTCTGAGACGATAGAACTTGTCCTTCATGCCGGTGACTACTCCGCCCCGTTTGTGACCCCCTACTATAAGGCACTGAAGGTTCACATGATCGGAGTATTCGGCAACAATGACGCTGAGAAAGGCCAGCTGAGAGACAGATTTGCAGAAGCCGGACACGAAATCAACGGCAGATTCGCAGAGGTTCAAGCGGGTAACCTCAGGATCGCACTGACTCACGGAGACGAAGACGATCTACTACGATCGCTGACTACATGCGGAGGCTACGACGTGGTCGTACACGGACACACTCACCAAGCCAAGATAGCCGAGGAAGAGGGCACACTCGTGATCAACCCCGGAGAGATCTGCGGTTACCTGACCGGGAAGAACACTTTCGCAATACTGAACACCTCGGAAAGAAAGGCACGCTTGTGTTCATTCTGATTGATTTACAGCTAACGAGGAAGCGAAGAGCCACTGAAACCAGTCTCTGAGGAATCTCTTGATCTTCGAGAGCTTTCTGAGAGGTTCAAGTTCTCAGAGGAGACGCTCAGAGAACTTCTTCCGGTCTACGGCCCCGAGCTTGCGAAAGTAGTCCGAGCCCTAAAGTCGCCCGGAAAACGCTACTATGTGAGAGCAAACACGATCAAGACAACGCCGGAAAAAGTGAGAACAAGGCTTACTGACAGAGGATTCGACATTTCACAGCACGAATTGATACCTGAAGCGCTATGGGTTCCCATTGAAGGACCGTTCCAAGTCCCAGCACGTACGAAGAAAGTGATGGTTGACAAATTCACAGCAGAATCAGTTCTACAAGGAGCCAACGTCTACGCGCCTGGGATCGCGAGATGCAGCAAAGTCCGAATCGGCGACAGCGTGAACGTCATTGACGACGAAGGAGAAACGCTCGCATCTGGAATCGCACGAATGAATGAGACTCAAATCCTGACCTTCAGAAAGGGACTCGCAATAGAAGTGACCGAATCAAGATTCAGGGTTCCAAGCTTTCGCGAATTGCCAGAGTTCGGAGAAGGCCTGATTTATCCGCAATCTCTGCCAGCTATACTCACAAGTAGAATACTCGACCCCAAACCGAATGACGTCATCCTTGACATGACTTGCTCGCCGGGCGGCAAGCTCTCGCACATCTCTCAACTGATGAGGAATCAAGGGCGCGTCATTGGCGTGGATCGTAACAGACGCAAGATTGAGGAAACAATGGAGACCTGTACTCGCCTAGATTGCTCAAATGTCACTCTTTTCGTGCACGATAGCAGATACCTCTCAAGCGACTTCTCGACGCTCAAGCCGGACAAGGTTCTCGTCGATCCACCCTGTAGCGCGCTCGGAATAATGCCAAAGGTCTATGAGTACACCACGAAGAGCGAGATCGAAGCGCTCGCCAGATACCAGACGCAATTCCTTGAAGAAGCATCCAAGATCGTGAAGCCTGGAGGACGGATCGTCTACAGCGTCTGCACGCTCAGTTTGCAGGAATGCGAGCGGAATGCACTTCATGCTACCGAAACCTGTAAGCTATCTATTCAAGCGCAGTTGCCTATGCTCGGCGACAAGGCGATTCCGATCCAAGACAAACCTACGGACCATTGTCAGAGATTTCACCCTCACAAGCACGACGCCGGCTTCTTCATCGCTTCCTTCCAGAGACAGACTCAATGAACGTGACGGATAGCAAGGCTTAACCGGGACAACAGCGAAGACGGCTTTTCTTGATATACATGGGCTTCTCAGATCAGGTTCTGACAAGAGGCAAATCAGGGAAGCTTGAGCTGAGGACACTTCGCTCGCGCGGATCATTTGTGATGTGCAAGTATCTGGACCCTGAGACACTGAAGTTGGCTGACAAGAAGACGAAGCTTACGCTCAAAGGCGAAGACGGGATCGTCGAAGAATACTTCATCATACCGCTAAAGGACCCAAGAAGATCACTGCTCGTCAAAGCTGAGGGTGAAGACAAGGATAGAAGGGTCTGGAACCAACAGACACAGCAGGAAGAAGAACTTTGAATCTTGACGCCTGTGACGCGAACCGTCCAGAATCCATCGAGCTCTCCGGGTGAAGCCTCTTGCATGAGGAAGTGGAGATCTCGCGGGAACAGATATTGGGGCCGCTCGATCTCGAGGCGACCTTGCTGAGCGGCCAGACCAGTGAACCGCAATGGGATCTGGAAGATGGATATTACTGGGACGCCGAGGATTTCGGAGGAAGAGCAGTGAAATACTGCGTTCGCCAGACCGGAACTAGAGAAGAACCTCATCTCAAGATCACGATCACATCAGACGATAGCAATGGGAGCCTCGCGAGAATCGTGATTCATCACCTGATCAACGTCCTGAGGCTCGATGATGATCTGAATGCCTTCTACCAGGCGTTTGATCCAACGAAAGGAGACATCATTTCCAAAACATTCTCGCAGCTTGTTGGCCTGAGACTGATGCGGGGCAACAACCTGTTTGAGAGCCTAATCAGCTCGATCTCAACGCAACATAACTCGATACTACTTTGGACAAAATCGGTCAAGATGATCAGAGACAACTTCGGCCCATCTGTGCGTTTGTCTGACGGTTCAACAGTCCACCTCTTCCCACGACCAGAGACGCTGGCTTCTGCCAGCGAACAGGATCTCGAGAGAACTGGACTGGCGTACCGCACAAAGTACGTCATCGAAGCCGCTCGCAGAGTCCGAGACGGAGAGCTGAACTTGGAAGAACTCCACCTCCGAGACTATGAGACGGCGAAGGCGAAGCTAATCGAGCTACCTGGAATCGGTCCTAAAGTAGCTGACTGCTTTCTACTGTACGGTCTCGGAAAAACGGAAGCCGCTCCAGTGGATATATGGATCCACAGGATAGTTCGCAAACTGTATTTTCACGGCGCCAGTGTGAGTACGGAGAAAGTGGCGAGGTTTCTTCGAGAAAGATATGGATCATGGGCTGGCTACGTCCAGCTCTATCTTTTCCATTACGCGCGGAAGACACGGCTCGTCTGATGGAACCGAAAGCTCGATCTATCATTATCAGTTCTGGCGGATCTTTTTCGTTGCTTTCGTCTTCTTGACGACCTTTCTCTTGAGGCGGGTTCCGCATACTCGACATGTCTGATCTGCATCTTCGATTGGGTACCTTCTGAAGCACGCGGGGCAGTAGTAGACCCAGTTGAACTTGCGCGTTATCCCAAAGGTTGCGAGCGAGGCGTGTTCTATGTCCAGCGTTTCGGATACGTTCTGTATTGCGTAATCATCGCTAACGATTGCCGGCGAGAAACCGCTCTTCTTCAGGTCCAACGCGAGGGCAAGAACTTCAACGTCAGCATTTGACAGCACGCCGATGTCACCTACCCTAGATGAAGTCTCATGAACAGTACTGATGGAAGATGCGGTTGGTCTCCTCACGATGAGATGACCTGAATCCCGCGACGCGCCAAATCTAGTATACGGCAGGGTATTTGGGATCAGCTCTTCCGTCACGCTCGGAACCGAGTACGTGGGCAGTTCAAGCGCGGAAGGATTTAGTCCCATGATCAGCGCTGATGTGTCCAATACCAGAGTCTTCACTCTAGTCTTGTCTGAGAAATGCGCACCCTTACCGGTATCCAAAGCTCTCAGGCCGTGCTTGTCCACGGAGTTGACTCATGAGACTCAATTAAGTCTTGAGTGAACAGACGCAAGAGTTCTCAAGGCTCTGCGTTTGATGGGCAGAGAGAATGCGTATCTGCGTTCCGTGAAGACGGAATCAGGCTCGTCATGCAATCGACTAGTCCTGGGTTCGTTACACCTTCAAGACGCGGAGAGTGCGAAAAGCCACATTCCCTTGCACTTGATTGCTGGGCTGGTCGTGGGTCTTATCGTTGCAACGGCTGTCTTCCCGTTCATGAGAAGACAGATGCCACGCGGTGGGAAATCAACGGAAAGACGGATCTACGATAGGCCTTTGCGGCATTGCATTTCATGTGAGACTGAGATCATGCCACACAGCGTCTACTCTGAACATTGTGGAGTCAAGCAGACATAGCGTTTCTTGAAGAAGTGAAAAGGTCAATTGAACCTGGAGAGTTCACTGATTGTTTCGCGGCATTGGGCGAAGACGCATGAGACCTCTCAGGGAACGAATGGGTCCGAGTCGGACGAACACGGCTTTGTGAGATGAACGAGCAATCGTGACCGCGGCTTGAGGGTGTAGCTCGCGTTGAAGTCGTCCGTCGACAACCAAAGTTCCCTTCAGTTTCGGAGCTTCTAGCTCGACTTTGATCCTGTTGTCCATGGACACAACTAGAGGTGTTAGATGCTCGAGGGGACAGATGAAAGTGACAACGAAAGCGTTGACCGAGTTGTCCAAGATCGGGCCATTTGCTGACAGAGCGTACGCTGTAGATCCTGTAGGCGTCGAGACAATGACACCGTCGCCGCGAAACTCCAAGAGCTGGGACTTGTCGATCGAGACCATGAAGTGAAGCATTTTCGACGGTGTTCCGGACGCTATCACGACCTCGTTCAAGCCGTCGACAGGTTTCTCGCCCTCGATAGCCACGGAAAGCTTTGCTCGTTCTTCCGTCTTGCAGGTGCCCTTGGTGTAACTCTCAATGGCGTGCATCGCGTTTTCAGGATCGACTTCTGTGAGGTATCCCCTTCTGCCCATGTTGACTGCCAGTATGGGGGTCTCGGGTTTCGGAATAGACATGCAAGTCTTGAGGACGGTACCGTCTCCGCCGACAGTAACGATCAAGTCTGCATCCATCTTTGAAAACGGAACACCTCCTGGCAGTTTTGCGACCTGAGAGAGCTGCTCTTCAGGCAGAACCTTCAGGCCTTTCTTGGTGATTTCCTTGTAGAGTTTCAACGCGACCTTTAGGGCGGCGTCTCCGTCAAGCCTTGAAACCAGACCAATCCTCGTAACCAAGACCGGGCCGCTCGCATCTTGTAGAGATCTCTACCGACTATTTATGGTATGCAAAATTGTCGGATTAATACACCAGTACCTTTCGATGGCCGAGCTGAATCGCGAATGACGAGCCTGGCGTCCTCTGTTCAACGATGAGACCTGTCTCGCAAGCCTTTTTAGAAGTGCCCACTCTAGTCCGTCTCTACAGAGCTGAGGAACCAGCATTGAGCAGACCAGTCGATGTAGGTTCGCTGAAGATTGGACAGTACGTTGTCATCGAGAACGAGCCTTGTAAGATCGTGGAGTTCGAGAAGAGCAAGCCCGGAAAACACGGCTCAGCAAAGGCAAGGATCGTTGCAATCGGCGTTCTGACTGGGCAGAAGCGTAATGTGATCAGCCCTGTAGATGGGAAACTGGAGGTTCCGATGATAGACAAGAAGACTGGACAAGTTCTCTCAGTCCAGCCTGACTTGGTCCAGATCATGGACATGCAATCATACGAGACGTTTGAGACGCCGCCGCCGGACGAAGAGGAAGTCAAATCCAAACTCGCACCTGGCGTCGAGATTGAATACTGGGAAATGCTCGGGAAGAAGAAGATAGTGAGAACCAAAGGCTAGCAACAAGCTAGCCTATAGAGAACTCACTGAACGAGGCATCTGAATGCCCTATGTTAGGCAGATGAGACTCAAGCCGGGCATGAGACTCAGCAGAATCTCAGATCAGATGCGTCGGTCAGGCGTTCTCGGACCCAGAAGATTCGCCGACGCCGTCGAAATTATGGCAACCATGTTCGGCGACGACCGATACACGAACATGATGGCAATTGCTGGTCCCATCGTTCCGGGCGGATTGCGTCAACTCGTCAGCGACCTAGTCTCGAACAGACGAATTCACGCGCTGATCATGACAGGCGCCAGTGTGACACACGATCTCGTGGAGGCTCTAGGACATAGACATGAAATCGGAGACGAAGCTTCTGACGACCGAAAACTGAAGAATCGCGGCTTGCATAGGATATATGACATCTACATCTCACAGCGAGCAATAGAAGCCGTCGAGAAATTCGCTTACAAGTCAGTATCCAAGATCGATGAAGAGAAGAGGCGCAATATCGCGCCTTGGGAACTGCTTCGTGAAATCGGGAACCAATTGCGTGATCCCTCATCAATCCTACGGAACGCCTCGCAGAGAAATGTTCCGGTATTCTGCCCGGGCTTGCATGATTCGATGTTTGGCACTAACCTTTGGACATTCGGACAGCTTAATACTCTTCAGCTCAATCCAATGCGCGATTTCAGCAGGATTGTTGAAATGACTTATGAGAGCAAGAAGACTGGACTCATCATCCTGGGCGGTGGGATGCCGAAGCATTTCAGCTTGCTCGCCAACACGTTTCGCGGCGGACTGGAAGCGGCAGTTCAGTTCACCATGGATCGACCCGAACCAGGAGGGCTGAGCGGAGCTCCTCTCGACGAGGCGGTTAGCTGGGGTAAAATCAAGCCGGGTAGTCGTACGGCGACTGTGATAGGAGACGCAGCGACGCTATTCCCTCTGGCCTGTATCGCTGCTCTGGAGAAGGCAGCCTAGACCAGGCGTGGCAGGCGGATTTCGATTACGCCACGCTTGAATTTCGAAGTCATCCCTGACTCGACGACGGGGACCGGCGTGCGGATCCTAGTGTGGTAGGATTTGAACTGGCCACCTCTGTGTCTCACACCCATGTCGGCGAACGTTATTCGACGCTTCGTGTTCGCTCGGATTTCGATCGTGTCGTCTGCGGGGAGTTTCAAAGTCACTTCCTCAGGGTTCACGTAGGGTAGGTCCACTGTGACGATGACTTCGCTTGAGCCTACAGTTATGTTGTAGAGGGGCTCGATGCTTTCGGCGGTTTCGTTCCAGCTGGAGACGAAGACTCGTTCGACCATGAATTCAGCTCGCTTGAAGTACTCATCCATTGCCTCAAAGATGTGTCTCTTCCTATCATGCGACATTCCTTATCTCACCCGTACAGCGCGGGAACCTCGTATTCCTGAGACTTACCCATCCTAGCCATCTCGGCCTGCGTCCTCTTCATGACATCTCTGGCTCGGAGACGGATCTCCTCACCTTTCTGCAGCAAATCCGAGACATCAACCTTCAAACCAAGAATCTTGTTCAATGCATTGAGCGCGGCCGCAGCCGCCTCCGGGTCAGGATAGTTATAAAATGATTGAGTGAGCAATGTGATCGCGGGCAAGTTGATCTCTGTGCACTTCCTCAGTATTAACGCGTAAGCCCCGACGATATATCCTTCCCCAAGCACTTCGGCAGAGTCACCGAGTTTCTTCTCAAGAGACTTGTCAGAAAGTGCTGCGAAGACCTTTGGCACGTCGAGGTCCTGACGGTTCTGTACGGCCATCCCGCCGATTGAGATCACCATTTCCACATTATGTGAAGCCGCCCAATTTACAATGGCATCTGCCAGCGATCTCGTCAGTGACGCAGGGATGGCGGTCTCTGCCAGTATTACAACCAGAGACTCGTTTGCGAAAATTCTGATCGGTGATTTTGGGAGGCCGTCGTGAAGCACGATCATTGGTGGGAATAAGTCGGACTCGACGGAGCCCACCTCTTCCATCTTCAAGGAAGATACGATGTGAGATGCGGCTACTAGGCCGACTAGACCCACGTCGGGCAGACCATTGATGAGAGTGAACTTCTTCGGTAGTGTTCCTCTCTCTACGACCTTCACATCCTCAGGCAATGATCCTCGACCTATGATGAGACTCCTCCGGAAATGATTCGACCGGATAATGAATCTATCCATAATTCAGCCGATCAAGCTTACGGAGTCCTGCAAGCTCGAAGTACAGGCACGGTTGTGCTGATGAAGAGGCTATAAGTCACCAAAGTTCAAGACAACACCGATCCATCGGAGAACTGCGTAATTGAGTGCCCTAGGAGATCTTGGCAAGTCACTCGGCGACGCAGTGCGGAAACTGCTGAGATTACCGATCGTCGACGAGAAGGCGATCCGGGAGCTCGTCAAAGACCTTCAGCGAGCACTACTGCAAGCAGACGTGAACGTCGAACTGGTCCTACAGATCTCCCGCAGCGTTGAGAAGAGAGCGATCGAGGAGAAACTCCCGCCGGGCATCTCACGACGAGAGCACGTCATAAAGGTCCTTTACGAGGAGTTGACGAGGTTCCTCGGCGAGGAGGCCCCGAAGACAACCATACCGCCGGGGAAGACCCATGTCATCATGCTCGTTGGAATACAGGGGACCGGCAAGACCACAGCCGCCGTGAAACTCGCGAGGTTCTATCAGAAGAGAGGATCACGCGTTGGAATCATCTGTGCAGACAACTTTCGACCTGGAGCCTACGAACAACTTGCGCAGCTGGCAAGCAAAATCTCAGTTCCGGTGTATGGGGATCCGAAGAATCCTTCTCCCGAGAAACTCGTGAAGGAAGGTTTCTCTCACTTCGAGAAGGAGAAAGAGTATATCATAATCGTCGACACCGCAGGCAGGCACAAGAATGAAGCTGAACTGATGGATGAAATGAAACGCCTCGCAAGGCTGGCGAAGCCCGATGAAATCGTTCTTGCGGTGGACGGGTCGATAGGGCAGGCCGCAATGGGGCAGGCCAAAGCGTTCAATGAAGCGACCAACATCGGATCTATCCTAGTGACGAAACTTGACGGCACAGCAAAGGGCGGCGGGGCACTCTCCGCCGTCGCGGCTACAGGGGCGAAGATCAAGTTCGTCAGCGTCGGTGAAGGAACGGACGACCTCGAACAATTCGTTCCCTCGAACTTCGTCGGGCGTATTCTGGGTATCGGCGATGTCGCATCACTGGTTGAGAAGGTTCGAGAAGCCGAGATCAAGATACCTGAGAAGAAAGCACGTGCTATGCTTGAAGGGCGTTTCAACCTGAAGGACATGTACGATCAGCTTGAGGCAGTCCGCAAGATGGGCCCACTTAAGAAAGTCCTCGGAATGCTGCCGGGCGCCTACAATCTTCCGGACGACGCGATGGAGAACGCGGAAGAGAAGATGGATAGATGGCGCGTGATGATCCAGTCGATGACAAAAGAGGAAGTTGAAGCGCCTAAAATCATTGATTCCTCAAGGGCCCGAAGAATCGCCAGAGGATCAGGAAGGACCGAGAAGGAAGTCAAAGAACTCGTGAACCAGTACGCTATGATGAAGAAGATGATGAAGAGCATGAAACGTCGACAGGGCGCGATGCTGAAACGGCTTCCGTTCCAAATGTAGCCACGGGCCACTGGTTAGGATGCTTTAATAGCCCGTCGGAATTCTGCTAGCAGAACCATCCAAAAGAAACGCTCAGGAGCAATAATACCGTTGGTAAGGCGTTCGAAAGGCTACAGATCAAGGACTAGGACCCTTTTCCGAAAGCAGCCTCGAGAGAGAGGGAAGGTCGGTCTCAGCCGCCTCCTCAGAGCGTACAATCCCGGGGACAAGGTCAAGATTAGCATCGACTCCGGTGTACACAAGGGCATGCCGCACCGTCGATACCACGGCCGAGTAGGTATCATCAAGGGGCGCCGGGGACGAAGCTACGTCATCGAAGTCACCGAGAGAAACCAAACGCGCACCTTGATAGCCAGGCCTGAGCACATAGAGTAGTTGATCCGGTATTGCCGCGAAAGCTGATAGATGCAAAACCAATCACAACGGCTGAGGCCCGAAGGATTCTTGAAAGGGCAAGCGAAGAAGAGCTGGGCGAGTTCCAGCGGAGGACCCGCGATTACACCGTCAAATTCTCGAAGATCCAACCAAGCAAGGCTGAGAAACTGCTTCGCGACCTCTCAGAGAAACACCAGCTAGAACGCAAGGACGCGATACAAATCGCAAATTGCATGCCCTCATCGATCGAAGAGGTCAGGACGGTACTCACTGTAAAGGGTCGTGTTTTTACTACCGAACAGCTGGAAGACATCCTGAAGACGCTGGCCCCATACAGGTCATCCTAGACGTGTGAATCACACCACCTAGCAGAGTTCATCTTTGCACAGCTCCTGTATGTGACTGGACCACTGCAGATACCTCGACGGACGATGCCCGAAAGACTTTTGACAGCGACGAGGCGACACACACTCTCAGGAAGAGCAACCTATGTCTGCGTCCTGGAAGACGTTCCGAACTCTGCCAATGAGTGAGCATGCCGCAAACATGAATCTGCTTGGTTGTTAGTTTCTGAGGGCGCAGGAATCTAATCACGAAGTGATTCTTGATGGAATCAAGAGACAGTCATGAGAGATACGGCGCTCCAAGTGCTCGCCAAGGCAGAGACGAAGCTCTGCGGCCCAGGTTGTATGAAGAATATGCGTACGTGCTTGACTTCTTGAGCTACGGCAGGCCCTCTGCCGAGAGACCGAGACGTGTGGCTGCACCTACTGTCCAAGTCATCGGTGAAACCTACTTCACGCTCCTTGAAGCCGAACTGAAGCTGGGGGCGACTGCGACTCCGCATGAACGTATCTATGTCGGTCGAGAACGACGCGAGAAGATCGAGCGGGTGATGGGAAGGATCAGCTATCAAGAACTCACGGCAAGCGCCAAAGCTGAGCTTCAACCCGTTCTGGAGGAACTCGTTAGTAATCAAGAGGAACGGTTCGTAGGCTTCTTCAATGTCTCGCAGCCCGTCACGCCGAGAATGCACGCTCTTGAGCTGCTGCCTGGAATCGGAAAGAAGTCAATGTGGCAGATCGTGAACGCTCGAGAAAGGAAAGCTTTCACGAATTTCAAGGACATCCAGGAAAGAACCAAGATATCGGATCCAGTGAAGATTCTTGCAAAGAGAATTGTGGACGAACTGAGCGGGGAGGGCAAGTACAGGCTCTTCACACGCACAGTCTAGCAAGCGCCTGCCAGCCCACGCACAAGAACGAAACATTCGGATTCCAGCACGCCACGGAGTATCGTTTGAGCCATGCTGCCTACAGTCTGAGCGGATTGCATATGCCTTTCATAATACGGCCAACGCCACCATTCGATTTTCAAAGAAGCGCTCAGATGCACTCCCGCTTCAGAAGCAATCTGCCAGACCTCTACGAAGATGGAGTCTACATGAGGGTTCTTCGTGCGAACAGAAAGCCGGTTCTCGTATCCGTCTCATCAAAAGGAACAACAGAAGAACCGAAACTGCTTATCGACACGTATCCATCACTGAACAAGCCTGAATTGCTTTCGTTGGAACGGCTACTCCGGTCAATGTTCGAGCCGACATTCGACTTCGAGCACTTCTGCGCAATTGCAAGGAAAGACGCGCTAATGAGAAAGATCGCCAAGAAGCTTCGAGGCCTTAGGCCGATACGTCCGCCGACGATCTTCGAGTCGGCAATCATAGCAATAACTGAGCAGCAGATCTCGCTCCACGCTGCAACCGCGATTCGCTCAAGATTGATACAGAGATATGCTGACACAGTCACACGTAACGAAAGAACATTCTACGGTTTTCCTACTCCGGAATCACTGGCGAGAGCGAAGCCGGCCGGATTGAGAAGGGTCGGTCTCAGCGGTACCAAGGCACGATGCATAGGCGAATTCTCAAGGAGAATCGCAGAGGGTGGATTCGACCTCGAAGGATTGAGCAGAATGGATGATGATCAAGTTGCCAGTGAGTTAACGAGGTTTTGGGGAATTGGAAAATGGACCGCGGAGTACGTGCTCGTGCGTGGAATGGGACGCGTGAATTCACTTCCAGCCGACGACCTTGGAATAAGGCGAGCGGTGTCACAGGCCTACTTCAACGGAAGAAGGATATCTACAGATAAGGTCCGGAAGATGATGATGGAGAAGTTCGCCCCGTATAGTGGGATTGCAGCGTTCTACCTGATGTACCATCTGTTCTAGGAACCATCAAGTTCATAGAAAGGGAAGGAGACCTCAGTTCGCGCAATTCCGGAGCGGCCATGTAGTTGTTGGATCACTACCGAAGCCACGCCATGACAAGATGCCTGTGCAATTCCGGAGCGGCCATGTAGTTGTTGGATCCCCAAGCGGTTATGCTCAGCACCTTGGCGAGCATGACCACAAGCCTAGGCGCCGCCCTCGTTTTCTTCGTGAAGAAGACAAGTCACAGGACGCGAGATGCGCTAGTTGGATTCTCAGCAGGACTCATGCTCTCAGTGACGGCTCTCAATCTCATACCGAAGGCACTCGGACCGAACCAACAGAACCTTCCCCAAGTTATCACAGGAATCGCGCTAGGTGCCATAGTGCTCTTCGTCGCCGACACATATATGCCCCACATTCATGGATTCCTAGTTCCAGATCAGCCGCTCACGAAAGGAATGAAGACCGCCCTCATGCTTGTAGCTGCGCTAGTCATCCATAACTTTCCTGAAGGCTTCGCCACTGGAACGGCCTACTCCGGAGGAGTAACGGTCTTCGGCAACACAGTCGCTCTAGCCATAGCGCTGCAAAACGTGCCGGAGGGTTTCCTTGTCTCGGTCCCTCTGAAGAGCCAAGGCTACTCGACACGAGGCAGTTTCATCGCGGGGGCTCTCTCAGGCTTCATAGAGCCAGTCTGTTCAGTCGCTGCTCTCGTCGTCGTAGGACTGTTTCGTGCGCTTCTTCCCTATGCGTTGGCTTTCGCTGGAGGCGCCATGCTCTACGTAATCTTTGACGAGATGGTGCCTGAAAGTCACAGCCACGGGTTTGAAAGAGCAGCAACCGCGAGTTTCATGACAGGCTTCTTGTTGATGACGATCATGAACTATGTGGCTTCAGTGATCTTCGGGTGAACAGCCACCGCATCCACGCATGTGAAGACATAGATACATGAATGACTCAGCGAGGGCCCCCGCAAGGCACCGAGAAATGTCATACAATGCGCCGAAGGTTTTCGACGACACAGTTACATTGGCTTCTCAGCAGAAGACGGGGACCCTTTCAGTCTCGCTCTCGGAGACAGGGTTCAAAGAAACCGCTAGGAACATGTTCCTGTTTTTCCTCTGTTCGAGAGATAGATGAGTAGCATCAGACTTGACTCGCAATGGGCCAAACGCTCGTCAAACGACCCTAATGTCCAAGAGCATCCGAATCGAAAGAGAGACTCTCAGTCCCAGAAGAGTCTTGTTCTTGCGTATTCGCGTTCGGCTTTGAGTATGTCAACGTAGAAGTCCTCTTCCGTCCGATGTAACTTTCTTAGCACTCTGATGGCAGTGGTTGCACCGACACCTCTTCCGCTCATCACGATTGCAGCTTTCTTGCCGTTTGTCTGCATTAGGCTCGCGCTCAGCCAAGCGCGCTTGTATGCTTGCTCCTCTTCATCAGTGGGTCTTTGGTGGTGGATTCGCCTTTTCACAATCTTGACCAGTTCATCATCGCCCACGTATGTTGCCGCGATCAGAGTTGACTTGCAATGTGGACACTTTATGACCTCGGAAAGGTCGCCGACTACTCTGATTCCGTCCCAGTCCCCTTTGTACAGACAAACGAGCCGAACACGACTTGCGAGCAACCTCTCCTTGATGATCAGAGTGAGACTCTTGCTCGGGATTGCAGGCCGAAGAAGATCGTGCGGAATGATCTTGTCCACAATTGGTAGCGCGAGCGGAGAACAACTTACCTCCGTCTCCTGCACGATCTGAAGCGAGACTACGCCATCTCTCAGCTGCTCGACGAACTTCCTTGCATGTTCCAAGTCGAGTTTCTCGAGAAAGACTTCTCTTTTCGTTTCTTGCTCGAGCGGCGTGCCCTTGAAGATCTTGACGAGAAGCCTAGCTCTTGTTGCCTTGTATTCTGCGGTCCGTTCGACTGCGCCGAACCTCTTCGCGACGTGCCAATGCCTCCAAGCAAATGTGTCAGAGGTCTCCAGTGCGCTCGCAACCACTTTCTCAAGCTCTTCCGGACCCAACTGCTGTAGCTCTCTTTGAACAAGCGTGGGCTCTATTTTGAACGGAAAGATAAGCGCTATTCTGTAGGAATCGGTCTGTGCTGCGATATTCACTCCCAGTCTTGCGCCAAGCAGCGAAGTCAGCGCTAATGATATGGTTTCATTCGCTAGAGTTCCGAGGCACGTGTGTACGATGACGCAGTTCTCGAACTTCTCCACCGTCGCGATAGAATCAGTAGGGACAACATAGCTTTCCGTTTGAGATCGGATAGATTCAATGGATTTCTGTCTCCCTTCTTGTGTCACGTGGAGATGGTCTCCGAGCTGAGCAAGCATCGCGTGGTCGTGGAGTCCAGTGGAGATCACGCCTCGTAATCGTCCGACTTCGCTGGCAACTTCGTAGCTGACTGGTATTATCTCGCCTTCCCATGATGGAATCGCATTCAGAGTAGGAGCAGTCGGTTCAACTTCGACTGATAGTTGATCCTCGTTAACAGCTATCACTTTCCACGTTTGACCATGCATGATCAGCTCGGTTCCTGACTTGCATTTGCGTGCGACGAAGTCCTGATCGAGCGTACCGATCCTCCTTTTGCGGAAGAAATCGAACACGAGATATTTCTTCATGTCAGGTATCATCGACAGATTCTGGTAGTAGTACCTGAACGTGTTCGGAAACCGTGCTCTGAGCACGTCCTCCTGAACCGTAATCACTCTCCCAGCTCCGAGCTGCTTCACAACTGACATGAAAGCCTCGGGCGTCAGGTCACGGTATGCGTATGCACGTTTGGTGATCTCAAGCGCTTCACCAACTGTGAGTCTGCGCAGATCCAGGACTAAGCCTGCTATCTGATGCGCCAACACGTCAAGGGCGTTTTCATGAATGACCGTCGGTTCGAGCTTCTCGTGCTTTGCGTTTTGCGTGATGACGGCTGACTCAAGAATGTCGTCCACGGATGTGCCTACTATGAGGCCTTTGGCGATTCCACGTAGCCTGTGCTCGCTTCTGCCTATTCTCTGGATCAGGCGAGCCGCTTGCCGTGGTGACATGTACTGGATGATGAAGTCTACCAAGCCCACGTCGATGCCTAGCTCAAGTGAGGACGTGCAAACGACCGCTTTGACTTTACCAGTCTGAAAGTCATGCTCTACCTCTTCTCGAATCTCCTTTGAGAGCGACCCATGGTGAACACGTACAGGTGCGTTTGGATCAAGAGCCCTCAACTGAGAACCCACAGCCTCCGCCTGTTCACGCGTATTCGTGAACACAAGCACAGAATTCTTCTCACGAATCAGTTCCGCAATGCGTCTCGCGCGGCCAATCGTGGAAGGTGGAACACCGAATCGTTCGCCGTCCTTTCGGTCCGCGGAGGTCGGTGAGACATAGTCAACTTCCACCTCAAACCCTCGCCCCTCTTTCGACTTCACAATCACTGCGTCTCTTTCGGATCCCACGAGGAACTTGGCTATCCTATCCTCGTCTCCGATGGTTGCTGATAGCCCAATCCTCTGGAAATCCTGGCTCATGAGGTTCCGCAAGCGCTCGAGGCCAAGCGCAAGCTGGACTCCGCGTTTGTCTGTTGCGAGTTCGTGAATCTCGTCCACGATCACCCATCTTACGTTGCTCAGGTGCTGACGCATCCGCCTACCAGGCAGAATCGCTTGAAGCGTCTCCGGCGTCGTGATCAACATGTTAGGTGGAGACCTTGCCTGTAGAGTCCGAGTAGCAGTCGCAGTGTCCCCGTGCCTGACCTGAACTTTGATGCCAACCTCCGCGCCTAAATCAGAAAGTCTCCGCAGGATATCCCTGTTGAGCGCGCGAAGGGGCGTAACATATAGTATCGATATGCCCCGCGTCTCGTTTCTGCTTCTCGCTGAAATGAAGAGATCAAAGACGGGAAGCACGGCGGCGAGAGTCTTCCCCGTTCCAGTCGGGGCGATGAGAACCGCGTTCTTGCCTTCGAGAATTGGCGGAATTGCTAGTTTCTGAATATCACTAGCTTCGGCTATCTCGAGCTTCGCAACTTCCTCCCGTAATGGTTTCTGCAGCAAGGCAAACGCGTCATCGGGCAAGGATGAATGCTCCTAACTCAATGCAGCTGAATCGTGGACATTGCAGCCGAGCCTGTATCGTTTCTCGTCTCCAAGTTCGCTCTGCGAACCTCAGTCTTCGGTTTATTGGTTTCGTAGATCAGCGATCGGTCAGTCTTGAATCAGAAATTCATGCGTCACGCCAACGGCGAAGTTGTGCGCTCAGCTCTTCTCGTATGCAAGGTATGCAAAGGTAAGAACAAGTGCCACGGACCCGGTGACCACGATTCCAATCTGTAGGAGGCTGTAGAATTCGTCGGCTGTCAATGCTCCCCGCCATCTTGCATGCGTACACCGAAGGTTCTGATTTAAACAATTCTGTAGTGCCACGAAAAGATGTCAGGGCGCAGTCTCAGGCCTTGTCCTCCATTGTTGAGTGATCTTACTGTATTGCGTGTCCCGAAGGTTGCTGGTATCGTATCTTCCGAGTGCAGACGAGATTTTCTGTGCGATTATGTGGTAGCACAATGCCCTCTTGCCGTCCATGACTCTAAAGTAGTAGTCGTCACAGTTGCAGAAGTTCGTCTCAGGGATCACTTGGTAAACTGCCTTTCTGCCTTTCACAGTCCAGATCGTCCGTCCGCTCGGCTTGAACTTGTATCTGTGGACCCTTCGCTTCTCCACTAGCACCAGAGCATTCTTGCATCGGTCGCCGAACTGTTCCTCAAGTCTGGCTCGTTGAGAATCCGTCAGCTTGTGCGAGGATGCCATTTCCTGACAGACGCCTTCGATTACTGTGAGCTCCTTGTCATATGCTTGCGACATAGTGTATCCGGCCACGCGGGCTAGCTCATGAAAGCTCCCAGCCTTTCATTAAAGATATGTTGAAAGAATCCTATTGTGGAAGGGATTTGGCACACAGAGAGGGTTGGTCAGTCTTGGTCGGGTATGGTCTTGCGCCGGTGGATGATTCTCCCTCTCTGTTGCTGCAGGGCGAAGGCGAGCGGGTTCTCGTCATCGGCGACCTGCACATCGGATGGGAGATAACCCTCTCACAACATGGTATCCACGTCCCCTCACAAACATCTAAGCTCGCAGATCGCGTAGTCGAAGTAATCAACAAGTCGAGTCCAACCAGAATCGTGTTTCTCGGTGATGTGAAGCACACAGTCATCGGAGCGGAGCTGGAGGAATGGAGGGACGTACCAGAGTTCTTCGAGAAGATCGTCCCACATGTCTCAGACATCCAGATCATCCAAGGGAACCATGATGGGAACATCGAGCCGATGACTCCCCGCCAAGTGAAGATCATTCCTCCGAGCGGGATCGCGTTATGGGGAAGATACGGCCTCTTCCACGGACACGCATGGCCGGCACCTGAGCTCCTCGGATGCGAATCCCTGATTCAAGGCCATTTGCATCCGGTCGTAGCATTCACCGACGCTCTAGGTTACAGGATCACGAGACCAGTCTGGGTACGAGCACCATGCAACGCAGCAAAACTGGCTCGCGCAATTCTGAGGGGGTCGAAACGTCGGAAGATCATGAACATTGAGGATACGGTCAAAGAGCGCTGCGGGGTTGAATTGAGAGTCGCTCGCTGCCTATTTGTTCCCCCCTTCAATGACTTCCTAGGCGGTCGGCCAATCAACGTGAAGCCGCATTTCGGATCGAGATGGACGAAGACTGATCGTTTTGGTCCTCTCCTCAGAGGAGGAATCGTGAACATGAATGAGGCGGAGGTTCAACTCTTGGACGGGACCTACCTCGGGACCGTTAGGCAGCTTCGAGCGTTCGCCTAGGCACTGTATGAATTCGGCAATGGAGCCTGCCGCGTGGCGGAGAGATAGCACGCGCTGAAGTTCTTACGGTAAATACCTCCCTTGCTCAGAGTAAATATAGTAGGTGAAGGGAAACGCACGCAAGGTTAGAATATAGTCCGGATGTCGCGTGCGCGATTTCTGGGCTGACCTCAGGGGCTCAAGAGTGTACAACATTCTGGAGAAGCAGGTTCTTAGTGCCACAGTCAAACTGATCGTCGTGGAGGCCCCCACAGTTTCCCGGAAAGCAAAGGCTGGCCAGTTTGTTATCGTGCGCATCGACGAAACCGGCGAACGTATTCCCCTAACCATAGCCGATTTCGACCGCCAAGCCGGCACGATCACACTCATCTTTCAAGAGGTTGGCAAGTCCACGATGCAGATGGGCAGTCTGAATCCAGGCGACCAGTTGATCACCGTCGCCGGACCACTCGGTCACCCAACAGACATCCAGAAGTATGGAACGGTGATCTGCATTGGCGGAGGAGTGGGCATCGCTCCAACCTTCCCCATCGCTCGTGCGCTCAAGGAAGCTGGCAACAAGGTCATCTCCATCATAGGCGCTCGTAACAAGTCCCTCCTATTCTGGGAGGACAGAATGAGAGCAGTGTCAGATGAGCTGATCGTCTGTACCGATGATGGCTCGTTCGGGCGAAAGGCGGTCGTGACCGAGCCGCTAAAGGAACTGCTTGAGAAACATCGGAAGGAGATCGCTCGGGTTTGGGCGATCGGCCCAGCCATCATGATGAAGTTCGTATCATCGACCACCAAGCCCTACAATGTGCCTACGATCGTCAGTCTCAACACCATCATGATCGACGGAACAGGTATGTGTGGCGGCTGCCGCGTCGTGCTAGATTCCGGTGCACAATTCGTTTGCGTCGATGGACCTGAGTTTGATGCCCACAAGGTCAATTGGGACATACTCCTATCCCGACTCGGATTCTACGTGGAGCAAGAAAGAGAAGCGGTTGAACGCTGGAAACACCGGTGCCACCTGGATAGTGCGATGGCGAGGGCAGAGGCGTAGTGCCGAAGAAGATTATCCCAAAGAAGACGTCGATGCCAGAACAACCGCCTGCCGAGCGTATCAAGAACTTCAACGAAGTCCCGTACGGCTACACAGCTGAACAAGCTATGGCCGAGGCGCGCCGTTGCCTCGAATGCGCCCGCGCTGAGTGCATGAACGGTTGCCCTGTGAACGTCCAAATACCTGCGTTCTTGAAACTCGTCGCAGCTGGGGATTTCCGGGGAGCTATTAATCTCGTCAAAGACACGAACTCATTGCCAGCGATTACTGGCCGAGTGTGTCCTCAAGAACAGCAATGTGAGAAAGTATGCGCCTTGGCGAAACGCTTTGAACCAGTCGCTATCGGCCGACTGGAACGTTTCGCCGCTGATTGGGAAGCGGAACAGGATGAAGCGCCTATCCCTAGATTGCCTCCGCCAACTGGCAAGAAAGTAGCTGTTGTAGGTTCTGGTCCAGCTGGTCTAACCGTGGCAGCCGATTTGGTTAAGATGGGTCACCACGTGACGATTTTCGAGGCGCTCCACGAGCCCGGCGGAGTGCTGGTGTATGGAATTCCGGAGTTCCGTCTACCCAAGGCGGTCGTTCGTCGAGAGGTCGAATATGTCTGCCGACTCGGAGCCAAACTCGTCAAAGACTTCGTTGTCGGAAACTCAGCAACTCTAGATGAGCTGCTGGAAGAGTACGACGCCATCTTCTTGGGATCTGGAGCCGGCCTGCCTTGGTTCCTTGGCATTCCTGGAGAAAACCTGAGCGGTGTGTATTCTGCTAACGAATATCTGACGCGTGCGAACCTGATGAAGGCCTATCGGTTCCCCGAGTATGATACACCGATCGCGCGCGGTCGCAACGTGATCACCATAGGGGGAGGGAACGTGGCCATGGATTCCTCACGCACAGCCCTTAGGCTTGGTGCTCAAGAATCCATCATCGTCTATCGCCGATCACGTGAAGAGATGCCGGCCCGTGCTGAAGAGATCCATCATGCTGAGGAAGAAGGCGTCCAATTCAAACTGCTCGCAACGCCGCTTGCCATTCACGGCGACGACAAAGGTCGTGTGAAAGAGCTAGAATGCATCCAGAATCGACTGGGAGAGCCTGATGCGTCCGGACGTCGACGTCCAGTTCCTATCGAAGGATCCAACTTCCGCATCCCAGCAGATACGGTGATCATCGCAATAGGTCAAAGCCCGAGTCCGCTGATCCCCAAAACTACGCCAGACCTCAAGACAGCAAAGGATGGCATCGTAGTCATTGATGCTGAGACCGGGAAGACCTCAAAGAAGGCAGTGTTCGCGGGGGGCGATGTCGCAACGGGCGGAGCAACAGTCATCTTGGCCATGGGTCAAGGCAAGAAAGCCGCCAAAGCCATCGACGAATATCTGAAGACCGGGCAATGGTAACCACCAACTGGAACCCCTCGATTCCAATTCTCTTGCACTCCATTCCTGCGGAAGGAACCCATGACAGAGTATGACCCGATCGTGATGAATACAGAAAGGGAATTGCGAATTGCCTTCGAAGAACACGACAAAGTTACTTTCGTCAAATTCAAGAGGTCGTCAACAACACCCAGTTCCTCGTTTGCAGTTGATCAACAGCGCTAAGTAGACCCATTGACATCCGGTGGGCGGCGTCCATATTGACTGCATTTGAGGAATTGAGTTTCGAAGCTGCGCCTGAGATAATTGTGAAACCTCCCGGGCCGCGGTCACGAGAACTGCTGGGGAGGCAGAATTCACTTGAGACTCGTTCTGTAGTCTATCCGAAGGCTTTCCCATTCGCAATCGACTCGGCAAAGGGCGCGACGGTGAGGGACGTGGATGGAAACCTATTCATCGACTGGGTCGCCGGCATATGCGTACTGAATGTAGGCCATAACAATCCGGTCGTGGCGGCAGCCGTGAGATCCCAGATGGAGAGAATCTGGCATTCGCTTGAGATCCCGACGGAAGCACGAATCACATTCTTGGAAAAGATGCATTCAGTACTTCCAGGCAATCTCCGCGGCCACGCGAGAATTATGACCACCGTTACAGGTGCAGACGCTTGCGAAGCTGCAATTAGCCTCGCGAAACATGTGACGGGAAGAAGAACAATAGTTGCGTTCGAGGGAGCCTATCATGGAATTCATCAGGGGATTGTCAGCCTGACTTCTAGTCGAGCATATTTGCGGGCCTCTGGCACGATGAGGCAAGGAGTCTTTCGTCTCCCATTTCCATACCCGTATCGATTTCCCTTCCCAGCCAAGGAAGGAGACGAGGCGAAGGTCATTCTCAGATACCTCGAGCATCTTCTAGAAGATGAGCACTCGGGCCTAGACGATACAGCTGGCATTCTAGTCGAGCCGATTCAAGGCGAAGGCGGATACATCGTTCCGCCACGAGATTTCCTCCCCGGACTGAGAGAGATCGCCGACAGATTCCAGATCCCACTGATCATCGATGAAGTGCAGACCGGGTTTGCAAGAACAGGAAAGTTCTGGGGTTGCGAGCTAACCAATACCTCGCCCGACATCATGTGCATCTCAAAATCCGCCGGAGCTGGACTCCCCCTGTCCGTGATAGCCTACCGCCAAGAGTACGACGCAACACTGCCAGACGCATTCCACCTCGGAACATACCGCGGGAATCCACTTGCTATGGCTGCAGGAGCCGCCTCGATCGACTACATCAAAAAACAGGAACTCCCCGACAGGGTAGACAAGCTCGGCAAAGAAACAATCTCCGAGTTCGGCAGAATCGCAGAAAAGAGCAAGAATATCGGTGAAGTGAGAGGCGTCGGATTCATGATAGGAACAGAGATCGTCGAGTCTAAAGACACTCGGAGGCCTTCGAAAGACACAGCGTCAAGAATGCGAAAGAACATGTTCGAGAGCGGCCTTCTAATGCACACGTGCGGCCATTTCGGGAACGTGCTACGATTCATGGCTCCTCTGGTGATAAGCGAAAGTCTGCTCGAGAAAGGGCTGCGAGTGTACGAGAAAGCCGTGAAAGCAGCCTAGACCGAAGGGTACACACACGAACACTTGCGAAAGCGTCTGCTGCGAGGCTAACCACCTACGCAGTCCACGTCATTGTACAATTTGCTTTTCGCGCCGACCGTCGCCCTCATTTTCCGCGCAAGTCTCTTCGGCTGATCCTCGATGACCTTGAGCAGAGTATCGATCCCACTCGAGACTCTGGCGCGATCATCATCGGTCAACTCTGCGAATGTTACGAGGCGATCCTTCGATCTCCCTAGTTTCGTGGTTGTGGTGTAGTGGAACTCCCACTCACTTGAGAGAACCTTCGCGAAGTAGCGCGCATCGATCATCTCTGGACCAGTACTGCCAACACCGCGCTCCAGCAACAGCATATTAGATCTGTCTCGGATTGATTGACAATAGTAGGCGAACCAGGCTAAAGCGGTTCACCGTCACACGCACGGTTGAAAAAAGGAGAGATCGCAGACAAACGTCCGACAAACTGATCACTCTCAGGGAAGTCGTTCAGGATCTTGTCCGTGATGGATCTTCGTTGACTTTCGGCGGGTTCTGCGGCAGGAACTCCCAAGCCACTGCGTACGAGATAATCCGCCAGAAGAAAGGGGGGCTCGTATTCATCGATGATAGCCCAACGGACCAATTGGACATGCTTATCGGCGCGGGGTGCCTCAGCAGAGTTGAAATTGCCTGGCATGGGATCTGCTCAATATCCGTGCGAGCGAGCAGGGAAAGTCAACATTATCTCAACGCACGTACTCGACTCAAGCATGAATGAGAATCAGGAGGCAAAAGAAAAAGGGGATTGGGTAGGAGCTAAGCGGCTGTCAGGTAGATCGTGCTGTAGTCGAGGCCTACCCCTGATGAAAGTATGACGTTGTTGTATATGCCGTGGACGTTGGATCTGTACGTATAGTAGCCTTTGAACTGACCGAGCCAGGCGTAAGGCGCGTCATCGTACATTATCTGTGTAATCTCTTTGTACATTGTCACTCTTTGGTTCGCGTCTGTGAGGTAAGGTGCTTTCTGATAGAGCTCAGTAACTCTGGGATTGCTGTAGTAAGCTGGGTTCCACCCAACTGGGGGGAAGTCAGGGTTAGCAAACGGTACGACAAAGTCATCTGGTGAGATGTAGTCAGCGTACCATTCGGTCCAACCCATCTCCGGAACATTCTCTGGCCCTGAGAGGCATTTGTCTATGTATGTTGAGAACGAGACCCCGAGGAGGTCAACGTTGATTCCAATGTTGGCGAGGTCCTGCTGGATCTCCTGCGCTATCAAGGCAACGGATGCGTCACGAGAGTAGTACAGATAGGTCACGCTTGGCAGGCCCTTCCCTTCAGGATAACCAGCCTGTGCGAGCAACTGTTTCGCAAGCACCGGATCGTACTTCTGCGGTTCTATTGTTTCATCGTACCCTTCTTGCCCATGAGCGAATGGGCCTACGTATCGGGTAGTCAGGTTCCTGTTGATTCCTGCTTGGATGGCGTCGTAGTTGATGGCATGCACCACAGCCCTTCTTACCAAGGTGTTGTTGAACGGAGAAATCCTCGTGTTCATGTAGACAAAATCGATGTGCTGCGAGAGCCCGATGCTCTGAACGACTATCCCTTCGACGCCTTGGACGTCCTGAACGTGGTTGACATCGACAACGGCTATCTGCGCAAAACCGCTTTTGAGGTCAAGTAGACGTGTCTGCACGCTAGTCTTGTAGTACATAATGACCTTCTCCAGTTTCGGTGGTGTACCCCAGAACAGTGGGTTCCTGGCCAAAGTAAGGTGGTCACCCTTGATCCATTCTTGTAGAATGAATGGACCTGTTCCTGCGGCATTCGAATCCATCCACGCGTTAGTGGAGTTCACTGCAACGCCGCCATGCGCTTCAACGACGTTCGGATCTACAATGGAAGCCGTCATTGTGGCCAATGTCGCAAGGAAAGCCGAGTATGGCTGCGTCAAGTGAAACTCGACGGTGTACTTGTCAACGACCTTCACGCTCTCCAGGTTGAGGGACTGTGAGAGTATCCATGATGGTGGCTGATTCATCTTCAGCACGCGATTCACTGAGTATTGAACCGCGTTAGCGTCGAATTCGTCACCGTCGCTGAACTTCACGTTCTGTTTGAGTTTGAAGGTGTAGAGCAATCCATCCGGGCTGGAAGTCCACGAATCGGCAAGCCTCCCCACAAACTTGGCCGGATTGTTCATATCGTAGGTGACTAGAGGGTCGTACAGGTTAGCAATCACTTCCCAACCAGCGTATTCATAATCAAAAGCCGGATCAACGCTTTGTAACTCGTTAGCTTTGTCGACGACTAGAGTCGTCGGGCCTGGAGCCAAACTTGTGGCAGTCGTCGGAGCAGTCGGAGCTGTCGGACGATACATGACAAGGTAGCCCGCCACGGCGGCGATCACTATCACCAGTATGATTCCTACGACAGCAGTTGTTCTTGCAATCGCTCTTGTAGACAACACTTTAGACTTCGACATTCTTGCATCAACTTTCTGCAGTTTTCAAAACACTATGTTTGAGTGCGTTGACGAGGGCAAAAGTTGTATTAAGAGCTTGCTAAGCGAACCGTAAAGAATCTCGCGTAGGCGAACGGGGACCCGATTGAGTGCTCAAAAGTGAGCATCTTGACTAGCGATCAGTGCGACGTGCTGGAAAGCATATAGACTAGACCGGCGGAAAGCGTCTGCCCGCGTGCTCGCGGCAGTGGCGCTTATGGGTCTGCTGAGATTCTGCTTGAAGAGGTTGGCGCTATTAGTTCCGGTTCTGCTTGGCGTCACTGTTTTGACTTTTGTGATCGCGAGAGTTGCCGTTCCTAACCCGGCCAGAGCATGGGCTGGATTGAAGGCAAGCCAAGCTACCGTCGAGGCTATCGCGGTAAGGTACCACCTTCACGATCCCATTTATGTTCAGTACTTCTACTATCTATTTGATCTGCTGTCAGGCGATTGGGGTACGTCCCCTGTCTCTGGTCAGCCTGTTCTCGAGAACCTCGCAGGCTACTTCCCGGCGACCTTGGAGCTATCAATAGTGGCGATAATTATCGCAGCAGTTCTTGGGATCCCGCTCGGAGTCCACGCTGCTGTCAAGCAGGACAAACCCACGGATCATGTAGTGCGCCTGTTCTCTCTAGGAACCTACTGTATCCCTCCGTTCCTGATGGCTCTCGTGATGCAGCTGGTTGTCTTCTATTGGCTCAGACTCCTTCCGTCAGGAGGGAGGATTTCCCCTTTCATTACCCCACCGCGGCACATTACGGGGCTTCTCATCTTGGATAGCGTCCTCACGGGCAACCTACAAACCTTGGAGAGCAGCACAGTTCACATTCTTCTCCCTGCGTCAGCACTGGCGCTCCTGACCTTCGGCGTTATCACGAGATTGATGCGTTCGAGTATGCTTGAAGTTCTGAGGCAAGACTACGTTCGTACTGCCCGGTCGAAGGGTCTGAGCGAGCGAGTTGTGGTCTTCAAACATGCACTGCGAAACGGTCTCATCTCGATCGTTACCGTGCTCGCGTTGCTGTTTGCGACAATGCTCTCTGGAGCTATCGTGATCGAGTACATATTCAATTGGCCCGGAATCGGCCGCTATGCGGTTCAATCAATATTGGCGCTTGATCTTCCAGCGGTTATGGGCACAACGCTTCTCTTTGCTCTGATCGTGGTTCTGGTGAATCTTCTCGCGGACATAGCTTACGCGGTACTGGATCCGAGGATCAGGCTGGATTGATGAATCCATGAGTCTCCTTGAAAGAAGCGAATTGAAGCTAACGGGCAAGTACTTGCTCAAGAACAAGCTCTCTCTGGCCGGTGGAATGGTTGTGGCTGCATATTTCGTGCTTGTTGTGGTCGTGCTGTTGTCAGGGGAAGCTCTGCTCCCTTATGATCCGTACGCCCAGAACTTTGGTGTGGCCCTGCAATCGCCAGGGCTGAATCACTTGTTTGGAACAGACGACCTGGGAAGAGACATCTTCAGCAGGGTTATCGCGGGCGTACCATTCGACGCTGAGATAGCTTTCGTTGTCGTGCTTGTGTCGTTGGCGTTCGGAGGCACCGTGGGCGCGTTTGCAGGTTACTTGGGTGGAAGGATTGAGGAGATCATGATGCGTGTGACAGACATTTTCCTTGCCTTTCCGGCGCTCGTTCTGGCGATGGCAGTGGCCATTGCCATAGGCCCGGGACTCACCCACTCAATGATGGCGCTCCTCGTCGTCTGGTGGCCTTGGTATGCGAGAATTGGACGTGGCGAGGCTCTATCTATTAAGAGCAGCCAGTACATTGAAGCAGCTCACGCTGCAGGCCTCAGCGAGTTTCAGGTTGTTATTAGGCATGTACTGCCAAACATTCTCATGCCGCTACTGGTGTACGCGACTCTCGATGTCAGCAACGTGATCCTCACGGGGACGATCCTCAGCTTCATAGGGCTGGGAGCGCAACCGCCCCAACCAGAATGGGGCAGAATGGTCTTTGACGGACAAGACTACTTAGCTAGTGCGTGGTGGATGTCCATCATCCCCGCTACAGCAATATTCGTGGTTGTGCTGGCGTTCAGCCTCTTCGGAGACGGTCTGCGAGACGCGTTCGATCCAAGACTTCGAAGAAGATAGACCCATGTCAGCCGAGGTTCTTTCGATCGAGAATTTGCGCCTGAACTTCAACACCGAACAAGGTGCTCTCTATGCTTTGAGGGGCGTGGACCTCGCTGTAGGCCGGAACGAAGTCGTAGGTCTAGTCGGCGAATCGGGTTGTGGAAAGACAGTTTTAGGGCTGTCAGTACTCGGACTCAATCCGATGCCTCCAGCTCAGCTACTGGATGGAAGCCGGATATTGTTCAAGGGTCGTGACATTGCTGGGCTGAATCAGAGTGAGCTAACGTTAGTTCGTGGGACGGGCATCTCAATGATCTTTCAGGAGCCCATGACGTCCCTGAACCCAGTCTTCACTGTGGGCGAGCAAATTGCAGAGTCAATAAAGCTCAGGCTTCAACGTGAGCAGTCAGAGAAGTCGCGCTCATCATCGACGAAAGTCGGGGCAGAGGTGCTCGATGCGTTAAGACTGGTAAGGATCGCTGACCCGCAGAGGGTCGCGCACAGCTATCCTCACGAACTGAGCGGAGGAATGAAGCAACGTGCAATGATCGCTATGGCATTGGCCGCTAAGCCACTGGTCCTGATCGCTGACGAGCCCACGACCGCCTTGGATGTAACAATCCAAGCGCAGATACTGACACTCATGCGAGGCTTGATGAGAGAGGTCCAGACATCGATCCTATTCATCACTCATGACCTCGGAGTAATAGCAGAGATAGCTGACCGAGTGGCCGTAATGTATGCCGGCCAGATTGTCGAAGAGGCAAACGTGCAAGACCTGTTCAGCAACCCGCTCCACCCCTACACTCAAGGCCTCTTAGGCTCGCTTCCGAAATTGTCGGAGCTCGACAAGGAAATAGAACAGCTGCCAGGTTCAGTGCCAGACGCGATGAACCCACCCAAGGGCTGCAGCTTTCATCCAAGATGCAAACACGTGACAGATCAATGCAGGATGACTACGCCGAAATTCGTAGTCTCCGGATCCGGCCACAAAGTGGCTTGTCATCTCTATCATGAGTGATCGATATTGCAGTCGCTACTCTCCGTCAAGGACCTCGTGAAACACTACGCCATAGGGGAAGCGTCTGCCCTTGACAAGCTATTTGGAAGACCACAGAAGGCTGTGCATGCTTTGGATGGGGTCAGTTTCGATGTAGCACAAAACGAGACGCTTGGCGTGGTAGGAGAGAGTGGATGCGGAAAGACAACGCTAGCTCGCGCGGTCCTTCTCCTGACCCCGCCTACTTCAGGAACAATCATGTTTGAAGGCACGGACATTACTCGCCTTCCGAAGCAGGATGTTCGGAAACTGAGGTCAAAGATGCAGATCATCTTTCAAGATCCGATCTCTTCACTCGATCCACGAATGCGAGTCAGAGACATTGTTGCTGAGCCCCTGGTGGCAACAGGTGAGAAGAATCGTAGCCTGATCATGGATAGGGTTAGGTCAATGCTCGAGAAGGTTGGTCTGTCCAGCGATACGATGAATCGCTTTCCCCATCAGTTCAGTGGTGGCCAACGCCAAAGAATCGGGATCGCGAGAGCGCTCGTGTGCAATCCTGAGCTTCTCGTCCTCGACGAACCTACCAGCGCTCTCGACGCCTCGATTCAGGCACAAGTGCTTAGCCTATTGCGCCGCCTTGAGAAGGACCTCGGGCTAACTTCGATCTTCATCAGTCACAACATTAGCGTCGTCTGCTACATGAGCGATAGCATCGTGGTGATGTATGCCGGAGAGATTGTCGAGGCAGCACCTACCCGAGACCTATTGGCCAAGCCTCTGCATCCGTACACGGAGACTCTGCTCGCGTCCGTGCCGCGCACCGATCCATCACAGAGGCGCCCAGAGGAGAAGATTGTGGGCGAACAACCAAGCCCCGTCAGTCCGCCGCCGGGCTGCAGATTCCACCCTCGCTGTCCGTATGCGTTTGAGAAATGTCGGTCAGTGAAGCCTGGTCAGGTTACAATCGCAGCTGATCGCCGTGTTGCATGCCACCTGTTTGCCAAATAGGGCGTGCTGGCACGAACGATTCCTTATGGCGACCACTACTTCGGATTGGGCAACGCCTCAAGTTTTCGGAGGACTTCCTCCGTCGTGTAGACTTTCAGGCACATATCGTCGAGTGACCAGATGATTGCGTCATGGGCTTCTTTGCGGTGCGTTGCACAGGCATCGCGAACCAGCAGAATATCGTATCCTATGTCAGCACCATGATATGCAGTGGCGGCAACGCACTCGTCAGTAAGAAACCCCACTAGGATTAGACTTTCAATATCCATGTTTCGGAGTATGAAGTCAAGGTTCGTCCCACTGAAGGCGCCCCCATTGGTTTTCGCGACCACCAACTCGTCTGGAAGGGGCTTCACCGCGTCGAGCGATTGGCTGTTCTCGGAGGCGGGCTGCACGATGAGCCCGATCTTGCGGTTGACCTTGGCAGTGTGCAACGGATTCTTCGTTGGCGCCTCAAGAACGACGTGCACTACGTCGATGCCTTTCAGTCTGCAGACCTTGAGAATTCTGGCGGAATTATCGACAGCTTGCCAGAACCTCTTCTCGTAGTCTGCAACAGCTTCCCTGACATCTTTCTCAGGCAGACCCTTCTTGATCGCAGCCTCAACGAAAGGTTCAGGAGAGGCAATCTTCTGAATGTCGATCAGAACTAGAGCGGTCCTACCTCGTTTGATTTCGAAGTCCGGATACGGCGTCTCCAGCGTGTAAATCACGTCTTCGATCGTCAGCTTGCCCATTAATCTCGCGTCTCCGTTAGTTCTCGATAGACCTGTTGGTGGTTTAAATGTCATCCGCAAATTGAAGAATTATTGTTGCAGCATGAGCTTAGCAGAACGTGACCTCGTGAGAAAGAGGATCTCCGGATCACTGCTGTGATTTTTGATGGTAGTATAGCTCGATCGTGAGCACGCTTGTGAGAAGGATGCGCTTAGGGTGGGAGGCACATGATCTCGATGATGCAACCCACGAGCTTCTCCGTGTCCATGTAGGAGAGGCTGCGCTGCTGGACCTATTCGGAACGTGAGAATCAATATGGTAATGATGGTGACGGCGGCCGGAACCCCCCCAGGGGGGGTACCCCCCACCGGCATTTGAGAGATCAGGCTTGCCAGCGAGCAGAACAACAATTTGGGAATGGTGAAGAAGGTGTCACAAATCCTCCAACAAAGAAGCGAAGCGGAAGCCGCATTCATTGTCAGTACGAAATAGCCTGAGAATCAGTCTGGTGGGGCCGGTTAGGTGACATTTCACGTTTTGAACCAACGAAATCCGGGGCGGATAGTAACTACGCCAAAGGTCCGCAAAACATCCTCAGAGATGCGGAAAGGGATGGCGTACCCGGCGGTACGTGAGGCCGAACAGCAAAATGGACTAATGGACTCGGGGCCCGAGGCTGTCTTCCTCGCAGAGCGTGTTTGCAGCTGAATCCTAAGCGTGGTGAGAAGGATGCGTCTATGGTGGGAGGCACATGATCTCGAGGATACAACCCACGAGCTTCTCCGTGTCCATGTAGGCCCATCCGTAACGGGGGTCGTCGGAAATGCTCTTGTCAACTTGGAGCGCGTCGATGCCAAGCTTCTTCCACTTCGCCAGCTCGTCGTCGATGGGTGGCGGACAACAATAGGCCAAGTGATGAAGCCCTTCACCCCGCTCCTTGAGGAAATCTGTCAAGGCGGAGTCGCCCTCGACAGGTTCCACGAGTTCCAGGGTTATTGGGCCGATCTTTGCGTTCGCGAACTTCAGCTTGTATCCCTGAGGTCTCCCACGGACCATGGCCTTTGATGCTGGCGCCTCGTAGAGTGTTGCCACGAAGGGGCCGATGCCGAAAGTCTTGGCGAAGTTCTCCGCGGCCTTCTCTAAATCTCTGACTAACAGGCAAATGTGGTGGAAGTCCTGCAGCATTACCATGTCGTTGGGAATTGTCTTGCTGTCACCCAGGCTCATCGAGAACTCAAGAGATTATCTATCCTGCTGCCCTGATAAGCCCACCTTATGATTTGATTTCCAGATCCTTCATTGCGTCGCGCCGGTTGCAGGTCAGACGCTTTTCTTCGAAGTACTTGGGATCTGAGAATAGGAATGGCTATGATTGCCGCCGACCCGCTCCCCCTCCGGGAGGGGGGCCTGCTCGCCTCGGTCGCATCATCTGTTGCGTCCTCGCGCACCAAACCCACACATGAGAACCCATTGGCGATCGAGGATTAGGAGGGGGTGTCTTAGGAAAAGGCGTCAGCAACTCCATGTCCCTATTTGATTGGTCGGTCTCTTTCGTTCTTCGCAGTCAGCTCTGCAGGTTATGTCATTGGTCAGCCATTTCTCGCGTGACTCGTTCGACGAATGTTTCGAATTTGGTGGGTGCGCTCCCTCTCCTGCGGCCAAGCAAATTTGAATCTTGATCTCCTTGTGCAACCCCCCGCAAGGTTAATCTCGACTGCGTCTGTGCCGCCCTGACCAAGGTCGTGGGCTCTGAACGCATGACCAAAATGAAGGATGGAATGAGCTCAAACCACGCTCATTCTCAGTATGAAATATCCTGAAAATTAGCTGGTGGGGCCGGTGGGATACGGCCCCGTCACTATGGTGGGGCCAATGCTTGCTTGTGCCACTATCTGCGCGACAAACCTGAATGGTTGTGGGCCCGGTGGGACCCGCAACAATTTTGTTGCTGGAAATGTTCTCAAAACTCGACGGAGTTCAAGTCCTACAGGATTCCAACCCCACCTACGCGGAAATCTTAGAAGTGTTCTGCAGAACGTCAAGTAAACGGTATGCGTTCTTATATGCAAGAGGGCACCTTGTTGTCATGTTGGTGTACTTTTGGCTGCTCTGCGATTCACAGTGATCTTGGAACCAGCCGAAGAAGGAGGCTTCATCGCGAAATGTGTTGAGCTCCCCGTGGCCACCCAAGGCGAGACAAGGGACGAAGCTCTGGGTAACGCAAAGGAAGCGATTGAAGGTTACCTGGAAGTCAAGGCGGAACAACTCAAGCAACGAACCAGAGGAGAAAAGGTCGTAGTGATTGTCGAAGCTCCCTCTCCTCTCGTGGCGTGAAGTTGTCAAAGCCCTCGGCAAGCTCGACTTCAAGATCGACAGGCAGAAAGGAAGCCATATCATTCTCGTTAAGGACGAGCGCGTCGTGCCTGTGCCGAGACATGCCGAGATCAAGCGAGGACTCTTGATGGAGATCATCACGGAGGCCGGCCTCACGAAAGAGGAATTCCTGCGACTCATCTAGACGGGATTGCTCACATCAGGCTCTTGTCCACGGAAACAGGAAAGCCCTCCTCCATGATTCACATCAGGACTCGCTAAGAGTCATGGCGGGCCCGGTTAGGTGACATTTCACGTTTTGAACCAACGAAATCTGAGGCGGACAATGTCAACATCATGGATCCGCGAGACATCCGCAGATAGTCCAAGGCTGACAGCTATCCTCAACGCGAGTGCAACGAAGTTTAGCCTAGCAAAGCGTTGCGGCGTCCAGACATAGTTCCGACGCTTCCCATGCCTCAGCCACACCGAATCTAGGTTGAACCCTCGTTTCATGTTTCGGCCGGGGTTCCACATTCTCACTCAACTATACGGTCTTGGCTTGCTAACATGAGGCGAGACGTGCCTGTAGTCCATGGCAGTGGCTTTCGATTTGCATACTCTGGTGCATACGAAGTGCTTGATCCTCATTGTGGTCATCCTCCTGTGCGGGCGCGTCGCGGTTTGGTGGGGCCGGTGGGATTTGAACCCACGGCCTCCCGGGTTCTCGCCGTTTCGATCCCGAGCCGGGTATCATACCATGCTAGACTACGGCCCCAAGCGCCGTAACAGAGACGCCGCTCCCTAATTCTATCTTTCTCTAAAAACACGAGTGCGGACTCTAGGGAATGCTTCGGACTGGGCGGTTCACTTTCCTGTCTTGAAGATTAGCCAGTTCTTGTCTTTGGTTCTTATGAGTCGGTAATCTCCCTCCAGCCTTCTACCATGAAAGATTATGGAGAGAGCTGTCTCGGTGCGTTTGGTGAGGTCGAATGTTCCCTTGTCCCAGATCTCGACTTTGCCAGCACCGTATTGTCCCTCAGGTATTGTTCCTACGAAATCGATGTAGTCGAGCTCATGGTCGTCCACCGCAACCGCGAGGCGCTTCAGACCCGATGTTTCAGGTGGGCCTTTAGGGACGGCCCAGCTCTTGAGGACGCCATCAAGCTCTAGACGCAGGTCATAGTGCAGCGTGCGGGCCGCGTGCTTGTGAACAACGAATCTTGGCAACTCAAACGAGATCCTTGGAGAACAAGCAACGATTCATGAAGAGCTCTATTTGATGTAGCTGTTTGTGGATCTGTCGAAGTCCGTGATGAGTTCCACATTCTCCGAATGCTCCTTCAAAGAAGGTTCACCGACGCCTGGGAACATGACCGCTGGGCCTCTGTGTGCGATGTCGGTGGCTGGATGATCAGCGCCCAGATTGTCCTTTGAGATCTCGAAGACCAGTTTCCTGACCTGTGCTTCGTCGATATAGCCGAGTGAGTGGAGATACTCGTGAAGTAGGATCGAGTAGACGTACGAGTTGATCTCGCGAATGGTTCGGGCCGAGCGCGTAACAGCGTCCAACGCTCTCTTATTCATGACAATCCCATTCGTTCCGACACCATGGAACGCTCCTATCTGCTCCGGAAGCTCGGCGAGGTAGAGCATCAAACCGGACCGCCTTTGGCCCAGCGAATGTTCCACCGTCTTCTTCACGATCTCGAAGACATCGCCAAAGTTCTTGCAGAGATCAAGCTGCTTGACAACATCCGTCATCAATCTCACACCCAATCTATTCTCGGTCGAGGGGGATTGAATTTGCTGTGTCTTCTCACAATCAATTCCAGTTTCCCATTCTTGAATGCAGCCTTGGCGGTGTCAGGATCAACTCGGAAGGGCAACGGGATCTCTTTGATCCATGATCCTGCAGAAGTTCTAACCGATAGGGTGAGCGAGTCCTCAGCGCAATGGAGATTCAGATCTTTCTTATCCGCTGATGGTAGTTCGACGGTCACTCTTGCATTTCCTGCCTCTGTAGAAACCTTCACTCGAGGCTCTGCAAAGCCCCTGTCAGACCGACCTACCTCACTCTCGTTTTGTGAATCTATCGATGGAACCTCATCTCTGAACACTTCGCCGGGTATCCCCGGATTGTAACTCGAAGCTGCGATACGGAGACGAGGTTTGCCCTCGTTGAATTCGATTGGCCGCTTCCAAAGTCGTTCGGGAAATTCAAATGCAATATTCATGCGGTCTTCCTCTATCATTCTCTATTCTCCTCCAATACTCGCCGAACTCTCTCCACGAACGCCATGTATTCGCAGAAGATCTGCCTGCCAGCCTGCGTGAATCCGTATGTGTCGTCCTCTAGTTCACCGATCAGTCGATGAGTGAGCAGAGATGTCACGTTCTCGTAGACGAGCTTCGGGTTGATCTCCGCTCGGTAATGTCTCTTCCCATGCGGGCTCTCTAGCAGAGGCACAAGCATGCGAACCCTAGTCTCATTTCCAAGGAGATCCATTATCTCCAGAGCTTCGCGGAACGTCCTGTCAATAGCTCGTTCGCGCCAAGGAAGACGCTGAATCTCGAATTTGCCTGATTGTAGCGCTTCTGGAAAGCGTTCAGAAATCTCGCTGGTGTCAATTCTCGAGGGAAACAGCAAGGTGGCGTTTGCATTTTCCGCATCTTCCACCAGCTCCAAGCTCCGAAAGAGGCTCTCGCTAGCTGGGCCTGTTTCGCAGAAGACGAGATTCAGGTTGTCACGGTCTATTCCGCAGACATCAACATCGAGGACGCGTTCGGTTTCTGGGATCGTCTTCAGGGTCGCTGAGACGAATGTGTCCTGAAAGCCTCTTTGGACCATTGACCTTGCCGCGTGGAACTTCTCAAGCATGTGGAGTTCGGTTTCGTCTGCTTCGGAGCCGAAGGTTTCCCTGAAAGCCATGTAGTCGAGCATGTGAACTGGCAGCACTCTGGCGGTTCTCGTGGAGTCGAGTACAGCGAGTCGCAACATCCATCGTTTACCATGGGTAACGCCTCTGGAATATAAGCCGTTACATGAAGTAACAGAAAGCGAGCCTTAGGTCTCACTTTAAGCCTCCAAGGACGAGCGATATCAAAGTCATACGCGTGAGAAGACCATACCATACCTGCTTGAAGTACTTCGAATGGGTAGTCCCGTCAACGTCTGGGCTGATCTCGTCAACCCTCGGAAGAGGATGCATGACGATCGCGTCCGCCTTAGCTGAAGCCAGCTCTGCAGCGCCGAGCCTATAGGATCCTTTCACCTTCTCGTACTCCGCAAGGTCCGGAAACCGCTCCTTCTGGATTCGCGTCATGTAGATCACATCTAGTTCAGGCAGAAGCTTCGTGAGGTCCATGCTCTCTTCGACACGTATCTTCTTCTCAACTTCCACGAGCACGTCTCTTCGCATGCGGAGTTGATCGGGAGAGATCAGGTGCAGCTTCACGTCGTACTGTGCAAGAGCGTAGGCGAGCGAATGGACCGTTCTCCCATATCGTAGGTCTCCAACTAACCCGATTGTGAGCCCGTCGATCGTTTCCTTCTCTCGCTTTATCGTGTAGAGATCCAGCAGAGCTTGAGTCGGGTGTTCCTCTGCACCGCTACCAGCGTTGATCACAGGCACAGAGGCAAACTCAGCCGCAAGCCGGGCGGCACCCTCAAGCGGGTGGCGTATCACCAGCGCGTCTGCGTAGTTCTCGATGACTCTCACGGTATCCGCAAGGTTCTCTCCTTTCTCGACCGAAGCGGCTCTCGGATCCGCGAAACCGATGCATGTTCCACCGAGCCTGTACATAGCTGACTCGAAACTGAGCCTCGTGCGGGTGCTCGGTTCAAAGAAGGCTGTGGCTAGGATCTTGCCGTGGAGCATGTCGGAGCCTTTTCTGGCCAGAGGTTCAACCGAGTCGGTTGTCTTGAGGATGTTGTCGATCTCTTCGCGCGTGAAGTCTCTGATCGATACGATGTCTTTTCCGAGGAACTCCACTAGAGCCACCTATCCAACTAAGCTGCGGATTTGGTAAAGAATCTAGCGTCAACCCAGCAGAGTCATCATATATAGAGCCCCCTACCAAATGCGAGTCTGAACGACGCTTGTCCTCGAAAGACCAGCTGTACGTAAAGAAGATCCGGAATGGGACAGTAATAGACCACATTGATCCAGGCCATGCGCTTGATGTTCTTCATATCCTCAACATCAATGGGAAACGAGGCGAAGTCGTCAGCGCCGTCCTGAATGTTGAGAGCAAGCAGCTCGGACGCAAAGACATCGTCAAGATAGAAGACAGAGAGCTCGAGCCTCAAGAGGTCGACAAGATCGCGCTAATCGCTCCAAAGGCAACCATCAACATAGTGAGAGAGTACGAGGTGACCTCGAAGAAACGCGTGGAACTTCCCCGGACTATCAAGGGAATCATAAAGTGCAACAATCCCTCGTGCGTGGTGAACGCGCGCGAGCCAGTGACCTCCGAATTCAAAGTCGAGGTCGTTGAGCCTCTAAGGGTACGCTGCCACTATTGTGGGCGAATAATGGGAAAGGATGATGTGCTGAAACAATTCTAACACTTGGGGAGCATGGCTCCTGAGGAAAGAACGGACAGAGTTCGATCATCCATGACAAGAATCGCCCTGCTTGGAGATCGAGAGACCGCCGCCTACTTCAGAGTCTCAGGGCTGAAGAGAAGCAGGTACGTGAAGGACCGTGCCGAAGCAGAAAAAGCGCTTGCAAAGTTCCTTTCCGACAGCTCAATCTCCCTTGTACTCGTGACCGAACCAGTGATGGAGTGGGTTCAGCCACTATTGGCGAAGCATCGCAAGGAGTACCCACTCGTAGTATCGATACCCACAAAGAAGGGCCCCAAGACCAGCGCTGATACGCTGGCGCAGCTCGTGAAGAGAACCGTAGGCATCGAATTGAAGCTAGAAAATTAGAAGGCACCACTCCGCCACATGTGGTACTTTAAAGAGCATCCGCAACGCTCATTGAATCAGAACCCTTGAGTAGAGTGACCGCCTTATGCCAGAGTTGAAAGGAAGAGACTTCCTCTCCGTTTCAGATTTCGACCGCTCCGAAATCCACACGATCCTGAAGTCGATAAAGAAGCTGAAACCCGTGGCTCCGGGAGGTACGCCAGCTCGCATTCTGACTGGAAAGGTCGTGGGATTGTTGTTCGAGCATCCTTCCACACGTACGAGAGTAAGCTTCGAGTCAGCCGCAATGAGACTTGGCGCGAACGTACTCTACATGAGGCCGGACGAATTGCAGCTGAAACGTGGGGAACCCATCAACGACACGGCCCGTGTACTGTCGGGATACTTGGACGCTCTTGTCTATAGGACGTCAGACCATGATACTCTCATCGAACTTGCGGAGCATGCAAGCATACCGATCATCAATGCGTTGAGTAACATTGAGCATCCGACTCAAGCACTGTCAGATCTGGCTACAATCGAGGATGCGAAAGGCTCGCTTGACGGTCTGAAGCTAGCATGGGTTGGCGACGGAAACAACGTATGCCGCTCCCTAATGCTCGCCTGCGCAACAGTCGGGATGAACATGTCAATTGCGACACCTCTGGACTACCAGCCGAGCGCCGAAATCGCCCAGAAAGCAAACGAGCTAGCACAGAAGAGCGGCTCGAAGATCTGGTTCACCGATGATCCTTCAAAGGCGGTGGAGAACGCTGACGTTCTCTACACCGATGTCTGGGTGAGCATGGGACAAGATAGGGACCAGACACAACGACTGATGGATTTCGAAGGATTCCAAATTGACGAAGAGCTCCTCTCGAAAGCGAAACCTGACGCGGTCGTCATGCATTGCCTGCCAGCGCACAGAGGTCAGGAGATTACGGCCGACGTGCTTGATGGCCCGAGAAGCATAGCATGGAAGCAAGCCGAGTACAAGTTCCATGGCGCCAAAGGGATCCTTGCCTCACTCCTAGCCTAGGAACACCGTAAGGCTAGCCGCATATGGTGTCCAGCACTAGCCGAAAGGCGAGACTGCTAGTCGCATATTTCTCGTATAGTGGAAATACCAGACGCATTGCTCAAACCCTGCCAGAGAAACTCTGCAACATGTGCGACATCGATACTGTGGAGATTGCTCCAACACGCAAACGATCCTATCTTCATTGGCTAGCATATTCGTTCGTGCCCGGTTCCGAGGTCGAGATAGAGAACCCCGAAATGGAACTGTCCCACTATGATGTCGTTCTGCTAGGATTCCCAAAGTGGACTTTCAGCTGCCCACCTCTCAACAGGTTCATTCGCAAACTCAGCAGCCTCAACAAACCCAGATTCTACCTGTTCATGACTTCTGGAGGATTTGATGAGCAGAGGTTCCTAGACAGCATGACACGCAAGCTCACCATGATGGGCTGCAATATCCTTGAATCCTTAAAACTCAGACGAAAGCAGATACAAGCAGAGACGTATGCCGAGACTGTTGATTCATTCGTGAAACGCGTGCAGATGCAGCTACGCCAGCTTTGATTAGACGCGGAGCTCCCGGAGACAGCAGGAATCATAAACAGGAACACGGCCTATACGCGTCGGAGTAGATCAAGGATGGTGCCTCCGCGGATACGAGGATTTTCGACCTTCTCAATAGTGGCCTTCGATTTTCAGAACGGAGATCTCGGCGTCGCGGTACAGTCAAAATTCCCTGCTGTAGGAGCAGTAGTACCTTCTGCGAAAGCTAAGGCAGGCGCCATAGCCACCCAAGCTTGGGCGAATGCCTCGTACGGACCTGTTGGGATCAAACTGCTCGAAGAGGGCCTCTCGGCGGAGGAGACACTTCGCAAGTTACTTGCTGATGACAGCCACCCGGAAGTGCGCCAAGCTGCGGTAGTGGACGCGAAAGGGCTTGTTGCTGCTCATACTGGGAGTGAATGCCTTGAATGGGCCGGACATTTGACTGGGAAAGGTTACAGCTGCCAGGGAAACATCCTCGCCAGTTCGAAAGTCGTCGACGCCATGGCCAGAGCGTACGAAGAAACAGCTGGTGACCTGATCGAAAAGCTTCTGCAAGCGCTCACGGCAGGTCAAACTGCTGGTGGTGACCGCCGAGGTCAGCAGTCAGCCGCCATCCTGGTCGTCAGAGACAAGGCAGGCTATGAGGGATTCAACGATCGATACGTAGACCTGCGAGTTGACGACCACGTTGCCCCAATAGAGGAGTTGAAACGCGTATTCAAAGTCTATGATATGACAATGCTATCTAGGGAAGATCCCAAGAACTTGCTGACGATCGACCACGATATCGCAACTATCCTGCAGGTGAGCCTCAGGAAACTAAGAATGTACGAGGGTCCGGTCACAGGCATCCTCGACGCCGCAACCAGGAAAGCCCTCCAAGACTTCGTAAACATTCACAACTTCGAGAACAGGATGCACGACGACGGCCGAATCTGGAAGAGCATATTGGAGTACTTGAAGGAGCTGGCGAATCGAACATGAATATTCTTGATGTCAAAGAACGAAGCTGACAGTTATGCCCTCAAGGAAAGTCATCATAGGTTTAGTAGTTCTAGTCATCGTGATACTGGCTACGGCGGGATACTACATTTCTCTTCATGGACAGCAAGTACTCTTTCCCTGACCCGGTGCTGACGGCCGCAAGTTGGGTTGAGGCAGCATGGATGACCTGCAAAAAGGCCTGAGCGACCTCGCAAGGGCCCTAGGCATCGATCTCTTCGGTGTTGCCGACCTCGCAAATGCTCGAGACTTCGTAATGACGCAAGGCGGTGACTATCTCGCTAGGTTCCCGCGCGCCATCTCAATTGGGATCAGATTGCCGGATGCGGTCGTGGATGAACTCCACCGCCACGAGGAACCTTCTGCAATATTCTCCTACCGAAGCCTCTACAATTCGGCGAACTCAGCCCTCGACATGGCTACTTTATTGATTGCGAAGAAGACTGAGGCGACTGGCTTCAGGGCCTATCCCATTCCAGCTTCGCAGACGGTGAATCCTCGAAAGCTGGAGGCCGCCTTCTCGCACAAGCTTGCAGCACACCTCGCAGGTTTGGGATGGATTGGCAAGAGTTGTTTGCTCATCAACCCTGAGCACGGTCCAAGAGTGAGGCTGGCGACGGTGCTAACCAACGCACCTTTGGAGTCTGGAACAGAACTGTCCAATCGTTGTGGTGATTGTAGGAAATGCGTCGAAGTATGTCCTGTAGGAGCCTTCACAGGAGTCACGTTTGACCCCTCTCAGCCTAGAGATCTGAGATTCAGAGCACACCTCTGCAAGGACTACTCCGACCGGAGAGAACGATTTCTCGGTGAAGGCCTCTGTGGTCTTTGCGTCTACATTTGCCCATACGGAAAACACGGAACAGAGTAGACTGCAAGGGTTTCTTCCCCATAATCCACTCGTGTGTACCCAGTTTCTCGTATTCTGAAAGAGACGCGACTCTCCGCACGTTCCGCAGACCCTGTGCGAAGTTGATCTTACTGTAAACCGCACGACGGCGAGGTGCTCCGCTAGCAGTAGTTGCCGAATGCGACTGCAACGCCTAGTTCTTGTCGAATGGTTCACAGATGCTTTCTGGTCTCGGCCTCAAGATCCTCCGGAGCAGTGACGTGAACGTTTGCTCCAGCGTCACCCAAGATCTTCTTCGCTTTTTCGCGATGCGAGGTCGGCACGACAAGCACGACAGGTATGTCGAAGTTCTTGCATGCGAACAGTAGGTCGGTTGCTTTCGTCCGTTCCTGTTCTGCCGGTATGACCTTGTGGAGGTAGCCGATTACCACGTCCACTTCGCCCTTGCTGAGGTGGTTCACGTACTTTCCATGGCCGTCCCACGTGTTGGCGACCGGTAATGTCTCAATTCCTTCAGACGCAAGTTTTGCTAGGAGGAGTGGATCGGTTCCTTCGAAGTACCCAACTCTGGCCATCCATCTTCGCCTAGGAGATCAGTCGATCCCTATCCTTGATAAATGGTATTCATTTCCTCGATAGCTGTGTGCGAACCATGCAACAGGTAGTAAAAAGAGGTGTTGTCAAGCATTCCTTCCCTGACGCGTCCATGCCGTCACACAGGGCGTGGATTGGCTCACCGTTGCAGGAGGCATAGGTCGCAAGGTCTGAACATGAAATCCTAGGGCTGCGGGATTGCGAGGTCTTTCGTTCCTTTTTCTGACAGTTTCGCTTCAGGGTAGTGTTTCTGAACTAGTTCCCTGATGATCTCTGCATACTTGACTTTCTCTCTGGCTGAGAATGCGAGGCTTTCAGGTGAAACCCAAGGCTTGTACATCGCTCCTATGCCTACTCCCGGTTCGATCTTGAAGTAACAAGGAGCCGCTATCCGACAGAACTCTGGGCATTCGTAGAATCGATTGAACCCACCGAACGAGTCGAACAAGTACACGTGAATGTCAACGGGCATCTTGACAGCGGCCCGGATGGCTGCAAGTTGTGGGAGGCTAAGGTCCGCAACAGGATTGAACGTATCCGCCCCGAGGCTCTCAAGAACTTTCGCTCCGGCCGGGTTCGCGTGGCCTGCGAAGATGGAGACCTTGAACTTAACATCCTTCGGGATTTCGCCAGCTTTGCGCAGCTCGTTGAGAGCCCAGAGCAAGCCTTCATCGATGACCAGGAATCCTCTGAAACCAAGCTCGATTGAACGTTTGATGTCAGCGATCACATAGCCTAGCTGGTCTGCCCCTCTGAAACGCATCCCGGAAAGAGCACCCTCAGGAGTAGCGATCTGCCGTCCGACATCCCAGCCTGCTCTCGGCCCAGGGGTCATTATGACTTCCATTTCGGCGTCCGACGCGAGCTCAGCATACCTCTTCAGCTCCGCTCGTGTCAAGAGCGTGGACCCCATCACGACACTGATCAGTCTATGGACAGGGACGTCTCGCTTCTTCGCCTCATCAATCAGGGCTTCGAGTGTGTCTGGTCTCTCAACGCCGGAGATCTCAACACGCCAGTGGCAGCCGTCCGGAAACCGTTTCGTTGACGTAGGAAGCGAGTAAAGATCTCTTCCCGGCAGGCCGATCTTTTCCATGGCCTTCTCGATCTCTTTCAATCTGAAGAACTCCGAAGAAACTCTCGTACATTGTCATATAATACTTCGTCGCCGGCGTGCGGCTCGATCATAAGGATATGCCCTTAAAGCACTAGCGATGAATACTAGCAGATTTGGGCTGTAGGGCTTGTTCAAGCTCGGCGGAGTAATTCCTGCTCTCGTCACTCCGTTCACGGATGATGGCAAGAGCGTTGATGAAGAGCGCTTGAGACGTTTGATCAGTCACCTCATGGATTTGGGCGTGACTGGGCTTGTTCCTTGCGGAACCACCGGAGAATTCCAAAACCTCTCGGAAGCAGAAAGAAGACGCGTTGTAGAGATCGCGATCGATGAGGCGAATGGGCGGATCCCGGTAATCGCAGGAACTGGTGCGAGTGGCACGGATCATGCGATCGAGAAGACCAAACACGCGAAAGACGCCGGCGCGGACGCGGCCATAATCGTAACGCCATACTATCACAAGCCGACCAACCGAGGCCTCTACGAACACTATCGAAAGATCGCAGAAGCTGTTGATATTCCGATCGTGCCTTACAACATCCCCCAGGTGACCGGGGTTAATTTGCCTTGGCAGATAGTCGAGGATCTTGTTGATATTCCGAACATAGCGGGACTGAAGGATAGTAGCGGAGAAATCCGCTACATCCTTACGGTGCTGGAGAAAGTGGGAGACAGGCTCCCCGTGATGTGCGGCCATGACGAGGTTGCTATGCCGGCGCTAGCTGCAGGGTGCGCCGGCGTAATCTTGGCCAGCGCCAACGTGTTCCCAGACTATCATCTGAAGATCTTGAAGGCGGTTCAGGACGGCAAGCTTGACGAGGCCAGACGAACCCAGCTTGTGGTTCAGAAGATGTCGCGATTCATGGCAAAGAGCGGCCCCGTCGCGGTGAAGGCCGCGCTCAACATGATGGGAATCCCGGTGGGCCCGGTTCGCCTACCATTGAGTGTCGGCGGCGAGTTGACGTATGAGGAGAAAGATGAGCTGAGGCTCGATCTTGAGAAGATAGGCAAGATCAAACGAAGAACGGTACAGGTTGAAGCTCCCACGGCTAAACCGCTGGCGGAACGTTTCTCAGGAATAGGAATCAACCCTGAGATGATTCAACAGCTCACGTTGAGGATCGGTGAAGCGCTCGCAGGAGAAGAACCAGAAGTGGCACACATTGACCTCTTGATTGGCAAGAAGGACGGGCCGGTCGGCACAGCATTCGCGCACGCAAAGGCATCGCCCACGCTTGGACATGAGCCCCTGCTCGCGATTCTTGAGCCCAACCTTGCGGTGAAGCCTCCGACACTGCTGGTTCCAACAGTCTCGATCAAGGGAATGCGGGATGCGAGCCTCGTTTATGGGCCAGCTCAGGCTGGCGCAGCGAAGGCAGTGGTTGACAGCGTTGCTGACGGAACGATCCCTCAGTCCGCGTTGGATGAGATTGTGATTATCGCGAACATATTCGTTCACCCAGCAGCCGTGGACCGGAAGAGAGTCTACATCAACAACTACAAGGCGATGAGGCATGCCGTCAGAAGAGCCGTCGAAGGCTGGCCCTCTCCTCAAGAACTGACAGAAAACAAGGACCTAGCAAAACACCCATTCAAGTACACACCATAGGTTATCAGACTCCTTGACCCGAACCATTCTCTTCGTCTGCGTCGGCAACTCAGGCAGGAGCCAGATGGCTCAGGCCATCTTCAATAAGCTGAGGCCGGATGGTTTTCGAGCAATTAGTGCCGGAACAAAGCCGGCCCGAGAAGTCAACCTGCTCGTAATACAAGTCTTGAGAGAGATGGGAATTGACGCGAGCAACAGCAAACCGAAACTGGTCACGTCAGAAATGATCGCGGAAGCTGAGAGGATCATCACGATGGGATGCGAGGCCAGCGACTTTTGCCCAGCAAGATACCTCTCAAAAGCCGAGGATTGGAAGATCGAGGATCCCAAAGGAAAGACACTGGACGAGTTACGACCAATACGAGACGCCATTTACGAGCGCGTAAGAGAACTGCTACAACGGTTGTCCACATGAGCCCGTGAAGCCACTAGTTATATCTCATCCGGTTCCACTATCTCTGTTTGAGAGCAGGTTGTACTCGAAAGGACTCGCTACCATGATTCTCAATCGGGGACAGTCGTATAGTTGCTAGTCTCGTTACCCTACGGACGCTCCCAACTCACTGAACACTTGCCAGAATGGGCTGTCACTGAGATCGTCATCCCCAAGCAGTGGCAGACAGGTTCCCACGAGAATTCGGTAGAGACCGCCCTCAAACAACCTATTGGAGTTCCGAGACTGAGGGAACTGGCACGTGCAAGTCAGAATGTTGTCATAGTGATATGTGACAGAACGAGAGGAGTTCCGAGTCATGTTACGGTCCCTTTGATTCTTGAGGAGCTCCGAAGCGGTGGCGTGAACTCGGATCGCATCAGACTGCTAGTTGCGACCGGTCTCCACAAGGGCGAGACCATGATTGACGTAGGGGAACGACTGGGCGGCGAACTGCTTGAAAAGCTGAGAGTGGAAATCCATGACAGCGACGATCAGACTCGGCTAGTTGAACTGGGAGGACTCTCTTCAGGCACCCCGCTATGGCTGAACAGGTCCGTCGTTGAAAGCGATCTCGTGATAGTCGAAAGTAACGTTGAGCCTCATTTCTTTGCTGGATTCACCGGCGGAAGCAAGGTCATTCTGCCCGGGGTCGCAGGGACCGAAACGATACTTCGCAATCATTGCTGGCATAACATCGACAATCCGGCTTCCCGATATGGCATAATTGAGAACCCTATCAGGGCTGAAGCTAACGAAGCGTTACGGCATCTAGGTAGGACCTTTGCGCTGAACCTCGTCCTCGATATCCAAAAGAGAATCGTGCATGCGACAGCAGGAGATCCAATATCATCATTCAATGCCCTGGCTGAATCGGTAAGAGTACATTCGAGCGTGCAAGTCAAGGATCCGCCTGACGTGGTGATAACCACAAACGGCGGATATCCCCTGGACAGAAACGTGTACCAATGCGTGAAGGGTATCGCCGTTCCAGAGAGAATCCTGCACAAGGACTCGAGGATCATAATGGTCAGCGAGTGTATGGATGGAGTTGGCCACCAAGATTTCCTAAGATTGCTGGCGAGCGACACACCGGAAGCGATCTACGACAGACTTAGGAAAGGAGAAGCTCCGATCCGCGATCAGTGGGAGGTCCAAGTCGCCTGTCGCATACTTCGCAAGACTCAAATCTGTTTCGTGACGAGACGCGAACTAGCTTCTGAGATCAAGTCAATGCATATGGACTACGCGCAGACCATAGAGCAGGCGTTGGATTGTGTCAAACTGCACAGGGGCGAGAGCGTCCTGGTTCTGCCACAGGGACCGATGACGATTCCGGCTCTAAGATGAGATCACAATACGATTGCTGACAGGACGGCTGCAAGAAGGATTGCGGGTAGGAGATTTCCAACCCTGATCTTTGTGATTTGAAGCAGATTCATCGCGATACCCAGAATCAGCAATCCACCTGTCGCCGTCATCTCAGTGACCATCGATGAGGTCAGGTAGGGTTCGAGCAACGACGCGCCTATCGTGATGCTGCCCTGATATGCCGCAACAGGGAGTGTGGAAAACAGGACGCCGATTCCGAGCGTTGAAGCGAACGCCACGGATGCTATTGCGTCCATGACGGATTTTGTCAGTAGGACCGAGTAGTCACCACGCAGGCCATCTTGGAGCGCCCCCACGATCGCCATTGGCCCTACGCAGTACAGTAGGCTTGAGGTCACGAATGCTTTCGCGAATGTCCCACGCTCTTTGCTGAACCTAGCCTCAACTCTTGCTCCGAGTCTGTCGAGTCTCTCCTCAATTCGCAGGAGCTCGCCGAGTACTCCTCCGATGACCACGCTCACGAGGACGATCAAAGCGTTTTGTGTCGTTATCATCATTTTGAGTCCGATGAGCGCTGTCACGAGGCCGAGTCCTTGCATGACAATCGAATTGATTCGCTCAGGGAGTCTCTGCTTCAGCGCGAAACCGGTCAGCGTTCCAATGGCGATGGCCGCAACATTAGCCAAGGTTCCGATGAGCATGCGAAATCACTCGAAGGCTCATGTATGGTCTGATGGCCTACCCAGCTTGTTTCCGCCTAGGAAGACTGTTCCAACTATATACGCAGTTGTCTAGCGCGTCCTTGTCAACTGTTGAACCGGTGCCATTGGTTCCAGTTTGCGCAGCTTCTCGATCATGTCGTTCACGACCGTGACGAACTTGTCGCTCTCGGACGCTGAGATCCACTCGAGCCTGACGCGCTCGTCGGGAATGCCTATCTGTTTCAGGAGTTTTCGCAGGAGAGTGAACCGTCTGAGGGCTTTGTAGTTCCCGTTGATGTAGTGGCACGTTCCTGGATGGCATCCAGCGATCAGGATGCCATCATAGCCTTCTTCAAGGGCTTTGAGAACGAAGCTCGGGTCGATTCTTCCGGAGCATGTTACACGTATCGAGATCAGATTCGGATCGTAGTGTTTCCTAGTGGTTCCCGCAAGATCCGCGCCGGCGTAGGCGCACCACTTGCAGAGGAATGCGAGAATCCTAGGCTCGCTCAAGACCTCAGTACCTTCCTGCTCGTATCATTGCCACGATCTGTGTGTCGGTCAAGTTCCTTAGTGAGAGGGCACCGGACGGGCAGGATGCGACACAGGTTCCGCATCCTTCACAGAGGGCTTCAGCTACCTCAGCAATCTTCCTCTCCCTGTTCAAGCTGAGTGCTTCAAAGGGACATGCTGATACGCAGATCCCGCAGCCGCTGCAAAGCTCGTTGACAATCTGAGCGACTGTTGGCTCGCGCTCGAGAGTTGGACTCGACAAGAGGTTCAGCGCTTTGCTAGCTGCGCCGCTGGCTTGAGCCACCGTATCCGGGATGTCCTTCGGTGCTTGTCCTGCGCCTGCCAAGAAGATGCCTGCGGTTGCACTTTCTAGAGGGCGGAGCTTCGGATGTGCCTCAGCGAAGAAGCCGTTCTCGTCAACCGATGCTTTGAGGATGTTAGCGAGTTCGCGGGATCCCTGACTTGGAACCATCCCAACCGCAAGCACCACCACATCAGCATTGATCTCTACGGTCTTTCCGCTGAGAGTGTCGACGCCTTTGACGACCAATCTGTTGCTGTCTTCGTAGACCTTCGCTACTCTTCCGCGGAGGTAGAGAAGCCCTCTCTCTTCTTGGCAGCGTTTAACGAACTCTTCGTATCCTTTTCCGCCAGCTCGAATGTCCATGTAGAAGACGTATGCTTGTCCGTCTGGGACTTTGTGATGGAACAGCATTGCATGTCGAGCAGTGTACATGCAGCAGATCTTCGAACAGTACGCCAGTGCTGTCTCAGGCTCTCTTTGTCCTGCACATTGAATGAACACTACTTCTTTCGGGATGCGTCCATCAGAAGGTCGCCTGATGACGCCAGATGTGGGTCCTGAAGCTGACAGCATGCGCTCGAATTCTAGGCTGGTCATCACGTCTGGATAGATTCCATAGCCATACTCGGTGAGCCTTGTTGCGTCATAGAGCTCGTAGCCTGTGGCCGAGATGATGGCTCCCACTTCGAGCTCATGGGTTTCCGGGCGTGCATCGAGGTTAATGCAGGACATTCCGAGTTTGTCGCAAGCTTTCTTGCATTCGCCGCATGCTTGAGGCAGAAGCCCCAAGCAGCTTTTCGCATCCAACACGTAAGCAGGAGGCACGGCCTGCGCGAACGGGATGTAAATCGCTTTTCTCCAAGTTAGGCCGGAATCAAACTCGTTGGGAACCTCAGCGGGGCAGACCTTCACACATTCTCCGCACGAGTTGCACTCGGTCTCCTTGACGTAGATTGGTTGCTGTCGGACTTTCACCTTGAAGTTTCCGACGAAACCTTTGACATCCTCAACTTCGGAGAGTCGGAGGATCTTGATGTTTGGGTTTCGATAGGCCTCAACCATGAGCGGTCCGAGGATACATATAGAGCAATCCAGTGTCGGGAATGTTTCCGAAAGCTGTGCCATTCTTCCGCCAATAGAACCGGTCTTTTCCACAAGGTAGACTTGGTGCCCACTGTTAGCCACGTCAAGCGCTGCACGGATGCCTGCGATGCCACCGCCGACAACGAGCGCTCTCCTAGTAACCGGAACAGTGATTGGGTCGAGCGGCTCATTCAAGCTGACTTTCTCTATGCTCTGGCGTATGATCACATTTGCTTTCTCGGTCGCCTTCTCGATGTTGTCGTGGACCCAGCTGCACTGCTCGCGTATGTTAGCAATCTCACATTGATGCCTGTTAAGGCCCGCAGCCCTAGCGGCATTTCTGAATGTAACCTCATGCATTGCAGGCGAGCATGCGGCAATGACTACCGCGTCTAGTCTGTGCTGCTTTATGCTATCCTTGATCAGTGCTTGTCCTGGTTCTGAGCATAGGTACCGGTGGTCGGCCGCAATCACAACATCTGGAGTCTTGCTTGCCAAGTCAGTAACTTCCTTGACATTGACCGTTCCTGCGATGTTCAGGCCGCAATGGCAGACGAAGACTCCCACACGTTTCATGGCCGACTCACGCTTTCGATAGTGTTTCTCATATCGCCACGGATCGTCTCGAGTTGCGCTTGGCTTAGTCGAAGATCTTGTGGGCTGACTCCCAGAGCAAGACCGAGTAGCTGTGTGAAGTAGACAACGGGTAACGGTTGCGAGCCAGAGGAAGCTGCAAGATCTTGTTTCTGAGATGTCTCCAAGTTGTACTTGCATAACGGGCAGCTGACCGCAAGAAGTTTCGCTCCGTATGAGCGAGCTGACTGCACCACATTGCGAGACAATAGAATCATAGCGTCAGGAGCGCCGACCCCTAGGAAAGATCCACAGCACTCTGTTCGTGATGGATAGTCCACCGGCGAACATCCTATGCTGGCAAGGAGGTCTTCCAGTACTGATGGTCGGTGCGGGTCGTCGAGCTTCATCTCCTCAAAAGGCCGCAGTAGCAGACAGCCGTAGTATGCCCCGACCGGCAAATCCTGTAGAGGCACCCTTGTGGCCTCTTTGATGACGCTGAAACCTACACGGTCGCGTAGGACTTCTAGGAAGTGCAGGACGCCGAGTCCGCCCTTGTATTCTTCTTCGTTGAATTCGTTGATCTGTTCTTGTTTTATTAAGTTCCGCCCGGCTTGAATGTTCGCTCTCTTGAGGACGTTGTGGCATCCTGCGCAGAGGGTCACGAGCGTGTCGCTCTCAGCACGTGCCCTAGCTAGGATTCGGTTCGGCCCGGCGTTCGTCATTACATTATCGGCGACGTTCGGAAACACTGCTCCGCAACAGAGCCATCCCTGCATCTCTTTCAGTTCCAGGCCGAGAGCACGAGCGGAGGCTAGCGCGGAATCCTCGAAATCTCTCGCTACGGTTCGAAGCGAACACCCTGGAAAGTACAAGTAGGATTGCATTCTTCTCAACCTAATATGGGCTGAGTTTCCTGAACGCGCTCACCAATCCCTGCTGAGGCATCTCAGGCGGAAGTTTCTCGATCTTCAGGTCGCGTAAGTCATTACGGAGCTTGATGGTCCGGAGGGCTTCGCAGATCTTGCTTACATCCAAGCCTCTGGGGCATTGCGTCTCGCAGGAGAAACAGGTTGCGCACAGCCAGTACGATTTGGCGTCGAAAACTTGTTCGAGTCCGATCTGGAGATAGCGAACGATTTGGTGAGGCATGATATCCATCTGCGGCGCTAGCGGGCACGTGGCTGAGCATTTTCCGCATTGATAGCAGAGCGACAGGTTCTGTCCGCTTATTGTCTCGACCCTACGCAGCAGAGCACTCGTGATTACGTCAGCGGAGATCTGGTGTGCCACTTCACTCCCATCCACGGACCGCGAACGCCTCCAGTTCGATCTTCGCCTCCTTACTGCGGTAGTCAGGAAGGAGTACGGGACTGTGCCGCTCCGCGCTGACGCCCGCTTTCTTCAGTTCCTTATGAAATCGAACCAAATGCTCCAGGGTTGGTTTCCCGCCTTGTGCCGTTCGTGATCTTTTCGCAGCATCTTTTCCGGCGCGTCTTCCAAATACCAGAATGTCAAGCAGCGAGTTTCCCATCAATCGGTTTCTTCCGTGAATTCCGCCTGCGGCTTCTCCAGCAACATACAGGTTTGGAACGTTTGTTCGCCCGTTTTCGTCTATCAGCACGCCGCCATTTTGGTAGTGTTGCGTCGCATAGACGAGAATGGGATCTTTGATTATGTCGATTCCGAATCGTTTGAATTGCCGCACCATAGCAGGTGCGAGACGTTGAGTCTGCCCGGGGCCTTTCAGCATATCGATTAGTGGAGTGTCAAGCCAGACCCCTACGAGCCCACCAGGCGTGCGAACCCCTTTTCCACGCTCAAGGCATTCTCTGATTATTGCTGACGCGACAGCATCCCTTGTTTCGAGCTCATTCACGAACCGTTCTCCGTCAACGTTGACAAGCTGAGCGCCCATGCTTCGCATCTTCTCAGTTATCAGCTGTCCTGAGATCAGTTCAGGAAACGCGACTCCTGTGGGATGATATTGGATAGTGTCGACGAAGGCCAACTTAGCACCAGCACGATAGGCTAGTGGGAGGCCATCTCCGGTCGCGCCATAGTGATTCGTTGTCGGAAATCCTTGCACATGGAGTCTTCCGGAGCCGCCGGTTGCCAGTATCGTGGTCCTTGCTTTGACGTAGATGAATTCGTTAGTCTCCATGTTCAGCAGAATTGCTCCGACACAATTGCCCTCGGCATCAGCGAGCAGCTCGATTGCGGGAGAGAATTCGATGACCTGGATATCCCGATTGATGACTTCGTCTCGGAGCGTTCGCATAATCTCCGCCCCGGTGTAGTCGCGGGCAGCGTGCATTCGCTTTCTGCTCGTGCCGCCCCCGTGCATTGTCATGAAGGTGCCGTCTGCTTCCTTATCGAACATCATACCAAGGTCTTCAAGCCATTCAATAATGGAAGGGGCGTCATTGACAAGCGTCTGAACTAGGCCGGGTATGTTTGTGAAACCGCCGCCTCCCATAACGTCAAGATAGTGGAGCGCAGGTGAATCGTTCTCCTTGTCTGCGGCTTGGATGCCTCCTTGCGCCATCATCGTATTGGCGTCGCCAAATCGCAGCTTAGTGCACAAAAGAACACGGACGCCATCCTCATGCGCAGCCAGGGCAGCTGCCGCGCCTGCACCTCCCCCTCCAATGATCAGAACGTCGGTTTCCACGTCTGTTCTTGAGAGATCGATTTTCTCGGGGTTTATTCGGCTGTAAGCCTCCACAATGTCGCCGAGCTCGTTAACGGCCAGCTCTCCCTTGTTCGCTCCGACAATGAGTTTTCGCGTTGTTCCCGGCTTGTAATCCGGATGAAACTTCGTCAGCAGCTGTTTCTTCTCTTCTGGTGTAAGCTTTGTGAAGAATTGTTTCATGCGCTCCTTTCGATTTGCCGCTACCTTGTCGATTGACCGTCGCATCTCTTCACTGTAGGTGATTACAGTTCGCCACTGCTTCGTCTGTTCCAAAACCATCTAAGCTTCCCCCGGTTCGATTTCTCTGGAGTTGTACAGTTTCGTCAACTCTGCGGTGCTCATATTGGCTAGCTTCGCGAGTTCGTCGTCGTAGCGTCCGAGCCTGATCTCGTCGAGTCGTTTCTGCAGGTGTTTCGATTTCGGAGCAATGTGGGTTCCGTAGAGTCTCCTTGAGAGAATCGCGACGTTGTACTGAACTATCTCGGCTGGGCATCTTGTGGCGCAAAGTCCACACATTATGCAGTCGAATGAGAGATCGGCGGCGCTAGCTATGTCGCCACGCATAGCAGCCGCCATTATGTCGATGACCGGCAAGTCTTGCGGACAAGCTCGGCTACATGAGTTACACTGCAGACATCGCATGATCTCCGGGTAATAGTGCGTGAGAGAACTGATATCCGGCTGTAGGCTCTTGACATCGTACCGGGCTTTTGCTGCAGGGTGAAATGGGAGCATCGAGAATACCATTCCGTCCCTGACGGGCGTTTGACAGGCGAGCCCCGTGCGAAGCCGGAAGTCTCCGCGAATTCTGTAGACAGTCGCACAGGCACCGCAGAAGCCGCTGCGACAACCGCAGCCACGCAGCAACCGGTAACCGAGACGCTCCATGGCAGTCATTATAGTGAGGTTTTGTGGCACTTGGTACTGCTTGCCGAACACGTAGATCGTCACGGCCGAGTTGTCAGTACTCATCGACTACTCCTTCAGAGAAGAATGTGAATACTTGACCAACTTCGCTTGTTGCGGAATATAGCCCGGCACTACTTACGTACCTGACTGTATATTCAATTGAAGCAAGACCGAGAATCAGCATGCACTCTTCAACGCTTCTTACCATTTCCGTTCGCGGCTCGATTTGCAGGAGCTGGATGACATGACCAATATTGGGCCAAAGATTGGTCACCTGTCGGTCCTATGTGTGTGCTTTCTGTTCTTGGAGCAAACCTCGGGCAAGATCGTACCCGTTCTTGAAGGCGGTGAGATTCAGTTGCTCAGTGCCTCGTGGAGTGTACTTGGCGATTGCTTTCTCGACGGCTGCTGTGTCGACCATGTCGGTTAGGCCGATTATTGCGCCAACCATTACCATATTCGAGACTATCTTCTTGCCTAAGCGTTCGGCGATTTTTGTAGCGGGAACTCTGTAGGTCGTCGCGGTGTGATTCAACTGGTCCTCCTGGACCATGTCAGGATCTACTACGACGATCGTGTCTCCGCTCAGATCGCCGACGTTCTTCCGATAGGCTTCTTGAGACATGACCGCTACTAGGCTGGGCTTCCTAAGTTTTGGATAGTTGATCTTCTCGTCGGAAACTATGACCTCGACCTTAGAAGCTCCTCCTCTGGATTCGGGGCCGTAGGATTGCGCGAGGGTGACATTCTTTCCGCCGAATACTGAAGCCGCGCGCCCGATCATCACTCCGGCGGTCACGATTCCCTGACCGCCTAGGCCGGCTATCCTCACCTCAAAGCGCGACGTTGGTGCGCCTCCCCGCCCTGTCAAGCCCCGTCTGGATGGATCGATTCTGTTCCCACAGCAAGTCGCTGTACTCTGGTTTCTTGACATCGACGAACTCTCCGACAACGATCTTGTCAGGCCCGGCTACCGCGTCGATCGGATCGATGTTGGATCGGAACTCGCTGACCTCCCTGAGCCATTTCATGCCGAGGATTGGATCCGCGATTTTGTTTCTTCGTCCATACTCTTCTGGACATGGGGTTATGATCTCAACGAAGCTGAAACCTTTCTTGGTGATGGCTTTCTTCATGGATTCTCTGATACGTTTGACATGGATCGCGGTCCACCGTGCTACATAGATGGCCCCTGAGGCTGCAGCCAAGTGGACTAAGTTGAATGGGTGTTCGATGTTGCCGTATCGGGTTGTTGTTGTGAATGCGCCAATCGGAGTTGTCGGGCCAGATTGGCCACCAGTCATACCGTAATTGAAGTTGTTGGAACAGATTACGGCGATATCGACGTTCCTTCTGGCGGCGTGAATGAAGTGGTTTCCTCCTATCGCGAACAGGTCGCCATCTCCGCTGATCACAACTGGCTTCAGGTCAGGCCTCGCAGCTTTCACGCCCACGGCAAAAGCCAATGGGCGGCCATGCGTCGTATGAAATGAGTCCGTGTTCGTGTATCCCGAGATTCTCCCTATGCAACCAATCCCGGATATGACAACGATCTTGTTCCTGTCGTAGTTGAGTTCGTCCAAGGCTCTGGCGAATTCTCCGAGTATGATACCGTTGCCGCAACCGTTGCACCATATGTGAGGAATCATCCCGTCTCTAGTGTAATCTTCAAGTGGATGTTGAACTATCGACATTTCATCCATCCTCTACTTCCTAGTCTACCGCTTGAGCAAGGATCTCCTCGGGCGTGTGAAGAGCGTCTCCCAGTTTCGGCAGGGAAGCCACTTTTCCGAGGCCTGCGCTTCGCTCAACTTCGCGCACCAGCTGGCCGTAATTCATCTCAGGCACCAAGATCTTGTTCACTTGGGAAGCCACTTGCTCAACTGCTTCATCCGGGAACGGCCAGATCGTAACGAGCCTCAACAATCCGATCTTGATTCCTCTCTCTCGTCCTTCAACTACGGCGGCAAGCGCAGATCTCGCTACGCTTCCATACGCAACGATGCAGACATCAGCATCGTCTAGGAAGACTCTCTCGACTTTCGTGATCTCTTTCACGTTGTTGCGGATCTTGTCGCAGATTCTTTGAACTAATGCCGCGTGGTGCTCTGTGCTGTCGGTTCGTGGATGACCAGTTTCATCGT
>Ga0315268_10000242_pt1 | contig 64106 bp, 62 predicted proteins | sample C1_top_MG_FD_204535 | JGI IMG/M metagenome (GOLD analysis project Ga0315268, IMG submission 204535) | Sediment microbial communities from Yellowstone Lake, YNP, Wyoming, USA - C1_top | ecosystem: Environmental > Aquatic > Freshwater > Lake > Sediment | place: USA: Wyoming | collected 2017-08-01 | reverse complement strand
TGCTGAAGTATTTGAAGTCCAGGTTCTCCGGCCGGGGCGAGGGGAGCTGGTCCTGGTTTTTGGCCAGAAGGTGGGCATACTCCACCTGCCGGCTGTTAATATCCGGGTGGGTGCTGAGGTAAACGGGGACCTCGGGCCCCTCGAACCAGCGCTGGCGGGACATCTTCTTAAAGATGGCCATCATGTCCCGGGGGTTGTAACCCGCCTGGCTCATCCATTTGAATCCCGTGGCGTCGGCCTCCTGTTCAAAGTCCCGGCTGTACTTGAGCATGGCGCTCTCCCCGGCGGCCATGCTGCCGGCCATGAGCCCGGGGCCGATGGCGCCTCCCAGGAAGACCGCGGCCAGGGCCCCCATGAGCGCGGCGATACTGGTGATCTTGGCCTTCTCCAGGGTCTTGGCCATGTGGCGACAATAGACATGGGAAATTTCATGGGCCAGGACCCCGGCCAGCTCTCCTTCCCGGTCCATCAGGCGGATCAAACCCGTGTGCATGAAGATGTATCCGCCGGGCACGGCAAAGGCATTGACGGAGGGGTCGGCAATGATGAAAAACCGGTATTTAAAGGGCTGGGGGCCCATCTGGGACACCAGGCGCTGCCCCAGGCGGTTGATATACGAGGTGAGGAAGGGGTCATCCACCAGGGTGACGTACTGCTGCAGTTGCAGGACAAACTCTTCCCCGATCTGCTTTTCCTTCTCGATGGTGAGCCCCTCCAGAAAGGCGAAGGCCGGGCGCAGGGGCGCCAGGATCAGGAGCGCCACCGCCAGGAGGCTGGCCCACCATTTAAAGCGAAAGAATCTGGTCATAGGTTTTATGGGGATTCGCTGAGGCTTTTGGCAGAGGCAGGGCGCCGGGGGGTGCGGATGCGGCCCTTCTCCACGGCCACCTGGGGAGCCTCCGCCCACAGCCCTTCCAGGTCGTAGAATTCCCGGAGGGCCTGGGAAAAGATGTGGATCACCAAACCGTTGTAATCCAGCAACACCCAGAGGCCCTCCTGCAGGCCTTCCACCCCCAGGGGCTTGACGCCGGCCCGGGACAGGTCCTCCTCAAGGTGCTGGGCCAGGGCCAGGACCTGGCGCCGGGAGGTCCCGGAGCAGATGAGAAAGTAGTCGGCAAAAGAACAGAGTTCTTTCACCTTCAGGACCACCAGGTCCTGGGCCTTGTGGGCCTCCAGGGTCCGGACGGCCAGCTTCACCAGGGCTTCCGAAGTACGGGGAACGGAAGGCGCCGCGGCGATTACCTCCTAGCGGTAGAGGTTTTTCTCTATTATATAGTCTCGCACCGCCTCGGGCAAGAGGTAGCGGATGGAGCGATTTTTCCGCACCAGACGCCGGATGGCGGTGGCGGAGATGTCCATCTGGGTGATTTCCTGGAAAATCACCTGCTGCCCCGAGGGGTGCAGGAAGCCCGCGCCCCCCTCCAGGGGCCGGAAGCCCGGGTGCACCTCCCGGTACAGGACTTCCGCCAGGTGGGAACGCTCATAGCCGGGGCGGTCCAGGACCACGAAGTTGGCCAGGGTGAAAAGCTGGGCGTAGTCCTTCCAGGTCTGGATCTCCAGGACCGCGTCCAGGCCCAGGATGAAGTACAGCTCCCAGGGGGGGCCGTACTCCTGGCGGATGAGCTTGAGCGTCTCGATGGAGTAAGATTTGCCCGGGCGCCGGCCCTCGATGTCGGAGACCGCCATGATGGGGTGATCCCCCACGGCCAGGCGGGTCATCTCGAGGCGCACGTCAAAGGGGGTGACCTCCCCTGCCTTGTGGGGGGGCTCCGCCGCGGGGATGAACCAGAGGCGGGTGAGATTTAGCGCCTCCGCCACCTCCTCCCCGGCCCGGAGGTGGCCGTAGTGGATGGGGTTGAAAGTCCCCCCGAACAGTCCCAGGCGTTTTGGCTGGCGGTTTGGCATGTCTTATTTGGCGCAGGGCCAGGTTTTTAAGGGCGAAGGAGGAAAAGGGGAAAATCGTAGGGGCGGGGTCTCCCCGCCCGCAATTCTCTCTTTTTTCATTTTTCCCCTTTCCCCTTTTCCCCCAAAGCTCTTTCCTTTTATGTCCTCACCTGGCCCGAGCCGTACACGATGAATTTGGTGGTGGTCAATTCCTCCAACCCCATGGGCCCGAACGCGTGAAGCTTGGAGGTGTTGATGCCGATTTCCGCGCCCAGCCCCAGCTCGCCGCCGTCGTTGAAGCGGGTGGAGGCGTTCACCAGGACCACCGAGGAGTCCACCTCGTGCAAAAAGCGCTGGGCCCGCCCGTAGTCCCGGGTGATGATGGCCTCGGTATGGTTGGAGCTGTAGCGGGCAATGTGCTCCAGGGCCGCGGTGAGGTCCGGCACCACCTTCACCGCCAGGATCAGGTCCAGGAACTCAAAGCCCCAGTCCGCGTCGGTGGCGGGCTTGACCTGGGGGTCGATCTCCCGGGTTTGGGGGCAGCCCCGGAGCTCCACCCCCGCGGCCCGGAAGCGCCGGTTCATGCGGGGCAGGAACTCCCGGGCCGCGGCTTCGTGCACCAGCAGGGTCTCCATGGCGTTGCACACCCCGGGGCGCTGCACCTTGGCGTTGAAGCACACGGTCTCCGCCATTCCTAAGTCCGCGCCCTCGTCCACGAAGATGTGGCACACCCCCTTGTAGTGCTTGAGGACCGGGATGCGGGAGTGCTCCGCCACGAAGCGGATGAGGCCCTCGCCCCCCCGGGGGATGATGATGTCCACCAGTTCGTCCTGTTTGAGGAGCTCCAAGGTCGCCTCCCGGGCCACGCTAGGGATGACCTGGATGGCCGCCCCCGGCGCCTGGGCCGCAGCCAGGGCCTCCTGCATGAGCGCGGTCAGGGCCAGGTTGGAGTGCAGGGCCTCCTTGCCGCCCTTGAGGATAACGGCGTTGCCGCTCTTGAAGCACAGGGCCGCGGCGTCCACGGTGACGTTGGGCCGGGACTCGTAGATGAAGCCGATGACTCCCAAAGGAATGCGCTGCCGCCCTACCAGCAGGCCGTTGGGGCGCACCCACATGGAGGTCACCGCGCCCACGGGGTCGGGGAGGGCCGCCACTTCTTTCAGGCCCTGGACCATGGCGGCCATGACCTTGTCGCTGAGGGTCAGGCGGTCAATGAAGGCCGCGGGGTAACTCTGCTGCCGGGCGGCTTCCACGTCCCGGGCGTTTTCCGCCTGGAGGTGGGCCTGGCGCTCCTTAAGGAGCTCCGCCACCTGGAGGATCACCTGGTCCTTGACAGCCCGGGACAGGGTGCTTAGCTTGCGGGCCGCGTCTTTGGCATCCCGGGCCATTTGGCGCACGACATCAGGAATGTTCATTTACTCTCCATCCATCATTTTCTGTAGGGGCGGGGTCTCCCCGCCCGCGGTGTGCCCTTATCACCCTCCCGGGAAAATTGCCCTGGGCCTTCTGTTAAATGAAGCTAGCCATCCGTCAAAATCATCCATTCCCCGGGCCCGGGGATTTTCCCGATCCAGATGCCACCGCAAGGGGTTGGTAGCAATATATTCCCGGACGCGGTTTAAGGATTCATCATCCCTAATGACATGTTCGTAATAGCTGCGCTGCCAGACTCTGGCTCCGGGCGTCGTACGGGCTTCATTAATTCTCGCCGTTGTTTGATACTTAAAATACCCTATAACCTGGCCTAATGACGGCGGTTTCCATAGGGGCGGCGTTTCGCCGCCCGCAATCTCATTTGCAGTCACGATGGGCTTTAACGGGCGGGGTGACCCCGCCCCTACCAGCATGATGATGCCATGAACATGGTTGGGCATGATCACCAACAAATCTAGCAAGATGTTCTCGTAAAGGTCAGCAAGTTTTTTCCAATAGTCTGCAACAATATTACCATATTCAGATCGGACCATTTCGTCTTCCAGGATTTTCCCGAACAAAAGATGCCGCTTCTGAGTGCAGATAGTGACAAAATAGGCGCCGGCCTGCGACTAGTCATAATCCCTGAGACGCAGTCTTTGGCGAACCGGCCGGGTCTTGGTCATGGGCCTAAAAAGGCGGGCGGGGAGACCCCGCCCCTACAATTCCTCGAGGGACCGGGGCGCGGGGATTCAGGCCGCTTCCTCCGGGTCCGGCTCCAGGGGACGGGCGGAGAGGATTTCCCGGGCCTGGACCTCGTCTTCCTTGGCCACCAGCAGGCGCACGCCCCGGATGAACTGGAGCATGGGGTAGAGGCCGCCGGCGTCGTCCGCCAGGATGAGGGCCTCGATGCCTTCGGACTCCAACAACCCCGCGGCCATCTCCGCGGTCAGCCGGTTGGTAAAGGTTTCAATGATTACTGCGTTGTTAAGATCCATGGCCGGGCCCAGTCTCGGCGGCAATCTCACGCCAAGGCGCAAGGCCGCAAAGGGGCAATTCTTGGCGTTCTTTGCGCCCTGGCGTGAGGCATCTCTCATATCTCCGGGAAGATCACCAGGTTGTCCCGGTGGATGACTTCGTCGTAGCCCTTGTAGCCCAGGGACTGGGCGATTTCCTGGCTCTGGCGGCCCCTGATGCGGTTGAGGTCCCGGGCGGAGTAATTCGTCAGGCCCATGGCAAAGGGCTGGCCCTCGGGGTCCACCAGTTGCACCGCCGCGCCCTTGCCGAAGGCGCCGAAAACCTCGACGATGCCCGCGGGCAGCAGGCTCTTGCCCCGGCGCACCAGGGCTTCCCAGGCCCCCTGGTCCACCAGGATGGCGCCCTTGGGGGTGACGTTGTAGGCCAGCCAGTACTGGCGGCTTTTCAATTTTTGGGCCTGGGGCAGGACCAGGGTGCCCACTGCCTCGCCGGCAAAGATTTTGGTCAGGATGCCCGGGGTGAGGCCGTTGGCGATGATGGTGGGGACGCCCGCGGCCGCGGCCTTTTTGGCGGCCTGGAGCTTGGAGGCCATGCCGCCCCGGCCCAGGGCTCCGGCCCGCCGGGTCGCGGCCTTCTCCAGCCCGGCGTCGAAGGACTTGACCAGGGGTACCAGTTTGGCGCCGGGGTGCTCCCGGGGGTCCTGGTCGTAGAGGCCGTCGATGTCGGTGAGGAGGATCAGCAGGTCGGCCCCTATCAGGTTGCAGATGAGCGCGGCCAGGTTGTCGTTGTCGCCGAACTTGAGTTCGTCGGTGGCCACGGTGTCGTTTTCGTTGATGATGGGCACCACCCGCCACTGGAGCAGGGTGAGGAGGGTGTTGCGGGCGTTCAAGAAGCGCTGGCGGGACTCCAGGTCGTCGTGGGTCAAGAGGACCTGGGCTACCTTGAGGCCGAAGTGGGCGAAGGCCTCTTCATAAGCCAGCATCAGGGCGCTCTGGCCCGCCGCGGCCACCGCCTGCTGCTGAGGGATGCCGGTGGGGCAGGTGGCGAAGCCCAGTTTGCGGCAGCCCGCGGCCACGGCCCCGGAAGAGACGATGATGAACTCCCGCTCCCCGCCCTTAAGGGAGAAGCTTTCCGCCACCAGCCGCTCGATGAGGGGCTGGTTGAGGCCGGCCGCGGTGGTCAAGACCGCGCTCCCCGCCTTGAGCACCACTCGCCGGGCTTTACTCAGGTATGGCTGGCGCATTTTCATGACCAAGTGGCGCAAATTCCTCGCAGATGGCGGCCCGCAAAGCCTCCAGGCCCTCCTCCGTGGCCGCGGAGACCGGAAAGACCCGGAAGCCCGCCGCCCTGTATGCCTGGATGACGGCTTTCCGGGGGAAGTCCGGGGCCAGCAAGTCAGTTTTATTTAACGCCATCAGGCGCGGTTTGTCCAGCAGGGAGGGGTCGAAGGCCCGCATTTCCGCGTCCAGCTCCCTCAGGGGGGCCAGGGGGTCGTCCGCCTGGACCTGGCTCAAGTCGATGACCGCCACCAGCAGCCGGGTCCGTTTCAGGTGGCGCAGGAAGCGGTGGCCCAGGCCCCGGCCCCGGTGGGCCCCGGGGATGAGCCCGGGGATTTCCGCCAGGATGAGGGGCTCCTCGTGGGGTATGATCAGGGCCCCCAGCTGGGGGGTCAGGGTGGTGAAGGGAAAGTCGGCCACCCGGGCTTTGGACGCGGTGAGGCGGGTGAGCAGGGTGGACTTGCCGGCGTTGGGCGCGCCCATAAGACCTACATCCGCCAGGATGGCGAGCTCCAGGCGCACCCCGCGCTCAGACCCCGGCTCCCCGGGTTGGGCGAAGCGGGGGGAACGCATGCGGGAGGAGGTGAAGTGGGCGTTGCCCTTGCCGCCCCGGCCTCCTTTGGCCAGGACCAGGCGGTGGCCCGGGGTAAGGAGGTCGCCCAGGAGGCGGCCGGAATCCACCGAAAAAACGCGGGTGCCCAATGGCACGGGGATGACGAGGGGTGGGGCGCTCTTGCCGTGGCGGTCCTGGCCCTGGCCCCGGCGGCCGTTGTCGGCCTGGAACAAGCGGCGGCGCTTGAAGAGGCTCAGGGTGCGGGGCGAAGTTTGTGCTTCCAGCACCACGTCGCCGCCGGCGCCGCCGTCACCGCCGTTGGGGCGGCCCCGGGGCTGGAAGCGGGCCCGGTGGAAACTGACACAGCCCGCACCGCCGTGGCCGGCCCGGACCGTGATTTCCACCTCGTCGGGGAAGGATTTCACATCGGGGGATAGACGCTGACCCGGGTGCGGTCCTGGCCGAAGGCCTCGTAAGCCACGACGCCGTCAATCTTGGTAAACAGGGTGAAATCCCTGCCCATGCCCACGTTGAGGCCCGGGTGGATGCGGGTGCCCACCTGGCGCACCAGGATGCTTCCGGCCTTCACCACCTGTCCGGCGAACTTCTTGACGCCCCGGCGTTTCCCGGCGCTGTCCCGGCCGTTGCGGGAGCTGCCGCCGGCTTTTTTGTGTGCCATGATGACATCTCCTGGGCGGGGAGGGGAATAGTAAGCCCCGCCCCTGGTAAATTATACAATAATCTCCTGGATTTGCAAGGCGGTGTAGAGCTGCCGGTGCCCTTGCCGGCGCCGGTAGTTCTTGCGCCGCTTCTTTTTAAAGACCAGGATCTTCTTGGCCTTGCCCTGGCGCAGGATCTGGGCGGTGACCGTGGCCCCCGCCACCAGGGGCTGGCCCACCTTGAGGTCCTGGCCGTCGGCCACCAGGAGCACCTGGTCCAGGGTCACGGCGTCCCCCCGCGCACCGGGCAGGCGCTCCACCCGGAGTTGGTCCCCGGGGGCGACGCGATATTGTTTGCCGCCGGTTTGAATGATGGCGTACACTGAAGCCTCCCGAAAACGAGTCAAGATTTTTAATGATAAAGAAATTTCTTCGCTTGTCAAGTATCGGCGGCCTGCGGTCGGACAGAGGCCCAATTTTGCCGGGGGACCGCGGTTGACAGCAGTCCGCCGCCGCGCTTATTATGGATTAATTATTGAAGCGGAAGGGAAAAATGGACAGGACGGTCTCCCCAGAAGACCCCCAGGGGTACGTGGTCATTCACGGCCACTTCTACCAGCCGCCCCGGGAAAACCCCTGGATCGAGGAGATCGAGGTGGAGACCAGCGCCCATCCCTTTCATGACTGGAACCAGCGCATCACGGCCGAGTGCTACCGGCCCAACGGGGACGCCCGCGTTTACGACGGCCAGCGGCGCATCCTGGACCTCATCAACAACTACGAGCACCTGAGCTTCAATTTCGGCCCCACCCTGCTGAGCTGGCTGGAGACGGCCGCGCCCCTGGCCTATGCCCGCATCCTGGAAGCGGACGCCCACAGTCTGGCGGCCCGGGGGCACGGCAACGCCCTGGCCCAGGCCTACAACCATACCATCCTGCCCCTGGCCACCGCCCGGGACCGGGAAACCCAGGTCATCTGGGGGCTAAAGGACTTCGAGTATCGCTTCCAGCGCCCGGCCGAAGCCCTGTGGCTGCCGGAAACCGCGGTGAACTACCCCACCCTCGGGACCCTGGTGGACCACGGCCTGAAGTTTGTCATCCTCTCGCCCCACCAGGCCAAGCGGGTGCGGCCCCTGGCCGGGGGGGAGTGGACCACGGTCATGGCTCACACCCTGGACGCCACCCAGGCCTACCGCTGCTTCCTGCCGGAACCCGGAGTGAAGCCCGCCAAGCGCCGTCACCTCGAGGTCTTTTTCTACAACGGCGACGTGGCCGCGGACATCAGCTTCGGGGACCTGCTCATCGACTCCTACCGCCTGGCCGGCCGCCTGGTGGAGGGCTTTTCCCCCGGCCGGGCGCGGCCCCAGATTCTCAGCGTGGCCACGGACGGGGAAAACTACGGCCACCACAAGAAGTTCGGGGAGCTGGCCCTGGCCCACGTGGTGAGCCAGGTCCTGCCCCAGAAGGGCTTCAGGCTCACCAATTACGCGGCCTTCCTGGAGGCGGCCCCGCCCAAGATGGAGGTGGAGCTCTACCTGGGCCCCAAGGGGGAGGGCAGTTCCTGGAGCTGCGCCCATGGGCTGGGGCGGTGGAAGGAAAACTGCGGCTGCGCCACCGGCGGCAAGCCCAACTGGAACCAGCGCTGGCGGGCCCCCCTGCGGGAAGCCTGCGACTTTCTCAACGAGCGGCTGGCGGCCGTCTTTGAGGACGCGGGCCAGAAGTACTTCCAGGACCCCTGGGCGGCCCGTAATGCCTATATTGAAGTGATCCTGGACCGCAGCCCCAAGGCCTTGAAGGTATTTTTCTCCCGGCAGGGGGTGCCGGGCCTGCCTGAGGCCGACTGGGTGCCGGCCCTGAAGCTTTTGGAGATGCAGCGCCATGCCCTGCTCATGTACACCAGCTGCGGCTGGTTCTTCGCCGACCTGGCCGGGCTGGAGACCAAGCAGGTCATCAAGTACGCCGCCCGGGCCCTGCAGTTGGGCCAGGACTTCACCGGCGAGGCCCTGGAGGAGCCGTTTCTTTCCATCCTGCAGCAGGGCCGGAGCAACGTCGCCGGGGAGGGCAGCGGCCGGGACATCTACCAGCGCCACATCAAGCCCCGGGTGGTGGACCCGCCCAAGGTGGCCAACCAGTGGGTGATTTCCTGGCTCAAGAGCCGGGAGAAACAGTGCCCCAGCCAGGTCTATCACTACCGGGCCGAGCCCCTGGACCTGGAGGACCGCTCCCAGGGGAGCCTGGTCTTTGCTGCGGGCAGGCTTACCCTGACCTCGGGCATCACCCGGGAGAGCCGCACCCTGGCCTTTTTCACCGCGTTTTTAGGGAGCTATCTCTACCGCACCCAGGTGCAGCTCAACCCCGCGCCCGCGGAGTACCAGGCCCTCAAGGGGGAGTTCTTCCGAGTCCTGGAGAAGGCCCCGGAAGACCTGATACCCCTGATGGTGCGGCGCCTGGGGGAGCGCTACTACAGCTTCCACGACCTCTTCCAGGACGAGAAGCTGGAGGTCTTCCAGGACCTGCTGCAGCACAACGTGGAAGAGGCGCTGGCCATGATCGCCCACAATTTCGAGGAGAGCCGGACCCTGCTCCGGGCCATGGCCGCGGAAGGCCTGCCCCTGCCGCGCCTCTACCGGGCCCTGGGGGAGATCACCTTGAACCGCAGTCTGGTGCAGGTCCTGCGGGGCATGGAGCCGGAGCCGGCCGGGCTGCCCGCGTCCGAGGACATCCTGGACCTGTTGCAGGAGGCGGAAGTGTTGGGACTGAAGCTGGAGTCCGGGGAAGGCGCCCGCATCCTGGAGGGGATCCTGAGCCGGCACCTGCAGGACCTGGCCGGGGATTTTCAACTGGACCGGGCCCGGCGCCTGAAGGAATTCCTGGGCCTGGTGCAGAGCATTCCCATCACTCTGGAGCTCACCGAGGCGCAAAACGCCCTGTTCGCCCTGCTGCGGCAGCAGTTTCCTGGCGTGGCCGCCCGGGCCGCGACGGATGACCAGGCCCGGAATTTTGCCCAGGTCCTGATCGACCTGGCGGAGGCCCTCTACATCAGCCCGGTGAGGTATTTGAAGCTCCTGGGATAATTGGTGGGGGGGAGGCGAGGGGCTCACAGGCTGGAAAGACTGGGCTACCTGCTCCTGCCCGGCAGATGGAGGAAATAATGTAGCACGGCCGCCCCCGGCTGTGCTTTGAGGAGTGGCCCACAAAGTTAATTTGTCATCCTGGGGGAAGCGAAGGATCTAGATTCTTCGGTCGCTTTGCTTCCTCAGAATGACAATTCTCTTATTAACAGGTAGGCGTCGGGGGCAGGTCCCTTAGCCCTTAACCCCCCGTTGCTCTCCAATGGCGGAGGTAACATGCCGTTGCTGGCGCGATTCAAGGAAGCCGTGGCCGAGTCCATCCTGCTGAAGAGCCGGTTTGCCGTGGAGCAGGGGGACCAGGTGGTGGCCGCCGCCCAGATGCTGGCCGGGGTCCTTAAGGCCGGGGGCCGCGTCTTTCTCTTCGGCAACGGCGGCAGCGCCGCGGACGCCCAGCACCTGGCCGCGGAGTTCGTCAACCGCTTTCAGGTGGAGCGCCCGCCCCTGGCGGCCCTGGCCCTGACCACGGACACGTCGATTATCACCGCGGTGGCCAACGACTACGATTTTGCCCAGGTCTTTGCCAAGCAACTCCGGGCCTTGGGCCGGGCCGGAGATGTGGCCTTAGGGATCAGCACCAGCGGGGCTTCGGCCAACGTGGTGGAAGGCCTGAAGGTGGCCCGGGAGCTGGGGATGCGGACCCTGGCCCTGAGCGGCGGCGATGGCGGCCTGGTGGCCCGGGCCGCGGAACTGGCCCTGGTGGTGCCCTCGTCAGACACCCCCCGCATTCAGGAAGTCCACATCACCATCGGCCACGTGCTCTGCGACCTGGTGGACTTTCTGCTGTTCCCGGAAAAGTTTACCGAAAAGAGGCCCGGATGAAGAAGCTCAAGCCCCTGTCTCTTGAGGGCATCAAAACCTCGTCCTTGCCGGCGCGGGCCTCTAAGGTCAGCCACCGGGACTTTGGCCGGCCCTGGGAGCCGGGAGGGACGTTTAAGGAATTCGCGGCCCGGCTGCCCCGCATTTTGGCGGGGGAGACCCTGCGGGAGGTGGCCGGGGCCTGGGTGCGGGCGCGGCGGCACGGCCGGCCGGTTCTCCTGGGCATGGGGGCCCATCCCATTAAGGTGGGGCTCAACCCCGTCCTCATCGACTTGCTTCAGCGGCGGCTCATCACCGGCCTGGCCCTGAACGGGGCAGGCATCATCCACGACACGGAAGTGGCCATGGTGGGCCACACCTCCGAGGACGTGGACCGGGAGCTGCTCTGCGGCCGCTTCGGCATGGCCAAGGAAACCGCGGAGTTCCTCAACGCCGCCATCTCCTGGGGAGGTAAGGCCGGCCTGGGCCTGGGTGAGGCCGTGGGCCGGAAACTTTTGGAGGCCGATTTTCCCCACCAGCATTTGAGTCTGGTGCGCGCCGCGGCCGCGCTGGGGGTGCCGGTGACGGTGCACGTGGCCGTGGGCGCGGACACCATCCACCTGCACCCGTCAGTGGACCCGGAGGCCCTGGGGGCCGCCACCCACCTGGACTTCCGCCTCTTTGCCGCCCAGGTGGCGGAGCTTTCCCAGGGGGTTTATCTCAATATGGGCTCCGCGGTCATCCTGCCCGAGGTTTTTCTCAAGGCCGTAACCTTGGCCCGCAACCTGGGGCATCAGGTGGCGCCCCTGACCACGGTGAACCTGGACTTTATTCAGCATTACCGCCCCCTGACCAACGTGGTGCAGCGCCCCACCGAGCCGGGGGGGAAGGGCTACGCCCTCACCGGGCACCACGAACTGCTCTTTCCCCTGCTGGCCGCGCTGGTGGTGGAAGCATGGGAGGAAGCCCATGCCCACTGACATTGTGGTGATGGCCGGTGATTTGCGTTTGGAAGGTTATTTAGCGGACACCCCCACCGCCCAGGCCCTGGCCGCGGCCCTGCCGCTGGAGGGCACGGCCTCCCGGTGGGGGGAGGAAATCTATTTCCCGGTGCCGGTGGCCCAGGAACTGGACGACACCGCCCGGGTGGCCATGCAGGTGGGGGACCTGGCCTATTGGCCCCCGGGCCGGGCCTTCTGCATCTTTTTCGGCCTGACGCCTTCCAGCGTGCCCGGAGAGATCCGGGCCGCCAGCGAGGTGAATTGGGTGGGCCGCCTCAGCGGCGACCCGTGCTGCCTCACCCTGGTGGCGGCAGGCACCCCGGTGCGGGTGGAGAAAAAAGTCCCGAGTCCCGGGTCCTGAGTCCCCGGTCTTGGTGGCACACCCGTGCGCCATGGAGCAAAAATATTTATAATAAAAAAAGAGGTGCTCTTTTTGTCATCCTGAGCGAAGCGAAAAATCTCGCATTGGAGATTCTTCGGTCGCTTTGCTCCCTCAGAATGACAGCAGGAGGGCTCTCCTTAAAGGGGAAAGAATTGGTGGCACCGGCATCTTGCCGGTGCAGCAGGACAGGCTGAAAACCTGTTCCATCTTGACGTCATAAAAAGAGGTTTGAAAATGCCCATATTTGAGTTTTGTTGTCAGGACTGTTGCAAGGAGTTTGAAAAGCTGGTCTTCGGCACCGACCCGGAAGTGGAGTGCCCGGTCTGCCACGGCAAGAACGTCACCAAGCTGATGAGCGCCTGCGCCGCCAAGGTGGGCTACAAGTTCACCGCCGCATCCAACCCCAAGGGCGCGTCCTGCACCGGCTGCGCCGCCACTTCCTGCAGCACCTGCGGTTAAGGGCCCGGTTTGCCCTCTCCCTCCCGCATCCGCATCGGCACCCGGGGCAGTGTGCTGGCCCTGGCCCAGGCCGGCTGGGTGAAAGACCAGATCACGGAAAGCTATCCCGGCTGCCGGGTGGAGCTGGCGGTCATCAAGACCACGGGGGACAAGATCCACGACATTCCCCTGGCCCAGGTGGGGGGTAAGGGGCTGTTCATCAAGGAGATCGAGGAGGCTCTGTTCTCGGGCCAGGTGGACCTGGCGGTGCACAGCCTCAAGGACATGCCCGCGGCGCTGCCTGAAAGCCTGGTGCTCACCGCGGTGCCTCCCCGGGAGGACTGGCGGGACGCCTTTATTTCCAGGCGTTATGCCACCTTAGCGGAACTGCCCCCGGGAGCCCGGGTGGGCACCGGCAGCCTCAGGCGCCGGGTGCAGCTGCTGCACGCCCGGCCGGACCTGGAGATCGTGGCCTTAAGGGGCAATGTGGACACCCGTCTCAAGAAGATGGAGACCCTGGGGCTGGACGCCGTCATCCTGGCCGCGGCGGGGCTGGCCCGCCTGGGGCTCTCCCACGTCGCCCAAAGTTTCCTCTCGGCGGAGGAGATGCTGCCCGCGGTGGGGCAGGGGGCCCTGGGCCTGGAGGTGCGGGAGAGGGACCGGCAGTTGCGGCAGGCGCTGGCTTTTCTGGATGACCCCGAAACCCGCATGGCCGTGACCGGGGAGCGGGCTTTCCTGGCCCGGCTGGAAGGCGGCTGCGTGGTGCCGGTGGCGGCCCTGGGCCGGGTGGAGGGGGCTTCCCTGACCCTGGAGGCCCTCATCAGCGGCCTGGACGGCCGGACCCTCATCCGCCGCCGCCTCACCGGGCCCCGGGAGGAGGCCGCGTCCCTGGGAAAGGGCCTGGCCCAGCAACTCCTGGACCTGGGGGGCCGGGAAATCCTGGCGGAACTGCGGGCGCATCCTCCCTAATCTCAAATTTGACTTAAATTTTCGTAGGGGCGCCATTCATGGCGCCCGAAAAGGGCGTGATAAATCACGCCCCTACAAACTACTTATTACCATAGCCCGCTATAAGTAAAAGTTTTCACTTGACATTTACAAACGCTTGTAGGATTGTTATATTTACACATAGTTTCGGGGAGGGAACTGCAAGTGAGGCTGAGGGGGATAGCCGGACCGGCGCTGTGGGCTTTGCTGGTCCTCCTTGCCTGGCCCTGGGCGGCAGAGGCCGCGCCCGCCGGGGTCTGGTCGCGCCTGGGTCTGGCCATCCAGCCCGTGGCCAGTCCAGCCTTAGCCCAAGCCCCGCAGAGTTATCCGGAATCCCTCCTGGCCACTCCCGGCAGCCTGGACCGGGGAAAAAGCGCCCTCCTGACGCTGCCCCACAACCTGGAAATGAACATCTCTATCCTCTACCGGCGGGACCCCGCGCAGCTCAACCCGAGTGGGCCCAGCGACCTGCTGCATAACTATGCCTTGAACTACCGCCTCCTGCCCAACCTGTGGGTGGGCCTGAACGGCTACCTCTATCATCCCAGTGACGAGGGCTTCAATTTCCCCCGTCCGCTGCACCGGCGGGTGATGGGCCTGGGCCCGGGCCTCAAGTACAACCTGGGGCGCTGGAATTTCGTCTTCAAGACCCAGGTGGAGAGCGGCGGCCCCAAGGGCGAAGACGTGCAGAACTGGTTCCGGGTCTGGTACGCGTTTTAGACCCGATGCCCTGCCCCGGTGCGTTTTAGCCAACCCCTCGTTCCCGCCCGTTTTCTGGAAAGGCACAAGCGTTTTCTGGCCCTGGTGGAGCTGGCCGGGGGTGAGCGCGTCTGGGTGCACGTGCCCAATTCCGGGGCCCTGACGGGCTGCCTGACGCCGGGCCAGGAAATTCTGCTCACCGCCGAGCCGCGCCCGGGGCGCAAGACCGCCTATACCTGGCGTTTTACTCTCGACCCCGGGGGCTTGATCTGCATCGACACCCTGGTGCCCAACTGCCTGGTGGCCGAGGCCCTGGCTGCGGGCGGCCTGCCGGAGCTGCCCCGGCCCCGCCGGGTGCGGCCCGAGGTACCCCTGCCCGGGGGCAGCCGCCTGGACTTTGTGGTGGAGGGGGAGGAAGGCCTCTCCTTTCTGGAGGTCAAGAGCGTCACCTGGGTGGAAGAGGGGGTGGCCCTGTTTCCCGATGGGGTGACCGACCGGGGGCGCCGGCATCTCACCGACCTGGCGGCCCTGGTGCGCCAGGGCCACGGGGCCTGGCAGGTCTTCGTGGTGCAGCGCCACGATGCCCGGGTGCTCAAGCCCGCGGGCCACGTGGACCCGGCCTATGCCCGGGAGCTGGCCGCGGCCCTGGCCCAGGGGGTCAAGATCCTGGTGCTCCAGGAAAAAATTTTACTTCCCGAAATTACCCTTGCCTCCCCCCTCCCCTTTGCATTAACATAACCTCCCGAACCCTCATTGTGAAAAAATTCCAGAAAGACTGCCTTTAGGGTTGAAAGTCATGATGGCGGCGGTGCGCAACAACGACCTGCGCATTTTTAGCGGCAATTCCAACCCCGAGCTGGCCCGGAGCATCAGCGTCCAGCTGGGCCTGCCCCTGGGCCAGGCCCTGGTCACCACCTTCTCAGACGGGGAAACCCGGGTGGAGTTCGGGGACAACGTGCGGGGCCGGGACGTCTTTTTGATTCAGTCCACCTGCCCCCCGGCCAACCAGAACCTGATGGAGCTCCTGATCATGGTGGACGCGGTGAAGCGGGCCTCGGCCCGGCGCGTCACTGCGGTCATGCCCTATTTCGGTTACGCCCGCCAGGACCGCAAGGTGGCGCCCCGGGTGCCCATCACCGCCAAGTTAGTGGCCGACCTGCTCTCCACCGCGGGGGCCAACCGCATCCTCACCCTGGATTTGCACGTGGGCCAGATCCAGGGGTTCTTCGACATCCCGGTGGACAACCTCTATGCCTCGCCGGTGATGATTCCCTACATCCGGGAGAACTTCCACGACGACCTCACCATCGTCTCCCCGGACGCCGGCGGCGTGGCCCGGGCCCGGGCCTATGCCAAGAGATTGGTCGCGTCCCTGGGCCTCATCGATAAAAGGCGGGACGCGCCGGGCAAGGCCAAGGCCATGAACTTGATCGGCGAGGTCCTGGGCAAGGAGACCGTGATCCTGGACGACATCATCGACACCGGGGGGACCCTGACCCAGGCCGCGGACGTCATCATGCAGCGGGGGGCCAGGAACGTCAACGCCTGCTGCACCCACGCAGTGCTCTCCGGGCCCGCGGTGCAGCGCCTCAAGGATTCCCCCCTGAACCGTTTGGTGGTCACCGACACCATTCCCCTTTCGCCGGATGCCCATAAGTGCGATAAGATTGTGCAGCTTTCCGTGGCCCATCTCTTTGCCCGGGCCATTTTAAGCATCCATCAGGAGGATTCCATCAGCTCACTGTTTGAAATCCATTTTTGAAAAGGGGGGTTGGAGATGAAGCGCTGGGTTGTCTGGGGGTTGGTGCTGTGTCTGCTGGGCCTGCCGCTGGCGGCGCAGGCCACGGAGCGGGGTCTGGCGTCTTACCCCGATGGGGCGGAAAACTTCTTCGCCGGGGCTCTGCCGCCGCCGGGGTTTTACTTCCAATATTATTTCCTGGGCTATGACGCCTGGCACTTCCGGGGCTTGAAGACCTTCCACCTGCCGCCGGATACCCACGCGGAGGTTATTGCCAACGTCTTCCGGTTCATCTACATCAGCAAGTTTCAGATTTTCGGGGCCTCCTGGGGGTGCCAGGTAGTCATGCCCCTGATTTATGCCGGCTTCCACCTGCAGCCTGTCCCCCCGGGGGTACATGCCAGCGACTACCAGTTCGGGCTGGGCAATACCTCCCTGGACCCCCTGCTCCTGGGCTGGCACTTCGCTCAAGGGGTCTATCACGTCACCTTCGGCTTTGACATCGACCTGCCCGGGACCTACCATCGCACTTTTACCGCCAGCCCCTCCCAGAACTACTTTACCTTCCGGCCGGTCCTGGGGCTGGGCTGGACGCCCAAGTGCGGCCTGGGGGCCAACATCAAGCTGATGTATGACTTTCCCACCCGCAACGACAGCCCCATCCTGGCCAGGGACTCTTACCAGTCGGGGCAGGCCTTCCATTTCGACTACTGCGTGGACTACGCGCTGCTGAAGAACCTGCGCATCGGCGCCGCGGGTTTTTACTACGTGCAGACCACCGCGGACAACGTGGACGGCCACAAAATCGGCAACCACGCCCGCCAGTTCGCCGTGGGGCCGGCCGTCAAGTTTGACTACCAGCGCTGGAGCTTCATGTTCATCCCCGAGTTCGAGATGGCCACCCTGAACCGGCCGGAGGGCATCCGCTACTGGGGCCGGGTCTGGTACGCTTTCTGAGGCGGGGCGGACAGGAAGAAAAACCGGAGGCGCGGCGGCACCGCGTCTCCGGTGGTCTGGCCGATATCAATTTGGTGTAAGGGCGCGCCCGATGGTGCGCCCGTTAGGGGCGGACACTCAAGTCTGCCCCGGCCAGGTTAGGGTTTGACGTCGATGACTTTGCCGTCCTGGAAAGTCACGGTATAGCGTTTGTAGCCCCAGAGATCGCAGTATTTCCCTTCATGCGAACCCGTTGACACCAGGTTGGGCTCGCCGCAGCTGGCCCTGACTTCCTCCTGGGTCATGCCCGCCACCGCTCCTCCCTGCAAGATGGCGTTCTTAACCTTGGGGTCCAGGTTGGGGTGGGCCTTGATATAATCTTCCCGGGATTGGGTCAGGGTGGTGGGAGTGGCGCAGGCGCCCACAAATAGTGCCAGAACCAGGAACAGGGCCAGTGTCTGTTTTGCCTTCATGTCCGCCTCCGGTGCAGGATAATCAGCTATGTTCCCAAAGGTAATCCGTTTTTTTGGGGTTTTCAATAAGAATTCGCCAGAATTTTTTCCGGGCATGCCTCCCTGCCCGTCTTGGCCGAGGCCGGGAATTTTTAGCCGGCGGCGCCGCGGCCTGGCGCCGGGAAATAGCCTTGACATTTGAGCTATTTCCTGATTAATTTTATAATTTTGGAGTGGGGCGATGATCAGGGCGATACGCGGCATGCGGGACCTCCTGCCGCCGGAAACTTCCCGGTGGCAGCGGGTGGAAGAGGTGACCCGGCAGGTCTTTCACCTGTACGGCTACCGCGAGCTGCGCCTGCCCCTCATCGAGCGCACCGAGCTCTTTGCCCGCTCCATCGGCGCCGACACGGACATCGTCACCAAGGAGATGTACACTTTCACCGACCGCCGGGGGGACTACGTCACCCTGCGGCCCGAGGCCACCGCGTCGGTGCTCCGGGCGGTGCTGGAAAACGGCCTGGCCAAAGGGGCCGGGGTTAAAAAGTTTTACACCCTGGGGCCCATGTTCCGGTATGAGCGACCCCAGAAGGGCCGCTACCGGCAGTTTCACCAGATCAACTGCGAGGCCCTGGGGGTGGACGCGCCGGAGCTGGACGTGGAGGTCATCCTCCTGCTCCTGGATATCCTGCGCCGGGTGAAGTTGGGGGAGATGCGGCTGCTCCTCAACTCCCTGGGCTGCCCGGAGTGCCAGGCCCGGTTCAAGGCGGGGCTGGGGCTCTTTCTCATCAACAAGGAGGGCCTGTGCGAGGACTGCCAGCGGCGCCGGGAGACCAACCCCTTGCGGGTGCTGGACTGCAAGAGCCTGCACTGCCGGGAGATTTTGCAGCACGCGCCGGTGCTTAGGGACTACCTCTGTCCGGACTGCGCCGCGCACTTCGCCCGGGTGCTGGGGCTGCTCCAGCGCTTCGGCGTGGCCTACGTGGAGGAGCCCCGGCTGGTCCGGGGGCTGGACTACTACACCCGCACCGCGTTTGAGGTGACGGCCCCGGGTCTGGGGGCCCAGGACGCGGTGGCCGGCGGCGGCCGCTACAACCGCCTGGCCCAGGAGCTGGGAGGCCCGGATCTGCCCGGGGTGGGCTTCGCCATCGGCGAGGACCGGCTGCTGGAAGTGCTGCCCGCGGATTTGGGCCAGGACACGGGGCCGGACGTCTTCGTGGCGGCCCTGGGGGAGCCGGCCCGGGAGCGGGCCTTGGCCCTGCTGAAGGAGCTCAGGGAGAAGGGCCTGGCCGGGGAAATGGACTTCGGCCAGCGGTCCCTGAAGGCCCAGTTGTCCCTGGCGGACCGCCTGGGCGCTGCTTTCACGGTGCTCCTGGGGGACCGGGAGCTGGCCACGGGGCTGGCGCAAGTGCGCCGCATGGCCACCGGGGAGCAGCAGCAGGTTAGCTTTACCGCCCTGGCCGCCTTTCTGGGTGAACAAGTCAAGGCCGGGTAAGATTTTTCCATGATTATTCCGTGGCAATTTTGGGGAGAAAGAGGCCCCAAAGTCCCCCTTTGAAAAAGGGGGATTTAGGGGGATTTTAAAGCAAAATCCCCCCCTGCCCCCCTTTAGGAAAGGGGGGAGGAAAGGAAACGGCGGTGTTTGATTCACTGGCAGGACTGAAGCGCAGCCACTCCTGCGGCGTGCTCAGGCCCAAGGACGTGGGCCGGGAAGTGGTCCTCATGGGCTGGGTGATGCGGCGCCGGGACCACGGCGGCCTCATCTTCGTGGACCTCCGGGACCGGGAGGGCCTGACCCAGGTGGTCTTCAACCCCGAGGTCAACCCCGACACCCATAACAAGGCCCGGGTGCTCCGGGACGAGTACGTCATCGCCATCCGGGGGGTGGTGAACCCCAGGCCCCAGGAGATGGTGAACCCGGCCCTGGACACGGGGGAAATCGAGATCCTGGTGGAGGAGCTGCGGCTGCTCAATAACGCCAAGACCCCGCCCTTTGAGCTGGAAGACTTCCGGGTGGACATCTCCGAGAGCTTAAGGCTGCGCTACCGCTACCTGGACCTGCGGCGCCCCGGCGTCATGAAGAATATCATCTTTCGCCACCGGGCCGCGCAGGTGGTGCGGGACTACCTGAACGGCGAAGGCTTCGTGGAGGTGGAAACCCCCATCCTCACCAAGAGCACGCCGGAAGGGGCCCGGGACTACCTGGTGCCCAGCCGGGTGATGCCGGGGCACTTCTTCGCGCTGCCCCAGTCGCCCCAGCTTTTCAAGCAGCTCCTGATGATGGCGGGGCTGGAGCGTTACTACCAGTTGTGCCGCTGCTTCCGGGACGAGGATTTGCGGGCCGACCGCCAGCCCGAGTTCACCCAGATCGACCTGGAGATGGCCTTCGTTACCGAGGAGGACGTCTTTGGGGTGGTGGAAGGGCTGATGGCCGCCCTCTTCCGGGACCTCAAGGGGGTGGAGTTGAGCCTGCCTTTCCCGCGTCTCAGCCACCAGGAGTGCCTGGAGCGCTTCGGCCTGGACCGGCCGGACCCCCGCTTCGGCCTGGAGCTCAAGGAGATCACGGACCTGATCCGGGGTACGGAGTTCCGCCAGTTCCGGGAGGTGGTGGATGCCGGCGGCATCGTCAAGGCCATGAACGGCCAGGGCCTGGCCAAGCTGTCCCGGAAGGAGCTGGACGAGCTCACGGACCTGGCCGGGGTTTACGGCGCCAAGGGCCTGGCCTGGGTGAAGCTCACACCCCAAGGCTGGCAGTCGCCTCTGGCCAAGTATTTCCCCCAGGGGGTGAAGGAGGCCCTGAACGACCGCCTCCAGGCCCGGGAGGGGGACCTGCTGCTGTTCGTGGCGGACCTGCCGGAGGTGGCCCACACTGCCTTAGGGATGCTCAGGAACCACCTGGGGCAGCGGCAGGGGCTGATCCCCGAGGACACTTACAGCCTGGTGTGGGTCACGGACTTTCCCCTGCTGGAGTACGACCGGGACGAAGGACGCTACGTGGCGGTGCACCACCCCTTCACCGCGCCCCGGGAGGAGGACCTGCACCTGTTAGCCGCGCATCCGGAGAAGGTCCGGGCCCGGGCCTACGACCTGGTGCTCAACGGCGTCGAGATCGGCGGCGGCAGCCTGCGCAACTGGCGCCGGGACCTGCAGGAGCAGGTCTTCCAGGCCCTGAACATGCCGCTCGCCGAGGCAGAAGAAAAATTCGGCTTCCTGCTGGAGGCCCTGGAATACGGGGCGCCGCCCCACGGCGGCGTGGCCTTCGGGTTCGACCGCCTGGTGGCCATCCTGTGCGGGGCCCGCTCCATCCGGGAGGTCATCGCCTTCCCCAAGACCCAGAAGGCGGCCTGCCCGGTGACCCGGGCCCCCAGCCGGGTGGAGCCGGAGCAACTGCTGGAATTGGGGCTGAGGCTGGAGAAGTGATCAGTGGCCAGTGGTCAGTAAGGGCATTAGCAAATGGTTTTTAAACTGGTCACTGGCCACTGACAACTTTAAAAACGGATGGCTGTCATGGCTCGCTGGAACAAGGATCGTCGGTTATTGGACCATGAGCACTCCACCTTCTGGAAGTCTCGCCTGCAGGAGGTGGAGGAGCCCAATCTGATGCGGGCGCTGTTCCCCTATGCGGAGGTGCCCCGCATCGATTTCGACTACAAGTTTGTCATCCCCCAGCCCCCGGAGGAGATGGTGCTCACGGACACCACTTTCCGGGACGGGCAGCAGGCCCGGCCGCCGTACACCGTGCGGCAGATGGTGGAGATCTTCGACATGCTCCACCGGCTTTCGGGCCCCAAGGGGATCATCCGCCAGAGCGAGTTCTTCCTCTACAGCGCCAAGGACAAAGAGGCGGTGGAGCGCTGCCGGGAGCGGGGTTACCGCTTCCCCGAGATCACCGGCTGGATCCGGGCCAACGCCGGGGACCTGGGGCTGGTGAAGGAGATGGGCCTGGGGGAGACCGGCATCCTCACTTCGGTGTCCGACTACCACATCTTCCTGAAGTTGAGGTGGAGCCGGCGCCGGGCCCTGGAGGACTACCTGGCCATCGTCAAGGCGGCCCTGGAGTTGGGGATCAACCCCCGCTGCCATTTTGAGGACGTGACCCGGGCGGACATTTACGGCTTTGTGGTGCCCTTTGCCCTGGAGCTCATGAAGCTCCGGGAAGAGAGCGGCATCGACATCAAGCTCAGGTTGTGCGACACCATGGGCTTCGGGGTGCCTTATCCCGGCGCGGCCCTGCCCCGGAGCGTGCCCAAGCTGGTCCGGGCCATGATTGACGACGCCGGGGTGCCCGGGCACCTCCTGGAGTGGCACGGCCACAACGACTTCCACAAGGTCCTGGTGAACAGCGTCACCGCCTGGCTCTATGGCTGCGGCGCGGTGAACGGGGCGCTCCTGGGCTTCGGGGAGCGCACCGGCAACGCCCCCATCGAAGGCATGATCATGGAGTATATTTCTCTTCGGGGCACCGCGGACGGCGTCGACACCACGGTGATCACCGAAATCGCCCAATATTTTGAGAAGGAGCTGCGCTATCACATTCCGCCCAACTACCCCTTTGTGGGGGCCAACTTCAACACCACCAGCGCCGGCATCCATGCGGACGGCCTCCTGAAGAACGAGGAAATTTACAACGCCTTTGACACCGGGCGCATCCTGAACCGGCCGCCCACCATCACCATCACCGACAAGTCGGGCAAGGCGGGCATCGTCCACTGGCTCAACACCCGCCTGGGATTGGAGGTCGACCGCCAGGTGGACAAGGCCCACCCGGGGGTGGCCAAGATCCACAAGCGCATCATGGAGATGTACGAGGGCGGGCGGGTCACTTCCATTTCCCACGAAGAGATGGAGAATATGGCCCGCAAGTACCTGAGCGAGCTTTTCGTCTCCGAGTTCGACCAGCTCAAGCAGAAGGCCTACACCCTGGCGGCCCACCTGGCGGAAGACCTGGCGGAGCGGGAAGAGATCCGCACCATGGAGCCGGCCCTCATGGAGCCGGTGCTGCAGCAGGCGCTGGACAACTACCCCTTTATCCAGTTCATGTACGTCACCAACCTGGAGGGGCGGAAAATCACCCGGAACATCACCCATATCGTGGATCGGGCCAAGTACGAGACCATGAAGCTGGACGAGGACCTGTCCAACCGGGTCTGGTTCATCGAGCCCATCAAAAGCGGCAAGGTGTATGTGTCGGATTTTTACACCTCCCGCTTCACTGGGGCCCTATGCATCACCGTGAGCGTGCCGGCTCGCAACGAAAACGACGAAATCCAGGGCGTTCTGGGGATGGACATCCGCTTCGAGGCCCTGGCCAAGATGGAGCAGGACGGGGAGATTTAGCCTCGGTTGCCAACGTCTGTCCCTCCTCCTGCTTTCTCCCTCTCCCCCCAGGGGGGGGAGAGGGCAGGGTGAGGGGGGCATCAGTACCAGACTTTTTCTAAGATATGACGTTGCTTCTATGGCCATTGATTAAGGGGCTGGCGGCCCTGTTGGTGTCCGGGGCGGTCCTGGCCCTGATGGCGCCCTTGCTCCCGCGCCTGCTGGGGTGGTGGGAGCAGCGCGAGGCGGCCCGCCTGGGTCTGGAGCCCGTGGCCCCGGTCCTGCCGGCCAGGGAGAAGACCGCGGCCCCGGAAGGGCCCTTACCCGGGCCGTTGGCGCCGGAGTTCCCGCCTCCCCTGGCCGCAGCCACGCCGGTGGCCGCGGCTGAGGAACCCCTGGTGGCCGCGGCCATTGCCCTGGCCCTGACCCTATTCCAGGAAGAGCAGCAGCCGGCCCCGGCCGCCGCGGCGGGCCCTTCTCCCTGGGCCCTGGCGGGCCGCTGGCTGGCCATGGAGCGGCGCCTTAACCTGCCCAAGAGATAAGCATGCGGCGATACCGGCTGACCATCGGCAACAAGGTCTTTGACGTGGAAGTGCTGGGCGTGCGGGGCGACCTGGCCCGGGTCCTGGTGAACGGCCGCGCCTATGAAGTGAAGATTGCCCCGCCCGGGGAGCAAAGGCCCGGGGTGCCGCCGGCCCCGGCTCCCCTCAAGCCCGCCGCGGCTCCGCCCCCCTCGCCCCCGCCGCCGCCCACTCCGGCCCCGGAGGCGGAGGCCGCTCCGGGTCTGGGGACGGTGATCGCGCCCATGCCCGGGTCCATCCTGGAGGTCCTGGTGAAGGTGGGGGACCGGGTCCAGGCCGGGGACACGGTGGCGAAGCTGGAAGCCATGAAGATGGAAAATGACCTCCGGGTGCCCCTCTCCGGCGTGGTCAAGGAGGTGCGGGTGGGCAAAGGCAGCAACGTCGGGGTGGGGGAGGTGCTGCTGGTGGTCGCCGAGGAATGAGGTAAGGAGACCGCCATGCCCGTCCCCGGCCTCCTGCCCTACGCCCATTTTGCCGCCGCCACCGCGCTGGCCGCGGTGGTCCTCTACCTGGCCCTGGCCTTCCGGCTCTACCCGAGTTTTTTGATTCCCGCCGCAGCGGGGATGCTCCTGGTCAATCTGCCGTACCCGGGCGTAGTGGCGGGCCTGGCCCCCTTCCTGGACCCCATCCGGGCCGGCCTGGGCCACGGCATCTATCCTTCCCTGATTCTGCTGTGCCGGGGCGCGGGCTTTGACCTGAGCCACCTCATCTCCCACCCCCGGCAACTGTTCCTGGGGCTGCTCAACCCCCTGGCCTTCCTGGCGGTGTTGGCCCTGGGCTGGGCCCTGGGGCTGGCCCTGCCCCTGGCTGGGGGGGCCTCTCTGATCGGCAGCGGCGACGGCGTGCCCGCCATTTTTCTCACCGGCCACCTGGCCCGGGAGATGGTGGGCCCGGTGGGCCTGGCCGCCGTGGTCCTGGCGGGCCTGATCCCCCTGCTCCAGCCCCCCCTGGTGCGGCTCCTCACCACCCGGCGGGAGCGCATGATCCGCATGGCCGGCGCCCGCAAGGTGGCCAAGCGGGAGAACATCATCTTTGCCGGGGTGGGCTTCCTCCTCACCACCCTCCTGGTGCCCGGGGCCGTGGCCCTGACGGGCATGTTCTTCCTGGGGAACCTCCTCAAAGAGTCCGGCGTGGTGGAACGCCTGGCCCGGACGCTGGCCAACCGGGTGGGCGACCTCCTGGTCATGCTCCTGGGACTGGCGGTGGGGAGCAGCTGCCGGGCCCCGGAGCTCCTGACCCTTGCCTACGGCAAGATACTTCTTCTGGGCGTGGCCGCCCTGGTCCTGGTGATCATGCTGGGCATTGTGGTCATTAAGGCCGCCAACCTGTTTTGCCGGGGAAAAATCAACCCCCTGGTGGGCGCCGCGGCCGTGGCCCTGATCCCGGACGCGGCCCTGCTCAGCCAGATCCTGGGCCGCCGGGAAGACCTGCGCTTGAACCTTTTTCCCCACGCCCTGGCCACCAGCCAGGCGGCCTTGCTGGCCGCCACCTTGACCTCGGGTCTCCTCTGGAGTATCCTGGGCGGACATTAGGCCCGGCAGCGACGCCGGCGCGACGGCCGGCACGGAGGCCGGCCCTACCGGCTAGAAGATCATAAAGTGAGGTGGTTTTTATGTGTGATCCCCAGAAGTTGGCTGCTCTCCAGGAAGCCCAGGCCAAATATGACCAGGCAGTGGCCAAGGTCCTGCAAAAAATGCCGGAGCGCCGGCCCGAGTTTGTCAACACCTCCGGCATCCCCGTCCAGCGGGTCTACACCCCCCTGGACCTGGCGGACTTTGACTATCTCCAGCAATTGGGAATGCCCGGCCAGTACCCCTACACCCGGGCAGTGCAACCCACGGCCTATCGCGGCCGCTACTGGACCATGCGCCAGTACGCCGGCTTCGGCAGCGCCGAGGAGACCAACGAGCGCTACCACTTCCTTTTGAAGTCGGGGCAGACGGGGCTGTCCGTCGCCTTTGACCTGCCCACCCAGATCGGCTACGACTCCGACCACCCCTTGGCCCAGGGGGAGGTGGGCAAAGTGGGGGTGGCCATCGACTCCCTCTGGGACCTGGAGCGCCTCTTTCAGGGCATACCTCTGGACCAGGTGTCCACCTCCATGACCATCAACTCCCCCTGCGCGGTGATCCTGGCCATGTACCTGGCCATCGCCGAAAAACAGGGGATCGGCTTTGACCAGCTCCGGGGCACGGTGCAGAACGACATCCTCAAGGAGTACCCGGCCCGGGGCACGTACATCTTTGCGCCCCGGCCCTCCATGCGACTCATCACCGACATCTTCGCCTACTGCACTAAGGAAGTGCCCCAGTGGAACACCATCAGCATCTCGGGCTACCACATCCGGGAGGCGGGGTCCACCGCGGTGCAGGAGGTGGCCTTCACCCTGGCCAACGGCATCGCTTACGTGGACGCGGCCATCAAGGCCGGCATGGGGGTGGATGAGTTCGGGCCCAGGCTCTCCTTCTTTTTCAACTCCCATCTCGACTTCCTGGAGGAGGTGGCCAAGTTCCGGGCCGCGCGGCGGCTGTGGGCGAAAATCATGAAGGAGCGCTTCGGCGCCAAGGACCCCCGCTCCCTGATGCTGCGCTTCCACACCCAGACCGCGGGCTGTTCCTTGACCGCGCAGCAGCCCCTGAACAACATCATGCGCACCGCGTTCCAGGCCCTGAGCGCGGTCCTGGGCGGCACCCAGTCCCTGCACACCAATTCCTTCGACGAGGCCCTGGCCCTGCCCTCGGAGCTGGCGGTGCAGGTGGCCCTGCGCAGCCAGCAGGTCATCGCCTACGAGACCGGGGTGTGCGACACCGTGGACCCCCTGGCCGGCTCCTACTACCTGGAATACCTGACGGACCAGATCGAGGCCCGGGCCCAGGACTACATCGACCAGATCGACCGCCTGGGCGGCGCGGTGGCCGCCATCGAGAAGGGCTTCATCCAGAAGGAAATCGGCGCCGCGGCCTACCGCTACCAGCAGGAGATCGAGTCCGGCGACCGGGTGGTGGTGGGGCTCAACAAGTTTCAGGTCAGGGAGGAAGAAAAACCCTCCGGGCTCCTCAAGGTGGACCCCGCAGTGGGGGAAAAACAAAGGGCCCGGCTGGCGGAGTTAAAGAGCACCCGGGACAACGCCCAAGTGCAGCAGGCCCTGGCGGCGCTCAAGGCCGCGGCCCAGGGCACGGATAACCTCATGCCCCCCATCCTCCAGGCGGTGAAGGTCCTGGCCACCCTGGGGGAAATCTGCGACACCCTGCGGGCCGTGTTCGGCGAATACGAGGCCCCCGCGCTGGTGTAGGGGTTCAAGGTTCAAAGTTCAAGGTTTGATAAGGATTTCCAAGCTCCAAGAACGGGTCTAGCAAGCTGTTGGAAAACCCGTTTACCATGATAAGAAGCCTTTTCTATTCCCCCCTTTTCTAAAGGGGGGTTAGGGGGGATTTTATAACTGCCTGAAATCCCCCTAAATCCCTCTTTTTCAAAGGGGGACTTTAAAGTAAGGTTCAAGGTTCAAAATTCAAAGTTTGGTAAAGATTTTCCCAACTTTGAACCTTGAACTTTGAACTTTGAACTATAAGAAGGGAGATTGAAAATGCCGGAAGAGAGGAAGATCAGGGTATTGGCGGCGAAGCCCGGGCTGGACGGCCATGACCGGGGGGTCAAGGTGATCTGTGCCGCGCTCCGGGACGCCGGCATGGAGGTGATCTACACGGGCCTCAGGCAGACGCCGGAGCAGATCGTGGCCGCGGCCATCCAGGAGGACGCGGACGTCATCGCCATGAGCGTGCTCTCCGGGGCCCACAACTACCTGTTCCCCCGGGTGATGGAGCTCCTCAAGGAAAAGGGCATCACCGACGTGCTGGTCATGGGGGGCGGCATCATTCCCGAGGAGGACGTGCCGGCCCTGAAGCAGGCGGGCATCGCCGCCGTCTTCGGCCCCGGCACCGATACCGGCAACATCGTCAACTTTATCCGGGAAAATCTGCGGCAGCGCTGAGAAGCCCCGAAGGGTTCAAGGTTCAAGGTTCAAAGTTCGAAGTTCCAGTTTCAAATTTCCATGAGTATGCTTCTAACCTTGAACTTTGAGCCTTGAATTTTGAACTTTAAAAGAGTTTTGACGCCGCCTGCTCGGCCCGGCCGAAGTACCGGCGGATAAATTCCTTCTCCTCCCCCTTGGTTTTCACTTCGCCGCTGAGGCGGGCTTCCAGGAGGCGGTCCAGCATCTCCTTGATGAGGGGCCCCGGGGGGTAACCCAGGGCCACCAGGTCCCGGCCCTTGAGCTCGGGCTGCAGGTTCTTGAGCTCCTTGAAGTACAGGGAGATGGCCCGGCGGGAGGCCTCCTGCCGGGACTTGGCCATCATGTACAGCAGGTATTCCGTGCCCAGGGGGTGCAGCAGGCGGTAAATCTGGCTGCGGTGGCGCTCGCCGATGTGGAAGAGCCTCACCAGCGCCTCGTCCGCGGCTTCCTTGGCTTTAACCATGCCCGCGGCCACCTTGGGGGAAATCTTGAAGCGCCGGACCATCTCCTCCAGCTCCGCCGGGCTCAAGGGCTCCACCAGTCCCAGGAAATAGACCAGCCAGCGCTCCAGCTTCTCCTCCAGATAAAGTAAATCATACCAAGAGAGCACCGCCTGGACCCTCTCCAGCATGCCCCGGGTGGCTTCGTCGAAGATCAGCCGGGGATGGATGGCCTTCAAGAGGTCCAACTCCGCCAGGCGGGCGATGGCGGGGATGGGGTTCTCCTCCATGAGGATGAGCTTCAACTCCCCAAAGAGGCGCGCCGCGGAGAGGCGGCCGAAGAAGTCGTTCTTCACCGCGTTGGCGATGAGGTTGGCGGTGAGCTTGCTGATCTTGAACTTGAAGCGCTGTTCGAAACGGATGGCCCGAAAGACCCGGGTGGGGTCCTCCACAAAGCTCAGGTTGTGGAGGATGCTGAGGGTCTTGTCTTTCAAGTCCCGCTGGGCCCCGAAGAAGTCCAGCAGGGTGCCGAACTCCCCGGGGTTGAGTTTCAGGGCCAGGGTGTTGATGGTGAAGTCCCGGCGGTAAAGGTCCATCTTGATGGAGCTGTACTCCACCACGGGCAGGGCCCCCGGGGCTTCGTAATACTCGGTGCGGGCCGTGGCCACGTCGATCTTGAAGCCGTCGGGGAAGATGAGCACCGCGGTCTTGAACTTGTGGAACTCCCGGGCCCGGGCGCCGTAACGGGCCGCATAGCGCCGGGCAAAGTCGATGGCGTCGCCTTCGATGACGATGTCGATGTCCAGGTTTTCGTGCTTTAACAAAAGATCCCGGACGAAGCCCCCCACTACGTAGGCGTTCATGCCCAGCTCCGCAGCCACCTCGCCCACCTGGCGGAGAATTTCCTGGATGGGCTTGGGCAGCCTTTCCCGCACCAGGCCCACGATGTTCCGTTTGCGCAGGGGCTGGGTCCACTGGGCCTCTTCCCCGGTGGCGATGAGGAGGTGCAAGAGGTCCGTGCGGGAAATGACGCCGATGACCCGGCCGTCTTCCAGCACCGGCAGCAGGCGCTGCTTGCTGATGACCAGCCGCTCCCGGATTTCCGCCAGGGTGGCCTCGGGGTCCACGGTGGCGATCTCCGTGGTCATGTAGTCCCGTACCGGATGGTCCTTGAGGCCGTGGTAGATGCCCTTTTCCACGGTCTGCCGGGAGATGAGGCCCGCCAGGCGGCCTTCGGAGACGACGGGCAGGGCGTTGATGCTGTAACGGTTCAGCAGGAGTTCCGCGCCCTCCAGGCTGACCTCCGGGGAGACCCACTTCACCGGGAAGGACATGATTTCCCGGGCCCGGCGCTCGGGGTGGACCCGGGTCTGGAGCAGGTGGCGCAGCTGCTCCTCCACCTGGGCCAGAGGCTTGTCCTTCACCGCCGCGGACGCGGCGTAGGTGTGGCCGCCGCCCCCCATCTCGCCCAGGATTTCGGCCACGTCCACCTCGGGCAGGCGGCTCCGGCCCACCACGAAGACCCGGTCTTCCATCTGGGCCAGGGCAAAGAGGACCTGGATGTTCTCCATGTCCATGAGCTTGTGGGCCACCACCGCGAAGTCGGCCACGTACTGGGGGGCGCTGGTGCGGGCGATGACCACCTCGATGCCGTTCACGTGGAAGCTGGTGGAGTGCTCCAAGAGGTCGTTGAGCAGGGCGATCTGGGCCGCGTCCAGCTCCCGGCTGATGATCTCCGCCACCACGTTCAGGTCCGCGCCCTGGCCCAAGAGGTAGGCCGCGGCCTCGAAGTCCTGGGGCGTGGTGGAGGTGAAGGTGAAGGAGCCCGTGTCCTCGAAGATGCCCAGGGCCATGATGGTGGCCTCCGGCGGGGACAGGGCCAGCCCCCGCTCCCTGATGATGCGGGTCAAAATGGCGGTGGTGGAGCCCAGCATCTCCACTATCTCCACGCTGCCGTGCAGGTCCTCGGGGGAGTCGGGGTGGTGGTCGTAGATGTGGATGTCCACCCCGGGGGCGGCCGCGACTTCCGCGAACTTGCCGATGCGGGAGGCCTGGCGGGTGTCCACCAGGATGAGGCGCTTGATCTCCTCCAGGGGCACCTGCTTCATGCGGGTGAAGTCCAGGAAATAGAAGCTGGAGCGGATGAAGAAGTCCCGCAGGTTGCGCTCCTGGGAGCCCGGGAAGACCAGGAGGGCCTCGGGATAGAGCTTCTTGGCCGCCACCATGGAGGCCATGGCGTCAAAGTCGGCGTTGAGGTGGGTGGTGATCACCTCCAGGGTGCGGGCGGGCTTGGGTTTGCTCTTGCTCATGGCCGGGGGTGGGCCTTCCGGTGGACCCGGCGCAGCCGGGCCGCGTCCAAATGGGTGTAAATCTGGGTGGTGGCCAAATCCGCATGCCCCAGGAGCAGTTGCAGCACCCTTAAGTTCGCCCCCCGGGAAAGCAGATGGGTAGCCATGGAATGGCGCAGCGTGTGGGGGCTGAGGTCCCTCATCCCCACCCCCCGGGCGTAACCCTTGAGGAGCTTCCAGAAGCCCTGGCGGCTGAGCTTGCCACCCCGGCGGTTGACGAAAAGGTAGGGGCTCTCCCGGCCTTTGAGCAGGAACGGGCGGCCCTGGGAGAGGTAAAGTTCCAGCCTCTCCACCGCCCGGGCCACCATGGGCACTACCCTTTCTTTGGCACCCTTGCCCCGGGGTCGCACCACACCCCGGCGCAGGTCCACCTGCTTGAGGGTCAGGCCCACCAGCTCGGAGACCCTGAGGCCCGTGGCGTAGAGGACCTCGAGCAGGGCTCCGTCCCGTAGGCCCAGGGGGGTGGCGGGGTCCGGGGCCTCCAGGAGGGCCGCGACTTCCTCCTCTCCCAGGACCCGGGGGAGCTTCCGGGGCAGGCGGGGGGAGTCCAGAAGCTCCACGGGGTTGGCCGGGACCGCCTCCTCCCGCTGCAGGAAACGGTAAAACTGGCGCAGGGCCGAGAGGCGCCGGGCCCGGCTGCGGGCCGACAACCCCCGGGCGGCCAGGTCCGCCAGGTAGTCCTGCAGGTCCGCCAGGGATACCGCTTCCCAAGCAGAGAGCTGCCGGGCCTCAAGAAATTCCCGGAAGTCCTGGAGGTCCCGGGCGTAAGACTCGAGAGTCAGGGGGGCCAGGCCCCGCTCCGCGCTTAGGTGGTGGTAAAACTGCTCCTGGAGCTGGTCCAGGGAGAGGACCGCGGCCCCCTCCAGGGCTGCGGTCAGGGCCTGGATTTCCGGCTCGCTCAACACCTGGGACGGCGCCGCGGCCTGGGGGGCCGGGGCCGGCTCCCGGGCCGCCAGAAAGTCCAGGAATTCCTTGAGGAGCAGCCGCCGCGAGGCCAGGCCGGCCGGGGACAGCCCCGCGGCCCCCAGGCCCTGGAGGTAGTCCTGCACCAGGACGGCGGAGACCCCCTCCCAGGAGGACACCCGCCGGGCCCGGAGAAATTTCCGAAAGTCCCGCAGGTCCCGGGCGCAGGCCTGGAGGTGGTCCCGCCCCAGGTCTCCCATGGCCTTCAGGTGGCGCTGAAAATCGACGAGTGCCGCGTTCATGGCTAATCTGCTATAATTTCAATTCAATTCAATTATACCGTTAGTTGGCCAAAAGTAACAGGGCGGAGCCATGGGAGTAATCATTTACGGCCGGCACCCGGTGCTGGCGGCCCTGCGCCGGGCGGAGGCACCCTTGGAAGAGGTCATGGTGGCCCGGGGCCTCCACGGGAAGTGGCTGGAAGAGGTGCGCCACCTGTCCCGGGCCGCGGGGGTGCGCTGCCGGGTAACGGAGCGGGCGGCGCTGGACCGCATCTGCGGCACTACCCAGCATCAGGGGGTGTTGGCCCGCCGGGGGGCCTATGCCTATGGCTCGGAAGAGGACCTGGAACGCCACCTGGCGGCAGTTCCGGCTCCGGCCCTGCTGGTGGCCGCGGACGGCCTCACCGACCCCATGAACCTGGGCAACCTGGCCCGGAGCGCCCTGGCCGCGGGGGCCCAGGGCCTCATCATCCCCCGGGACCGGGCCGCGGGCGTCACCCCCGCAGTAGCCAAGGCCGCGGCCGGCGCCCTGGAGTACCTCAAGGTCTTCCGGGTGACCAACTTGAGCCGGTGCCTGGGGCACCTGAAAGGCATGGGCCTGACCGTCATCGGCACCGCGGCCGACGCCGCGTCGAGCCTTTACGAGGCGGACCTGACCGTGCCCCTGGTCCTGGTCATTGGCGGGGAAGAAAAGGGCCTCCGGCCCCTGGTGCGCCGGCAGTGCGACCTGGTGGTGAGCATCCCCCTGGCCGCGCCGGAGGTCAACTCCTTGAACGCCGCGGCCGCGGGCGCGGTAGCCCTCTTCGAGGTGAGGAGGCAGAGAGGATTTGGGGGAGGAGGCTAAGGGCCCACGGTTCACACCTCGACCCCAAAGCTTTGTAGGGGCACAGCGTGCTGTGCCCCTATCATTTGCCTGCGAAAGCCCGGCCCTCCCCTCAAAACCCTTGTCAGGCCCATGAGCTGAGGGTATGATGGGGGCATGGGCCGCATCCGGCAGTGGCGGGAGGAGGAGGCCGAAGGCATCACCGCCGAGGTTCGGGCGGTGCTCCTGGCCGGCGGCCTGGTGGCCCTGCCCACGGAGACTTTTTATGCCCTGGCGGCCCACCCCTTTCAGGACGAGGCCCTGAAGCGCCTCCTGGCCCTGAAGGCCCGGCCGGCCCGGAAGCCCATTCTGCTGCTGGTTTCTGACCGGGACATGGTAAGGCAACTGGCCCGGGAGATTCCGGAAGCCGCGGCGCGCCTCATGGCCCGGTTCTGGCCCGGACCCCTGACCATCATTCTGCCGGCCCGGCCGGAGGTCTCACCTTGGCTTACGGCGGACACGGGGACCATCGGGGTGCGCCAGCCGGCCCAGGCCGTTACCCGCCGCCTTTTGCAGGCGCTGGGGTTTCCGGTGACCGGTACCAGCGCCAACCGCTCCGGCACCCCGCCCCTGACCCGGGCCCCAGAGGTTGAGAAAGAATTCGGGGAGGGGCTGGACCTGGTCCTGGACGCGGGGCCCTGCCCGGGGGGCAAACCCTCCACGGTGGTGGACTTAAGCTGCACCCCGGCTCGTGTGGTGCGCCCCGGGGCCATACCCACCGGGGTTCTGGCCCAGATGCTGCCGGAACTTAAAGCCTTGACCACGGAGAGAGACCCATGAGCCGGCAGCCCGCGGTAGTGGCGGTGGACCTGGGCGGCACCAACGTGCGCCTGGCCCTGGTGACCCGGACCGGGGAGATCCTGGACCGCTGGGAGCGGGCCACGGCCACCATGCCGGACCAGGAATCCCTGATCCAGGGTCTGGCCGCGGACCTGCGCCGCTACGATGAAGCCGCCCGGTCCCGGGACCTGGAGGTCCGGGCCGCGGGATTGGGCGTGCCCGGCCGGGTGCTGCCCCGGGAAGGCCGGGTGGTCTTCTCCCCCAATGTTCCGGCCCTGAACGACTGCCCCCTGGTACCCCGCCTCCGGTCCCTGGTGGACTGGCCCTTATTCCTGGAAAACGACGCCAACCTCTTCGCCCTGGGGGAATACTGGCTGGGCGCGGGCCAGGGCCAGCCGCACATGCTGGGGATTACCCTGGGCACCGGGGTGGGGGGCGGCCTTATCCTGAACGGGCGCCTGTGGTCGGGAACCCAGGGCACCGCCGCGGAAGTGGGCCACATGAGCCTCGACCCCGACGGCGATCGTTGCCACTGCGGCAACTGGGGCTGCCTGGAAACCCTGGCCTCAGCCACCTGGACCGTGGCCTGGGTCAAGAAACAACTGGCCCAGGGGGCCTTCTCCTGGCTGCGCGAGCTCTATGAGACGGACCCTGAAGCCCTGGGGGGCGAAGCCCTGGTGGCGGCGGCCCGCCAGGGGGACCCCCTGGCCCTGCGGGCCTTCGAACGGGTGGGGCGCAGCCTCGGGGTGGCCATCGCCAACGTGGTGCACCTCCTGGGCCTCCCCCACGTGGTCATCGGCGGCCGCTTTGCCCGGGCCTGGGAACTTTTCCAGCTGCCTCTCAGGCAGGAACTCTACCGCCGCCTGACCCTGTTCCCCAAGGAGGGGGTCCAGGTCACCCCAGCTCAACTGGGGGACGACGCCGGCCTCATGGGCGCCGCCCGCCTGGCCTGGGATATGGTGGGTAGTAAGCAGTGAGCAGTGAGCAGTAAGCAGGGAGCGGGGGAAAGTTTCGAGTTACAAGTTTCGAGTTTCGAAAAAGGCAGAGTGGGCACTGCCTTTTATTGACTGAAAGCTAAATCTATGAGCCGAAAACCTGAGCAGATTCCCGTGGCCCGGCCGGTTCTGGGGGAGGAGGAGGCGGCCGCGGCCCGGCGGGCCATCCTCTCGGGCTGGGTAGTGCAGGGCCCGGAGGTGGCGGCCTTTGAGGCGGAGTTCGCCGAGATAGTGGGCGCGCCCTGCGCGGTGGCCTGCTCCAGCGGCACCGCGGCCCTGCACCTGGCCCTCCTGGCCCTTGATCTCGGCCCCGGGGACGAAGTCATCACCGTGAGCCACTCCTTCATCGCCACCGCCAACGCGGTGCGCTACGTGGGGGCCACCCCGGTCTTCGTGGACGTGGAGCCGGAGACGGGAAACCTCAAGGCGGACCTCATCACCCCGGCCATCACGCCCCGGACTAAAGCCATCCTGGCGGTGCACCAGTTGGGGATGCCCTGCGACCTGGCCCGCATCCTGCCCCTGGCCCGGGGGCACGGCCTCAAGGTGGTGGAGGACGCAGCCTGCGCCCTGGGCTCGGAGATTCGCCTGGATGGCGGCTGCGAGCCCATCGGCCGGCCCCACGGGGACCTGGCCACCTTTTCCTTTCACCCCCGGAAGGTCATCACCACCGGGGACGGGGGCATGATCACCGGGAGGGACCCGGAGGTCATGGGGAGGCTGCGGCGCCTGCGCACCCACGCCATGTCCCTGTCCGCCGCGGAGCGCCACGGCGCCCGTCAGGTGGCTTTTGAGGAGTACCCGGAGGTGGGCTTCAACTACCGCCTGAGCGACATCCAGGCCGCGGTGGGCCGGCAGCAGTTGCAGAGGCTGCCCGGGCTCCTCGCCGCCCGGCGCCGCCTGGCAGCCCGGTACCGGCAAGCCCTGCACAGGCACCCTTATTTGACTTTGCCCCAAGAGCCGCCTTACGCCCGGAGCAACTGGCAGTCCTTCTGGATCACCCTAACGGCGGGCTGCCCCCGGGACCAGGTCTCAGTGATGCAGGCCCTGCTGGACCAGGGTATCCACACCCGGCGGGGGGTGATGTGCGCCCACCGGGAACCGGCCTACCGGCACCTGCCTTTGCCTTTTGCCCTGCCCGTGAGCGAGCGCCTCCAGGACCGCAGCATCATCCTGCCCCTGTACCCGCAGATGACCGACGCGGAGCAGGACCGGGTCCTGGCCGCCCTTGAGGACGTCCTCAGATAAGGGAGAGGCCGGCGCCCCACCTTGTTTTTTCTTGGGGAACGCCGTAAACTTAGTCTGGAAGTGTTTTACCTTAAGGTGGAGTCCGTGGTGAGGTCTGTGCTCAGTAGCGGCTGGGTGGCAGCAGCGTTGGCGGGGCTCTTGCTCCTGGCCCTCCCTGCCGCGGCCGGCAAGATTCAGCGGTTTACCGACCCGGAGGGGACCCTGCACATTACCGACCAGGATGGGGGCGAGCAGACCAAGACCGGGGCGGGGGGCATGACGGTGACCAACCGTCCTGGCAGTTTCCCCGTTCCCATGGTTCAGTCCCCGGTGGTCCAGCCCCCGCCGGTCCAGGCCCCACCAGCCGAGACCCCGGTGGTCCAAGCCCCGGCAGGCCAGACGCCGGCGGTCCAGCCTCCTCCGCCCCTGCCCCCGGAGCCGGAGGAACCCCCGGAGGAAGGGGAAGGCCCGGAGGAGTCGCCTCCTGATGAGGGCGGCGCCTGATGGGGCCCTGGGCCCCGGAGGCCAGAGATAAAGGGTAAGCCCATGGAAACCCCGGCCATCAGCCTGAAAGACTGGGAAGCCATTGAGCCCTTTGCCGGGCTGTCAGTGCGCTATCTCAAGGAAAAGCGCTGCCTGCCCCTGAAGCGGGAAGACGGCCTGGTGCTCCTGGCCATGGCCGACCCCGGGGACCAGGAGGCCCGCCAGGCCCTGGAAGTGGCCCTGGGGGCCCGGGTTTCGCCCCTGGTGGCGCCGGAAGAGGAAATCCTGCAGGCCATTGACGCGGTCTACCAGCCCGGCAGCGCCATGGCCCGCCTGGTGGGGGACCTGGAACCGGAAGAGCTGGACCTGATGCTCGAGGAGACCTCGGAGATCGGCCACCTCCGGGACATGGCCCGGGAGGCCCCCATCATCCAGCTGGTCAACCTCCTGGTGCTCCGGGCCATCCAGATGGGGGCTTCCGACATCCACCTGGAGCCCTTCGAGGAATCCTTCCGGGTGCGGTACCGCAAGGACGGGGTGCTGTTCGAGGCGGAGTCGCCCCCCAAGGGACTCCAGGCCGCGGTGCTCTCCCGCCTGAAGATCATGGCCCGCATGGACATCGCCGAGCGCCGCCTGCCCCAGGACGGCCGCTTCCGCCTCAAAGTCCACGGCCACGACATCGACTTCCGGGTGTCCACCCTGCCCACCCTCCTGGGCGAGAGCATGGTCATCCGCATCCTGGACCGGGAGAAGGTCATCCTGGACCTGCACCGCCTGGGCTTCCCGCCCCGGGAGCTGAAGCAGTTTGACGAGCTCATCCACAAGCCCCACGGCATGCTCCTGGTCACCGGCCCCACCGGCAGCGGCAAGACCACCACCCTCTACGCGGCCCTGGAGCGCATCAATTCCCCGGAGAAAAAGATCATCACCATCGAGGACCCGGTGGAATACCGCCTGGGCGGGGTCACCCAGATGCAGGTGAAGCCGTCCATCAACCTGACCTTTGCCCGGGGCCTGCGCCACATCGTGCGGCAGGACCCGGACGTGGTGCTGGTAGGTGAGATCCGGGACCGGGAGACCGCGGAGATCGCCATCCATGCGGCCCTCACCGGGCACCTGGTTTTCAGTACCCTGCACACCAACGACGCCGCGGGCGCCATCACCCGCCTTTTGGAGATGGGCATCGAGGACTTCCTGCTGGCCTCGGCCGTACTGGGCATCATGGCCCAGCGGCTGGTGCGCCTCATCTGTCCGGAGTGCAAGACGGCGCTGCCCCCCGGGGCCGGTTTGGAGGAGATTCGGGGCGATATGCCGGCCAATCTGCCGGAGCGCCTCTATGAGGGGAAGGGCTGCCCGGCCTGCGCCCAGACCGGTTATGCCGGGCGCACCGGCATCTATGAGCTCCTCCTGGTGGAGGAAAACATCCGCCAGTTAATTCTGCGCCACGCCGAGGCTACGGCCCTCAGGGCCGCGGCCATCTCCCAGGGGATGCAGACCATGGCCGATGACGGCTGGGCCAAGGTGGCCCAGGGGATGACCACCATCCCGGAAGTGCTGCGGGTGACTCAGGAGTAAAGCATGCCTGTGTTCCACTACCGTGCCGCGGACCCCGGCGGCAACATCGTCCAGGGGACCCTGGAGGCCCGGGAGGAACGCCTGGTAGTGCTGCACCTGCAGCAGGGCGGCCTGATTCCCCTGCGCATCTCCGCGGAGGAGGTGGCCCCGGCGCGGCTGGGCCTGGGCCGCGGCCGCCGGGTGCCCTTGTCCGAGGTGGTCAACTTCACCCATGAGGTGGCCGCGCTCCTGAAGGCCGGCCTGCCCCTGGACCGCAGCCTCCAGGCCTTGCTGGAGGTGACCACCCGCCCGGCCATGAAGGCCATCCTCAGCCAGGTGCTCCGGGACCTGCAGGGCGGCAAGACCCTGGCCGAGGCCCTGGGCCGCCACCGCATCTTCTCTTCCCTTTACGTCAGCATGGTGCAGGCCGGGGAGACGGGCGGCTTCCTGGAAGAGGCCCTGTCCCGGCTGGCGGGCTACCTGAAGACGGTGGCGGAGCTCCGCAGCTATCTCATCACCTCCCTGATTTACCCCCTGATCCTGGCTGGGGTGGGGGCCATGTCGCTGGTCATGATGCTGATTTACGTGGTGCCCCGTTTTGAAGAATTCTTCAAGGAAATGGGCCAGACCCTGTACTGGAGCACGCGCTTTCTCATCGGCTTCAGCCAGGCCTTCCGCTCGTACTGGTGGCTGGGGGCGGCGGCCGTGGCTTTATTTATCTTCATGGTGGTGCGCCTGGCCCGCAGCCCCCGGGGGAGATTGACCCTGGACCGCTTCAAGGTGCAGGCCCCCTTTCTGGGGGACCTGAACCGCCGGGTGGCCGCGGCCTTCTTTGCCAAGACCCTGGGGACCCTGCTCAACAACGGGGTGCCCCTGGTGGCCTCCATCAGGGTGGTCATCTCCTCCGTGAACAACCGGTATCTGTCCAAGTCCCTGAGCGGAGTCCTGGAAGATGTGGAAAAGGGCCAGCGCCTGTCGGCCTTGTTGAAAAAGGTGGGGATGTTTCCGGAACTCTTTTTACAGATGGTGGGCATCGGCGAAGAGACCGGGCACCTGGCGGAGATGCTGCTCTCCGCGGGCGACTCCCTGGAGGGCGACGCCCGGGCCGCGGTGCGGCGGCTGCTGGCCCTGCTGGAGCCGGTGCTGATTCTGGTCACGGCCCTGGCCGTGGCCTTCATCATCGTCTCTTTGCTGTTGCCCATCCTTAACCTTTACGAGATCAGGTTTTAGTATCGGGAGGAAACTACATCTTGCGCCGAAAAGAGAAGCGTGACGCCGGTTTTACCCTTATCGAGCTAATGATCGTGCTCTTCATCCTGGGCCTGCTGGCGGCCTTGGTGGCCCCCCGGCTCATGGGCCGGGTGGGCAAGGCCAAACAAAAGACGGCCCAGGCGCAGATCCAGCTCCTGGCCACGGCCCTGGACCTCTTCCACCTGGACGTGGGGCGCTATCCCACGGAAGATGAAGGGTTGAAGGTCCTCTATCAGAAGCCGGAAAGCCTGACTGCCTGGGCCGGCCCGTACCTGGACAAGCTGACGCCCAAAGACCCCTGGGGCCGGGAATACAACTACAAGTGCCCCGGCGAACACGGCCCTTATGACCTCTGGTCCATGGGCGCCGACGGCCAACCGGGCGGAGAAGGTGAGAGTTCTGACATCACCAACTGGCAGGCCGCAGAGTAAAGGGCGCCAGGAGGGGCGCCAGGGGGGCTTCACCCTCCTGGAACTCCTGGCCGTCCTGGCCCTGATGGCCCTGATGCTGGCCCTGACCCTGCCGGCCCTGCAAAGCGCGTACAAGCGTGAGCAGGACTGGGCCGTCCTGCGGCGGCTGGCCGGGGTCTGCCGGCTGGCCCGCAGCGAGGCGGCCACCCAACGCCAGCGGGTGCGCCTCTTTGTGGACGTGCGCAACGGCAGCTACCGCCTGGAGGGTGCCGGTCCGGACGGCATATTGGCGGGCATGCGCCTGGGCGAGACCCACCTGGTGTGGATGGATGCGGAAAAACGCCGGGGCTACATCGCCTTCTACGGTGACGGCAGTTCCAGCGGCGGATTGCTTAACATGACGGACCGCAGCGGCCGGCGCCATGCCCTTAAAGTGGAGATCATCACCGGCAAGGTCACCCTTCAGGGCGGCCAGGGATGAAAATGGCACGTCAGACTGCAGGAATGTCTGAAGATCTGGCCGGCCGGGAGGGCCGCGCGGATCGGCCCGCGTCCTTAGCCCCGGGGTTCAGCCTCCTGGAAGTCCTGGTGGCCACGACCTTGATGGGCCTGGTGCTGGTGGCGCTGCTGCAGGTGCTCAGCGCCTCGTTCTCGGCCCAGGAAGCCTCCATCAGGAGCTCCCAGGCCGTGCTGGTGGCGGACAAAGTGCTCCAGGATTACTGCGGCAGCCGCAACCTGGCCGCCGGCGATTTCCAGGGCCAGGAAGGCTCCTTTTCCTACCGGGTGCGCCGCTCCTTACTCTTTGATTTTTCCAGTAGGCAATCTCCCAGCAAGGTGGCGTGCACCCTGACTCAGGTCACGGTGTTCTGGGAAGAGCGGGGCCGGGCCAAGTCCCTGGAACTGGAGACTATCAGGTCTGTGTATCAGTGATGGTTCCGGCTCGGGGGAAAAACGCCAAGAGCACAGGTTTTACGCTGCTGGAGCTGATGGTGGCCCTGCTGCTCACCAGCTTCCTGGCCCTCATGGTTTACAGCGCCTTCAGCCTGAGCCTGCGGGGGGTGCGGCGCAGCCAGGCCGCGGCCGAGAAGATGCAGGAATTAAGGGTGGGGCAAAACCTGCTGCAGCGCTCCCTGAGCTCCGCCATCCCCGGCACCCTGGATACCCGGATCTATTTCGTGGGCGACTCCCAGGAGATGCGTTTCTTTACCCTCCTGCCCCTGGAGGCCTACAATCTGGGGGGAGCGTATCACTGGCGGGTGATCCTGGGGCAGGACGAAGCAGGCGAGGGGGTCCTGGCCGTGGAGGAGACCAGAAACCTCAACTGGCGCCGCGACCCCGAAGGGGTGGAGATCCGGCAGATCGTCATCCATCAGGTGACCGGCCTGCGTTTTGTCTATGGCCAGGGGGAGGAGGAATTCGCCTCCTGGGATGGGAAATCAACGATGCGCCTGCCCGAATGGGTGCGGGTGGAACTTAACTTGAAGGGCCTGGCCTCCCAGGTCCTGATGATACCGATCCATGTGGTGGAAACTAAGAGCCAGGCTTACAAAGGGCCCCGACGGCGGGGCGGCATCCCGGGTTTTCCCGGGGGCCCCCTCGGGGAATGACCAGGGCGCCATACTCCTGCTGGTACTCATGATCCTGGCCTTTCTCAGCCTGCTGATCCTGAGCTGGGCCCGGGAGTGGCGCATTGAACTGAACCTGGCGGAAAATTTCCGGGAGGCTCGCCAGTGCCGGCGCCTGGCGGAGGCCGGCGTCTATTATGCCCTGGGAAAACTGGTGATGTCCAAGGACCTGGAGCGCTCCGTGCTCACCGGCGGGGCGGGTGCCTCACCTCCGCCCGGTGATACCTGGTGGGGAGACCAGCGCCCCCACCTGGTGGAAATGCCCGGCGGTTGGGCGGAAGTCCGGGTGGCCGACGAAAACGGCAAGATCAACCTCAACAACGCCAATGAGCAGACCCTGGCTAGCCTCATGATGGTGCTGGGTTTTAGCGGCACCAAGAGGCGCATCATGGTGGACTCCCTCCTGGACTGGCGCAGCCGCGAGGAGCAGAGCCGGCCCATGGGCGCCAAGAGCGACTATTACCTGCGTCTCAATCCCCCTTACGTCGCCAAAAACGGCAAGTTTGACGTGGTGGAAGAACTCGCCTGGGTGCGGGGCTTTGAGGGTTTGGCCATCCTGCCCCACCTGTGCGATTGGTTGTCGGTCACGGCGGGAGGCGGGTCCATCAACATCAACACCGCGCCTCTGGAAGTCTTGCTGGCCCTGGGTTTCCCTTCAGACCTGGCCCAGAACCTGATCCTCAGGCGGCAGGTGGCCCCTTTTCGCAGCCTCCAGGACATCCCCCAGTTTTCCCTGACCCAGATGCGCCAGCCCATGGGCTTTCAAAGTTCGGCTTTTTTTACTATAAAGTCCACAGGCATGATAAATAAGAAGGGGGGGCACCACACCATCAAGGTGGTGGTCCAGATCAACCTGGCCGCCAAAAACCTGTGGGACATCATTTCCTGGGTGGACGACTTCCCCGGCTGAGTTTAGGGACCGACTCGCGCCAATTGAGGTAAACGGCAGAAAGATGAAGCAAAACCTGAGCAAGTGGTGGGCAGCGCTCTCTTCGGAACTCCTGGCCGGGGCCGGCAGCCTGGGGGCCTTCCTGGAGGAGTCCGCCCTCACCCTGGCTTACGTGGAAAAGACCCTGGCCGGGCTCAAGGTGAGCCGTTGGGCGCGTCTCCCCCTGGAGGATGGCCGGAGCGAGGAGCTGGCCCCTCGCCTGCAGGAGCTCATCTCTGCCTGGCGTCTGGAGGCCTGCCCGGTTTCCCTGGCGGTGAGCCTGGAGATGGGGTTCTTCCGCAAGATAACCTTGCCTGCGGCCGCCGCGGAGAATCTGGCCCAGGTGGTGGCCTACGAATTGGATCGGTTTCTGCCTTTGCCGGCGGAGCGCCTCTACTTTGATTACCAGGTGCTCCAGCAGACGGAGTCCCAGGTGCAGCTGGCCTTGATGGCGGTCCTGAAGGAGCCGGCGGAGGATTGCCTGCGGGCGCTGATGCGGGCCACCCTGAGGCCCATCGGGGTGGAACTGGGCCCCGGGGCCGCGGCCAATGCCTTCAACGCCCTGGGGGGCCGGTTGCCCTCGTCCTGGCTGGGGGTGCGCCTGGAGCCGGGATTCCTGGAGTGCGCCCATGTCCGGGGACGCAGCCTGGCGGGCTGCACGCGGCTGAAGGTGGAGGCCGGAGCCCTGGCCAGCACCCTGAAGGCGGAAATCCAGGAACTCGCGGCGGCAGGGCAGGCGGTGGAGGCCCTGTGCCTTTTGGGCCCGAGAGCCCTCGGGCTGGAAGCGGCCGTGGCCGGCCAGGAAGCAGGTCTGGCAGTGTTTCCGCCGGAGAAGTTTAACCTGCCGGGGCTGGCGCCGGAAGCCGACCCGGCCGGGTGCCTCCCCGCGGTGGGCGCGGCCTTGCGGGGCGTGGGGAAAGTCCGCCTGGGCGCCAATCTCCTGCCGGCCGGAGAACGGGTGGCCGCTTCCCTGGGACAATTCTCCTTCAACAAACTTCTGCTGGCCGTCTTCCTGGCCCTGGGTCTGGCTTGGATCGGCAGCCTGGTGATTCACCAGCGGGTGCTGCTCTACCAGGTGAACCGGGCCCTGGAGGGGGTGGCGCCGGAGGCCCGCCAGGTGGAAGCCCAGCTGGAAGAAAGCCGGGCCCTGGCCAAACAGCTCCAGAGCTTCCGGCGCATCGAGCAGACTCCGGACAAACTCAAGATCCTCAAGGATTTGACGGAGATCATTCCCGATAACACCTGGCTGTTCAACCTCCGCCTTAGCGGACAAAACCTGGAGATCAGCGGGATGTCCCGCTCGGCTTCCGAGCTCATCCCCTTGCTGGAGAAATCCGGCTGGCTGACCAAAACCGAATTCGCGTCACCCATTGTCACCGATGCCAGTAAACTCGAGCATTTTAAGGTTAAAGCAGAGATTAAAGGCCTGGAACCTGCTTCCTGAGCAGCTTACTCAGAAGCAGCAGCGCCTGGTCTGGATCGGGGGAGGGTTTCTCCTGGTGGTGCTGGTCTACCTGGTGGTGGTCAGCCCCATCCTCTCCCTCGAGGCCTACTGGTCCCAGGAACTGGCCCGCAAGCGCCAGTTGCTCACCAGGTACCAGAGTCTCCAGGAAAGCAAGGCCAAGGTGGCCCAGGCCAACAAGGCCATGAAGGACGCGCTAAGCTTGACGGAAGGCCAGTTCCTCTCCGGGAGCAACCCCGCGGTGGCCTCCGCGGACCTCCAGGAGGTTCTGAAGAACCTGACCCGGGACCACGGCGTCAACCTGACCAGCACCAAGGTGCTCCAGGCCCGGGAGGCCGGCCCCTACCTGGAAGTGCCGGTGCAGGTGCAACTCTCGGGCAACGTGGCTCAGCTCCTCACCGTCCTCTATCACCTGGAGCACCACAAGAAGCTCCTGTTCATCCCGGAGCTGGAGATTAACGCCGCCCGCTGGATGGCGGGGGCCAAGGAAGGCGGCACCCTGCAGATTAACCTGGTGGTCTCGGGAGTGATCAAGAAGGGCTCCGAGCCCGCCAAGAAGGGGACCCCCAGTTGATTTACCGCCGGGGCCTGCTGTGGACGCTCCTGCTGGTGTTGGTCAACGGCCTGCTGCTGCTGGGGGTTGTCCAGGTCTGGTGGGGTGAGGACGCCCTGCCCACCCCCACCGGACCCCGGGCGGGCCTGGAGGTGCCCCGGCCCCCCATCCTGCGGGACCAGCAGCCCCTGAACGCCTTTCGGGCCGTGGCGGCCAAGAACCTGTTCAGTCAGGACCGCAGCGGCCCCGACCCCGGGCAGCCCGCGGCCAAGGGCCAGGCCACCAGCCTGGAGGGGCGCAAACTCTTGGGCATCATCATTATCGGCGATGAAAAGGCCGCGCTCATCGGCGGCCAGGCCCCCAGCGGTCCGGGCCGCCCCCCCATGGCCCAGGCCGCAGGCCAGGCCCACGTGGACGTGGTGCGCCAGGGGGAAGATTGGGGCGGCTTTAAGGTGGTGGAAATCTCCACCGAGGCCGTGGTGTTTCAAGGCAAGGACGGGAAAAAAACCTTGAATTTTCCTGATTAGCAACGATAATTCTACACGGGAAACTATGGCTGTGATAACTGCAATGATCCAGGGTTTCCGGCGGCGGCCTGGCTTTCTGGTGGCCCTGCTGCTTCTCATGCTGATGGGCTGTACCCGCACCAAGATGGTGCAGGCTCCCGTCGAGACCGGCCCCCAGTCCCGGCGGGTGCCGGTGAAGGTGACCACCGGGCCCACTAAACCGGAACGTCCCCCGGAGAAACCCAAGGTCAAGGAAGTGGCGCCGGAGCCCGGCGAGGAGGACCGCGCCCTGGAGGGCTTTGCCACCCGCCTCAAGAAGATTCCCACGGCCAAGCGCACCCCGGCCAAAGGGGAGAAGGTCTTTCCCATCGACCTGAACCTGAAGAACGCCGACTTGGTGGAGGCCGTGCGGGTCCTGGGTGACACCCTGGGGCTCAATTACTCCATCGACCCCCGGGTTAAGGGCACTGCCAACGTCCGGGCCTCGGGAAAGCTGACCCAGACCGAGCTGCTGTCCATCCTGGAGACCATCCTGTACGTCAACGGCGCCACCATGATCAAGCTGGACAACCTGTACAAGATCGTGCCCCTGGACAAGGCGGCCACCGGCTCCTTGCCGGTGGTGAGCCGGGGCGAGGTGCCCCCGGGGATGCGGGCGCAGGTCGTTTTCCTGGAGCAGACTTCCGGCAAGGACATGGTGACCGCGCTGAAGCCGTTGATGTCCGCGGGCGGCAGCATCACCGAGACGGCCCACAACGCCTTGATCCTCATCGACACCCCGGACAACCTGGATAAGCTGCTGCATCTGGTGCAACTGGTGGACACCCGGGGCCTGGAGCAGACCCTGATCCGGCTGGCCAAGGTGCACAATACTGACCCCGGCGAGATCATCGGCGAACTGGAGACCATCTTTTCGGCTTACGGCACCCTGGCTCCCAAGGAAAAGGGACGCTTCGGGGTCAGTTTCATGCCCGTGGCCCGGCTGAATTCCGTCATGGTCCTGGCCTCCTCCACGCCCCTCATGGACCGGGCCCTCTACTGGGTGCGCCAGCTGGATTTGCGCACCGACATGATGGCCAATGTGCACATCTATAACGTGGAGAATTACAAAGCCAAGAACCTGGCCAACCTCCTGACCCAGGTCTACGGCGGCCAGCCCACCGCGCCCACGGTGAAAGAAACCAAACCCGAGACCGGGGTGACGGGTGGCTTCCAGTTGGGTGGCCGCACGGGCGGTGGTATGGGTGGCGCCGGCGGCGCCGGCGGTATGGGGGGCGTGGGCGGTCTGGGAGGCACCAGCGGCCTGGGCGGTGGCGGCCTGGGGACCGGCGGCATGGGGGGTATCATGGGCGGCACCAGCACCGGCACCGGGGCCCTGCCGCCCGCACCCGGGGCCGCGGCCGCGGAGGCGCCCCTGAAGGAGCGGGCCATGCCCGGCGCGGCCGCCGGGGCAGGGGTCAGCCCCAAGGAAGGGGTGCGCATCATCCCCGATGAGGAAAACAACCTCCTGGTGATCGTGGCGCCGCCCCACGAGTGGAACATTATCTCCAGGATCTTAAAGAGCCTGGATATCATACCCCGCCAGGTCCTGAACGAGGTGCTCATTGCCGAAGTGGATCTCACCGGTGATCTGAAATACGGCGTCGAGTGGAGGCTGGGGATGCAACCCACTCCCACCACCACGGGCGGCACCGCCGCCACGGCGATTACCTCCCCCCCGGCCACAGTCCCCGGCGTGGATATCCTGCCCGGAGCTTCCGCGGCCTTCTCCGCCCTGGGGGGCTTGACCTTTGTGGCCACGGACGCCTTGAACAAGTTCCGGGGACTGATCAACCTCCTGGCCTCCGAGGGCAAGGTGAATGTCCTGGCCTCGCCCCAAATCATGGCCGCCAACAACCAGGAGGCCCGCATCCAGATCGGTCAGGACGTGCCCATCCTGACCTCCGAATCCACCCCCCTGATCAGCCAACAAACTTCTTTTCTGACCCAAACGGTGCAGTACCGCAGCACCGGCGTCATTCTTGCGGTCAAGCCCCAGATCAATGCCAAGGGCCTGGTTACCCTGGATATCACCCAGGAGGTGAGCAACGCCCTGCCCCTGACCCCGGGCCAGACCTCACCCACCATCTCCGTCCGCCAGGCCAAGACCTCCCTCATCACCGGGGACAACCAGACCGTGGTCCTGGGCGGCATGATTCGGGAGGACCGCACCCATACCCAGGCCGGCATTCCCGGCCTGCGCCGCATCCCCCTCCTCGGCCCCTTGTTTGGCTCTGAAGGGTATAGCAAGGCGAGGACCGAACTTCTGGTATTGATTACTCCCCATATCGTGGCTAATTTGGAGGAGGGAGCCCGCATCACCCAGGGCACCAAGGACAAAATGGGATTGGAAGAGCCGCTGCCGACGCGCAGGGGGTTGGTCCCCAGCGTGCCGTAAGCGCGGCGGGGTTTTGGGAGTCACGGAATCAAGGACCGGTGGCAAGGCTGGGACCGGAAACAGGAGAGGAGAAGCCATGGGCCGGAAGATGCTGATATTGCTGGTGGCAGCAAGCCTGGCGTGTGCCTGGGGAGGCCCGAGTTTCGCCGGAGAGATGGGCTATTCCCTGAAAGCGTCGGAAATGGGGTTTAAGGAGCCAGCCCCCTATGAGAGCCGTTCCGGGGTAATTTTTCTGGACGCGGTGGTAGCTCGGCCCCTCGGGCTGGTCACCACCGTGGTGGGGACCGGGGTCTTTGTGGCCACTATCCCCTTTACGGTCGGCTCGGGAGACCTGGGACGCGCCGGACGCGCTCTGGTGGTCAACCCGGCAGGCTGGACCTTCGTGCGGCCCCTGGGAAAGTCGGCCCCCCAGTTTGAGGACCCAGGGGTCTTCTTCATGCAGCAGCCAAAAAGGTAGGGCGGCAGGGGAGCAGCGCCTTGGTAGGGGCGTAATTCATTACGCCCGCTTTTGGGGAGCAATGAATTGCGTCCCTGGGAAAATACCGGAGACTGACTAAAGTCTTCGCCTGGGCGATGCAAGCTGATGCCAAGTCGGCGTTAACAATATAACATTGGTCAAGAGACTTGCAGCGGCGGGGTTTCCCCGCCCCTGTTTTTTCACGGCAACTTTGTCAGAGTCTCAGTTTCCTCCCCCCACCAGCCTGAGCAGTTCCCCGCCCCCGAAGAGGTAGATGAGGGCCGCGGCGGCCAGAAAAGGGCCGTAGGGCACAGGGGTGAAGCGCCACTGCCCCCGGTGTCCCTCCTCCGGCCCCCCCTGCTCCGGCGCCCGGCGCCGCGCCAGCACCAGGACGATTCCCGCCAGGCTGCCCAGCGCGGCACTGATGAAAATCACCAGGGGCAGGGCCGCCACTCCCAGGAAGGCGCCGATAAAGGCCAGCAACTTTACGTCCCCCTCGCCCATGCCCGCGGCCGCGTCCCCGGTGAGGCCCCGGCGGGCCGCCAGCCACCGGTAAACCCAGGACACCCCGTAGAAAATGGCCCCCCCCAGCAGGGCCCCCGCGGCCGCCTGGAGGAAGGTCAGGTGGGGAAAGACCAGAGCCAGCAGCAGCCCCAGGGCGATGCCGGGCAGGGTAAGGATGTCGGGCAGGAGGCGGTGCTCCAGGTCGATGGCGCTCAAGGCCACCAGGGCGCCGCAGAAGGGGCCGTAGACCAGAAGTAGGGGGCTGGCCGGGAAAGATTGCCACAGGGCCAGGGCCAGCCCCCCGGTCATCAACTCCACCGCGGGGTAGCGCCTCGAGATGGCCCCGCCGCAGAAGCGGCAGCGCCCCTTGAGGAGCAGGTAGCTCACCAGGGGGACATTGTCCCGCCAGCGCAGGGTAGTGCGGCACCGGGGACAGCGGGAGCGCCCCCGGAAGACCCCTTCCCCCCGGGGCACCCGGGTGATGACCACGTTGAGGAAACTCCCCAGGGCCAGGCCCACCAGGAACACCAGCAACTTCACAGCCCAGGAGGAGGCGTCCGGCATCATCAGTCAACCCCGCCCAAAAGTGAACGAAGCCCTAGGAGGGCCAATTCGTTGGTTGATTATATCTTCTGATGTGGCTATATTAATGCAAATTTTCCTTTCCGGGGCAAAACCGGACCGAGGTGGCTCATGGCCCGCTGCCGACGCACGGTAATCAGCACCATCCTTGTTAGCCTGTTGCTTTTCACCGCTTCCACCCTGGCGCATGCCGTCATCTGCGACAACCCCCAAATGCTGTTCCCGGCGCCGACCCCCCTGGGGGTGTCCGGGGGCAGCCTCAAGGACATCACCAAGTACTATTGCTGCAGCGGCACCCTCGGGTGCCTGGTGGAGGACCAGGCCACCGGCACGCAGTACATTCTGAGCAACAACCATGTGCTGGCCCGGGTCAATAAGGGCAAGACCAAGAAAAACGCCGACCTCATTACCCAGCCGGGCCTCATCGACAGCGATTGCGGCTTTGCTGCTTACAACGTGGTGGCCACCCTCTCCAAATTTATCTCCGTGAAGTTTGGCAAAAAGATTAACACCGTGGACGCGGCCATTGCCCAGGTGGTGCCCGGTGAGGTGGACCCCGACGGGACCATCGACTGCATCGGCCCCGTCAGCTCCCAGCTGGCCACCCCGGCTCTGGGCCTGGCCGTGCAGAAAAACGGCCGCACCAGCGGGTGGACCCATGGGACGGTGGCCGCGGTGAACGTTAGCCTCATAGTGGGCTACACCGCGACCTGCGGCGCGAAGAAGGTAAAACTGGCCAAGTTCTCGCAACAAATCCGCATCGATGGCAACTTCAGCCAGGCGGGGGACTCGGGCTCCCTCATCGTCACCCAGGAGGCCTGCCCCCGGCCGGTGGCGCTGTTGTTTGCCGGCGGCACCAGCCCGCCCCAGACCTTTGCCAACCCCATGGACCTGGTGCTGGCTGCCTTTACCCCCATGAACCTGGCCGTGGTGGGCGCCTGCACCGGGGCAGCTCCGCCTCCGGAGGCCGCCCCGCAGCCGGAGGCGAGTGCCAGCCGCCTGGCTTACCTCAAGGACTTACAGGCCCGGCATGAGGACGCCATCATGGCCGTCCCCGGCGTGGTGGGCATGGGCATCGGCCTGGCGCCGGACGGCTCCCACCGGCTGGAGATCTACGTCAAGAAGAAGACCCCGGCCCTGCTCCAGCGCCTGCCCCAGACCCTGGATAGCGAGAAGGTACAGGTCATTGAAACCGGGGAGGTGCGGGCCTTCTAGCGGTCATCCCTGCCAGCTCGGAATAAGGCGAGGTCCCCGGGAGGGACCTCGCTTTTTTTCTGCTTGGTCCGGGTGGGCGGCAGGGCCCCTTAAGGCTGGCTGGGCGGGGGTGGCGGGTACTCGGCGCCCATGCCCAGTTGGCGCACCTTGGCCAGGGGCAGGTTCCAGTAGCCCGTGTCCGTGGTGCCCTGGAGCAGGTAGCCCACAAAAACCTGGCCCCGGACCTTTTCCCCGGAGGAGAAGGTGATTTCCCCGTGGCGGTAAAGGTCTTTCTCCGGGCCGGAAAAGCGCGCGTATTGGACGATGGAGAGGGGCACCCAGGTCTGAGCCCCGCCTTCCTTGAGCAACAGCTCCTGCCGGGTGCCGGCGAAGCGCAGCCCCCACACGTAGTATTCCACGCCCTCGGTGGTGATGACCTTGCTGGGCGTGGAAGCGGGCGGGGGCAGGGTGATGACCTTGGTGCTGCAGGCCCCCGCCAGGAGCAGCGCCAGCATCAATAAGGCAAGCAGGGCGCGGCGCGGGGGGGTTAAGGCCGCTGGCCGAGTTTTCCGGGGCATCTTCCGACTCCAGGTGGATTAATGGGCGCCCGGGCCACCCCCGGGGCCACTGCTGCCTAATTCATATCACAAAGGCACGGCCGGCGGGGATTAAATTCAGTCACTAAAGACGGAAAAAGTCCTGGCCTGCCGGGGAGGTCCGGGGCTGGGCTCTAGTGACAAATATGTGCAATAAGATTGACAATAATGAAAGAAAAAACCATTGCAATATACAAATATGTATAGCAAATATTCAGACTCCTATCATCTATGTCACTGAATATACTTGCTAAATTTAAATGGCATAGCCTTTGCTTTCTTCATCTCCGACCGGTGTTTCAATTTATGGGGAGGATTAGTATATGAATTCGGGAGACACTGCCTTTATGTTGGTGTCCGCGGCCCTGGTCATGCTCATGACTCCGGGGCTGGCCCTGTTTTATGGGGGCATGGTGCGCAGCAAAAATGTCCTGGGCACCGTCATGCAAAACTTCATCATGCTGGGGGTCATCAGCATCCAGTGGGCCCTGTTCGGCTACAGCCTGGCCTTCGGGCCGGACCTGGGCCACCTCGTGGGCTCCCTGGACTGGATCGGCCTTAGGGGGGTGGGCCTGGAGCCCTTCAAGGCCTACTCCGAGACCATCCCCCACCAGACCTTCATGATCTACCAGGCCATGTTTGCCATCATCACCCCGGCCCTGATCACCGGTGCCTGGGCCGAGCGCATGAAATTCAAGACTTTTCTGGTGTTCATGCTCTTGTGGTCCACCCTGGTCTATGACCCCGTGGCCCACTGGGTCTGGGGCGACGGCGGCTGGCTCAAGAACCTGGGGGCCCTGGACTTCGCCGGGGGCACGGTGGTGCACATCAACGCGGGCATCGCCGCCCTGGCCGCGGCCCTGGTCCTGGGGCCCCGCAAGGGTTACGGGGGTTATGGCAACGGCACCGAGGCCTTCATCCCCCACAACCTGCCCATGACCATCCTGGGCGCGGGGCTCCTGTGGTTCGGCTGGTTCGGGTTCAACGCCGGCAGCGCCCTGGCCGCGGGGGCCCTGGCCAGCTCCGCTTTTACCGCCACCCATCTGGCCACCGCCGCGGCCACCTTATCGTGGGTGGGCACCGAATGGGTGGTCCGGGGCAAACCCACCACCCTGGGCGCGGCTTCGGGCGCGGTGGCCGGGCTGGTGGCCATTACCCCCGCCGCGGGCTACGTGGGGCCCATGAGCGCCATCATCATCGGCTTGGCCGCGGGCATGATCTGCTACCTGGCGGTGCTCCTCAAGGTCAAGCTGGGTTATGACGACTCCCTGGACGTGGTGGGCGTCCACTGCGTAGGGGGCGTCGTGGGGGCCCTGATGACCGGTCTCTTCGCCACCAAGCTGGTGAATGCCGCGGGCGGCGACGGCCTCTTTTTCGGCAACCCCGCGCAACTGGCAATCCAGGCCCTGGCCGTGGCCGTGACCCTAATTTTTTCCTTTGTGGTGAGCTTTATTCTGCTGAAAATCCTGGACGCCACCATGGGGCTCAGGGTAACTACAGAAGACGAAGTGGCGGGCCTGGATCTCTCCGAGCACCAGGAAGCCGGCTACAGCATGTAAATCTGGGAGGAGACAACCATGAAGAAGATAGAGGCCATTATCCAGCCCTTCAAACTGGAGCCGGTGAAGGAGGCCCTGCACGCCATCAGCGTCCAGGGGATGACGGTCACCGAAGTCAAGGGCTTCGGCAGGCAGAAGGGAATCCGGGAAGTCTACCGGGGCATGCAATACCAGGTGGATTTCCTCCCCAAGGTGAAGATCGAGGTGGTGGCCCCGGACGAAAAGGCCAAGGCCATCGTGGATACCATTGTGGAAAAGGCTCGCACCGGCAGGATCGGCGACGGCAAGATCTTCGTCTACCCGGTGTCCGAGGTCATCCGCATCCGCACCGGGGAGACCGGCGAGGACGCGGTATAAAAAGGGACGGCTGCTTTCCCGGGGGAAGGCAGCCCTTTCCTTTTTCGGCCTAGCCGTTGTGTGTGAATATCCCACAATTCGGGAAAGATTCGCAGGGAGTTTTGCCGAGTCGGCGGCAGAAGGAGAAAGGAGATGCCAAACTTTTCGGGGAAGAGAATATTTCTGGGGTTGGCTCTGCTCTGGGTGTCTGCAGGGTTAATGGCTTTGCCGGCCGGGGCCCAGGTGAGTACCGCGCCTCTGCTGGAGAAGCCGGCCCCTGCTGAGGAAAAGAAGGAAGGAGCTCCCACCACCTGCGGCCCCCTCATCAGCGACAGCTGCGTCCCCATCGAGACTCACCACGCCAGCCTGCAAGTCCTCTGGGCCTGGTCCTTTTACCGGGCAAATTTCTCCCCCAACTGGCGGCAGGTGAGCACCAGGGGGGATTTCTACACCTTTAACATGCCGGTGAAATTTACCTACGGCCCCACCAAAAACCTGGAGATGTACGTCATTGTCCCCTACATCCATAACCTGGCTAGCAGTGTGGACACCCCCAAGGGGGAGCGGTCCGCGGATTTCGGGAGCATCGGCGATGTCACCGCGGTGGCTAAATACCTGCTGCTGCCGGAGACCGACTGCCGGCCCGCGGTCACCGGGGTGTTTGGCGTGGGTTTCCCCAGCGGCCACGCCCACCATCTCAACCCCCGGTTTCTGGGCGAGGATGCCATCGGCACCGGGGCTTTCACCTTCACCACCGGCGTCAACCTGTACAAGTGGCTGAAACCCTTTCTGGTCTATAGCAACATCTGGTTCAGCGCCCCGGTTAACGCCTTTCGTCTGAGAGACGACAGCGCCGTCCGGTCCCATGAATATGTGACCTTCAACCTGGCGGCGGAATATCCACTCAGCAAACGCTGGGTGGTTTTACTGGAAATGTACAGCACCTGGACCTGGAGCAATATCTACACCCCCTTGGGCTACCAATCCCCCACCACCGTTTTGGGAGTGCTGCCGGGGATTGAGTTCTTTTTGACCGACAAATGGGCCTTCTCCGTCGGTTCAGCTTTCGACCTGGTGGGGAAATTCGGCGGTGCGAAAATCACGCCCATGTTCACCGTGTACCGCAGTTTTTAAAGCCGGGCCCCCACCCCTGGTCCTGAAGGACGGTTAATTACTCGTTCCCAAGCTCCTGCCCTTCATTACTCGTTCCCAAGCTCCTGCTTGGGAACGACTTTTTTGGCCCAAGTTCAGCTTGGGCGGCCGGCTCTTGTAGGGGCACAGCGTGCTGTGCCCCCGATGGCCGCGGTTTCCCTTGACGCCGCCGGCTCCAGGCTCTATATTCCGGGCAGAGTAGACCATTTCCTTCTTCAGGCAGGTCCTGGAGAAAAGGCCCAAGTCCTCATGCCCCCTGGCACCTTGCAGACCAGCGACAGGTTCGTCCTGGAAGTCCAGGACTTCCAGGAGCTGCTCACGGCCTTGCAGCGCCGGGGCTGCCTCACCGTGGGGCCCTCCCTGCGGGACGGCCATTTCGTCTATGACGAGATTGCCACCACCGCCGATTTGCCCGTGGGCTGGGCGGATGAACAGGAGGCAGGGGCCTTCCGCCTCCGCAGCCGGGGCGACCGGGCCCTGTTCGGCTACGGGGTAGGCCAGCAGTCCTGGAAGCAGTTTCTCTTCCCGCCCCGGCGGCAGTTGTGGCAGGCCCGGCGGGAGGGCTCGGGCTGGCTGGTCGTTGCCCAGGAAGAGGAGCAGCCCCGCTTTGCCTTCATCGGCGTCCGGGCTTGCGACCTGGCGGCCCTGGAGGTCCAGGACCGGGTTTTCCTTAAGGGGACGTATCAGGATCCCGTCTATCAGGAGCGCCGGGCAAGGGCCTTCGTGGTGGCCGTGAACTGCGCCGGCCGGACCTGCGGCACTTGCTTCTGCGTCTCCATGGGCACCGGCCCCCGGGCCACCCGGGGCTTTGACCTGGCCCTGACGGAGGTGCTGGCGGGCGGCCACTTCCTGGTGGTGGAGGTGGGGAGTGCCGCCGGGGCCGAGGTCCTGTCCCAGGTGCCCCACCGGCTGGCCGCGCCCGGGGAACAGGAGGCGGCAGACCGGGCGGTGGCAGCCACCGCCGCGAGCATGGGCCGGGTCCTGGACACCTCCGGCATCAAGGAGCTCCTGTACCGCAACTACGAGCACCCCCGCTGGGACGAAGTGGCGGGGCGCTGCCTCACCTGCGGCAACTGCACCATGGTGTGCCCCACCTGCTTCTGCCACACCCTGGAGGACGCCACGGACCTGACGGGAGCCGAGGCGGAGCGCCGGCGGCGGATGGACGTCTGCTTCACCGTGGACTTTTCTTATCTGCACGGGGGTTCGGTGCGCGCCACCCCCCGGTCCCGCTACCGCCAGTGGCTGACGCACAAGCTGGCCACCTGGATCGACCAGTTCGGGTGCTCCGGCTGCGTGGGCTGCGGCCGCTGCCTCACCTGGTGCCCCGTGGCCATCGACATCACCGAGGAAGTCCGGGCCATCCGGGAGACTGAGGGTCTCCCCAAGGAGAAGGAGCATGGACAAGGTTGAAGCCATCCTGGCGGCCCACCCGTTCTTTAAGGACCTGGCGCCCCGGCACTTGCAGGTGCTGGCGGAGTGCGCCTCCACGGTGAACTTCGCGGCAGGGGAGTACCTCTTTCGCGAAAATGAGGAGGCCACGAATTTTTATGTGCTCTACCACGGCCGGGTGGCCCTGGAGATCTTTGCCGGGGCCCGGGGGCCCCTGACCATCCGCACCGTGGAGGCCGGGGAGGTCCTGGGCTGGCTGTGGTTCGCCAAACCCTACCACTGGCGGGCCGAGGCCCGGGCCCTGGAGGTCACCCGGGCTCTGGCCCTGGACGTGGCTAAGGTGGCCCAGCGGTGCGAGGCCGACCACGAGCTGGGCTACAGCCTGCTCAAGGCTTACTCCCACGTGCTGGCGGTGCTCTTCCGGGTGGCCTTCGTGCAGCTCCTGGACATCTATGGCACATAAGCCAGGCAAAGAATTAAAGTGATAAGGTCAAGAATATTCTCTAAGGACAAAATACCTCCCTCTCCCATTGAGGGGAGAGGGCGGGGGTGAGGGGTGACCCTTCCAGCGGCAATGCCCCCCTCACCCTGACCCTCTCCCCCCGAGGGGGGAGAGGGGAAAATATGGCAATCATACCGACTGTGGACCTGAAAGAGCATGAGCAGAAATGCCGTTGACCCCATGGTGCCCGAGCCCTACGTGGTCCAGGGGGTGAAAAAGGAAACCAAGGACACCTTCACCCTGACCCTGGCCCCGGCCGGGGGCGGGCCGGGCCAGGCTTTTGCCCCGGGCCAGTTCAACATGCTCTATGCCTTCGGGGTGGGGGAAGTGCCCATTTCCATCAGCGGCGATCCCGGTAAGCCGCAGCCCCTGGTGCACACCATCCGGGCCGTGGGCGCGGTGACCCGGGCCCTGTGCCGCCTGAAGCGGGGCGAGGTCCTGGGGGTGCGGGGGCCCTTCGGCACCCCCTGGCCGGTGGACACGGCCCCGGGAAAGGACGTGGTGGTCATCGCCGGCGGCCTGGGGCTGGCGCCTTTGCGGCCCGCGGTTTCCTGGCTGCTTGACCGCCGGGACCAGGTGGGCAACCTGGAGCTCCTTTACGGGGCCCGGACCCCGGAGGACCTGCTCTACCGCCGGGAGCTGGAGCGCTGGCGGGGCCGCTTCGACTTCCGGGTGCACGTCACCGTGGACGCGGCCCGGGGCGGCTGGCGGGGCAATGTGGGGGTGGTGACCACCGTCATTCCCCGCCTGCGCTTCGACCCGGCCCACACCCTGGTCCTGGTGTGCGGCCCGGAGATCATGATGCGCTTCACCTTACAAGACCTGGTGAAGGTAGGGGTGCCGCCGGAGCAAATCTTTCTGTCCATGGAGCGCAACATGAAGTGCGGCTTAGGGCTTTGCGGCCACTGCCAGTGGGGGCCCTTCTTCATCTGCAAGGACGGCCCGGTCTTCCCTTTGAGCCGCATCCAGGAGTGGTTCGGCCGGCGGGAGGTCTGACATGGCGCGGAGGCAAAAACCCAAGTTGGCGGTGTGGAAATTCGCCTCCTGCGACGGCTGCCAGCTGTCGCTGTTGGACTGCGAGGACGAGCTCCTGACCGTGGCCGGGGAGCTCACCATCGCCTACTTTGTCGAGGCCTCCCGGGCCGCGGTCAAGGGGCCGTATGATATCTCCCTGGTGGACGGCTCCATCACCACGCCCCATGACGCCGAACTGATTCAGCACGTGCGCCGGGCCTCCAAATTTCTGGTGGCCATCGGCACCTGCGCCACCTCCGGGGGCGTCCAGGCCCTGCGCAATTTTAAGGACGTTAAGGATTTTGCCAGCGCGGTTTATCCCCAGCCGGAGAGCCTGGAGGTGCTGCCGGAGTCCACCCCCATCGCCGCCAACGTGAAGGTGGACTATGAGCTCCAGGGCTGCCCCATCAACAAGGGCCAGCTCCTGGAAGTGGTGGGCGCTTTCCTGTCCGGGCGCCAGCCGGTGGTGCCGGCCCACGCAGTGTGCCTGGACTGCAAGATGCGGGGCAACATCTGCGTCCTGGTCCTGGGCACCCCCTGCCTGGGACCGGTGACCCACGCGGGCTGCGGGGCCCTGTGCCCCACCTTTCACCGGGGCTGCTACGGCTGCTTCGGGCCCAAGGAGACGCCCAACACCGCGTCCCTGGCCTCTTGGTTCAGCCGCCGCCTGGCGGTGCCGGAGGAAACCCTGGTCAGGGTTTTTCGCAGCTTCTACGCCAATGCCCCGGCCTTCCGCCAGGAGAGCGAGGCCCATGAAAAGTAAGACCATCAAGGTGAACTACCTGGCCCGGGTGGAAGGGGAGGGGGCCCTGTCGGTCAAGGTCCGGGGGGACCGGGTGGTGGCCGCGCAATTGAAGATTTTTGAGCCGCCCCGCTTCTTCGAGGCCTTCCTCCGGGGCCGCAAGTACTGGGAAGTCCCGGACCTCACCTCCCGCATCTGCGGCATCTGCCCGGTGGCCTACCAGATGAGCGCAGTGCACGCCCTGGAAAGCATTCTGGGCGTCACGGTAACAGGACCCCTCCGGGCCCTGCGCCGCCTTATCTACCTGGGAGAGTGGATTGAGTCCCACGGCCTCCACGTCTTTCTGCTGCACGCCCCGGACTTTTTGGGCTACCCCGATGCCATCAGCATGGCCCAGGACCACCCGGAGACCGTGAAGCTGGGCCTGAAGCTGAAGAAGGCCGGCAACGACCTGGTGGCGACCCTGGGCGGCCGGGAGATCCACCCCATCAACGTGCGGGTGGGGGGCTTCCACCGGGTGCCCGCGCCGAAAGAGTTGGCCCGGGTGCGGGAGACTTTCCTGTGGGCCCGGGACGCGGCGGTTCAGGCGGTGCGCTGGGTGGCGGGCCTGAATTTTCCGGACTTTGAGCAGGACTATGAATTCGTGGCCCTGCGCCAGGGGAGGGAGTACCCCTTGAACGAAGGCCGCCTGGTGTCGAGCCGGGGCCTGGACATCGCCGTGGCCGACTACGACGAGCACTTTGTGGAAGAGCAGGTTTCTTACTCCCACGCCCTGCATTCCACTCTGAAAGGCCGGGGCCCGTACCTGGTGGGGCCCCTGGCCCGCTTCAACCTGAACTTTGACCTGCTCAGTCCCCTGGCCCGGGAGGCGGCGCAGGAAGCGGGCCTGGCCCCGGTCTGCCGCAACCCCTTCAAGAGCATCCTGGTGAGGGCCGTGGAGATGCTGCACGCGGTGGACGAGGCCTTAGGGGTCATGGACGCCTATGCGCGGCCCGAGGCCCCGGCGGTGCAGGTGGAGCCCCGGGCCGGGGTGGGCTATGGCGCCACCGAGGCCCCCCGGGGCGTTCTCTACCACCGCTACCGCCTGGATGAGGCCGGGGTGGTGGTGGACGCTAAGATCGTGCCCCCCACGGCCCAGAACCAGAAGCGTATGGAGGCCGACCTGCAACAATTTGTGGAGGGGCACCTGGACCTGCCGCAGGATAGCCTCACCTGGCAGTGCGAGCAGCTGATCCGCAACTACGACCCGTGCATCTCCTGCGCCACCCATTTCCTGAAGCTAAAGGTGGAAAGGGTGAGTTAAGGGCAGGTCTGCCTTCACATTCCCCCCTTTGGAAAAGGGGGGTCAGGGGGGATTTTAAAATTTCCCTAGATCCCCCTTTACAAAAGGAGGACTTTAATGAACCTTCTAGGGGGGGATTCATCCCCTGCCCCTAACCCCATCCCACCAGGGGAGGGGGGATTTAAAGGGATGGGGAAAGGGAATACAATTGTAGGGGCGGGATCTCCCCGCTCGAGGCGGGCGAGGGAACCTCGCCCCTACCAGGGGAGGCCTGGCTGGGCAGAGTGGAAGAGGCATGAACAAATTGGTGTTCCCTCCCCCTTGAGGGGGGAGGGTCAGGGAGGGGGTGGGACTCCATAACTCCCCCTCCCCCTAACCCCCTCCCACCAGGGGAGGGGGGAGTTAGTATTGACTTGGCAGTAAAGGGAATTTGCCATCGCTGACACTGGAGAAAATTACCCTGTATCCTTCCTGGTCATCGGCGTGGGGAACGAGGCCCGGGGCGACGACGGGGTGGGCCTCACCGTGGCCCGGAAGCTCCAAAAAATGCAACTCCCCGGCCTGGCGGTGGCCGAGTTCCAGGGGGACGGCGCGGCCCTGATGGAACGCTGGCAGGGCGCGGCCACGGTGGTCCTGGTGGACGCCGCGGCCTCGGGCGCGGCCCCGGGCACGGTGCACCGCTTTGAGGCCCGGGCCGGGCCTCTGCCTCGGGAGGTGCTGCGCCCCACCTCCACCCACGCCCTGGGGCCGGCGGAGGCGGTGGAACTGGCCCGGGCCCTGGGGCGGCTGCCGCCCCGCCTCATCATTTACGGCATTGAAGGCGCGGCCTTTGGGGCCGGCGCGGCCCTCTCCCAGGAGGCCCTCATCGCTGCGGCGGAAGTGGTGGTGCGCATTCTGGACGACTGGCAGGAGGCCAGGAAACATATTTCCCCCTCTCCCCCCGTGGGGGAGAGGGAAGGGTGAGGGGGCATGATGAACCAGGGTGCGGACCTCCAGGCGGTCTTTGCCCCCCGGGCGGTGGCGGTCATCGGCGCCACCAACCGGGAAGGGAGCGTCGGCCGGGCGGTGTTTGCCAACGTGTTGTCCCACGGCTACGGCGGGGTGGTCTACCCCGTCAACCCCCGGGCCGCCAGCGTCATGAGTGTGCGGGCCTACCCCTCGGTCCTGGACATCGCCGACCCCGTGGATTTGGGGATCATCATCGTGCCCCGGGACCTGGTGGCCCAGGTCCTGGAAGAATGCGGCCAGAAAGGGATCCAGGCGGCCATCGTCATCACCGCGGGGTTCAAGGAGCTGGGGGGCGCCGGGGTGGAGCTGGAGCGGCAGGTGCTGGCCGCGGCCAGAAAGGGCGGCATCCGGCTGCTGGGCCCCAACTGCTTAGGCGTCATCAACACCGACCCCGCGGTCTCCCTGAACGGCTCCTTTGCCCGCCTGATGCCGGCGGCCGGCAATATCGCCCTGGTCTCCCAGAGCGGCGCGGTGGGGGTGGCGGCCCTGGAATACGCCCAGGGGGAGGAGATCGGCCTGTCCAAGTTCGTGTCCGTGGGGAACAAGGCCGACCTCAACGAAAACGACTTCCTGGCCTTTCTCAAGGACGACCCCCAAACGGACGTCATCCTCTTCTACCTGGAGGACCTGGCGGACCCCCAGGGGTTTTTCCGGCTGGCCCAGGAAATCACCGGCGCGGCGGGGAAGAAGAAGCCCCTGCTGGCCATCAAGTCCGGCCGCACCGCCGCGGGGGCCCAGGCCGCGTCCTCCCACACCGGGGCCCTGGCCGGCTCCGACGAGGCCTATGACGCCCTCTTCGCCCAGTGCGGGGTGCTGCGGGTAGAGTCCCTGGAGGAGCTGTTCGACTACGCCCTGGCCTTTGCCAGCCAGCCTTTACCTAAGGGCAACCGGGTGGCCATCGTCACCAACGCCGGGGGCTTAGGGATCATGACCACGGACGCGGCGGTGCGCTACGGCCTGACCATGGCTGCCTTCACGGAGGCCACCACGGCCCGCCTTCAGGCCGGGCTCCCTCCCGCGGCCAATCTCCACAACCCGGTGGACGTCCTGGGGGACGCCCGGGAGGACCGCTACCGGCTGGCCCTGGAGTCCGTGCTGGCAGACGACGGGGTGGACGGGGTGCTGGTGCTGTCCACGCCCCAGCTGATGACGGACCTGAAGGCCGTGGCGGCCACCGTGGCCGAGGTGACGCCCCGGTACGGCAAGCCGGTGCTGGTGTGCCAGATGGCCCTGGGGGAGATCGAGGAGACCCTGGCCATCTGGACCCGGGCCCGGCTCCCCCACTACCACTTCCCCGAGGAGGCGGCCCGGAGCCTGGCGGCCATGGCCCGGTACGCGGCCTCCATCTCCCGCCCCAGCTACGAGGTGCGGACCTTTGACGACGTGGACCGGGAGGCGGTGAAGGCTCTGCTGGTCCGGGCCCGGGACGAAGGACGCCACTTTCTGCTGGAGCCCGAGGCCCACGAGCTGTTCCGGGCTTACGGCCTGCCCACCCTGCCCTGCGGCTGGGCCAAAAGCCCGGAGGAGGCGGTGGCCGCCGCCGGGGCCCTGGGCTACCCCGTGGCCCTGAAAATCGTCTCCCCTCAGGTCATCCACAAGTTCGACGTGGGGGGCGTGCGCCTGCACCTGGCCGACGCCGCGGCAGTGCGCCGGGCCTACCGGGACATCCTGGCCGCGGTGAAGAAAGCCCACCCTGGCGCGGAAATGGCCGGGGTCCTGGTGCAGAAGATGGGGGGCAAAGGAAAAGAGACCATCCTGGGCATGACCCGGGACCCCCTGTTCGGGCCGCTCTTGATGTTCGGCCTGGGGGGCACTTACGTGGAGCTCTTCCGGGACGTGACCTTCAGCGTGGCGCCTGTCTCCGAGGCCTGGGCCGGGCACATGCTCCGGGAGCTCAAGGGCTTTCCCATCCTGGCGGGGTACCGGGGCGAGGCGCCGGCGGACCTGGAGGCCGCGGCCCAGTGCCTGGAACGCCTCTCCCAGCTGGTCCTGGAGTTTCCGGAGCTGAAGGAGCTGGACATCAACCCCCTGCTGGTCTTTGAGGAGGGCCGGGGCGCGGCGGTGGTGGACGCTCGGATTTTCCTGGAGGAGCCCAAAGGCTAAGGCTATCCCCCTTCCCGGTCAAGCATGGTGCCGCAACATGAGCTCCAGGGGGTGCGGGTGCAGGTAGAACTGCTCCTTTAAGTAGACCTGCCCGTATTGCCGCACGTAGTGGTTGATGAGGCTCACCGGTACCAGCAGGGGAAATGCCCCCTGGCGGTAATTCTCAATGCTCTCCACCAGTTCCTGCTTTTCGTCGGCAGACAGGCTTTTCTTTAACTGGGCCAGGAGGTGGTAGAGCACCTTGGTGTCCTTACCGGGCGTGGCCTTTAATTTCAAGGCTGCGAAGAGCAATTCCTGGTATTGCCGGCAGAGTTCTGGAAGGGGGACGGCCTTCCCCGGGGCTAGCAGTTTTTCCAAGAGGCGCAGGTGCCGGGGGCTGTGGGACATGAGTTGTAGCCGGTGGCGGGTATGGAAGGCCGTGAGCCTTCCTAAACTGGGACGCTTCAGCAACTCCCGCCAGCGGGCGCAGACAAAGAGGCGCTGGATAAAGTTCTCCCTGAGGTCCGGGTCGTGGAGGCGGACTTCGTCCATGACCGGCAGCCCGGGGAAGTGCTCCACAAAGGCCTGGGCAAAGAGGCCCACGCCCCTTTTCCTCCCTTTGGGGCCGTAAACCGGGAGCCCGGCCAGGCCGCAGGAAGGGGAGCGGCTCTTGAAGATGAAACCGCACAGGTCTTGCCGCTCCAGACCTTTCACCCGCCCCTGGGCCCAGCCGCGCATGGCCTCGGTGCGGTCCACCCTGGTCTCAACCGTGACCAGGCGGGGGGAGGCCGGGTCCCCCTCCAGGCGCGTGGCCTCCCGGGGAACCCCCAGGCCCAACTCCACCTCCGGGCACACCGGGACCAACTGCAAGTATCTCCCCAGGGTGCCGGTGAGATACCGGTCCCATTTGTGGCCGCCGTCATAGCGGACCTTCTGCCCCAACAAACAGGCGCTAACCCCGAGGCGGATTTTTTCCATTGCGGTCTCGGTGAGAGAGATTGGGGGAGGGGGCCAGGGCTGTCACAGGCTGGAAAGCCTGTGCCACCGGCCCTTACCCCCTTCCCCGGCCCCTTCCACGGGTTGGGAGGGGGGCTTGGGGGGAGGGCAGGGAACCTCGTTCCCTGGCCCTCCCCCCAACGCAACTCAAATCCCCAGGTAAGTCCGGCGGATGTCGTCGTTTTTCAGGAGTTGGCGGGCTTCCCCCTCCAGGTGCACCCGGCCTTCCGCCAGGACGTAGGCGTAGTCGCTGACGGCCAGGGCCATGGCCACATTCTGCTCCACCAGGAGCATGGTGAGGCCCGTGCCTTTGAGGCGGACCAGGGCCTCGAAGAGGCTGAGGGCCAGCAGGGGCGAGAGGCCCAGGGAGAGTTCGTCCAGCATGAGCACTTCCGGCTCGGCCATGAGGCCCCGGCCCACGGCCACCATCTGCTGCTCGCCGCCGGAGAGCGTCCCGGCCTTCTGGTGGGCCCGCTCCTTCAGGCGGGGGAAGAGGGTGAAGACCTTTTCCAGGTTGTCCGGGAAGTGGGACCGGGCCCGGGGCGAGAAGGCCCCCATTTCCAGGTTTTCGGCCACGGTCATGTCCGTGAAGAGCTGGCGTCCCTCGGGCACCAGGACCATGCCGGCCTGGGCCCGGGCGTGGGAGGAGAAGTGGGTGACGTCCCGCCCCTGGAAGGCCACGGTGCCCTCCCAGGGTTTAAGCAGGCCCATGACCGTGCTGAGCAGCGTGGTCTTGCCCACGCCGTTGGACCCCACCAGGGTGGTGAGCTGGCCCTGGGCCAGGCGCAGGTTCACGCCCCAGAGGATCTGGACTCCCTCGTAGCCCGACGACAGGTTGTTCACTTCCAGCAAGTTCATATCTCTCTCAGGCGCCTTCCTCCAGGAGCCGGCGGGTCATTTCGGGGTCGCCCAGGTAAGCTTCGATGACTTGGGGGTTGTTGGCCACCTCCTCAGGGAGGCCTTGGGCGATGAGCAGGCCGTAGTCCAGGACCAGGATGCGGTCCGAGACGTTCATCACCGCCTGCATGACGTGTTCGATCATGAAGATGGTGATGCCTTCCTCCCGGATGGCCCGGACGGTGTCCAGCATGGCGGTGATTTCCGAGGGGTTGAGGCCGGCCAGGACCTCGTCCAGCAGGATGAGGTAAGGGCGGGCCGCCAGGGCCCGGCCCAGTTCCAGGCGCTTCTTCTGGGCCACGTTGAGGCTGCCCGCGGGCAGGGAGGCGCGCTCCAGCAGGCCCACCCGGGCCAGAGCGCCGTCGGCCAGGCGGGAGGCCTCGGCCAGGGAGTGGCCCTCCCGGCCGAAGCAGGCCCCCACCATGACGTTTTCCCTGACCGTCAGGTCGCTCAAGGGCCGCACCACCTGGTGGGCCCGGGCCAGCCCCCGCCGGGCCACCTCGTAGGACGGCAGCCCGGTGATGTCCTCGCCCCGGAAGGTCACCCGGCCCTGTTCCGGGTGGTAGACGCCGTTGATGACGTTGAACAGGGTGGTCTTGCCCGCGCCGTTGGGGCCGATGAGGCCCAGGATCTCCCCCTGGGGCAGGTCAAAGCTCACGTTGGTGAGGGCCTGAAGGCCGCCGAAGCGCTTGGAGACTTCCTTAACCTGGAGAATCATTCCAGCACCTGCCGACAGCGGGGGAAGCGGCGGCGCACCCAGCCCACCGCGCCCATGGGCACAAAGAGCACAATCAACAAGAGAAACAGCCCGGCCACGGCCAAGTGCAGGCTCTTGAACAGGGGGCTGGTGAGGAGGTAGCCCCTGAGGCCCTGATAGGTGAAAGCCCCCACCATGGGTCCCAGGACCAGGCCCTGGCCCCCCAGCATCACCATGACCAGGGACTCGATGGACATGTGCAGCTGGAAGGCATCCCCCGGCTCCACATTGCCGTTCTTGAAGAAGTACAGGGTGCCGACGACCCCGGGAAAGAATGCCGAGATGATGAAGGCCATGGTCTTAGCCTGGGGGGCCTTCACCCCCATGACCATGGCCGTGTCTTCGTCCTCGCGAATGGCCTGGAGGGCCAGGCCGAAGCGGGAGTGCTTCACCAGAAAGGAGACCACCAGCACCGCCAGGGTGATGAACCACAGGCAAGTGAAGGTGGTCCAGAGGGCGGGCCCGGCGCCGCCGTAGCGCTCATAGGCGGAGAAGTCCACAAACAGGCCGGTGGCCCCGCCGAAGGGGGAGAAGTTGCTGACAAAGGCCCGGGCGGCTTCGTTGACCCCAATGGTGGCCAGGGCAAAATAGGCGCCCCTAAGCCGCAGCACCGCCAGCCCCAGCAGCCCCGCCAGGGCGGCGGAGAGGGCCCCGCCGGCCAGGGCCGCGGGATACAGGGACCAGCCATGCTGGCTCAAAAGGTAGAAGCCAAAATAGCCCCCCAGGCCAAAAAACACGATGTGCCCGAAGCTGACGTAGCCGGTGTAGCCCAGGATGATGT
>Ga0315268_10000241_pt1 | contig 64135 bp, 65 predicted proteins | sample C1_top_MG_FD_204535 | JGI IMG/M metagenome (GOLD analysis project Ga0315268, IMG submission 204535) | Sediment microbial communities from Yellowstone Lake, YNP, Wyoming, USA - C1_top | ecosystem: Environmental > Aquatic > Freshwater > Lake > Sediment | place: USA: Wyoming | collected 2017-08-01 | reverse complement strand
CCTTACGTAAACTTGTGATTGAGAATCGCTCCGTTGATGAGGCACTCCGTGCTTGAAGATTGGAATCTTGAATGGCGGTGGTGACTGCGCTGGCCTTAACGCGGTCACAAGGGCAGTTGTGAGAAAGAGCGAACAACTAGGGTATGAAGTGATCGGAATCAGGCATGGCTGGGCCGGACTCTTGGACGTTTCAACGAAACCTCTCAGATGGAGCGACGTCTCAGAGATCATCAAAGTCGGCGGAACCATCCTTCACACCACGAGGACCAACCCGTTCAATCGCAAGGACGGCGCGGAAAAAGTACTCGCGAATGTCAAAGGGATAGGCCTGGATGCTCTAATCGTTGTGGGAGGAGAAGATACACTCAGCGTTGCCGCAAAACTCGCACCGATGGGATTGAAAGTCGTCGCAGTTCCAAAAACCATCGACAACGACATAATGAACACAGACGTGACGTTCGGGTTTGACACGGCGGTCAACGTCACCGTGGACGCGATAGATAGGATTCAGACGACCGGTGAGTCACATGACCGAATAATGGTTGTCGAGGTGATGGGGCGACAAGCAGGGTGGATCGCTGCGTACGCAGGAGTAGCGAGTGGCGCGAATCTCGTCCTCGTCCCTGAGGCACCATTTGATCTACAGGAAGTCTCAGACTTCCTCAAGAAAAGACACGAATCAGGAGCAACAGCTTCAGTCGTGGTAGTCGGAGAAGGGTGCAGCCTAAAAGGATCTCCCCCCGGCGATTCAACAAAGGTAGACGAGTTCGGTCACCCCCGCCTCGGAGGAATCGGAGAACTCCTAGCGAAGGAGATTGAGAAACGGACTGGAATTGAAACGAGGGCGGTCGTGTTGGGCCACATCGTAAGAGGAGGCGCACCATCCGCTTACGACCGAATACTCGCCACTCGCCTCGGAGTTGCTGCAGTGCAGGCTGTGATGGACGGAGCGTTCGGCGTAATGGTATGTCTGCGCAACAACGCGCTAGCAAGAGTCCCCCTAACGGAGATCCTTGGAAAGATGAAGGGAGTGGACAAAGAAACAATAACTCTTACGAAAGACTTCTCCGTCTAGCGAGAAAGACCAGAGGATTCGCTGAAGCTCCGTTTTCCCGCCTTGGAACCTAGTGATTACGGGGTACACCAGCGGGGATAAGACACGGCTCGCTAGGAGACTCGTTCAGGATAGGCCAAACTTAGAGTTGGCAGCGACGAATTGTGCAAGGTGCTCTTCAACGAGCCTGCACCTTCGCGTGACGAGAAAGTCTCGTATTCGATGCTTGCAATCGTGCGGGACGAACTTCAAAGACGACAATACAAAGTCATAGTCCATACGATTGCCCGACCAATCGAACACGCTTCTATTTGATGGGTACCAAAATCGCCAATGTTGACAGTCTGCTGATCGTCGTTGTGGCAAGCAGGAATCTACCTCAAGAGAGAACACGTGCCAGGGGACATTTCGGAGCGGTTGAAGCATTGGACAGATCTTAGGAACCCCCGACAAACGAGGTGCCGACGTACAAGTTCAGGAACGACGATCTGGAGGAGTTCAACACAAACTACTACTATGTACTGACGGAACTCCTCAACAGCAAGATCTATCCCTTCCGAAAACGATTCCTCTCGAACATCTTCCCAAGGATCCTTGGCTGGCCATTAAGAGCCGGAAAGGAACGTATTCTTGCGGAAAACTGTCGTAGGTTGAATCGATGTTTTCGCTTTGTATCAAGGAACGCTTAAGAGGACCGGCCCATGGTATCTGCGAAAACGATTTTCCGTGACTGAACATGAATGACTTCAGCATAGCATCCGATCGAGCGTTTGGCCAAGTTGTGATCGAAACCTCTGGCCTGACGAAGAAGTTCGGTCACCTAGTCGCCGTGGATCACATCGATCTGTCCATTCGTGAGGGCGAAGTGTTCGGCCTCCTCGGGCCAAACGGCGCGGGTAAGACCACGACGCTTTCGATGCTTGCAACGCTACTTAAGCCGACAGAAGGGATGGGGAAGGTCAACAAGCATGACATAGTAACGGAATCCGATGCAGTGAGAAGATCCATCGGAATCGTCTTTCAAGATCCAAGCAGTGATGACATCCTTACGGGCAGAGAGAACTTGTACCTTCACGCGCTAATGTTTGGTGTCGAAAGCAACGTACGGGAGCAACGAATTGCTGAAGTGCTGAAGCTGGTTGATCTTGAGGATAGAGCGAATGGTCAAGTCAAAACCTATTCGGGAGGCATGAGACGTCGGCTCGAGCTAGCCCGTGGGCTTTTGCACAGACCGAAGATATTGTTCCTTGACGAGCCTACGCTCGGGCTCGATCCGCAGACTCGTGAGCATATCTGGGAATACATACGAAGACTCGTTGACCAAGAGCGAGTCACCGTTATCATCACAACTCACTACATGGACGAGGCCGAGCACCTCTGCGACAGAGTCGCAATAATTGACGACGGCAAGATAGTGGCACTCGACACACCTGAACGATTGAAACAAGCGGTAGGCGGCGACATTGTTCGACTCAGAATCAAGAACCCAAGGCTGAACCCGGTCAAAGACCTGCCATATATCGTAAAGGTTGAGCAGACAGATGCCTTTCTTCTGTTGACTGTGAAAGACTCAAGCACTCATCTGCAGGAGATTCTCAGTCTGGTGGGAAACGCAGACTCGGTAGAACTGAGAACCCCCACATTGAACGATGTCTTCCTAAACTACACCGGTCACGAGATCAGAGAAGCAGATGCGGAAGGCGGTTTCTTCGAGCGGGCAACTAGAGCGAGGTCCAATGGAAAATGACAGAGCTTGATGGCCTATACGCCCTATGGTATCGTGAGTTCAAAGTCTTCCTTCGAGAAAAGTCGAGAATCGTGTCGTCGCTTTTCACCCCGCTGCTCTGGATTGTCGTTTTCGGAGGGGGACTAGGATCCAGCGTGTCTCTGGGAGGCACGAACTATCAGGTCTTCATATTTCCGGGCATACTAACGATGACGATCCTTTTCTCCTCAATATTCTTCGGCCTGTACATCGTGTGGGACAAGCGGATCGATTTCTTCAAGGAGGTGCTCGTTGCACCGCTCTCGCGTCTAACGATCTTCGCGGGAAAAATGCTAGGCGGCTGTACAGATGCGCTGATCCAAGGTGGCCTAATGCTTGGCTTTGGAGTAATTCTGGGCATCTCCTACAGCGCGCAGATGGTGGTGGTGACCATAATCTTCATGCTCCTTCTCGCTTCGGCAGTCGTGAGCATTGGGCTCATAATAGGCTCCTTCATGGAGAGCCCCGAGGGATTCAACCTGATCGTCAGCTTCCTCGTCTTTCCCCTCTTCTTTCTGAGCGGTGCCCTGTTCCCGATTAATAATCTCCCGTCTTGGCTTCACGCTTTCACTACTCTGAATCCAGTGACCTATGCCGTTGATGGAATGCGAGGTGTGATGCTCGGCATTTCGACATATCCGGTCATCATGGACTTCGGTGTGCTGCTCGGGTTTGCGACCGTGATGATCGTGATCGGGTCGGTGGCGTTCAGCCGAATGAAATAGTGCGAGCATGTGAGACTACACGCCTGCGACTGAAGGGACCTTTTCATATTCAGGCAAACTTTAACTGCTCGCCCTGTCTGACAATGGTGCTTCGTGCGTACAGATAGGTGCACAAAAGCAAAGGTGCAACGGGTTGCCACGTTTCAAAGGATTGCAGTCCACTCTTGGGCCGTATATCGGCAGAGAGGTCTTGGCAAGCAGAATGCGTGCGATTCGCAAGGCAGCTTCCACGATCTCGCGAGGACGCCTGTTGGAGGTCCTCGTTCTATCGCTGGTGTTTGTAGTGGCGTTGGCAGTTCGTCTCCTGCCTCTCCGATTTGGCTTCTACCTGTCGGAGTTTGACCCATACCTTCAGTGGCGTATGTCTGAGTACATCGTGAAGAACGGCTTTCTTGCATGGTTCAGCTGGCACGACACGATGAGCTGGTACCCTTGGGGGATGACCATGGCTTATGGTAACCTGTACGGTGTCGCGTTCACCGTGGCTGCCGTCTACATGTTTCTTGAAGCAATTGGGGTGCACGCGACGGTTTTCGAAGTCACAGTGCTGTTTCCCGTCGCCGCAGGTGCCCTGACATCGATTGCATGCTACTTCCTAGGAAAGGACTTGTGGGGCCGAGGTGTAGGCCTGTTGACTGCGCTGTTCATGGCCCTGAATCCTAGCAACATCAGCCGTACTACGCTAGGCTTTCTAAGGCATGAGCCGGTTGGAATACTCCTGATGATTCTGGTTTTCCTCTTCTTCATTCGTGCGAACCAGAAGGGGCGAAGCATGAGGGGAACGATCACATATTCGGCACTTGCAGGCTTGTCGCTGTTCTATCTGGCTGCAACATGGGCTGCATCCTACTATCCCATGGATCTCATAGTGCTGTATGTCGCTGCTCTCGTAGTGGCTGGCAGATACACCCGTCAGCTCTTGCTTTCCTACGCAGTGACATACGGCATCTTCCTATTCCTCACGCCTCTGGCTGTCCCGAAGATCGGATTCGGCGTGTTGACAAGCCTAGCCTACCTAGTCATTCCGGGGGTCCTTGTTCTCTTGCTTGCGCGCGAAGCGGGAGGCATACTTCCCAGCTGGAGATACCGAACCTATGCACTCATCGTAGTGTCAGTCGTTCTCGTGGTGGCGGCATACGCTCTCGTTGCATTGAAGGTAATGGAATTACCGGGCGGCAAGTTCCTGTCAACGCTCAACCCATTTACGCGACTTGATATGCCAATCGTCGAAAGCGTTTCCGAGCACAGACCAGCCACATGGGCATCTTTCTTCTATGAGTACAATACGCTCACGTTCCTCGGTCTCTTCGGATTCTTCTTCGTTATTCGTCGTCTTCGCGATACGGACATCTTCATCACTCTCGCCGCGCTAACCTCACTTTACTTCTCCGGTTCTCTCGTTCGATTGACCCTAATACTCGCACCGACCTTTACCGCCCTCGCGGCGATCGCCACTGTCGAGATGGCCAAGCCCGCCGTTGACATACTCCGTCAAGCCGTGATATTTCCCAAGAGACGGATACCAGGACTCGTCAGGATCGGTAGAGAGTTCGGCCTCGCCGTACTCCTCATCCTGATAATCGCGATCGTACCGGCCTTCTCAAAAGCAGTGGCGTCAGCATACGCCCCAGCGACTATTGCGACATCAAGTATCCCGGTGGTACCAAGCGAAGGCACAAAATACCAGGACTGGCTTGAAGCACTCGCATGGATCCACGACAATACACCCCAATCTTCCGTGGTGATGGCATGGTGGGACTACGGCTACTGGATTACTGCACTCGCTGATCGCAAGACTTTGGCGGACAATGGGACACAGAACACGACACAAATTGCAATGATCGCTCAGATGTTTATGCGAAATGAAACAACCGCTGTTCCGATGATGCAGAGGTACAATGTCTCCTATGTCGTGCTGTTCGTAACGTATGCGTCTACGCAACAGGGAGGGCAACCGAGCTTCCTTGGTGCCGGCGAAGATGGAAAATGGTACTGGATGGTCCGCATCGCCAATCAAACCAGCTATGGCAACCAAACGGTTCTCTTTCAAGAAAAGAGGGAAACTTCAGGTACCTCCACTACCGTCAGTTACTATCGCCTGCTGAAGAGTGACGACAAGATCATCGCCAACGAGACAATCTCGTCCGGACAGAACCTCAACGACAATTCTGTGCTGGGGTTCATGATCAACACAGGCGTGGGACTCTCCCAGGCGACATCCGAGCACTTCGACCGAGTGTTCTCATCATCGAACCATTTCGTCCTCGTCTACAAGGTGCTTTATCCGACAAATACACTCGCGAAAATCAACATTGACAGGGACAAGGTGAAGTACGGCGAAACTGTCCACATCACCGGGACAGTCACGGATACTGAAGGAGCACCCGTCAAATCCGGAGTAGTCGCACTCCAAGACAACGCAGAAGGCAATGCTTGGCAAGACATCGCAGCCGTCACCCTCGTCGATGGCAAGTTTAGCTACCAAGGGATACCAGCCGCTGGCAACCACACATTGCGCGTCTCTTGGCACGGGCTGAAGGGAATATCTCATTCCGCAGTGAGCAATTCAGTTAAACTGTATGTCGAACCAAAGACAGTCACATTGGCGATTTCTCTCTCGAGATACAATATGACCCTCGGAGACAATGCTACGATCTCAATGAGACTGTCTGAGATGCTCTCGAACGGAACAATCGAAATACGATACAGTCTGGATAACAAGGCTTGGGTCAGCATCTCGACTGTTGAACCAATGAACGGCACAGTCGAGTATTCATGGAGCCCTGCGAAGACTGGAACGCTATACATTAAGGCGGAGTACTCCGGTTCTGGAAACTTCGGACCTGCCACCAGCGACGTAGTGGTACTCTACGTGAAGCCATAACACACTGACATCGGCGTGAGATAATCAAGCGCGTACCTTAGTCTCTGCAGGCTGCCGAAGCCTCGCGTACTTGTCTGTTGGAGAGAACTTGGGCGGATGCGCGATCACGGTGTCGGCACCACAGTCGGGACATTTCTCCCTGAGAGTGTAGCGACTGCATCCCACGCATCTGCGTATCTGCCACTTCAACTGACTCTGCGTCCTTCGCCGCCGAAACTCTTCAAAGTGTTAGTGGCCTCATCAACTACCGAACTGAGCAACGCTTCAGCCTCCGAATACTCTCGTGTAGTGGCCTCAATCCTGTATCTTGGCGCACCAATGGCATAGATACGAACTGTTGCACCCCTAGGCTTCTTGACTTTCTTTGCGTTGGACAGCGCAGTTCGGATTGCTTCGATCCCTTCCGGAGCCTTGCAGGTTAGCTCGATCGTGGCTGTGAGCGATGCCTTCTCAAGCTTGACCTTGCCTTTCGACACTTCAGCGAGCGCGGTTGCCCATTCCGGCGAGATGCCCAGTTTTGTGAAGACCTCCTCACCCTCTTCAGCGGCCTCTTGAAATGCCTCGTATGGGTTGTCCAGCTTCTCGTACAACAGGAGGCGAACCTTTTCGGCTGTCTCAGCATCCGCCTTCAGACGTTCACCTGCACTCTTGATGATTGAATCAGCTTTCTTGCTCCTCTTCCATTCAAGCATCTTGTCTGTCCTTTCTCGGCCTGTGACTCGGCGAAGTGATAGGTCGACCTGGCTGCGCTCGCGATCTACACGCAGCACTTTGAGGACTAGCTTCTGTCCCTCGCGAACATGCTCGCGGATATTCTTGACCCATGTGGTCGAGATCTCTGAGATGTGGACGAGACCCTCAATACCTTCGTACTCGTCTAGTATCACGTAGGCTCCGTAGTCGACGACTCGTTTCACGGTGGCGATTGCGAGATCTCCGACATCTGGATAGCTTGGAGAGACAAGATGTTCCGACAAGATGTTCCGACTCCTATCGCGGAGACGTCAGCCGAGGACTTGCGTGACCTCGCCCTTGATCTTCGCCTTTCCACCTTGCGTCTCGAGCAGCACGTCTTCGCACACGTTGCACTTGACCTGCACCGCGGCGCGATCGAAGACCACCTGCTCGTTCCCGCACTTTGTGCATTTCACTTTGAGAAAATTGCTGCCGGGCTTGGGGATAGGTTCTTTCTTGACCATGTTCGATTTCACGCTCCGACTTCGAGTTTGCGAAGGCGTATGCCGAGTCTGGAGACGGTTTGATTGCATTTCCTGCATGTGAGGCGGAGTACCTGTTTCTTCGTAGTCTTAGCTGTCCGCTTCAATTCAGGCCACTTCTGACCGCCATAGCCATGCTTCTCGCGCTCGTGACGCCTAGCACCAGCTGAGAGCGTACGTTCTTTGCCCTTCTTGTAAACCGACACGCCATGCTCTGTGTGACTCTTGCATTTCGGGCAATAAGTTGTGATCGCCTTCGGAAACTTCATGGAAGTCACGCGGCCCCTAACCCAACCTCGCGTCTTATTTATTAGTTCCTCGGGGACGCACGCACATATGGAAATCAGGTAATCTCCAATTGCGAACCTTCGAAGCGTTAGCAGGAATCTTGACAGAATGCGTTTGCACGATGCGCAATGACCCTCAAGTGAAGATGTCAGTTGATTTGGTGAATTGAACTTGTCTCTCGGCCATGATCTCCAAGGTCTCGGATAGTCGACCTGGCGGGGAGTCGATGGCTCTTGTAAGATCGATAGGTACGACTACCTCAAACCCCAAGTTCCGACCATCCACAGCCGAGTGATAGACACAGTAGTCGAACGCAAGCCCACACAGGAAGACACGCTCCTTTCCAAGCGCACCTAGATACCCCGAGAGACCGGTGTGCGTCTTCTTGTCATTCTCAGTGAATGTTGAGTAGCTGTCCACCGCCATATGGTATCCTTTCCGGATAATGGCATTGGCGAGTTTGACGCGGATTTTGGGATGGAAATCTGCCCCTGCGGTTCCTTGAACGCAATGGTCGGGCCATAGAACCGGGCCTATCCCCTTGGACTCGTAAGGAGCATATGGTTTCATGCCATGGGTGCTGGCGAACGAAAGGTGATTTGGAGGATGCCAGTCCTGCGTCATGACAATGAGACTGTCTCTAGAATGGAACTTTTGAGCAAGACGGTTTATGGGAGCAACTATCTCGTCTCCACCCTTGACCGCGAGAGCACCGGATGGCATGAAATCGTTCTGGATGTCGACTATGATGAGCGCATCTGTGTCTTTGATTTTGATGTCCTCTTTCAGATCCAATTCCTCGATTCTCACCTAGTGCATCTCCATTGTGCATGCTATTTGGCTGGTAGTCGCTTTGTCGACTAGTGGTGCTCCGGGCGGGACTTGCGACGAGGAGCCGCCTCGTTTTCGAATTCGCGGACCGTCTGCAAACGATCTCCCGCGATCAACGGCTCGAGTGGCCTCCGCTGACTCACCAACGGATAAGGCCGCTATGCTCTCGGCCTCGGCGCTAACCGGGCTACACCACCGGAGCACCACGGCGAAAGCGAGCAAATGAGTCTTTAAGTTCTTTGCTCGCCCAAGAGGTTGCCGAGATATGACAGTATAGCGTTGCTCTGAGCTATGCAAATACAGAGCCAAAGGGAAGCGCATCTGAGTGCGAGCAGAATGACTATCGTCAAAGCTGTCATCTTTGACCTCGATGGGACATTGATCGATTCGAATTGGGTTCACCTTCGATCGTGGCGAGACGCGATGAAGATTCTTGGCCTACAAGTTCGGGACCAAGAAGTGATCGACAGGCTTGGTTTAAGGACGGTCGACATCGCCAGAGCGCTCGTTTCGACCTACGGCGAGAAGACCGTGGCGAAGCTTGTGGAGCTCAAGGGTCAACTCTATGAGAACACATGGCGTCTAGAGGTGAAACCACGGTATGGAGCTGTCGGAATCCTCCGAATCATGAAAGCCCGGGGAGTGAGATCGGCAGTTGCCTCCTCGAACAGTACTGACAGAATATCGAAGATGGTGAAGTATTTCGGAATGGATGTACTCCTCGACACAATAGTCGGAATCGACGAAGTTGAGGCCGGTAAACCACACCCGGCACTTGTCACAACTGCAATCAAGAAGCTCGGAGTGGCCCCGAAGGAAGGCATCTACGTTGGAGACAGCAGGTACGATGTCGAGGCAGGTCGAGCAGCTGGTGCACAAACGGCCCTCGTACTGCAATCGATTGCGGCGCAGTCTGACCTCAAGGTTGAACCGGACTACAGGCTCAAGACGCTCTACGAGTTGAGACGAATCATATGGCCGGACTAGGACGAAAGCGGACCCTACATCAGTAGCTGAGACTTGGTGACCAGTGTCTCTTCCCCGCCTTCTGCCGATCCAAGTCCCATTCACTTAGGATGCGAACAGCTTCCACGGCAACTCTGCACGCGTCCTCTTCCCCTCTGACCTCGAATTCGTTCGTGATCCTGTTAGCGTAGACTGCAAGTACGCAACCGCTACGGAATCCATAGATTCCTGCCAGCGTGAAGATTGTGGAAGCCTCCATTTCCATTGTGATTACATGTTGTTGTTGAAGTCTTTCAACGAGCTTCTCGGCCTCCGGGGGCAAATAGCCCTCGACACCGCACCGGCCTTGGCCGACATAGAAGCTGTCAGTTGACGCAGTGTACCCCGCACGATACTTCTTCCCAAGTTTCTCAGCAGCCTGCATCAACGCGAGCACGACATCGTAGCTTGCTGCGGCAGGATATTCAGCCGCAACGTACTGCTTGCTAGTCCCATCAAGACGAACAGCAGCCGTGGATATGGCAAGGTCGCCACAACTCAGGTCCGGCAGTAGCGAACCGCAGGAGCCGACTCGAATGAATGTGTTTGCGCCGATCCTGCTCAGCTCCTCAACGGCGATGGCTGCGGCTGGGCAACCAATGCCTGTGGAGCAAGCCGATACCATCGTTCCGCCAATCATTCCAGACCATATTCTGTACTCTCTGTGTGAAGAGACTTCATGGGCCGAGTCCCAGAATTTGGCTATCTTCGGCACACGATCCGGGTCGCCGGGCAGGAAGACATAGTTGCCTACTTGCCCGCGCTTCGCTGAGATGTGGTACTGGACTCCTTCAGCAGATTCCGGTTGGACGGCGGAGACTAGTCTCTCGCTCATAATTCCACACTCCATGGTCGTCGAAATCCGCGACATAAAAGCGTTCGTTAAGATGTTGCAGGGTTCGACAGCGAGAGTGATGTCGCTGATCGTCAGATCCCAAGTGAATCTCCAGGATTTTGGAGGGCTACGACAACGGTCCGGCTGATTACTACAGTTTTTTAAACTATCGGTGTGTACTGTCTGCACCATGCTCCGTTCTGTTGAAAAGCTGGGAGCCGCCGTATTCGATGCAGCCTCCGCTCCACTGCGCATGCAAGTACTTCGTCTCCTCTCTACGAAAGGCGCGTTGCCCTACACGGAGATCATGTCATCTCTGAAGTTGGATCCTGTCCGTGACGCTGGAAAATTCGTCTACCATCTCCGAAGCCTTACGGAAGCTGGGCTGATCAGTTCCGACAAACGCGCGAAGAAGTACGAGACAACCGAACTGGGAGAGATGGTAGTACATTTCGCACGAGACCTAGAAGAATATGTGAGTGTAAAACGCGGTAGGCTTTTCGTCAGAACCTCCCGGCTGGCAATAGAGGACTTCCACAGAAGCAAGATAGCAAAGTCGCTAGTTGTCGAGGCCGGTGTCCCTCAGGAACTTGCAGATGAGATAGCATCAGAAGCGGAAGACCGTCTGATCAAGCTTAGAACTTCCTACCTAACTGCGGCTCTAATCCGCGAGTTCGTTAATGCCATTCTCATCGAGAAGAAACTCGAGGAGTATAGACATAAGCTGACACGTGTTGGCATGCCGGTCTACGATGTTTCGCAGCTTCTCCGCTCCACAGGCGAACTCGGGTTGGCAACCGACTACGTTCAGAGAACCGCGGGAGCTTCTGTGTTGGGAGAGTATGTCCTCCTAGAGTGTTTGCCCCGTGAGATCGCGGACGCGCACATCTCGGGCCAGATCCACGTATCTGACCTTGAGAGTTGGCCACTGAAACCAAGTGAGATGCAACATGATCTCCGATACTTCCTGAAGAACGGACTGGTTGGTTTCAGACCACCACAAAGCTTCAACGCGGCTTTGGCAATGATTCAGAACGTCTACCGTCTCGGAATCGCCGAGATATCAGGCGAACAAAGCTTCGACCTGTTCAACGTCTTTCTAGCCCCCTACGTTGAGGACACGCCAGAAGACGCTGTCAAGGAATCGCTGGCGTTGTTTCTTTCATCTGTAGGACAGGACTTGCCATTGGGTACCCCTCAGCCCGGCCTGTCTCTCGGCTTGGAATACGTGGTGCCTGAGTTCTTGGAGAACGTCGAAGCGGTAGGGCCAGGAGGTCGAACTAGAGGGGTCTATGGTGACTATCACGAAGAAACAGGCATAGTTCTTGACGCTTTACTCGAGGCGACCTCGCAAGAGGCGCTGATCAATCCGTTGGTGAGTCCGAGGTTTGTCTTCAAGATTCGGGACTCGGCCGATCGAAAAGAGGAGATTCGATCTCGCGTTCTCAAGACTCATGAACTTGCAGCTTCCCGTATGTTACCGTACCTAGCGTTGCTTCCAGACGCCTCGCGAGACTGCTACACGGCCACGGGGCTGAGGCTTACAGATGATCAGGGGAAACAATGGGAATCGGATTGCTACAGAACAGGTTGCATGGCAACGATCTTTCTCAACTTGCCAAGACTGGCCTATGAGGCGCGGAGGGATGATGATAGACTGTTCAAGTCGATGACCGATGTGCTTGGCCTAACGCTCGAAGCCTTCAAGATCAAGCGGAGATTCATAGTCGATAGACTGAAACAAACCATACACCCGTTACTGTTCGGGTCCGGGCAAGGCACACCGTACTTCCGTGAGAAGATGGCCACTTATGCGGTGGCGATTCTCGGGCTGAACGAGGCTTGCCTTGCGCATACTGGGAGCGAGTTGAAGAAGGACTCGCTTGTTTTCGGAGAGAAGGTACTTCAAGAGCTGAAGAAGCAAACCGAAGCAGCCTCAGAGAACCTAGGGATGCGCGTTATGCTATCAGAAAGACCTGGAGATGATGCCACATCGAGGCTAGCCGAGCTCGATGTGGAACACTACGGCAAGAGCACAGTGTCCGCTCAAGGTGGCAGAAACTACCCGTTCTACACGGATCTACCCGGCGTGCCTTTGACATCAAAGATATCATTCGGTGAAAGGCTTTCGATCGAAGGAATGTTGCAGACCTTAACCCCTGGCGGCCATTTGGCGTCGATTTCTGTCGACTCCAAAGTGACTGCGGATGCATTACTGTCCCTGACGCACGAGGCGGCTGCCAACGGTCTCCGGTTCATTGCGTATTCGGGAGTGTACTCGTTCTGCAAGAACTGCAATCGAATCATGAAGGGGCTGGTTACAAGCTGCAATTCGTGTGCATCGGATAATGTTACACATTACGGGCGATCATCCGCCACGTATGTCCCTCTCAGACTATGGCCCGAGGGCAAGAGACGGACGATCGAAAAGAGAGCGATATACTCGCTATCTTGATCAACCGGTCAGTCTTGGCCTAGCGTCGGCTCAAACTGTAGTCCAATAGTAGGTTGATTCGACTATTCCCTCACGTATGGTTTGCCTAGCGCACGTGGGAATTTCTTTCCTCCGAGTGCGACGACAAGGATCAACAAAGTCACGACATAAGGCGCCATCTGAACGAAATAGAACGGGACTATCTCTTTTACTCCTGGGGTAACGACGACTGTGAATGCTACGCCTTCTGAGAAGCCGAATATGAAGGCGGCGGCCAGCGCCAGCAATGGGTCGAGACCAGCAAAGACCACGGCAGCAAGCGCTATGTAACCTCTGCCAGCAGAGATCTCCTTCACCACGCCACCAAACCAAGCCAACGGCATGAAGGCACCGCCTAAGCCAGCAAGCGCTGCCCCAACAACGCACATCAACAACCTGACGTGACCGACACTGACGCCCGCCACATCAACCGCGATTGGGTTCTCTCCCGCAGCGCGTATTCTGACACCCAACAGGGTTCTGTGCAGTAACAGATGGGCCAGTAGAGTGATTATGATTGCAGCGATTGTCACGGCATTTACGCCGAAGGATGCACCCCATATGTTGAACTGCTGGGGGAGAAACATCAGTTCGTGCCGGAAGACGTGGATCCCCGGGAATGCCCAGATGGCCATTAGCAGGTAAGGACCGAGTCCCAACGCGAATATGTTCAGTCCCATTCCGGCGATCACTTGATTTGCTTTGCCGTAGATGCACACAAGCCCAAAGACAAGACCGATCACAGCGCCGGTCGCAGAGCCGAGCAGCAGCCCGTAGAGTCCGCTTTCGAAGATCTCTGCCCAGTAAACGCCGAGAACTGCAGTGATCAGGAAGATGCCTTCCATGCCTACGTTTATGGTTCCTGCCTGCTCATTCAGACACTCCCCGACTGCAGCCAGCGCCAAGGGCGTCATTGCTAGCAATCCTGTCTCTATGAGCCCAGGGATGCCGAATCCGGCCAGCGAAATAATGTACATCAGAATCAGTGTTATCACGATTGCGATTAGGAACCATTGGAGTCTGCGCGCTGGTTTCACGATTCACGACGCCTTCTGATGATTGCGACCACTTCGGGGATAGCAAGCGCTATCACAATGATTCCGTTGATTGCGTCGACCAATTCGGATGCGACTCCGACGTTGTATTCCATGAATCGGCCGCCATGCATCAGACCTCCATAGAATATCGAGGCGAAGATTCCACCGACAGGATGGTTTCTTCCAATGAGGGCAACTCCGATGCCGTCGAAGCCTAGGTTAATGAGGTTACCTAGCGTTGCGTAGATGGTCCATGATGGGGGTCGCCCGAGAACCTGAGTTGCGCCTGCAAGTCCGGCTGCCAATCCTCCCACGATAAAGCTGAGGAGTATTGCTCGGCTGCTACTTGCTCCCGCATACTTGGCTGCTTCAGGGTTGTCTCCCACGAGCCTGAGTTCGAAGCCTATTCCAGTGCGCCAAAGAAGGATGGTGACCGCTACGCAGAAGATAAGCACCACAATAATCACTGCGGTCAGTGTTTCTCCTAGCACGGGATAGCGAGCGGTCGGCAATGCCGGGATTGCCCGTTCCGCCCTTCCGGGTTCCCCTAAGTAAGTTCGTATGAGGAAAGTCACGAAATAGAAAGCAATCCAATTCAGCATGATGGTAGAGACAACTTCGTGAACTCCTCTCCAAATCTTGAGAACAGCAGCTGGCAGAGCCCAAAGAGCGCCCAGGCACATGGCGAAGAGTGTAGCGGCTATCGGATGCACGCCTGCCGGAAGAAGCATTGTGCCGCCTACAATTGTGGCTCCAATCGCGCCGATATACATCTGACCCTCGGCCCCTATATTGAAGAGCGCGGCTCTCACGCCAACGGCGAACGTAACCGCGGTGACCATTAGAGGCGTCGCGAAGGCAAGAGTCTCCAAAATCCCCGACGCGCTGCCGAACGCTCCGAAAAACAGTGCGACATATGCTTGAACCGGGTCGTATCGAAAAGCCAACATGAGGAAGGCCCCTGCAACAAGCCCTATCACCACGGCAACTGCGGATTCAGTCAGTGGACGGACTGTTGAAGCCAAGCGCTTGCTCGTTTGAATTCACCTGAGTTCGGGATTCATGCACTCAGAACTGTGATGGCAGGTTTCGCCTAACTGATTTCCCTCCGGTCCCAAAAAAAGGGAGGAAAGGAGGACCACTAACCTAGTGTGGCCCTCCATTGATCCACGACATCTTTCGTCGTCGCTAACGGAACGAGTGTAGGGTCGTTACTGATTGCGGTCTCTAGATCCTTCTCCGCGTCCCATATCCAGCTCGGTACTGCGTTTCTCATGGCCGTGACTTTGGACTTGATGTCCGCAGGAGACATTGGGAGCACCGTCTTCCCTGTCAGTTTCTCAGCGTCAACGCCCATCTGGATGAACTCGTCCAAGTCGGCTAGAGTGCTCACGGATATTCCTGTCATGGGGATACCTGCTATCGTAGTTCCAATTCCCAAGGTGGCGAATCCTTTCGTGTCTGCCACGACCTGTCTGAATTTGCCCTCAACGACCAGTTGAGTCGCAAAGTAGACCCCCTTGTCCACGCGCTTCATCATGCTGGCGAGAACGAAGCCCGGGTTTATCCAGTCTTGGTTGGCGTCCACGCCGATCCAGAACGGTGGACCCATCGTCAGGCCCTTTGCAGTCGCTATTTCCTGAACAGCTTGGTTGAGACCGAGGCCAAGTGGACCGGCTACGTTGTAGACCGCGACAGCGTTTTGAGCGTACATAGCTTTCGCAGCTTCGTATCCCTTCGTTATGTCACTGAATGTGCCCGTGTACGTCCAGAGTACTCTGTCTCTCACGGGAGTGTCTCCTATGACAGGTGCGCTCTTGCCGAACTTGTTCTGATACCACTTGAGTGCCCAGTCAGCGCCCCACTTGTAGCCGATCTCGAACTTCCAAAGTGTAGGTATCTCGATACCCAGAACGACCCCGATGTGGGGGTAGCCGTATTGAGCAGCGGCCAGTGTTGCCAAGGCCCCAACGATCGCGCTTCCTTTATGCTCCTCAAAAACTATGTTCAGCAAGTTGGGTGAACCCCCGAGGAAAGTGTCAATTCCCGCAAAGTTCTTGTCCGGATATTTCCATGCTGTTCGATTCAGGGCGTCGCTCAAGAGGAACCCGATGCCAACTACAAGTATGACATCCGGGTCCTTAGCTGCAGTTTCGAGATTGGGAACATAGTCCGCCTCTGTCTTGCTGACCAGCTCCACCATCTTGACTCCAAAGGCCTTCTCGGCTTCGGCTCCACCCTTGTATCCCATGTCATTGAATGACAAGTCTCCTCGTCCGCCAATGTCGGATACAACCGCGATTTTCTTGACGGGAGGGGCCGGAGGATTTGCGAAGTACCAAGCGGCAGCGCCAGCAGCGGCTATGAGAACAACAACCACGATGAGGATTGCCTGCATTCGTGTAATTGCTGACTTGCTTCCTAGATGTCGCAGAACACTCGATGTCTTACCCAAATCTTTTACAACCTCTATGGGCGGAAAGCCCATGGTATGACTTGAGACGCACCAAGGTATATTTAACATGCGTCAAGCGTCGTGAAGGGGCTAACTCGGTCCGGAGTTCTGGTTGACTATCCCTGCCATCATTAGGCCGATTTCCCGCGCGTTGGTTTGTCCAGATTCCTTGATCCCGATCACCTTGCCGTTGAACATGACTGCGATTCTGTCGCTAAGTGCCATTATCTCGTCCAAATCCTCTGAGACGAGCAAGACTGAGGATCCCTTCTCCCTCAGCTTCAGGAGGAGCCGATGCGTGTGTTCGATGGCTCGGAGGTCAAGCCCGTAAGTTGGATGGGATGCGATCACCACGCGCGGTTCCTTCCACAACTCTCTTGCGAGAATCATCCTCTGGATGTTTCCGCCTGAAAGTATCCTCGCCTCAGTCTTATCGAGATCAGGAGTTAGGATCTCGAACTCAGATACCAACTTCTCGCAGTGTTTCTTGATCACCGGAATATCAAGGAATCCGGCCTTTGAGAACGGGGATGTGCGATAGTCCTTCATCATCAAATTCTCCATGAGCGGTAGCCCCTCGGCTGTACCTGTCCTCCTTCGCTCCTCCGGAATGTGGCTGACCCCGAGCATTGCGATTTCTTTGGGCGAGTGGTTGGTCATGTCTTGACCGAAGATTGCTATCTTGCCGTCGATAACATTCCGTAGTCCGGTTATTGCTTCAACAAGCTCGGTCTGGCCGTTTCCTGCCACGCCTGCAATGCCCAAAATCTCCCCCTCGTGTACGGTGAGGGAGGCGCCTCTGACGGCAGGTTCTCCTTCACCGCCCAGAACGGACAGCTCGCTGACCTCAAGCACGACTTTGCCTTTCGAAGACGGTCGAACCCTGGGCAGAACCGGCACTTCGGGGCCTATCATCATTCTAACGAGTTCCTGCTCATTCGTCTCGGAGGTGTTCTTGGTCCCGGACAGTTTGCCAAGTTTTAGGACGGTCACTCGATCGCTGTTCCGCATCACGTCCTCCATCTTGTGTGTAATGAGAATGACGCCCTTTCCCTCATCTGCGAGTCCACGAAGGATCGAAAACAACTGCTGAGATTCCGTGGGCGTCAGCACCGAGGTGGGTTCGTCCAGAATGATTACATCAGGATTGTGAAAGAGCACCTTCAGTATCTCGGCACGCTGCTGCTCTCCCACTGAGAGATCCTCCACTATCGCCTTTGGATCAACCTTCAGATCGTACTTCGCCGACAGCTCGCTCAGCTTTCGCTCGACTTCCCCAATTGGAAAGGACAGATTGTTGCTCTTCAGTCCGAGCGCAACGTTCTCCGCGACCGTGAGAGGGCGCACGAGCGTAAACTCCTGATGGACCATTGCGACACCGAGCCTAAGCGCGTCTTCCGGTGAGTTTATCGTGACCGGCTTTCCTCGGATGTAGATCTGCCCACGCGACGCAACGTAAAATCCGGAGAGAACGTTAGCCAGCACAGTCTTGCCTGCGCCATTCTCTCCCAATACCACGTGGACTTCCCCGGATTTCACGTCGAAGTTGACTTCGTCAAGTATCAGGTGCTCCCATACACCTGGGAATCCTTTCACGACCTTCTCTGCTCTCAGCAAGACATCTCCTTTCGCCAGTCTGGGATGTTCACCATGGACGTGTTGGGCGCCTGATGGCGACTGCATTCGATGATTCTCCAGATCGCCTCTATTCTCTCTGCGGGTTTTAGGCTTTGGGTAACGCCGATCCTCTCCGAAAACGTTGTATGCAAACTGGGGAGTTTATCATGGAATTGAACGCCCTGCGAAGGTTGGAATCTGTGAAGATCAGGACGCACGTGATCGTTACAGGCAAAGTTCAGGGCGTCTTCTACCGCGCGGAGACGGCATCGAAGGCGAAACAGCTGAGCCTCACGGGTTGGGTACGCAACCTTCCTGATGGTCGCGTGGAAGCGATCTTCGAAGGAGAGGAAATCAACGTGCGGAAGATGATCGATTTCTGTTGGCGCGGCCCACCAAGCGCCTACGTAGTCGACGTAAACGTGAGAAGACAGGATTGGAAAGGCGAATTCGATAACTTCACAGTAAGATACTACGACTAGAAGCTGACATCGACTCTGGCCTTGACTTCAATGATCATTGACGAAGCCTATGGCATCCCTAAATAGTACAGCACTCAAGATTGAATCTTCAGGAAGATCTCGAGGCGAGATGACTGGTGCGCGCTGTAGTGGTGGAGTGCAAACTGCCATCACTACCTCCACGTGCTGAAGAAGCAAAGGCAATGGCAGAGAACATAGGATACGATGTCATCGATGTCATGATTCAGAAACGCAAGAGCGACCACCACTCTTACTTCATAGGTCCAGGCAAGGTTGAAGAACTGAAGGAAATCGTTGATTCGAATGAAGTTGAGACGGTAATATTCGCGAACACGCTACCAAGCAGCCAGGTTTTCAAGATCCAGCAGCGTCTGGGCGGCGAGGTACGAGTCATAGACAGAAACCTTCTCATCCTGGAGGTCTTCGACAAACGCGCGATGACCAAAGAGGCCAAACTTCAGATCAAACTCGCCAAATTGAAGTACACACTGTCTTGGGGCCGCGAATTCATCAAACTAAGAGGAATAATGGGCGAGCAAGTTGGCTGGATGGGGCCGGGCGACTACCCTTTCCGAGAATACACCCGCGCGGCGCGCAGCAGAATAAGTCGTCTTGAATCACAACTTAGAGATCTGGATCGCAAGAAAGAGATTACGAGAGGAAGACGTCGAGAACTGGGATTTCCCATCGTGGCACTCGCAGGATACACGCAAGCCGGAAAAACGACGCTCTTCAATCGGTTGGCGTCCGAAACCAAGAAAGTGGGACTTGGACCCTTCACAACCCTTTCCACATTCGCAAGAAAGGTACAAGTCGAAGCGTCGCCCAATTCTGAATTCTTGCTGATCGACTCAATCGGATTCATAGAAGACATGCATCCCACAATCGTGAAAGCGTTCACCGCCACATTCGGCGAAATCGCGCACTCCGACGTGATCCTGCTGTTCGTAGACGCAAGCGAAGAAGTTCACACGGTCACCCGCCAGTGCTCATCCATGAACAAGATCCTAAGAGAGATCGGTACAGACGGAGAAACCATAGTTTGTGCTAACAAGATCGATCTAATCGAGCCTGCAAAACTCGAGAGCGTGCTTGAGGTGATTCGCCAAGGATTCATTGGGACAAAGATCGTTGCCATCAGTGCTCGCACGGGCGAGAACCTCACTGAACTCTTCAAGGCCATCATGTCGAGCATCAATAACTACGGGCCCACAGCGAGACTCCCGAGCAATCCTGTCTACGCAAAATACCCCGCGAAATCAGATTATGTCAAGCAAACTTGATCGAGGCAATCCGATCGGAGGATTGGAAATGCACGGAAAGATGCCTGAGAGAAAACCTTTCGGAAGACGTGAGCCGCCCCCAAACTATCCTACCGATCCTGAACAGTACGCAGATCCTCAGAACTGCATGTATCCCCTAGACAAGCCGATCAGAGCGAAGCTTGCAAGAAGATACTTTGACGAGTCCCGCAACCGAAGCAAGTACACTGAGGAAGAACGCCTTTTCATCAATACCCGCATCGACGGGGCTCTGAAACGATTCGGTATTATGGATGATGATGGTCTAGCATCGCACCCTAGAACCGACAGACGCAAGCCACCCAAACGAATCTCCAGAAACGAGCTCGGCAAACTTGATCTCGAGGCGCTTCTGCAACGCTTTCTTGGGAGTGCTCGCCTCGAACGAGCCAGATCAATTCCTGACAACCTAGTTTCTTTGTCTGGCCTAGAAGGCGACCTCATTTCCGGAAATGTGAAGCAGTACTCGATCAAGATTGATCTCAAGGGCAGAGTAATCACACACGACTGTGACGACTGGAAGAAGAATATGCGATCGAAACTGATGTGCAAGCATTTGGGCAAGGCCTTTCTGGCAATTGGCAACAAAAGGGCAGCCGCAATCTTGAGGCAGATACTGTCGGAGATGGATGATTGGACGTTCAATGAACCCTAGCTATCTCAATACCTGGCTCGTGCCGTTGACACTATCAGGACAGGGTACTTACTTGTGCGGGCAGGGCAAGTGCGCCGACTGTTCGACCCCCTGATTGGTGTGGTGATGTCTGGATGAGTTCTCAAATGTGGGAGAGACGAATCTCGGCTAGAAATGACCGCAGCGCATGGTTCAATTCCTCCGGCTTCTCCAGCATCACCGAGTGACCTGCATTAGGAATGACGACCATTCGGGCATTTCGAATTCTCTCCTTCATGTATTGTGAATATTTGACGGGTGTGAGCGCGTCATCTTCTCCACAGACAATCAGAGTAGGCAGATCTATGCGACTGATTTCGCTCATTTTGTCGAAACGATCACAGGCCTGAAAGTCACCATAGGTGACTTCAGCCGGAACTTCAAGCAGCTCTTGGACCGACGCCTTTCTCAACTTCGCATCACTCTTCGGAGAGTACGCCCACTGAGCAATCACTTCTGCGGCATGTGCATAGTCGCGGATCACTTCGTCCTCTATGATGGAAGTCACTCGCAGGCGTGCCCCGGAACCCACGAGCACGATCCCTGCAAGGAAGGGCGGATGGGCAAGGGCGATCTCGATCGTGATAGCACCGCCCATGGAGTGCCCTACCAGCACTACTGATATGAGTTCTCGTCCTGCGATCGCTTTGGTCACATACTCGACATATTCCGAGACTGTATTGTATCCGATTCCTCTTGGGTGCCCAGGCAGATCGAGCGCTACGCTCGCTGGGAAGGCGCTCGTTTGATAGCGCCAGACTCTTTGTGTGCCTCCAGCACCGTGAATGAAAACCAATCGGGGTTCTGTTCTATCCATCATCGATCGCGTCGCCAGCTTCGTTGATCCTCTCAGCTATTTTTGGATGCCTAACTTTGATGTAGATTGCCGTGCCTCAAGCTCAACATAGCAATGTACTGGGCAAACGATAGATGGGTTGCTCTATGGCACACTTATCTTTGGGTCCCGTATCTGATCTAATGAGAATTCAAGATAGAGCCCAGGGTTCCATCAGCGGGGATAATCCGTTTGGCAGAACGCGAAGACGCACGAGCTCAGATAGCTTCCAAGCTTGAGAAGCTGCGCACGCTCGACGAACTAGCCGAGGAGATGCCCGGGCGTCGCCAGGGAAACGGATGGGACCCCTCGAAGATTGCCGAGACCGTCCTGAAGGTTGTGCCGCAGCCTCTTGATAGGCTTGCGAGGAAAGCAATCAAGCCAGGGATCTTTCAGCGCATTGCGGACTCGTTCAGACCTGTATCTGCAATGTCGAGGCTCGCCGGACCACCTACGATAGTCTATTTCCCGCTATGGTATGTGAAGGGCTATCATGAATGCTTCTACCTAAGAGAGGCAGACTACAAGATTCGAGTAGACAAGGATGTGGTTGCGGTCGAGGTTGATGGAGAGACACGCGACCTCATGATAGAAGAACAACAAAGCGAGATCGTCCCGGATGCGTTCAGGCGCACATTGAAACGATTCTCCAGGCTTTTCACGGGTGAGAGACGATACTTCAACCTCAAGGACGTGACCGAACTTGCAGCGAGACACGAACGGACCGAAATGTACGTGACCTCGGATGGGCGAGAAGGCAACGTGCTTGAGGAGATGCTGCCCAGCAAATGGAAGATTCAACGCATATTCGACATCACTCACCTCGATGTCGAAGGAACGAGAGCGACAATCGCTGCCTCAAGGGAGACTAAGGAGACAGTTGTGCAGAGATTCCAAGAGAGGCTTGTGAAAATGCCCGAGGCATCCAAACAGATTCTGAGCAACACGTTTCACATCGAGGAGTTGGCACAATACTATGTTCCTTTCGTGCACTTCCCAGTTGTGCGCGGAGGAAAGCTCGATCAGGTCGTAGTCAACTGCGCGTCTGCTCAGATAGCGGACGCGAAGACAGTCGCGTCCGTTAAGCACCAGTTGGGTCTCTGAGACTTGTGCGCCTAACGGATGCCATGAAGATCTTCGAGTTGCTGACGCAAATTGCGTGCTCAGTATCAGACAAGGGTGAAGCGACGAGTGATCTGGGAAACCAAGGCGGCTGAGACATTCTCAAGGACATTTACACCATTCGCTGTCGCAGCCATCATATCGATTGCTTTTTCCTGGTTCTCGCCAGTCGGAATAGGGCCGATGATGGATCCGTTGTCTTCCGCGTTGGTCGGCATCCTCACATTGTGTGTAGCACCGTTCCTCCCGGTTCTGTACAGCACAATGTCTGGTAGAACTGATCTGGACGTATCGGACGCCACGAAGCGTGCCCCACTATATGAGCTCGGGTTGATCGGCTACGCGATAGGGATTGCGGCGTTCCTTGTCCTCGATAATAGACTCATGTTTGTGATGGCGGTTGCCTATCTCTGCGTTGGCCTAGCAATGTGCCTAATAACATTCGCGTGGAAAATAAGCGCTCATACCGCTGGGATAGCGGGGCCCACCACCGCGCTGGTCTTTGTGTTCGGCATTTGGATTGTTCCTCTCTATGCGCTGTCTATCTTTATGGTTTGGGCAAGAGTCAAATTGCACGCACACACACCCGCCAAGCGGTGGCAGGGCTCATCGTGGCGATCACGATCACAAGTATCGTATATCTGCTATTCTATCTGTAAGAACGCTCGTTCTTGATTGTGTCTCGGTCTTCCAGATGGATTTGCTCCTCTTCCTCGCGAATCGATTGTGCGAGCGTGTTGTGTATTCCTAGGTAATCTGTACATGATCGATTTGGAAGTGTCTCTTGGCTAGCAGGCGGGTTTTGTCGATTGTTCTGCCGTTCTTTCCGATTGCTATGGCTTTGTCTCTTGGATCAACTTCTACGACGACGATCTTCTTGTCGGGGCGCTCAGTGACCCTGATCTCCTTGATTTTTGCAGGCGCGAGAGAGTTCTTGATTAAGCCCTCAATGCTCTCGGATGCCTCGACGACCTCCACTGGTTTACCGGTCATTCTACGGAGGGTGTTGATGTTCTTGCCGGCCTTTCCTATCGCTAGGCCCATCTGCCCTGGTTTGGCAAGGAATATGATCCGGTCGCCTGAGAGGTCGATCAAGCAGTCATTCGCCGTTGCGCCTGTTATGCTCTCGAATAGAGCAATGTAGCGCATCTCATCGCTGCCAAGACGGATCTTCGTTGTGGACATCTTCAGGTTTCAGCCAACTTTAGGATTTCAGAGTCGCCAGGTTCCTTCACTGTAAGGGCAGCAACTAGAAATGGCTTTTCACATGCGGCGCCCAAGTCCATGCTTGTGCCTGAGTAAACGTAGACAGGAACCTCTGAGAGTTTCGCATTGTAGAGGATGCTGGACTTGTGTGGTTCTGGACAGTTCGAGGCGATGACGATCAGACGCGCCTTTCCTGTCTTCGCCGCATCCGTTGCCTCGCTACAGCCCAACTCAACCTTGCCAGTTTTGACGACCATGCTGATCTGCTTGTTCAGGTCCATCATTTCTCCCTCCTCTCGGACATCCCCATGAAGACCTCAATCAGGCCTGTACCCATCGGGACTTGCTGTCCGACTATTACGTTCTCCGCGACTCCCCGCAGCTGATCTTTGGTTCCACGAACGGCCGCGTCGACGATCGTTGGGATCGTGATCTCGAAAGCTGCCTTCGCAAGAGTGCTAGCCTTCTCTCCGCTAACGCCATGTCTGCCTACCTGAAGAACCTCACCTGATGCGGTCATCGCGTCGGCAACAAGCATCACGTGTCTTATGTCGACGTCGAGACCTTGTTCTTCGAGGACAGCTTTCGCCTCTTTGATTATTACGTTGCGTGCTGCCTCGATTCCAAGCACGGCTGCTACTTCATGCATATTGTTGGATATTGTCCTAGTCGGATCGACTCCTTGTGTCGTGAGCGCAAGTTCAAGGTTTGATCCTTCGGTTCTGATAATCCACTCGTGGTTCTCCTCCATTACGAGAGCGCGTCTCACCGCCGGGATCCCTTTCACATGCATTCCAGCGACACGAGATTCCAGGCGCCTGAACTGTGGAATGTCCATTTCTTGAGTAGTGATTTCGATTTCGTCTTTCTCGATCTTTGCCTCTCCTCGAGGGACCTGAATTGCTGCCTTGATGTCCTTCAGCGTGACGGACTTCTCCCGCATGGCTGCGTTGTCAAGCTTCACGACGATCCTCATCCTAGTTATGTCAGATTCGATACTGGAGGCTATGTCTCCGAGTGTAGTGTGTGTAAGCAGGGTGGCGACTTCCTCGGCCTTCTCCTTACTAGTCCTGTACTTCTCTTCTAGGAATACTGTCATCGTCGGCGTTGACGGGATCTTTCTCGCGTCGACGATCTCAATCAATCTTGGAAGCCCGAGTGTGACGTTCTGCTCTCTGACGCCGGCGAAGTGGAAAGTCCTCAGTGTCATCTGCGTGCCGGGTTCGCCGATGGATTGAGCTGAAACGATCCCAGCAGCTTCACCTGGTTCAATCAGTGACCTTCCGTAGTTTCCGACCGATTGGCGAACAGCTTCATCAACACCCCGTCGTGACAACTTTGCCTTCAGCAGGTTCCGCTTCAACTCATCTGCCAAGAGAGGGGAAAGGCGATCCACAACCTCTCGAATCTTGGTATCAACGTACTTGTTAGTGGCCTTCGCGCCCTTCTCGGCGGTAAGCCTTACCCGTTCGATTAGGCGTTCCGAGTTCACGGCCTTGCCGTGGTCGCTCTTTGCCGTGTCAACACCATCTTCGCCGTACCTGAACTGGATGATGTCTCCACGAGAGTCCCGTACAGTTGAGTCGTATTCCACTCTCAGATGCTCGAGTGCATTGATCAGTCTTCTCTGCATGTATCCGCTCTGTTGGGTCCTGACTGCCGTGTCCACCAGCCCTTCACGTCCACCCATCGCGTGGAAGAAGAACTCGATGGGATTTAGACCGTCCCGGTACGAAGCGTAGACGAAACCTCTTGCTTCAGGACCTGCGTCCCCAGGCCGGAAGAACGACAGTACTCGATCCCTGTATCCTCTGCGAATTCTTTGGCCACGAATGGATTGTTGTCCTACTGATGCTATCATTTGCGCGATGTTTAGCGATGAGCCTCTCGCGCCGGTTCTGGTCATGATCACGCCGCTGTTCTTTTCGTCTAAGTATGCGTCCGCGTACTCGCCGGCCACGTCACGAGCTTTGGATAGTTCATCCATTATGCGGATCTCAAGTGATTCCGCGAGCGATTGACCCGGAAGCCGTTCGAGAGTTCCTTGGTTGTAGCTTTCGATGAGTGCATAAACACGCTCTTCGGCTTTTCGTATGACTTTGTCAATCTTCTCTTTGACGCTGGAAGGCACATCGAGTTCTCTGATTGAGTATGAGAAGCCCTTCATCAAGACGAAACGGTCAAGCAGCTTCGCGATGTGATTGAGGAACTCGCGTCCAGTTTCGGAACCATGATCTTTCACGATTCGGTGGAAAAGGCTTTCTGAGCGTTCGGCGCCGATCGAGTTCTTGTCAATGACTCCTTCCTCAAGTTTGCCGTTACGTATTATGACGTGTTCCTTGTCATCTTTTGTCACAATGCTGGATCTGGTGGTGAAGCTGAAGCCTTTGGGTATGAAGAGGCTGAAGATCTGCTTCCCGGTCCATAGTTCGACGGGACGCTTCGTCGCCGGTTCGGGAAGTTCACCCGCGTATCCGGCAGCCGTGAGTAGCCTGCATACCTCATCCTTCGTGAGAGTCGTAGACTTGCGTGTAAGAAGATATGCGGCGCTGAGAAGGTCAGTCTTGGCGCCTATGATTGGTCCTCCGTAGCGAGGAGAAAGTATCTGATCTTGAACCTGCATGAGCAGTCTCGCTTCCGTTCGTGCCTCCTCACTTTGTGGGACATGTAGGTTCATTTCGTCACCGTCGAAGTCTGCGTTGTATGGCGGGCAAACGCACGGGTTCAGTCTGAAAGTCTTGTACGGAAGGACTCTGACTGTGTGAGCCATGATTGACATTCTGTGAAGTGATGGTTGCCTGTTGAAGAGTACAATGTCTCCGTCTCTGATGTGGCGTTCAACAACGAACCCAGGCTCGATTGCGTCTGCGAGGCTGTCTCGTTCCGTCACGAACTCCAGTCTTACTCGTCTTTGGTCTGGGCGCACGATGTAGAGGGCGCCTGGGTACTGGTCGGGACCGTTCCGGATGAGCCTTCTCATCTCTTCAATATTCCATTGTGTAGTACGTTCTGGAATGGTCAATCGTGCCGCAATATCGACGGGCACGCCGACTTCGCTTATGTCTAGGTTGGGGTCAGGAGAGATAACGGTCCTTGCTGAGAAGTCCACTCGCTTTCCTGATAGGTTGCCTCGGAACCTACCTTCCTTGCCTTTTAGACGTTGACTGATCGTCCTCAGGGCTCTTCCGGATCGATGCCGGGCAGGTGGGAGGCCGGAGACTTCGTTGTCAAAGTATGTGGTAACGTGATATTGGAGCAGGTCATGCAGTTCTTGAATGATGTTAACTGGAACGCCGGATTCGAGTGCTTCACGCAATTTCTGGTTGATTCGGATTATGTCAACGAGTTTGTGAGTGAGATCGTCTTCTGATCGGATACCCGACTCAAGCGTGATGGAGGGACGCACTGTCACAGGTGGGACTGGCAGGACTTGGAGCACCATCCATTCTGGTCTTGCGGCTGTCGGGTCCATTCCGAGAATGCGGAGATCGTCATCGGGAATGCGTTCAAGCATTTCTCTGAGTGCGCTGGGTGTGAGCCTTGCTCCGGTCTCGTCTATGAACGTCGTGGGTTTCTGATGCTCGATTGTGTGTTGTCGAGTTCCGCAGTGCGGGCATTCTTGCACCTTCTTCGCTTCCTTCATAATGGTGTCAAAGAATGCCGTGGGCACTTCGTTGAGGCGTTTCTTTTCCTCCGCTATTTTCGCCTTGCAGCTCTCGATCCTCTCGTTTGACATGAGGACCCTGCCGCAGTTCCGGCAGGTAACGGATAGAAGCTTGTGTATGAGTTTCGCGAAGGCGACATGAATCACCGGCTCTGCAAGTTCTATGTGCCCGGAATGGCCTGGGCAGCTCACCGCCGTGTTTCCGCAGGTCTTGCACTTCTGTCTCGGCTCAAGCGTTCCTAATCTCCCGTCCATTAGACCCGAAACTATGGGAACACCGTCTTCGTCATAAGTGTCCGCGGTCTGGACTTCGACTGCTGAGAGCCGACGTATCTCGCTTGGGGAGAGAAGCGAGAACCTAATGCTGCCGATGACCTTGGTTGCTTCTTCAAGCATCGCCATCTTATGCACGCTCCGAAATGTTGAGTCTGGGAGCCACGCCAAGCGCCATCAGTTCTTGGAGCAGCAGTTTGAAGGCGTAGGACAGGGCCACCGGAGAGATCACTGCTTTTTCGCCGCAGATGCGGCACACATACTTGTTCTGCTTGATATCATGGTACGCCAATAAGCCGCATACTTCACAGACCATGACCGTGTACTTGTCGGATTCCTCAAGGAGTCTATCTCTCAGCAGCGCCGACGCGCCGTGCCCGATCAGGCAGTCACGTTCCATCTCGCCGAACCTTAGACCTCCACCGCGAGCTCTGCCTTCCGTGGGTTGTCGGGTCAGCATTTGCACTTGGCCGCGGGCTCGCGCATGCATCTTGTCCGCAACCATGTGGTGAAGTTTCTGATAGTATACGACCCCCACGTACACGTCGGCGACGAACTTCTTTCCGTCGATACCGTTGTAGAATACTTCGCTTCCGCTGTGTGTGAATCCAAGCTTGACCAACGCGTCACGAAGTTGCTCCGGACGCTCGTTGCTGAACGGCGTTCCGTCCACTGGTTCCCCTCTCAGCGATGCAACTTTACCAGCCAACGATTCGACGAATTGTCCTATCGTCATACGGGACGGGAAGGCGTGGGGGTTTATGATCACGTCGGGAACAATGCCGTCCTGCGTAAAAGGCATGTCTTGTTGTGGGACTAGTAGCCCGATGACTCCTTTCTGTCCGTGCCTTGAGGCGAACTTGTCACCAAGCTCGGGAACACGTGTGTCTCTGACTTTCACCTTCACGAGCTTGCTACCCTCAATCGATTCTGTCACGAAGATAGTGTCGACTACCCCGACCTCTGAAGGGCGCATTCCCACGGATGAATCGCGTTTTGTGGGCCCTTTGACTTCAAATTCTCGATACTCTTCCAGGAACCTAGGGGGACTTGTTCTGCCTACAAGGACTGTGTTGCCGCTCACGTCTGCCTCGGCCGAGATTATCCCGTCTTCCTCAAGGAGGCGATAGTACCTGTCACCTCTATATCCTCTAGTCCCTGGCTCGGGAATCTCGAACTTGTCGCGGAGCCCTCCGAGGTATTGTCTACATTCACCCTCGTAGATCCGGAAGAAAGTGGAACGCCCAAATCCGCGGTCTACGGACGAACGATTGAAGACAATGGCGTCTTCCATGTTGTAGCCTTGGAACGAAAGTACAGCTAGCACGCAGTTCTGGCCTGAGGGCCTGTCGTCGTAATTGATGATCTCCATTGGTTTCGTTCTGACGAGAGGCATCTGTGGGTAGTGTAGAAGATGCGACCTCGAATCGACTCGGTTGAAGAAATTAGTGCAGGAAACTCCTAGTGCCTGCTTTGCCATCGCTGATTCGTAGGCGTTCCTTGGCGATTGGTTATGCTCAGAATATGGAGTGACTGAGGCACAGATGCCCAGCATTGTGTAGGAAGCAAGCTCAAGATGTGTAGTGTCTTTCGAGATCTTGGTAACATCGAGTGCTACGAGAGCACTTTCCTCCTCGTCCGAATCCAAGTATTCAATGATTCCCTTTTCGACCAGTTCTTCCCATCGCATTTCTCCTCTATGAATAGCCTCGACATGTTCGCGGGTTAGTTTGGGAACGCCGTTTTCGACTATGATGAGGGGCCTTCGTACCCTCCCACCGTCGCAATTGACGTAGACACACCCTCGAGCGTTTTCTCTTTCTGGAGGGAAGTATGCGGCGTTTACTTCGGGACTTATTTCGCCGGCACGACGCATACGTATGAGCTCGTCAACGAGCTCCTTCGGCGCACCAGCGACGCCTGCAACTAGGCCGTCAACTATGACCTTGGCGCCCGAATTCGCTGCCTTAGGTTCCATCTCTTCGATAGGGGAGACTCCCATTCTCCGCAGCCTAAGTACGAACTCCCTTGAATCGACACCAATCGACAAAGTGGAAGACAATGCCAAGTTCTTCACGAGACCACAGTTTGATCCCTCCGGCGTTTCGTTCGGGCAAAGCCTGCCCCAGTGTGTCGCGTGCAGGTCTCGCGCCTCCAAGTTAGGTTGGCTCCTGCTCAACGGGGACTGAAGTCGCCTCAAGTGACTCAGCGTGGAAGAGTAGTTCGTTCGGTCGAGAAGCTGTGTCACCCCGACTCTTCCTCGGACCCAGTTACCAGTGGAGACGGCGTGCTGGATCCGCTCCGTGATTATCCCCGGTCGGATCGCATTAGTGATCGAGAGTTCCTGATGTCGTCTGATTGTGATGCGTTCGAGCTGGTACTTCAAGTCTCGGATGAGATTTCGGAATGAGATTCTGAAGAGATCCGCCATCAAAGCGCCGGCCAGCTTAAGTCGCTTGTTCGAGTAGTGGTCCTTGTCGTCCGGACTACGTCTGCCAAGTTTCAGTTCTACGATCCTTGTGGTGATCTCTGCGAGAAAATACGCCTTCTCTTTCCTTTCAGCAGGTGTCCGCCCAATGTGCGGGAGAAAGTTCCGGTCGACAACCGTTTCAGCCTTCTTGGCACGATAATCTTCCACTTGCCCGGGTGCGAGACGGTTTCCGACGTAGAGGAGCGCGTCTCTCACTGACAGGATACCTTGTGCCTTCTCGAATGAACCTTCCAATTGGTTCTGGACAATCTCGTCATCGGAAATCAGCTCGGCAATCTTCAGGTCTTCCTGAACCCCAAGGGCCTTCATCAGGACGACCAATGGGATCTCTGCAGGCACCCCTGGAACCATGACATAGACCGCACCGTCAGATTTCATCGTGACTTCAGTTCGTGCCCGGAAGCCCAACGTCGTCGAGAAGATCTTCGCTTTGTAGACCGGGTTAACTCCAGTCTTCTCCATGTCCACAAGAATCTTGTTCGCCGCAAGGTCCTCAAGTGCGACTACAACACGTTCCGCGCCGTTGACAATGAAGTATCCGCCGGGATCAATCGGATCCTCTCCTATGCTGATCATCTCATCAGGGGTCAGCCTCGAGAGAGGACATATCTTCGAGCGGAGCATAACGGGAAAATCGCCAATGTAGACAATCTCTGTCTGACCTTCGCGTTCGCCGATTACCGGTGTCATCTCAAGGTGCAGTGGTGCAGCGTACGTGAGGTTGCGCACCCGTGCCTCCGTGGGGTAGATCGGCCTCTCGGATCCGTCAACCTCAGTTACCCTCGGTGTCCCGATCTCAATCTTCCCGAGCTTGATCTTCAACGGGTACTCTTCGATCTCTATCGGGATCGAGCCTACCTCGTCGATGATCGCCTGCAATCCGGACTCGATGTATTCGTTGTACGAGTCGATGTGCTGTCTGACAAGACCCCTTTCGCGGAAGAACTCCTTGATCAGTCCCCACATCTGAGGTTCAACTTGACTGATCAGGTTTGCTCCCTCCTGCTGAACTCTCGATAACGTATCTGTAGACTACGACTTCACCGGCAGTGGGACTATGACGAGTAACCCTCACGACATCCCAAGGCTTCGCGCCTATCTGCCTAGCGGCTGGGTCATCAGCCCTCAGGTAAGGCAGTTGATGCGGCTTGATGTGCAGACGTTCCAGCAACTCCTCGGCTTCGCGCCTCGGCACAATCTCATGCTTCGGCACAAGCTGATGCTTGAAAACGTCTATGGCCTTCCTACTCTCATCATTCTTCAACCGATCGTCTCTCTCCGATATCCAAACGCTCATTAGGCCCCGAAAATTAGGAACCCTAACGAAACTCCCCCTAAGCACAAGACGACGCGCTAATAAGCCTTATGCGGCTCCGTTGTGAATTTCCAATGCAACGTAGCAATTGAAGCACCTGAGCCATGAAAGAAGGTCATGGAAGGCCTCTCCGATCTCACTGAAGCAAGAACGGGTATCAGATGCTCAAGACCTAGCTCCGTCATTTCTGGTCGAGTCTCACGGGAGCCTAGGCGCCTTGCTGTGCGACGAGCGCTGCCTTCAAGACGTTGAGCCCAAGAAGCGCACATTCGATTCTGGCTGGTCCCGGATCCGCTCCGAGAAGCTTGACCACGTCATCCTTTCCGAGTTTCTTGATCTCTGAGATTGACTTTCCTTTGGAGAACTCCGTTAGCATCGACGCTGCTGCCATGCTTATGGCACATCCTTCTCCTCTGAAACGTGCATCGTCGATTATGTTGGCTTTGACTCTGACTTGCATCTCGATTACATCACCGCACAGAACGTTGGAGTCCTTGGCGTGGGCGTTTGCGTTTGGAAGATCCCCGTAGTTTCTGGGATGCCTGTAGTGGTCCAGGATCGTCTCCTTGTAGATATCTGTAGTCATATCCTGAACATCTTCCGAGCCTTTTCGAGAGCCCTGACGAGAACGTCAACTTCTCGTTTCACGTTGTAGATGTAGAAGCTAGCTCGGGAAGTAGCTGGTATTTTCAGTCGTTCCATGAGTGGCTGGGCGCAATGGTATCCGGATCTTATCGCTATGCCTTGAGTGTCGAGTACTGTGGCCAAGTCGTGCGCATGAATGTCCCCGAGATTGAAGGAGATTACCGCCCCACGTTTCTCGATCTCCTTGGTGCCATACAGAACTAGGCCTTTAACGTCTGCCAGCCGCTCAAGTGCGTATCTTGTGATATCCTTCTCGTGTTCTCTAACGTTCTGCATTCCGAGCTTTGAGAGGTAGTCGACCGCAGCCCTTAGTCCTATGGCGCCTTCAATGTTCGGAGTTCCAGCCTCGAATTTCCACGGGAGGTCGTTCCATCGGACGTCTTGGAGATGGACTTCCTTTATCATTTCTCCACCACCCATCACTGGCTCCATGCGTTCGAGAAGGTCTTGTCTTCCATAGAGTACTCCTATCCCGGTAGGGGCCAACATCTTGTGGCCTGATACCGCTAGGAAATCGCATTCGAGGTCAGCAACGTCGACCGGCATGTGTGGAACCGATTGCGCTGCGTCAACTACGACGGTGGCACCCAGTTTGTGAGCTTCTCGCGCCATCTCTCTGACTGGGTTGATTGTACCCAACGCATTCGAAACATGAGCGAGACTGAGGACTCTTGGGCTCTCCTTTATCAGTTGTTCGAAGCTCTCCCAGTCGAGTACTCCGTCGTCGCGGATCCTGACGTAGTCGAGCTTGAGGCCTTTCTCTCTTGCCACCATCTGCCACGGGACGATGTTGCTGTGATGCTCCAGCTCAGTGAGGAGAACGCGGTCCCCGGGCTTGAGGTTCGCTCTTGCCCAACTAAGCACCACCAAGTTCAGAGCTTCGGTTGCATTTCGTACGAAGATGATTTCCTTGGAGGTCTTTGCGCCGATGAAGCGACCGAATTCCTCCCTCGACTGCTCGAAGGCAATTGTGGCCTCTTCGTTCAGTCGGTGGACACCGCGATGAACATTCGCGTTGTACTCGCGATAGTATCGGTCTATTGCTTTGATGACTACTTTGGGCTTCTGCGATGTTGCAGCGCTGTCCAGGTAGACGAGCGGTTTTCCTCCTATCTTTCTCTTCAGAATTGGGAAATCCGCGCGTATCTTGGTCACATTCAACGCCATTGTGTTCGCCTCCGCCCGACTGGCAGGCACGCTTGCCCCGGGGTGAGCATAACATACGTCATACTTCTACGTTTCGCCTCGCTTTCGCACGCCTCTCCAGATCCTCTTCTCCAGCCCAGCCGCTCCAACGGGTCATGACTTGACAGCGCTGATTCCAGCTCTTGATGACTTTCGGTAAGGCCCGCGAGTTCGTCTCCGAGACTTCTTCCGTCGATCTATCTTCCGAATGATGCCGTCTTGAGTCTCACTCATTCCATGTTTCACGACTCTTTCGAGGGCACATGATCGACACCAGCCCAGCCGTGAAATTTCGTGCGGTATCCTTCATATGCATCGGGGACTTTCGATAGCCTCTCGGGACTCCAGATGATCAACTCCTTCTCGTACTCAGCAAGATCGTAGTCCTTCGTGTAGTCCAGAGCTCCGGTTGGACAATAGTCGGTGCAGAAGTGGCAGAAGCAGCAGCGGACGTACCAGTACTGAGGGAATCTCTTCTGTGGGTTTTGCGGATACGTTTTCTCCTCCGATACAGATACAATCGTGATGCATTTCTCGGGGCAGATCCATGCACATATTCCGCACCCTGTGCATCGATCCATGTAGAGGAGATGCCTTCCCCGGTACCCATCTGGGAGTTCATGTCTTTCGTAAGGATGCTTCAAAGTGAAGGTTCTCTTGAACATGTGTTTCACGCCTTCGAAGAATGCTTCAGCCGCTGACATTTGCTTCGCTTCCTACCGGTCTGCCTCTACGGGCCAGTAATCCAAGCTCCCGTAGACCATCGGCATGTCACCTATGCGAACTCCCTTCAGCAGGAACGGCAATGCTGCAAGATTCTTGAACGAACCGGTGCTCATCTTGACTCGGTACGGCTTGTCGCCTCCGTCGCCAACGACGTAATGGTTGATTTCACCACGGGACGACTCGACTCTGCCTATCGCTTCTCCTCCAGGGACAACTAGCGGGCTTTTCTTAGCGATGGGCCCCTTTGGCACGTCTCTCGCCAACTGCCTGAGGATTCTGATGCTCTGTTTGATTTCTTCGAACCTAACGAGCCATCGCGAGAGACAGTCGCCTTCCACGAATGAAATAACCTCGAAGTCCACCCTGTCATAGACGCCATAGGGGGCATCCTTCCTCACGTCGCAGCGCACACCCGACCCCCTCAAAACCGGGCCTACAACGCCGAGCCTAATCGCATCCTCCTTCTTCAGGACCCCGACACCTCTCGCACGCTCAACGAAGACCGGATTGCTCACCAAGATACGATCGATCGCTCCTAGGTGACGTTCGAGATAGTCGAGTGTTTCCAACAGTTTCTCTTTGAAGCCTCTCGGAAAGTCGCGCCTGACCCCTCCTGGCACAAAGAACGAAAACGTCATCCTAGCTCCTGTCAGCATCTCACACAAGTCGAGGAGCAGTTCCCTATCTCCGAAACCGAACATGTACATTGTAGTATGACCTGAAAAGATACCTGCCATGATGGCCATTCCATAGAGATGGCTTGCTATCCTGTTCATCTCGCAGAGTATTGTTCGGATGTAAAGGCCACGTTCTGGCACCTCTACCCCTTGGAGTTCCTCGATCGGTTTGATGTATGACCAGTTGAGGTGTGAGGCGTCTGCAATGTTTGGCCGTTCGAGCATTGGGATATTCTTGATGACGTTTCTCGATTCCGCTATCTTCTCGCATCCTCGGTGAACGTAGCCAATATCAGGCGTCGCTTCGACTATGAGGTCCCCATCTGTCTTGACCATTATGCGCATGTGTCCGGAGCCGGGATGTTGAGGTCCGACGTTGAGATCGAGTGTGGACAAGTCAGGCTAGCTCCGGGATTTTAAGGTCTTTCCTCAACGGAGGTGGGCCCTCCCAGTTATCTTGTAGCAGAAGCCTGCTGAGGTTCGGGTGGCCCTCAAAAGCCACTCCAAACATCTCGTGCGTTTCGCGCTCGAACAGATTAGCGCTTTCCCAAATTGGGGTCAGCGAGGGGAGCGACGGGTTCTCGCGATCCAGGTGAATCTTGAGTGATACTACGAGGCCTTTGATATCTTCACGGCAGTAAGATGAGAGAAAATACACAACGTCAAGTTGATTCTCCCGCGGGCGGTCAACTCCGGAAACCGTGATTGCGTGATCTAGACCCGCGCGCTGCAACCACGCCGCAACCTCTACCATGGTTTCCTTGGGCGCGACTACGGACACTCGGCCCTTTCGATCCACCTTCACGTCCTGCACTGCATTGCCCACCTGTTCTCTGATGGCCGCTACAATGTCCTGTTCCGGTGTCGAACTAGCCGCGGTCATTTGGGGTAAACCTCCTCTCGTCGGATCTTCTCTCGCAATTTGATGACGGCGTTCAAAAGTGCTTCAGGCCTGGGAGGGCAGCCCGGAACGAACACGTCAATTGGTATGGCTTTCTCGATCTCGTTGATTATGCTGTAAGAGTCGTGGAAGAGTCCGCCGGAGCATGCACAATCGCCCATGGCAATGGCATATTTCGGGTTGGGCATTTGCTCCCACACGACCTTTACCCGCTTGAGCATCTTCTTTGTCACCGTTCCCTCGATTATCAGAAGGTCGCTCTGGCGCATCGCTCCTGCAGCAGCCTGCATGCCGAATCTTTCCGGGTCGTACCTGCCACTCATCATGGCCCCGAGTTCGGCGCCACAGCATGCCGTCATCAGATGAACCGGCCAAAGCGAGTAGATTCGACTCCAATTGACTACGTACTTCAAAGGAGCGGAGCCCACGACCCTCTCTACAAGATCTCGGAGGCTTCCAACCCAAGCACGAGCACTTGCTTCCATTGCTGGGGACGTGGAGCGCGTTTCCGGTTTGCTTTCGGTTTCCGCGGCCATCTCTGGTTGCCCAGCCTGTCTCATGAGGTCATTCCTAGGCTAAGAATCGATCAGGTTTCGCATATCCGGCAGCTGCTTAGGTTCAAGCCGGGTTCGAGCCGTCTGTGAAGATCGCACATGAGCCTGCTCTTTCTGACCTGCATCGACACTCTGTTGAGTTTGCCCATTATCTGCACCTGCCCCACTCTTCCCGACACGAGCATGACGGCGATCTTGCTGGCTGCCTCGTCGACACGAGGGATCCCTTCCAGTTTGATCGCGACCCCCCGCTTGTTGTGCATATACTTGCTCACAGCTGGTTGGGTGATTCCTAAGAGGCGAGCGGCCTGCAGTTGAGTCATCCCATGCTCATCCACAAGCCTTCGAACAACCATCGCTCGGATCGCTGGAATCACAGACTTTGAGGCGATCTCGTCAGGCAATAGCAAGGCTGTAATCGAGCAAGGGAACCCCGCCGACGCTTATATAAACATGACATAAGTTATCGAATCCCCAACAAGACATCTGCAACCCGCCCTCGATCGTCAGTTTAGAAAACGTGGACGCACAATTCCATTCTTGGTTGCAGAGCGGAAGATTGAGTTCTCGGCGAGCTCAGTCAGTACTCAAGGTGTTCGTGAAGTTGGCAAGAACCGTTCACATTGAGAGAAGAATCAAGGCCCCTGTCGCTCGTGTCTACCGGGCTTTTCAACAGACAAGAGCACTGAAGACTTGGTACGATCCACGATGCCACATCGATAGGTTCTCCCTAGGAGGAGAACTTGTCGCAGACAACTACCCAAGCGCCGAGATAGTTGCGCTAGTGCGGAACCACACGATCGTACATCGATACAGTGACATCGTTTCAGGGTTCGGCATTTGGAGCTTCGTAGAGAAAAACGACGGCAAGGCCACATTACTCGTTCTTGACCACGTAGACGTGTACGAAAGTGAACAGGACCGCGACTCCATTTCGTTCTATTGGAGGGGACTCGTCGACAATCTTGCCGCATTCTGCGAGGGTCGCATGATGCCCTTTGATCATGACGCGGGAGACTACAAACGAGGCATGAAGCCCTAAACGCCGCACTTAAATCCGAAAATCATTTTCGAAGCTTAATGAGACTAGTCTTTGCGGCGAGACAAATGGACCTAGCGGCTCTGATGACTCAATCTGCAGCACGAATAAGGAAGAACTGGATACTGATAGTACCGCCGATCTTGATTCAGGTCGTTGTCCCACTTGCCTTCATGACTGTGGCATCATTCACGCTGTTCCCGCTTGTAGTGGCATTCGGCCTGACCGGAGACACTTCGGGCCTCATCCAGACAGCAGTGGGAGGCATGCTCCTACTTGGGATTGGGATCTTCCTCCTCGACACATTCATGACGGCTGGCTGGGCATACATGAACAAGCGTGCGGTCCTCGACGGACAAACTGAACTTGCTGATCTGTGGGTAGGAGCTAAGAAGTATTTCCTGCGGATTCTCGGCGGCCGGATACTAGTCACAGTAGTACTTGTTCTCCCTGCGGGTGTTGGAATAGTAGCCGCAGCCGCAAGCGTTCTTACACTGAAAGTTGGACAGTTAACTCCTCCAGAAGAGATCACGCCTACGGGTATCCTTAGCTTACTTGCCCCGATCATCTTCCAATTGCTCGGAATCATAGTGGTGGTTGGATTGATCACACTCGTTCTCTACATCTTCCTTCTACCATGGATGCAGGCGCTCGTCATGGACGATCTTGGAATAGTGAATTCGATCAAGTCGAGTTTCGTCTTTGCACGAAAGAACTTGGCCACGATGATGGGTTACGTTGTCATCTCTGGAGTCGCTTGGATAGTCGCGTCTTGGATTTCATCCTTCATCTGGCCGAGTTTCTCGTATTCGGACGTGACCAACCCAAACGTCTACACGAACGGTGCTCGTCTGCTCGGACTCTTGTTCCGCGCAAACAATATTGTCTACTACGTGATCTCCGCGTTACTCTCGGCTTTCTTCACACTGCTGATGTTCGTTATCTACGCGGATAGGAAGCGCGGTCCAGAGGCTCCTGCAGGTGTCGCGGGACCCACTGTTACTCCTGCTTCTCAGATCCCAGCACCTCCCTCTCCACCTCGTCAGCCTGGACGAGGGATGAGATATTGTGTAAACTGCGGAAGACCATTGATCATGCTCGCCGTCTTCTGCCCGAACTGTGGAGCAAGGCAGCCTCCCCTGCAGCCAGAATGACTTCCCTAGGCTCGATTGAATGAGCTGGCGATCAGGAAGTACAAGCCAGAACAAGGTCCACTTCTACAGCAATGTTCAGCGGAAGCTCGCTCACGCCAACAGATGTCCTAGCGTGACGCCCCTTCTCTCCGAAAATCTGTACAAGAAGATCGGAGGCACCATTCATGACTCTCGCTTGGTCTGTGAAGCCTGGAGCACTGTTGACATAGCCGTTCACCTTCACGACACGGTCGATTCTTTCGAGCGTTCCCAGAAGCGATTTCGCCGCGGCCAAGCAATTCAACACAGCCAATTTGGAAGCTTCATAGGCGTTCTCAACAGTGATGTCTTGTCCGACTTTGCCCCTGAATAGGGGAACCCCGTCCTTCACAGGGCCTTGACCCGCTGTGAAAAGCAGTGTTCCTCCCTGGACCGCAAGTATGTAAGCACCCACGGGGGCTGCGGCTTGTGGGATCTTGATACCAATCGATTTTGCGCGTTCCTCATACGACAACTACCTCATTCCTCCATCACGGTCACAGATTGAGAGCCATGAGGTTTCATACTTGCTAGTAGGCTTTTGCATTCTTCGAAGTGAGGAATAGTCAAGGTACCTGCGGCAGCAAGGGTCCCGTCCGACGTTTCAGTGACTGAATTGTCCTAACCGGTGTGGGGTCGATGCCTCGTATCAGTGCGAGATAGAAGGAAACATAGTCACAATAGTGGATCGTTGCAAGGATCGAGGAAGATGTCGATGGGGACCTCAGAGAGATCTCATATATTCTCTTTCCTCCGCGTTGGCGGATCAAACGCTTCAGTCTCCTCAGTTGTTTGGGTTCCTCCTCGTCTTCGCAGCCTCGCAGGAACACGAATGAAACAGAATCAGCAAAACCCTCTTCAAGCATATGCCACCCTTGAACCTCGTTGTGGAGCATTTCTGGAAGAACTTCGAACTTCGCGAGTACCTTTGAGTTCTCGTTGAGTTGATTCTTGAATCTCCTGCCCGCTGCCGCTAGATACTGAGACGTGTAGATGAACGGAATCGTTCTGTGAAGTCGAAGGGCCAGTTGTTTGGCAGAGTTTCTAGTCTGAGGCCTTTCGAATCCAATCTTTTCTCCGAGTTCTTCCAGCTGCTCTCTGACAGTTTTCAATTCGGCACTGATGATTCGATGATCGCAAACCGACCACTTCTCCAGTATGACTAGAGAGGCCGACAGGAGCTGAGGCAATGCTTCGCGCGGTTGCAGTCCAGCCCTGATTTGTATGTGAGGGATCGCGTCGTCCAGACACAGCCTGAGAAGCTCCCCTCCCGATGCGATACATGAAACCTGTGCATTGCGTCTCCGAGCTTCTCTGAGGGCGTTCAATGCCTCTGCTGTCTGACCTGAGTAGCTGGCGACTAGCACGCATGTCCCTGCACGGATTGGCCCCGGCAGTTTCGGGCTTCTTATGACTTCAATTGATGTCTGAGCATCAGAGAGCCACTCTTTCAGTATGTCGGCCGCAATCGCTGAGCCACCCATACCCACCAGTGCCAAGTATGGGGGAGGCTCCGAGAGAACCTGCGGAAGAGCACGAGAGGTCAAGGCAGCTTCGTATGCTTGCTCGTACGCTTTTGGCGTCCCTTCGAGAACGCCGAGCATGTTCTCCCGGTCGATCTTCGCAGCCGCGGCTCTGTCATCCAGGATGCTTTTCCGCATGATTGATCCCAACCATGTTCTCGACACATTGCTTTCAAGCCTTCCGTATTTCTGCTGCGGATTGCATACAACATATAAGTCGGGTCAAAGTCTAGCACGAGGAGTTTCAGGATACGGATGTCACAATGGGCAAATCATCACGGGGCCTACTGGGCGCTCGCAAGTTGAAACGCAGGCACATGCGGTTCCGATGGCATTACCCGCCATACAAACGTCGTATGCTAGGCCTCGACTACAAAGCGGACCCACTTCAAGGAGCCCCGCAAGGGCGCGGGATAGTTCTCGAGAAAGTTGGCGTCGAATGCCGCCAGCCAAACAGTGCCGTACGCAAGGCCGTCCGAGTCCAGCTGATAAAGAACGGGAAAGTCATCACGGCGTTCCTGCCTGGCGACGGAGCTCTCAACTTCATCGATGAACATGATGAGGTCCATATCGAAGGGATCGGCGGTGCCGAGGGCAAGAGCATGGGAGACATCCCAGGAATCCGATTCAAGGTCTACGCGGTCAACGGTGTATCTCTCGACGCCCTGCTGAAAGGCAAGAAAGAGAAACCTAGACGCTAGACACGGGACTCCTCGCGGCGTCGTAGCTCCCTATGAATATCACTCTGATAGCGGAGCCGATGCCATCCCTTCGGAGAATCGAACCTGCTTGACGACTCCTTGATTGATAAGCGCTGAAGCATTTTCCGCTGGTAGCGTGGCGATGTCTTCAGATTTGAATGGACCATACGTCTTCAGGTCCACGCCGATGATTGCTGGGAAATCTGAGAGGAAACGCACAACCTGCAGCCTAGCCTTAGCTGGCTCACTCGGAGCCTTTTGTTCGGAGTAAACAGCGCCCAAGCCTAACTCGTCGACGAAACGACAGTAGTCTCCGAGATGCGTTGCGATTATCTTCGCGAACTCCGCTTCTTCCTGGGCAAGCACTTCAACGCCAACACTCTCGCCGGAAAGAACTGCGTCGACAATCTTTTTCATGCGCGTCCTGGCAATCTCCATGCTCAGCCGTTGCAGTATCTCGAACTCCTTTTGGGCGATGGCTTTCTGAGTTCGGTCTTGACCGGTTGCTGCTGAAGACATCTTGCAGTCGCTCAGGAGCTTCCTCACTTCGGCATAGAATGGCACTGGAAGTCTTTGCAGTGCATTCTCGCTCTTCTCGGCCTTCCAGATTCTGTAGAGTTCGTCACGATTCATTTCTGTATGGGACCACCTGCGCCTTTGCAGAGTAGGAGCATAGCGGCAGCGGCTGGTAGCGTCACATCCTGTCTAAAGTACGGTCCGTAGTTCACGTTCCCCATTCTGAAAGCTGGGGCCTCGGTCACTCGGACTGTCTCTTCTCCCTCAAAAGCTATTGGATCAGCAAAAGGGTCAAAGGCATCCAGGTTTGAAACTGCCATAGCCCTAAGGCCTGTCTTTCCGTTGAGTGTCTCGGGCAGGCGGATGAGTCTGTGGATATCAGTGGTTACGACGGTATCGATCTCCGCGGGTAGCGCACCCTTCGAGATTGCCCGCTCGAATATCGTACGCCAAGTTGTGTCATTCACGTGGAACCTGTCTTCAAACTCACTCCACAGTATCTCTTTCCGCCAGCGCTCTTCTCTCTCTGGCCTTTCCTTGATTATCAATCGTGCCCGACGAGGCGAGAAACCTAGATCCACCAGCTCTTCCTCAGTCCCTTTCATGATGAGTCGGTAGATCTCCCGAGCGAAGCGACCACGCCATCCTGGATCGTTTTGTTGCGGCCCCACGATGACGTCTTTCGGTTTCTTGTAGAGCCCCTGAAAGAAGACATCCAGTCCCAAACCTAACACGTAGTCGACTATTTCCTTTCTCTGTGATTCGTCTAGTTTGCGAACCTCTTCGGTTCTGGCGTGGAGGTGGTAGCCTCTGTGGCCCGAGAAGAATACGTGCATGTCCTGTTCGAGTACTCCAAAGTCTCTTGCCAGGAAGTCAATTAGTTTGACGACTTCGTTCTTGGCAGCTTTGAGGCACTCGTCGCAGAGCCATGCGCGCTCTTCAAACTTGGCTTTCCCGCAGTTCGGACACTGAGTTGGAGGCTTTCCTTGCTTCGCAAGCCCGCAGCCACTGCAACGCCAAGTGTCGTGGTTAGCCTTGCATGGGGTTTCGATGTGATCGGCATCAACGTCGAAGACTAGATCGGATCCAAGCCAACCCTTGCGTTCCATCTCCTCCGCAGGTTTCGCATAGTAGGCGGTTGAATAGTAGACATCCGACGGGACGAGCATTCGTATGCTCCTGACTAGCTCTTCATGTGATCCGATTGCCTTGTGCCGCGTCATGAATTTCTCGCCAAATGCGAGAAACGCGAACTCCCTCGATCGATAGTCCGGGGGCAGAGCGATCCTGTTGCCCTGCTTGCTATAGTACTGCAGGAAGGCCTGTCTGATGAAATTGATTCGGTTTTTGTCCTGAGCGCTCGCTACGGCCGTCTCGCATCCGCCCTTCGTTCTACGCCACCTATCAACACGAAGACAAATGTATTCTTGCCTCGTCGTCCGTCAGTCGACCAAGCATCAGCCGATCCTCAATTGAGGATCCGTTCTTCTCGCAGTCTGTTTCGTCTGAATTCCAGAGCGACTACCACGACGACGATCAAGACGACTAGTACGAGGACCGGTCGCCAATCTGTGATACGAGTGCTCCAAGAAGCTCTAAGTACATGAGATGAATCCATGCGCAGAGACCCTGACGATACTGTGTTACCGTGCTCGTCAACCCACTTGTCAAGGAAGAAAGTGACGCCTAGAAGTTGGCCAAAGCCTTTCGAAATCTCAGGCGGTCTGACCGTGAAGTTGGCGTAGCTGCCTGAATAATACCATCCCTCGCCTTCGGTCTGGCCTATCGGCGACTCGAGCGAAAGTAGATACTGAATTCGCACCATTGGTTTGAATGCGCCGTTAGCAGAGAAGGCGGCACCGTATTCAGCAATCACGTAGCGCGTCGTATTTGCTGTGAAGGTTTCACTGGATACATGGAGCAAGTGATGGCTGCCCGACAAGAAGCGTAAGGTCAGGACATCCCCTCCTGGAAGGAGCCCGTGAGGTTGTCCGTCTACAGTCAAGCCGACAGCGAATGTTGGAGGAAGTGATTCTAGCGTCGAGGATACCCTGAAGAGCGAGGTCGCAGTTCTCGCGTCCGCCTTTCCCCAACCCCACATATTCGACCCTCGAGACGCATCGATGAAACCGGTGAAGTCATCAAGGTTCGCTCCCCCGACAAGTAGAGACCTCACTTCTTGTGACGTCAGTTCAGGCCTGTACTGAAGCATCAATGCGGCCACGCCTGCAATATGAGGAGCTGCCATACTCGTCCCTGCAAGAACTCGATGATACTGATCAGGATCATTCTTGCTCTGCGGAACATCTGATGAACGGGCTGCAGCGATGAATAGTCCGGGAGCGGACACATCGGGTTTTGTCCGTCCGTCCCTTGTTGGACCTCGGGAGCTGAAATCCGCAATCTTACCGAGAGTGTAGGCTTCGGCTGAGACCTTCTTTCCCAAGCTGTTAACCCAAGAGTTCTTGCTCACGTAGGCTCCAACCGTGATGATGCCGCTCGCCGTGCCGGGAACTGTCACCGTATCATTCGTGTCTATCTTGTACCCATCACCGCTCAAGAAAGAGGCGGCTGGGGAGGAGCAACTGTCGCTGTCCACCCAAGCATCCCATCTCGAGTTGGGACCGTCGCCCATCGCGTTGAGAATCACATTCCACCCGGAGGTCTGCAATGTGTCATTAGTCTCGACTGAGACCGTGAGCTCGTTTCCTTTGTCAGTAGTCGCTGAAAGGATGGTGACCAAACCGTCCGCGGTCTTTGTCCCGTTGGTTGGTCCGGGCACAGTTTCCCCTGAAGGAGTGACAAGAGTTGCTGAGATGGTTCTGTCAGTTGCGTACCACACGTCAACGGTCGCGTTGTGAGCCTGTCCGATCGGCCTCCAGCCGAGGCGTGAGGAATTCGTGAGGTTGAGGGATCCGGTCGTGTGCACTTGGCTGCCTGCCTCGTTTCCAGCCGCGACGGTGACAACCACCCCTTGCGCGCTAAGATCGTCCAGGACAAGCTCGAGGGGACTCGTATCATCGTGACTGCCGATGTTCCCGCCAAAGCTCAGGTTTATCACAAGCCTCATCCCAAGTGCCCGAGCTCTATCAACAAGATACCGTAGACCGTCGATGATGGCGTTCTCTTCAAACGTCCAACTATCACCGCCACATAACGGCACCCCGCTCTTCACAACTATCAGGGAGGCGCCAGGCGCGATCCCACGATAGTTCCCTGATGCAATGCCGGAGCTTGCCGCGATTGAGGCTACATGCGTGCCGTGGCCGAACGTGTCCTTCTCCGGGCACTTTCCGCTGTTGATTTCACTCCATGAACACTCGACGCCATAAGTGAAGCCTTCCGGCGGTTTCCCCGATACCGTTTGGTCCCACAGGTAGAGGACTTTGGAGGTACCGTTCGAGAACTTCAGATCAGGATGAGACAAATCGACTCCAGTGTCGATCACGCCAATCAGGACGCTAGATCCGTCAACTGATTTACCATGTGCGTCCGTAACGTTCTGCCACACCCAAGTGGCGCCGATCTCAGACGCGCTCGTATCGAGCGTGGGACGAAACCTCCTCGGAGCGAACAACCCAGAAACGAAATCAAGCCTCGCAGTTTCTTCGACGGCAGCCAAGGGCAATTCAACAGTCGTTGCTCGGCCTATCGAACCCGTGATCAGACCTAGCGAACCAAGCCTCGCTCGTTGAGAACCCGTCAAAGGACTAGGCGACGTGACTACAGCTGTGACTCGGCGTGCGTTCGTGCTGCAGGCTGAATATCTGCCGAGGAAAAGAAATGGATCAATCATTTTGAGGGCTCTCAGATTTGGAGCTCCGTTATCAGATGTGAAGAACTGAACGATCGGAAGTATCAAGAGCAGGACCAGAAACGTGGATCTCAGTCGATCAGGTTTCAAACACGATCACTGGTCACGAATCGAGACTCTGAGAGATCCTTCGTCTTGGCTCTATGAAGGGATCGCCTTCGGGACCTGCGTGGTTCTTTGTCTTCTTGTCGCCGCGGTTATCATTCTTGCTTTCTTTCTGTAATATGACAGTGGGTGGGCGATGGTGGCGCATAACTGGTCCGGGTTGATGCATAGGCTGTGTGTTTTCATTGTCTTGCAGCTGGGTGGAGTGTATTTCTTCTTGCCGCCTCTGCTTCCTGAGATGTGTTGGACTTGATACCTTGCTATCCTCTCGCTGAAATCAGTCTGTGTGTGAAACATCTTGAGGATCTCCTCGTCGGTCACTCCAATGTTGCTCAAGAACGATGTGATCGCGAATCTCCCGATATGAGGAACGTGTTTTCCGCTGCTGAGGCTTGAAAGAAGGACCTTCATGCATGGAGGCATCGCAGCAGCCATTGCCGCCTTGGGAGTCTCCTCTACGCCGTACATCTGCGCCCTTGCAACAACCAGTTTCCGAATTCTCTCAACTCGCGGTGCGATGGCTTCTGGCACAGATCCATATTGGCCCGTGGTTCTGGATAGGACTCTGACTTCAACTTCCTCCTTCAGCAACCTCGCAAACTCGTCTTTGTCGCAGTACACGTATCCCTGCTCTAACACTCTATTCGTGAGCTTCCAGTCGGGGTCGCGTATCTTCACAGCATTCCTCAGATAATCAGGATAGGACAGACCGAACTCGTAGAGGGTTTCGCCAATCTCCCTGTTGGCTATCTTAGCATTCCAGCCAAACGTGTGCTCGGCAATCTGCATCAGCAAGTCAGAGGATTCTTGCCTGAGCAACTCGTAAGCTCGCTTTGATTCGCCCAAAGCATATCTCCTTCGGGCCCTCTCGTCGCCTACTAGGGCGATGAACATCAATGCCGTTGGGTAGGCCAGTATTTCGGGCTCACCTTGAGGCTCAGAGTCGATCTTCCCGATAGTCAACGCGCCAATGATTCTCTTCTCGGCCAGATCTAGTACGACGGAGAATTCCTCGCTGGTAAGGTCGTTGAGGTCAATGTTCAGGCTCTTGACATATTCCGCGGCCTCATTCGTAAATGGATACTTCGCATGATCCAGCTTCGTCAAGACCGCCGTCAAGTAGGTGCACCAGCCAGCCCGGCAACTCGCTTGCGCAACGCAGGACCTGTAGTTATTCTTAGAGGGTTCGACCAGCGTGAATACTCCATTTACCTACCCTCTTGAATGGTCGCGGTCGCCAAGCTCAACACCTTAAATGCCTAGCGATCTTATAGACGCTGTTCTAGGCGGTATCTCGCAGAACAGGATGGAGGAGCCGACCGGCAGATGCCAATGCCAAACGACCTGTTGAGTTCGGCAGACAGGCTGGACAAGACTCTCCAAAGATTCCTACAGTTACAGAAGTGCAAGTTCTGCGGCGCCATGATCTCCCAGAAAGACACCTTCTGCGAGAAATGCGGCAAATCCCAAGTCTAGTCTACCATAATGGGAAGGACGCGTCTCCCTATTCAGCCTCAATCCTGGGAGCCAGATAATACGAGAGCCGGCCCTGCTGGGGTATGTCGAACTCCAGCCTGATCGGCATGTTAGTGGAGAACTCGACCGTCACGATCTCTGAAGTCGAAGCGCCCGCCTTCGTTATCTCCGAGAGATAGTTCAGATTGAAGGTTGCCTTGGAAGGCTCCTTCACGTCGAGTTCAATCAGCATCTCACTCGCTTTCTCGAGCTCGATGATGGCGCTGCTCAGCTCGGTTGTGGCGGCGGCGATCAGTTTCTCTGGCGTGGTTTCGAGTTTGACATTGTCGCTGACGGCCTGCACGTCTTCAATGATGTCTCTGAAGGTTGACGTGGTCAACTTCACCTTGGAACTGAACGTGATCTTTGGAGTCGGCACCTCTTCCTGTGCAGGATCTAGCGTGGGCATCGTGAACCTGCGCATCATCTTTCCCTTCAGTGTCAAGTTCAGCTTGCGCGTCTTCTCATCGTAGAGCATCTCAAGAATCTCGTCGCTCCCGACGCGTTTGAGCAGCCTCAACATTGACGCAATATTGACGCGTATCTTTGTTGGCTCCTGGCATACGTATTCCTCAAAGGCGGTCTTCTGCCATTCAAAATCAACCATTGCCACGTGAGAAGGATCCATTGATCTTAGCTTGATGCCGTCCGGGGTAGCGTTGAAGTCCGCTTCCTCAATCAGAGTCGATATAGCAGCGAGGAGGTTCTTCCAGAGTTTTGCGTCGCTCACGGATGCTTTGAACACTATGCGTTCCCTGCCCTAACGTGCGCTCGTACTGATTTATGCTTAACAGTCGGTTTCTGTTTGGTTATTAAGCGGGACGGGGTCGGTCTGTACTTAGCTTCCCGGATAATCTCGTAGGCCCTCTTCGCGGCCCAAGCTACGATGGGGCTGCACCGCTCAGCGTGAATTCTGTTCCGATGAACTTCTCTCTGCTCCGGCTTCTTCAGGTCGAGTCCCGTGAGGTTACGGCACCGACTCGAGCCAAAAGTCTCCACGAACTCGTTGTAGAAGCGATCTACGGCATGAGAGCATGGATCTCGGCTTTGGTCCGAGTTGTCACGTCCCGAAGCCAAACCGACGGCAATTACTCCCCCCGCCAGGGCTCCGCAGATGTCGCCATTTCGACCAACGCCACCCCCAAAACCTGTGGCTATTCGTGGAATGCAAGACCTGGAGATCAGCGTCATCCGGCCTATTTTCTTGCTCACAGCCATTGAGACTGATTCAGCGCGGTTGTAGCCGGAGTTGAAGCTGAGTTTCGCTTCCTCTTCTGGATTCATGAATCTCCGCCCTTCTGTTTGAGTTTCACGCTTATCTTGCATGCTCATCTCCCAAATAGGCCTTCACAGGAGAGCAGTAGACGGCGACTCGGTTGGTGACCGCGGATGCGCGAGTAGTCATCCTACTCTTGGCTGTGCATCAATCAGCCAAGACCATCCAGTTGTGCCTCTGCTCAGGCTTGCGTTTCTATGAAGTTTCCCGCCAAGTGGTTCCGCAGCTTGCGCATCTAAAGAATTGAGTAGATGACTCGTCAGCACCTCGGGTTTGCACTAGCCAGTAGAAGGCCTCCATGTGGCCGCACTTCGGACATTCGACCTTCATCTTAGGTAGAGTCCTGATCTTCTGCTCTTCCCTGCCGATTACGATGATGTTCTCCTTCTCGGGTTTGACTGGCTGAACACTCTTTTCGGGTTTCCTGGTCTCGTATTCGCAGCTCGGGCAACTAAGGACGATCGACTTCGCCTTCTTGACAGGTACGAGCCTCGATCCGCATTTTGGACAGAATCTCAATTTTCGCCGATCCGCCACCGAGAGTCTCACTGTCTCTATTAAAACATTCAGAGGAAGCCACAGGCCGCAACAGAATCAGATCGTTCGTCTAAGGCACCTGCTCGGCCAGGAGCCTCTCAAGCGAAGACGCTACAATCCTCGCAACCCTAGCCGCCTCCGGGAGACCTTCCTTCGAGGCGCAGACTTCGAGAAGCTCCTCGAGGTCGACCTCGCCCAAGCCGGCTGAGTAGACGTAGTACGTCTTGCCTGCAGCCCTCCACTTCCTGCAAGGTACTCCGGCAAACACTTTGAACACGCGCCGGTGTCGCGCTCTGGTCTTCGGAAGACGCTTAATCGGCATCTCCTCGCGAAGGACAGCCACTACTGGAAGTCCGGTCTTCTTGCTGAGAGTTCTAATGTCAATGTAGCTTGCAGATCTCGTCAGTAACTCGCCCAGCGCGATGATTCTGAGTTGAGGGAAGTGTGGGGATTTGGTTGCCATCATGGCGATCCCGGTCGTCAGGTTCGCCTGTTCTCGTGGTATGATTGTTCGCATGACACCCTCAAGCCAACGATTTCCCCTGTACACAACACCTACAACATGAGTAGAGGCGGCGTCCGTTCGGGGCGAAGCGAAAGCTATTCCGAGAACACGAATCTCTTTCTTGATCATTCGGGATCGGGCTTCCCGCCTTCGATCTTCTTTGCGACCGCCTTGATCAGCTGAACGAAAACGTCGACGGGTGAATCTGGTGCAGCTGCTATTTGTTCGACTGTTTCCTCTAGCGAAACTAGCTTGTGCAGGTAGCCGTATACGAGGAGAGCCTCAACCGCGTTCGCGCAGTCCTGACGGGTCATACGGTGCGGTAGCTCTTGCCTCAGTCCTGATCTTCTCAGAGCTTCCGCAAGCATCCTATCGCTAACTTTGATGCCTTGAGGTTCTTCGAGGGCTTTCGATCTGCCTAGCGAGAAGACGAAGTTTACGTACGCGTCTCCTAGTTTGGCCAGTTTCGAATCCGCGAGAATAAGCTTCAGCTGTGATCTGTTGGGATCAGCTTGGGACGACGGCTTTGTCGAGCTTCTCCAAGAACTCGTTGCTCATCTCGCCTACCTTTGCCAAGGCTCGCGTCAGTGCCTTCTCGGGAGATGACTCTCGCTTGGTCCTTATGTAGAGAACCGCGCTTGGAACCAGAGGGTGGGGAACATCGTATCCTGCCATCTCGACACCTTTGTCCTGAAGTAGTATCCATTGGAGCAGATTGCAGAATGTGTGCCCTTCTCCTTGAAGTTCGAGCTTCAACTCGTTCTTCGATCTAGCTAGAACTTTGAGATTCAACCGTACTACCTCGATATCTCTTCGTAGTCATCGGCCAAGCGCCTGTGCTCCGTGTTTCCGCACTCACGACACTGTAGCCTACGGTTTGTCACGACGAGCAGCCCTCCGCATCTTGAACAGTATGCTCGGATCACTCCAAGTCCTCTCCCGGCTGTGGTGAGTTCCGGGATCCTGTTCTTGTCGTTGAAGACTTTGGCCCTGATCAGGTCTCCCGTCTTACAAACGTCTTCCATGTTCCGCTCATATCTTGGACTTGACGAGGAAATGTGGAGGATACCCGTGAATGGTCTGCCGACGACCTTCGAGTCCACTTTGTATATGCTGATGATGGCGTTTTTGTCGTGGGCATTTGAGACTTCGCCGATCACTGTTGAGCCATCCGTCGGCATTACTGGAGTTTTAGCCTTCGCAACGACCTTTACTTTCCTCTCTTTGAGATCTGCGACCCTATCGCCAGTAAGGTGAGAATAGACTACGCCGCCACTCTCGTAGGTGCCGGGACCTGGCGAGAACTCCTCAGCAACGCATAGATCCTCTCCGGGAACGACAAATTGCGGCTTACGAAAATCTCTTGCGGGCATTTCTGATTGAACCTTGCTTGTTCTCATGGAGAGGTTAGCTCAACCGAAGCTTTCTTCCATAAAGAGAATGGCCGTATATAAGCAGGGACAATCCCCGGTGTCCGGCTATTGCGAGCTTCCCTTGGTCTCCACTCTATAGCAGTCAGTCTTGACGGTGTGCTTCCGTTTCCTATGATGCTCGAACATCCTTGGAATGTCCAATGTGTATTGGTGGATCGCGTTGACTTTGCATCCGCACCGCTTCAGGTACTGTAGGATGTACTCTCGCGTAGCTGACTTGTGTATGGAATAGGCGACGCGTCCAATCTGGATGGCTTTTCTCAGGAAGACCATGTCGAGGTGTCTCTGCTTCGTTCCAAAGGGCGGATTCATTATGACAGTGTCGAATCCACCGCGAATCGCATCTAGATCCCCAACTATCCAGTCTATATCGACCATCGCCACCTTCGCGTTCTCTCGAGCAACTGCGACCGCGATTGGATCGATGTCTATTGCCGTGATCTGACGAGCGCCTAGCCTCGCGGCGCCTATGGCAAGTCTGCCGGTACCTGTTCCGAGATCAACCACGGTCTTGCCCGCGATGTCCCAGTATACGAAGGCCGCAAGGAAGAGAATGTCAGCAGCGATGGTTGCAGGGATCGTGTACTGCTCGAGCCGGATGCGAGGGTTAGGATGCGGCTTCATCTGTTGCAGCAGACGTTCGATCCCATGTTTCTTCGGTATGCTTGCCGTACTCTTCCCAGCTCTTCTTGCCGATCGCGATCAGCGCCTCCTGTAAGTTCACCACAGGCTTGTGATAGCGACTTCGGTCGTCGATCGCGACTCTCGGACACGCGGTCTCCACGATCCCATCCAGATCTGTGAACGATTCTATTGATTCTGGAATCAGTTCTGAAGACGCGATCAGTGTACAGTTCTTCCCGCTCTGCTCCAGTAGGATCTTCAATCTCCTTGCGAGAGTCAGGTTAATCTGGCCACTCTTCAGTCCGACGACGATGCCGATTCTCTTTGCCTCCTTGAACTTCAGAATTGTCGCATATCTTTGCCGCAGTATCTTGTCGACAAGACGTGCGGTATCACGTGCTGTCTGCTGGTATGGATCAGCGACTATCGTCCTCTTGCCTGTGGACAACGATACTCCGAGAGCGTGGAAATCACCGGCCGCGATCACCAGGAACGCTTCAACTTTGCTCGCTATAGATAGGACGCTTCCGTAGTCGCATCCGAGAAGCTGGCCCTCGTGTTTCAGTCGTCCTGACGCTTTACCGATCCACACCGTCTTCCCGGCCTGTTCGAGCGATTCCTTTGCCAGCTTGAGTAGATGCAGATGCTGCACAGACGCAGCCAATCCGATGCTCTTCTCATTCTCCAAGAGTTTCAGAGCTTCAGCGAGCGGTTTCTCGATCTTCTCATCTGATCTCGCCTCGACGTAGATTATGTCGTCGCGAAGCTTTTCGTTTGGAATCTCTGCATGGCCCAGGTGGATCAGGAGATCTGCATGTACTTCCTTCATCTGATGTAGCGCGAGATCGCAGGCGCCGTAGCATGGGTCTCCGGAGACGACCACTTCAGCTCCGGTCGCGGTCTGAAGTCTTCCGGCGAGTCTTGCGGCGTGCGGTTTGAGTCCTTCCGGTAGCTGAAGCAGGACACGGCGAGGTGATCTTTTCTTGATCTCGTCGATTAGGCGAGCCTCTTCGAGATCGTACATGGCTTTACGAGGACTAGCGCACGAGCTGCCCTCGAATTAACCGTTGCTTGGGCCCCTCAGTCGATCTGCGACTAACGCGGCGTGAAGCCGATCCACTCTACGCTTCGTAACCCAATCCTTGTGATGGCGGAATCCGCCGCCGAAGCTTCTGGGTATATGAAGCAGTTCGTGGATTACGACTTTCTCTTGTTCTGTCGTCGAGAGGTCGTCGAAGTGTTCAGAGATGACCTCAATTGCATAGTGAGCCTTCATGCTGAGGCCGCGCTGCCAGACTCTCGGGAATGAGTGTACCCTAGCGATGGTGCCTCGTGATTTTGACCCGACACTCCTAACGCAGATGACTCTCTCGCTTGGGATGTGAGCGAAGCCCAGTTCCTGTATCAATCGGTCTGTCAGGTGCTTCACATCGGAAGCGGGAAAATACTTGATCGGCATGCCTACTGCTAGGCTACGTGACGGCATAAGGTGTTGTGCAACCAGTGTGCAAATGATTGCTCCATATCACGGTCAAAACTGTCAACTTTACGAGATGCTTTGGTGGCGAACTAGATACTACAGTGACCGCCGAGTTTCGTTCGAAATTGATTCGACTAATTGATGACTCGACAAGGATTTGAAGCGTGACAATCTTTTTTTATTCTTGTACCATGCACGGTACACTTGAATCGTCGAGGTGTTGCGCATGGAGTCAGATGATCACACAGCACAGCCGATGGCTCTCGCTGACGATGGATTCGACCTAGCCGTTGAACGATACGATCTGATGGTAGTGGATTTCTGGGCGCCATGGTGCGGTCCCTGCATGGTGATGGCTCCGGTCATCGAGGAGCTTGCGGAGGAATACGCGGACAGAGTCATTTTTGGGAAGCTGAACACTGACGAGAACCCTGCCACGACCGAACGGTTCGGGGTCATGGGGATCCCGACGCTACTGTTTCTGCAGGGAGGAACCGAGGTTGAGCGCATCGTTGGCGCGGTTCCGAAACACGAAATCCGGGATGTGCTCGATCGTTTGCTCGAACCATCCTGAAAGCGCTCAAACTAAGTGGGCCAAGATCTGATTCCGAGAGATGCCAGATTCCCGACGTTCACTCTCGTCAGATGCTTCTTCGCAGCACGGTAGCACTCTTCGACTTGGCGATAAGGAGTGGTCGGGAGATCGCTCATCACGAAATCCGGATGAAACACAAGCAGACTGTACGGAATGTCCCTATCTAGATCCGCGAGGAAGCCTGCAATCTTCTCAACCTCTAAAGCGTCCACATAGCCCGGCACCAGTAGCGTCGTGCCTGTGAGGAGAGGCATGTCGCGCCGCTCGCTACCGTACTTTCTGAAGAGCATCTCAAAGTTCTCAAACGACCTACGATTGGAGACACCGCTCAACGCTTTGCTGACCGTCTCGCTGCCGCATTTGAGGTCAAACTTGATATTGCCTCCACTTCTCAGCGCGAGCTCTGCCGCTCTATCAACCAGAAGTCTGTTTCCCGCACCGTTCCATTCGAAGCATATCCTCAGAACTCGGCCCTCAGGTTTAGAGTCGAGCATGGCTTTCGAAGCAGAGACCGCAAATGGAAGTTGAGGTTCCGGTGATCCGCCGAAGAAGCACCAGCATGAGATACGCTTGTTCTCAAGGCTCAGAGAGACGAGCGTTTTCACGTCGCAGCTGGGCGCTTCTTCAATCTGCTTGTGGGAAGAGTTCTGGCAGTACAGGCAATCGAAGTTGCACCCGTAGAAGAATATTGCCAGGTTGTAGTATCCGAGTTCAGGCCCTGGCTTGCAAGCGTATTTCGGGTATCCCGCCCCCGTGCCAGCTGGACAGAACCAAGCAGCGCAGCAGTTCGTTACCTGAGGATCAAGATAGTAGTACAGAGCAGCCTTCTTTGTGCTCGCAAGGGAGGTGAAGACGCCATCTGAGTTCGCTCGCAGTCCACAGTAGCCTCGATCTCCATCACCGATCACGCACTCATTGGCGCATAGAGTGCAGGGCACACCTCCCGCTGCACGCGGTGGGACGGTGGGCAACCCGAAACTTCTTCGAACCCTAACGTGGGCCTCAACGAGATGTCGTTCACATTCTTCGGAGTTTTCTCTAATGCACCTGACGCACACGCCCAGACTACCAGATATGGGAAGCGAGTCTCGTCCACAGACACGGCACCGTCTGGTAGTCATGGCTCTCGGAGGATCCTGTGAGAGTTAGCCTGCAGGGTTGAATATCTTCAGTGCGATTTTCATCGGTGCAACCCCCACCCCCCCTCCCCCCTTCGAGGATCCCGTTTTCATCAATACCATCATTATTCTCAACGCCTACAGTTAGCCCGCACATTTGGGTTTCCAGAATGCCCACGACTCTCTTGATGCGTCAGGGGTGTATGACAGTTGATCCTGGGTGTCACACACTCTGTGCCTAAAACGATGAGCTTGTATGCTTGGTGACGAGCGCGACTTCCTCTGTGAGGTGAGGTCGGCACCATCAGCCTACACAGAAGCCTATGGCAGATGCCTGAGCGAGCGTGCGCTGAACGCTTAGGGGATCCTAGTCGCGCAGTGTCAGCCCAAGCTTCCGTTATTGAAACTAGCTTCAGCGTTGCTTGGTGAGCCTCTCGAGAATGATCCTCTGCTCAACCTGTGCCACGAGTTTCCTAGTCTGCACAACGGCGTCAGGGTTAACGGACACACTGTCGATGCCTGATTCGACTAGGAACCTTGTGAACTCTGGGTATACACTCGGAGCCTGTCCGCAAATGCTGACTGTCTTGCCGTACTGGTGGGCTGTCTCTATCAGACTCTTGATCGCACGCTTGACCGCGAGGTTTCTCTCGTCGAATAGCGGCGCCAGTATCTCGTTGTCCCTGTCTGCGCCTAGTATGAGCATGGTGAGGTCGTTGCTCCCGATCGAGAAACCATCAGCTCCCGCCTTGCAGAATTCATCCGCCAATATTATGTTGCTTGGGATTTCTGCCATGATCCAGAGTTTGAAGTCCTCATCCTGTCTAAGGCCTTCGCGCTGAAGTAGTTCTCGAATCTTCACGAACTCATCAACTGTTCTGTTGAACGGGATCATGCACCATAGATTCTTCAGGCCCATCTCGTTTCTGACTTTCTTGACGGCGGCGATCTCAAGTCTGAATGCTGGTTCGTATTTCGGATCGGTGTAGCGGCTTGCTCCTCTAAATCCGAGCAACGGGTTCGCTTCCTTTATTCCGGCTTCATACTTCTCTCCGCCTTCCAGCTTGGCGTATTCGTTCGTCTTGAAGTCGCTGAACCTGAGCACCACTGGCCTCGGGTGGAAGGCTCTGCAGAACGTCGCGAGCCCTTCCGCGAGTTTGTCAACGAACTCCTCCGGATGCTTGTTCTCAATTAGCCACATGGGATGCTTCCGGATGTGGTCGTTGACGATGAATTCCATGCGCAGAAGACCGACGCCGTCGACTGGGAGCTGAGCAACCTTCTCCGCAAGGTCCGGTTCTCCGAGGTTCACAAGGACCTTCGTTCCGGTTACCGGTGCCTCAGCGAATCCTGTCGGGCCTGAGACCGCGACTTGCTGGAGTTGAGGCGCCGCAGCTTCCTGCATGATACCCTCATAGACGACCCCTCTCTTCGCGTCCACTGTGACCTCCATGCCTGTTGCGAGCACTTTAGTGCCAGTCTTGGATCCTACAATACATGGGATCCCGAGTTCTCTGCTGACGATTGCTGCGTGGCAGGTCATGCCTCCACTGTCTGCGACTATCGCCTTCGCCTTCTTCATAGCTGGGACCCAGTCGGGTGCCGTCATCTCGGTTACGAGAATCTCTCCGGCTTTAAACTCGCTCACATGCTCAACGGATGGGATCAGGTGAACCTTACCTGCGGCGACTCCTGGTGAGGCAGGTAGACCTTTGAGGAGAATCTTTCTCTCGGTCGTCACAGTCTCCGCCTTCTGTTCGGTTGGGCCTTTCTTCAGGGACCAAACGGTTTCAGGCCGCGCCTGCAGTATGAGCAGTTTGCCGGTCTGCCTGTCGAGTCCCCACTCGATATCCATTGCGCGACCGTAGTGTTGCTCAATTGTGAGTCCGTATTTCGCTAGTTCTACAACTTGGTCGTCGGTGATTACTTGGCGATCCTTCAGCGAGTCTGGAACCTGCTTCTCTTCTGTTCCACCTTCAGGTTTCTGTATGAGCATGACCGTTTTTGTTGGGATATTCTTGCGTGTAATCTTGAGCGTCTTCTTGTCCACGTAGTAGTCGTCAGGCGTCACTCTACCCTGAACGACATATTCACCCAGCCCGTAGTTTGCCTCTATCATGACAACAGAATCGTCGCCATTCGTGGGATCGATCGAGAACATTACGCCGGCGGAGTCAGAGTAGCACATCATCTGAACGATCGCCGAGAGAGCGATGCTCAAATGATCGAAGCCCTTCTGGACTCTGTAGAAGATTGCACGGTCAGTGAACAGGCTCGCATAACATTCCCTCACTTTCTCAACCACATCGTTGGCGCCTGTGACGTTCAGGTAGGTCTCCTGTTGACCAGCGAAACTCGCGTCGGGCAGATCCTCCGCGGTGGCGGAGCTCCTGATCGCCACGAACGGGTTCTTGACCTTCTCATGCGCGGCCAAGTCACGATATCCGTCTAGTATGACCTTCTCAAGCTCCTTCGGCATCTGAGCCGAATTGATCATCTTCCTGATCTCAGCGCCTACTTTCTGGAGCATGACGGTGTCGTTCGAATCCTTCAGTGGATTCAGCGCATCAGCGATCTTCTTATCGAGTCCATTCTTTCTGATGAACAACCTGTAAGCTTCAGCTGTAAGCGCGAAACCGTATGGGATTGGGACTTTCGTTCTTGAGGTCATCTCGCCTAGGCTTGCGGACTTGCCGCCTACTAGGGGAACGTCCTCTTTGCGGATCTCGTCGAACCAGAGCATCAACGCAGTTTGCCTGCTGGAGGACACCATTCTATACACCATCTACCGATTCGTGTCAGCACGCGCGGGGAGCCTCTAATAAACCATAACATCTCTGCCTGCAGAGCGAGTTACGTGGCAACTATTGACGTGTTGCAAAAGCGCTCGAACGGGTGAGAGCATTGACGCGGACTCGCTAAGGAGCTCGGGTAATGGTTGGCCCTATGCGGCCGGTTTAGGGGTCGCCCGTTCGACTACGATCCTGCAGGTGGCGGCGAGCTTGCTGGAACTGACCCTCAAAGCCTCCTTCGCAAGATCCACATGCGGCTGATTCACATAGAGGTCAAGGATTGGCTGTCCAGCTCGTAGGCGCGCTGCTCTGCCGGATGGTTTTCCAAACGACCTCCGCATTCCTTCCTGAAGCCTGTCAGCACCTGCCGTGGCGATCATACGGTTCTCGCGCAGGATGATGTGGGGGTAAGGTCTCAAGCGAACGACGTAGCCTGTCTCGCCGAGCGTGTCGAAGAGAACCTTGTTCGCAGATACACGGGCTGCCTCAAGCGCGTTGTGGCGAACCTGGATCGGAGCCTGCACAACCAAGCTGACTTTGTAGTCGTAGGACGCCTTAGTGTCGCCCATCGTGAACTTTGAAACCCTCAGCGCAGGCGAGCCGTGAATGTACTTGCCGCGCGTGTACGGCTGACCGCTAGGAGCACTGTAGTTGCGACCTTTCAACACTGTTCACTCAGCGAAACCATACGCTGACCCCGACTGCCACTAATATCTATTTCCCGCGCTAGGAGCGGCACTAGGAGCAACGCTTCCGGTCACTGGCTCAGCTCGAAAGAAGAGCATTGACCCGAATGCACTCAATTCTCTTCGAACTTGGATGGGCAAGATGATGGTGACGTTCTCAGAGGGGCTTGAGAACCGTCTAAGAGGGCATCTCAAAAAGCAGGGTGATCTGTCTCGTATCGTCACAGAGGCATTGACTGACTACCTTGACAGGATCGAGAAGAAAGCCAAGAAGCAAGAGTCAGCCAACTGATCGGCCATGACTAGCAAGCGATAGCTAAGGTGGGCGATACTATGGAAATCTTGTTGGTCTTCTCGGGAACTAGGGGAAGAAAAATGGGAGAGAGATCGCGTCCTACTTCGCAAGTCTGAAGTAGGTCGAGATCTCCGTGCCGTCATCCAATGAGATGACGATCTTGTAGATTCCCTGGGATAGGTTCTTCGTGCTCAGGTTGTAGATGTACTGCTGTGCGACGGGGTCGTATCGGAAGAGGATCGTGCCACTATTGCTGTTCCCTGAGTTCTTGACTGAGACTTGCACGCCTTTGGCGTCGTACAGAGTCAATGTCGCCTTAGCGGTTCCAATGGAAGGTCCTGCCCGGTCGAAAAGCTGGAACTTGATCGGCAGTGTCCTGCCTAGGTTGTACGTCTTCGTAAGCTGGGTGGGATCCGTAACTTGTTGAAGAGGCGCTAGTATCTTGCGTCCGGAGGTTTGAGAGTATTTCACGGAGTAGTCTGCGCTCTTTGACGCTGCGTTTCCAAGGTTGTCTGTCGCCTTGACCGTGAAAGTGTGGGAACCTAGAGCTGCCAAGGTGGTGTCGATTGTCGCGCCATTGGTCAGGTCACCAATGCAACCGGAGGCGCCTGAGCCTGCTCCGTCCTCGCAGCTATAGCTGGCGAGTACGTTCGGTTGATTTAGGGTGTAGATGCCAACCGGCGAAGTGATTGTTATGGTGGGTGCTGTATCATCGACAGTGTCAGTCTCTGTGAGAGATGCCTGATTGCCCAAGTTGTCTTGACAGTTGACAGTGTACGCCTTTGGACCATCTGGAGCGGCTAAGAAGAAGCTGCTGCCCGGTGTGTAAGAACCTGCCAGTTGAGCACTACCTGACAGAGTGCAACTTGCGACTCCGCTGCCTACACCATCATCAGCGGAAACGCTGATTGCAGTAGTCGACTTCACGTAGGTCGTGCCGCCGCTGGTATACTGTGGAGTGCCAATCGTCTTAGACAGATTCGGGCCTGTGTTGTCCAGGATGACAGTCATGGGATCGCTGCCGGTGTTACCTGCGGCGTCTGTAGCTGTTGCTGAGACAACGTAGACGCCATCAGGCAACGAGCTTGGAAATGTGAAGTCGTTGTCGCCGCCAGCGCACGAGGGAGCAAGAACCACCACGTTGTAGGTGTCCGTCACTGTGATGCTACAGCTTTGCACTCCGCTATCATCGTCGGCGACGTTGACTCGCAAGGTAGTCGCTGAAGTGACGTAAGTGTTCGATCCGCTCGCGAACTGCGACGTGCCTAGAATGCTCTTGGTGATCGCCGGCGGCGTACTGTCCTGACCGAGAACGACATTGGCCGAAGCTAGTGTCGTCACAAGCATAAGCACCGTGACGAGTAGCGTGGAGAGCGTCCTAGAATGACTTCGGAGTTGTTTTGCCATTTTCATTTTTCTCTCTTTACGTTCGCAGGCAGGCTCTCATCGGACGCTTTGTGCTCGTGCACTTGCGTTCCGCTAGTGAGCCTGCCCTTAGTCAGGCAGTGCCATGGAGCTTGGTATATAAGCGTACCGAAAAGAGAACACTGACGTGCCATACGTACCCGCATCGTACCACAGGATGGAGAAGAAACCAGCGAAGCGAAACTCAGTCAACTGCTTCACATCTGGCACGAGCAGGATAGGAGAGCCGTTTCGTGCGCGCATCAGGAAGGCGACCCACATGCGAATTCCCAATCCATATGTGAGCGCTTGTTCGCAACGATAACGAGGAAGTTGAAGCCCGAAGACATATTCGCCATTCATCCGAGAATCCGATTTGCCGGATTAGCGAATCGAAACGGTCAAATTCTATTCTCAAAGATGCGCGAAGGAATAGTCAGTCATACGCCAGAGTCCGTCGAAAGGACCGGTCTCGAGAATCATGGACGATACTTCATCGAAACCGCTGAACAAGACGTCAAATGGAGTGGAATGCTGGAGCACATCACAGTGTCATACGAAAAGTATGTCGTGTTGTACGTTCCTCTGAAGCAAGGGTATGTGTTACTGTCGCTGGAGAAGGATGTTCCAGCAGAATCCCATGGCGGCATATGCAAAGCGATTCGAGCGCTAAGTTGAATGCACAGCAAAGCCGCGGTCGAATTGAAGGGATCCACAGTCTCTGAGAGCGGATGGTGTACGTGCGTCTCTTGGTGCGCAAACCTGACTATGCGGCTGACAGGTATTGGAAGCCTGCGGTGCTAGATCGCTGAAGACAAGACGAGATCGACGTTTTCTGCTCAACCTTTGCTGTACAATCCTGTGAGTTCGGTCTCGGCGAGCATGTGTCCCTTCATGGCTTCCAGCACGTCATGTTCAGCGACGCCTTCTTTCAAGCTCAGCAGCGTATCGAGGGCATAGAGGTGAAACACGTAGCGGTGTGTGCCAGATGGTGGGCATGGGCCGCCATACCCGATCTTGCCGAAACCATTTCTACCCTGTACTGCACTGTTGGAAGGTATCCCGACACTAGGAACGCCTTCCTGTAGGCTGTTCTCCGTGGCGGGTATGTTGAAGATCACCCAGTGAGTGAATGCGCCCGTGGGCGCATCTACGTCATCCACGATCAACGCGTAGCTTCTGGTTTGCTCGGGCGCCCCACTCCAGCCTATCGGCGGTGAAATGTCTTCGCCGTCGCAGGTATACTTAGACGGAATATGTTCGCCGCTCTTGAAGGCTTGGCTCGTCACCATCAGGCCTACTCCAACCCCAGTCGTAGTCTCGCTGATTCTTCTAGGCGTCAGCGTGATTGGAGACATCGTAGTTGTGGTTGCTGGAGTTGTCGAAGTCGTAAGCGCGTAGTATGCTCCAGCAGCTGCTGCGGCTAAAACAGCTGCGCTTGCGATGTACTTCAGGAATCTCCGTCTCTCAGCTCCCTTCTCTTCGTGTGCATTCTTGGTCTTCTTGATTGAGATGTCGTCTGACAATAATGATGTCCCCAGTCGCTTCGCCGGACTAACCTACAACACAGATGGATAATCTTTCAGGCGTCTCATTCTCCGCATCATGATCACACGCCAAGTCGTCCCTCAATAAGAGACAGCCGGCCGGACCTCCGTCAGAGACTAGTGAAAAAGGCTTGTCGATACTTGCGAGCGGCACAGGACTGAGTGATGCACATCTCCACCTCCGAAGGGGCATGCGGGGACCTGAACTGTGGAAGGTTTCCAAGCAAAGCGGAGATTCGCTTCCTCCCACTGCTGATTCTTGATGCTAGCCGAGCGACAGGTGTTTTCGTTGTCTCCGTCGACAATCCACATATGTCACAGAATCTATCTGCATCTTCGAGTTGGCGTCCACATGCATCACAATAGTACTTCGACTGTCAACCCGTCTTAGCGGTGAACCGTCTCGCGAACATTTGCGTGATGTCACTCTTACGTGATGAATGGGGTGAAAAGGAAGTGCAATTTCATCTAGAGAATGACAAACGATTTTCCTGTAAACCTCAGAGCGAATAGCAAAAAGAATCCCAACCTTGTCATGCGTGACCCGTCGAAAAGGAATGACACAGGGAAACCATACGGGCGCCCTTGTCATATCGTAGTCTGTCGCGCGTCGTCGTTGCGTAAAGAAGCCGCGTTCGTGATGAGTGGAGACTGCGCTGTCACGAAAGATGAGCCAAGGATGTGACAGTACGTTCTTGCCTGCTCCGAGTCTACGTAGTCATGTTGAGAGGGTTGGAATCTATCCGCTATCACCGCCACGATGTTAGGATGCTTGATGTCTCAGAGTTCGAAGATGACGAGTTCGAAGAAGAGCTCGATGAGGAGTTCGGTGAAGATTTCGAGGGCTAGGAACAATATCTCGCGCGACGAGGCACCATGCCAACCCGGGCTGACTTTGCTTAGTCTAGGGGGGACGCTTCTTGGTGTTCACAGCTGTGGTGCAAGGGCGAACGTGTTCGAGGGGCGTCATGACGCCGCCGACAGTTACAGCGGGGCAATCGCTAACGGTATAGAGATATGTCAGAGCATGGCAGAAACGGTGGAGTCGACGGCCGGGAACCCAATTGGAGGACAGTGACAGGAAGACGTGCCCGTCTTGCGGCCTCGAAGAGATGTATGAAGACGGCCTAGGTGTGCGGCGCTGTGATGCATGCGGCCATGTTGAAACCGATGACTCACTACCCGAGAACTCTCTGGGGCGCAACCCACTCAGCTGAAACCTTCCACAATTCAGTTTCGGCCTTCCCAAGATCGCCATGTAGAAAACCGATGCGGGGCCTTGCATAATCCATTACCATATTCCTGCGAACATGATGATGTGGGCGTATTCCTCAAGCGTCTTGTACAGCGCGGCTAACTCCACTTCCAAGGCGCCGGCCATTTCTCGTAGAGTTGTTTGCATTCCTCTCCGGCTATGCCAGCAACTAGGGTGAGGGACGACGAATGCCTGAGCCCATACTCTGTCAGGGCGCGTCTACGGTTCGATGTAGTCGAGCAGAGTGGTCTTTCGTCTTCTGGGTTTGAGACCTCTCCGCTTCACCGCTTCCAACAGGTGACGCATCTGTTGCTCCTTGCGTCTGCTGCTGTAGTAGTACGCCTCATCGACTGTTCCTTCAGCCATCAGGACCGTGACTTTTCCCATGCTTGTCCTGCCGGTTCTCCCTCGACGTTGTATGGATCGTATCTCCGACGGGACGGCCTCGTAGAAGATCACGTGGTCCACGTCTGGCACGTGCAGGCCTTCTTCGCCGATGCTGGTAGTTACGAGGATGTTGTAGCGTCCTGAACGGAAGTCCTCCAATCTTCTTAGCTGCTCGCTCTGCTTCAGCCCTGTATCTTCATGGTTCCGTGTGGCTTGACCTACGAAGCGAACAGCCGAGACCCGACCGACATGGTTGAGGTTTTCAACGATCCTTTCGACCGTGTCCCTGAACTGCGTGAACACGATCAGCTTCGAGTCTGGGTTAGCGTCCAGTTGCTTGGCGACGAGTTCACGCAGCCGCGCCTGCTTCGGATGCTCCGGATCCGCAAGCGACTCAGAGCGCGCCAGCGCGTCAGCTATCCGTGGGTCCTTCCCAAGCGCTCGAGAGGACCGGTTCTTACTCTCACGCAGCCGCCAAAGATACTCGGTTAGGCTGGAGATTCCCTGTGTTTCAACCAGTTCGATCCCGTGCTGGAGCGAGATCGCCTGCGACTGGAGGAGCGCCGCTCCAAACAGGTAGCCCGCCCTACGGTTTGCGAGTCTACGATGCAGCGTTTCGCCGAGATCGAGTAGCATTCGCTTCGTGACGGTCACGTCGCGTGGCAACAGGTGCATAGCGCGCAGTTTCGCGACCTTCTCGTCCAGAACGCCGTGGAGGAGCCGGCTCACGTTCTTGTAACCTTCGGGTAGTGCGATTCGTTCCCAACTGAGGATGACAGGTTTCACGTATCTCGCCACATCTTCGTCAGCCTCACTGCGGGCCTCAACGTTCTCGATCGCAAGTTTCCCGCAGATCTCCAAGATCCTCTCCCGCCGGGCGCTCGGGGAAGCTGTCAGGGCTAGGATGAGCGGTCTGGATGCTTCACGCTTGTACGCTTCAGCCACTTCAGAGTAGGCGTACTCTTTCACGCAACGGTGAGCCTCGTCGAAGACGATCAGGCAAACATCCCTCAACGTGTAGCGGTGTTCGAGAACGTCGTTCCTTATCACTTCCGGCGTAGCGAACACCAGCCTCGACTCTTGGAAGAGCGTGCATCTTAGCTCGGGCGAACTTTCTCCGGTCAGTGTCGCCGGAGTGACGTTATCGTCTGCGAGATGGTCCTTGAAGAAGCGAGCGTGCTGCATCACGAGCGGTCTGGTCGGAGCCAGAACAACCACCTTCCCGCCTGAGAACTCGGAGAGCCGCTCAGCCGCAACCAGCAACGCAATAATCGTCTTCCCAAGTCCAGTCGGAAGCACAACCAGTGTGTTCGACTCCAAAGCGGACTTCGCTATCGCACGTTGATACTCGCGAACCTCAATTCCGAACGGATAAGGCATGACACTCACACACTCGATGCGTGCTCCTCAAGGCGATCCGTGAACGTCCAGCTCGTCGGAGTGCCCGCGAGCGCTAGTGAGCTAGCGGAAAAGCCTCGTCCGTTTCTCTAAACGTGTATTTTCGTATACGCGTTTAGATTCGGAGTGTTGGCAGCATCGGTCGAACCTGCTCTCCCAACCTCAGGCTGATTGGGAGCGTA
>Ga0315268_10000240_pt1 | contig 64309 bp, 59 predicted proteins | sample C1_top_MG_FD_204535 | JGI IMG/M metagenome (GOLD analysis project Ga0315268, IMG submission 204535) | Sediment microbial communities from Yellowstone Lake, YNP, Wyoming, USA - C1_top | ecosystem: Environmental > Aquatic > Freshwater > Lake > Sediment | place: USA: Wyoming | collected 2017-08-01 | reverse complement strand
ACTGTTAAAGCTGGTACAGCCCAGGTTGAAGCTCAGTCCACTCAGCAAGCCGCTTCGATGCTGGAGCGGTTAAAGCAGCTTCAGAGGGATGGGCTGATCTCCTCGACCGAGGGAACCTATAATGCGCTTCCTGATTTTGACCAGAGTTGGGCTCAGCTTGGCTGGTACCAATGGTGGCGGACTGGTTTTAAACTGGAAGACTTCGTCATTCGGGCACATGCCTACTGGGAATCAGCCAGTAACATTGCGGATTGGTATTCCTCTGGTTGTGGATTTGTGTACGTTGAGACTGGAGCCGAGAACCACTATGCTTCGTTCCTTGGATTGGATGGGCGGGTCCATAACTATCGGTATAAGGGCAATAAATTCACCGAGATGCAAGGTGGATATGTCGGAAATGTTGACCACATGAAGGGTGACGCGCAGATCATGTTGGTGGTAGCCAACAATCGCTCAACTTTCTTCGTTAATGATCGGAAAATCTCCAGTTTTGAGGATCAAAACCTGGGTCCTGGCGACCTGGGATTAACCTTAAACTCCGGCACGAATAAGGGTTTCGGCACTCGCTGCAGGATGATCAACATTGAGTTGTGGATCTTGAAATAATTGGTTGATAGGATGAGCACAGCAAAAATACGTGTTATTTCCTCCGTAATATGGATACTCTGGGTATTGGCGGGTTGTTCGAACATCAAGACAACGCCAACCGTCACCCTGCCCCCAGTTCCGACCCGAACTAGAGCTCCTACTACGACCGAAGCTCCCACTGTGACAGCCGTTCCTTCCGCCACGCTTACTGCAACTCCTCTTCCAACGGCTACGCTGACCCCCACGCCAGTGTCAGAACTGGCTAAAGCTAAGATTTATACCATTGGTTTTTTGCCCAAGTGGAGGTTTTTCTTTGCCCTGGAGATACCGGAGAAGATTCAGGGGAGCTACTACGCCCTGGTGGACAAAAATAAACGGTATAACTGCGAGATTCGCACCGATAAGCCGAACCGTCTGTATTGTATAGGCCCTCAGGCCCGGATTGATGATTGGGTAGATTATGGAGTTTATGAAAAGGATACCGACCGGCTGGTTTACGAAGGCAGGATCTTCGTTCCGTTAAATATTCCATAGCATTCTTGTGTTTTTATCCGTTCTCCTGTATAATACGCGCACTCGGGCGGTTAGCTCAGTTGGTTAGAGCACTGCGTTGACATCGCAGAGGTCGTAGGTTCGAGCCCTATACCGCCCACTGGAAAACGCAAAGACCAGGACGAGTAACTGACCTGGCTTCCGTCAGAGAAAGGGAATCAACGGCTGAGAGTTCCCTGCGGAAGTGGACCAGCGAAAACCCCCTGCGAGCGTAAACCTGAACCGGGTTGAAATCCCGCAGTAAGGAGAACGGTTGACCCCGTTACAGGTCATACGAGATGCCCCTTCCAAGGGTCAATCTGGGTGGAACCGCGTGAGAAAACTCTCTCGCTCCAGAATTTTCTGGCGAGAGAGATTGTGTTTTAGGAAGGAGAGATATTATATGGAACAAAAGAAAGGACAATACGAGGCCTCGCTGCTCTACTCGATCCGGCATTCCGCTGCCCACATCATGGCCCAGGCAGTGCTGGAGAAGTTTCCGAGTGGCAAAATTGCCATTGGGCCGGCAATTGAGGATGGATTTTACTATGATTTTGACTTGCCGCGTGCCCTAACTCCAGAAGATCTGGGGCAAATCGAAGCTCGTATGCGCGAGATCATTCGCGCCGATTATCCATTTACGCGCCAGGTAATCTCAGCCGACAAAGCCCGCCAGATCTTCATGGATCAGCCCTACAAGCTCGAATTAATTGACGGGTTGGAGCAGGGTGGCTTTGATGAGGATGGTAACCCGCTGACGGAGAAACCAGAAATCTCCACCTATCGCCAGGATACATTTGTTGACCTTTGCCGTGGTCCTCACGTGGAGCGTACCGGGCAGATTAACCCTCAGGCAATCAAGTTGATGAATGTGGCAGGTGCTTATTGGCGCGGCGACGAGCACCGTCCTATGTTGCAAAGGATCTACGGAACCGCTTGGTACACCCCTCAGGAACTTGAACAGTATCTCTGGAAATTGGAGGAAGCCAAGAGACGCGATCACCGCAAGATTGGTCGGGATCTGGACCTGTTCAGCACGCAAGAGGAAATTGGCGCCGGGTTAATCCTCTGGCATCCTAAGGGTGCCATTATGCGCAAGGTGATAGAGGATTTCTGGACGGCAGAACACCAGAAGGCTGGTTATGATTTTGTGTATACTCCCCATATTGGAAAAGCAAGTCTATGGGAGACGAGTGGTCACCTGGATTTCTATAAAGAGAACATGTATTCACCGATCGATATAGAAGGCCAGCAGTATTACCTCAAACCGATGAATTGCCCGTTCCATTTGTATATCTACAAAGATCGCCTTCGCTCCTACCGCGATCTTCCTTTGCGTTATGCGGAAGCAGGCACGGTTTACCGCTTTGAGCGCAGCGGTGTGTTGCATGGCTTGATGCGCGTGCGCGGCTTTACCCAGGACGATGCCCATCATTTTTGCCGTCCGGACCAGATGCCCCAGGAGATCGATTTCGTGTTGGACTTTTGTTTGCATATCCTGAGGTCATTTGGTTTCACCGACTTTCAAGCCTATCTGAGTACCCGTCCAGAAGGATCGGTCGGGGAAGAAGGGATGTGGAAAGAGGCTGAGGCTGCCCTGCAATCGTCCTTGGAACGGGCCAAGATTCCATACGATGTGGATGCGGGTGGCGGCGCATTCTACGGACCGAAAATTGATCTAAAGGTTAAAGACGCGCTGGGTAGAGAATGGCAGCTTTCGACGATCCAGTTCGACTTTAACGAGCCGGAGCGTTTTGACCTGACTTATACCGGCGAGGATGGTCAGCCTCATCGGCCCTATATGGTTCATCGCGCCCTGCTGGGTAGTATGGAACGCTTCTTTGGTGCCTTGATTGAGCATTATGTAGGTGCATTCCCCATCTGGTTGTCTCCTGTTCAGGCAATATTAATCCCAATCGCTGACCGTCATGTAGATTATGCTCAACAGGTTGCGAAGCAACTCAAGGCAGCGGGTCTGCGGGTGACGGTGGATGATCGGGGCGAGCGCATGAATGCAAAGATACGGGATGCCCAGGGTCAGAAAATTCCTTATATGCTGGTGGTAGGAGATAAGGAAGTTCAGAATGAGCAGGTTGCGCTGCGGCTCCGTTCCGGTGATAATCCTGGTCCCATGAGTTTGCAGGATTTTCTGGCTCGCGCCCAGAAAGATATAATGGATAAGATTTAGGCACATAGTGTAAATTGATCGAACTGTTGACGATTTGCATCCAGATGTGGTATATTCAGCACCGTCTTTTGTCCGTGATTCGTACGGGCTAGTTGAGATCTTGTCCAAAAAAGGAGAATACTATTACAGCAACCAATTTTAGGGTCAATGAGGCAATCCGCGTTCCAGAAGTACGGTTAATTGGGGCGGCCGGTGAAAACCTGGGTGTCGTGCAGATCCGTGAGGCCCTGCGCATCGCAAGAGAAGCTGAGTTGGACCTGGTGGAGGTTGCCCCTAATGCTAGTCCGCCAGTGTGCCGGGTGATGGACTTTGGTAAGTTCCTTTATGAACGCACAAAGAAGGAACGGGAAGCAAGAAAATCGCAGACTAAGATCGAGGTCAAAGAGATTCGTTTGCGGCCCAAAACGAATGAGCATCATCGAGGATTTAAAACTCGCGATGCTCGCCGTTGGTTGCTGGAAGGCAATAAGGTTCGGGTAACAATCCGTTTTCGCGGGCGCGAGATCACTTATCCTGAAATTGCGCTTGAAGACCTTAAGGAAATCGCCGAAGAATTGGCAGATATCAGCATCATCGAATCTGCTCCCAATCTGGAGGGTAAACTGATGAGTATGGTGCTGGCTCCCAGTCGGGGCGGTAGTAAGAAACGGACCGAGGCGGAGAAACCGGAAAGCTCTCAAGCCGACCTGGTAGAAAGCTGAAATAACGATAAGCCTGTTCCTTTTTATTCGTAGCAATTGTTGATCCTGAGGTTGTGGATCATCAGTTAGTAAAATTTTGTTAAGAGGAGTTTCGCTGTGCCACGTAAGGTTAAGGAAGGAAAGTTCAAGCTAAAGACCCATAAGGCAACATCCAAACGATTTCGCCTGACCGGGTCTGGCACCTTGGTGCGTACGAAGGGCGGCAAAAGCCATCTTCGCCGCCGTACGTCTAAACGGACCAAGGCATTATTCACTGAGATGATCCTGGTTAACGGTAAGAGGATCATCAACCGGGTGAAGCGTCTGGCTCCCTCCATGAAAACTGGGGAGTAGAGGCATCGTATCTATTCGTTATTCATTTTTGGTGCGGCTGTTGGGTGTTTGCAACGGGTATTTACCGAAATACCGACGCCCAGGGGTTCGCAAAGGAGTAAATCATGGCACGTGTTAAGGGTGGCCCACACGGGCACCTCCGCCACAAGAAGATTTTGAAGATGAACCAGGGTTATTCTGGTACGCGACATCGCCTGTTCCGGCGGGCGAACGAGGCAATGTTGAAGAGCCTGTGGTATGCAACACGCGATCGTCGCACACGTAAACGCGATCTGCGCAAGCTCTGGATTGTGCGCATCAACGCTGCTGCTCGTTTGAACGGCGTAAGTTATAGCCAACTGGTTTATCTGATGAAAAAGGCTGAAATTTCACTTAATCGCAAGGTCCTTGCAAACCTGGCGGTAAGGGATCCACAGGCATTTACGGCGGTGGTCGAGAAAGCTAAATCGGCTTAGTTCGCAGCGGAATTTCTCATACCTCCCATCGTCAGGTGGGAGGTGTTTTTTTTAATGTCGAAGATTTGGAAGGGAGAATAGGGGTAGATTGGAGATCCATACGTGACTTCCCTTTGGATCGATATGCTACAATTAACCCTGTGAGTGCCCTTAAAGCGTCTTGTGTTTTCCAGTCAGGTTTGCGCCTGGAGATCACTCAGGGAGACCTGACAGAAGAGCGCGTAGATGCGATCGTCAACGCCGCGAATTCACACTTGCAACATGGTGGTGGAATTGCCGGGGCGATTGTGCGCAAGGGAGGGCTGGCGATCCAGCAGGAAAGCGATGCCTGGGTGCAACATCATGGATCGGTTTCACATGCCAATCCTGCTTACACCAGTGCCGGCCAATTGCCCTGCCGCTTTGTAATTCATGCGGTCGGCCCGATCTGGGGAGAAGGCGAGGAAGATGAAAAACTTGCCCAGGCTATCTATGGCAGCCTGAAGACAGCTGAAAAATTAGGCCTGGAATCCATTGCCCTGCCTGCCATCTCTACCGGAATCTTTGGCTTTCCAAAGGAGCGGGCAGCCAATGTCTTTCATAAGACGATTCTCGACTATATTGAACGGTCTCCCAATTCATCCCTGCGGCTGGTGCGTCTGACTTTATGGGATACACCAACGCTGGAGTTGTTTTTAAAGGCTTTCCCTGAGTGTAAGGGCGCTGAAGGTGATGATCTCCTCTCCCCATAATCCGAAAATACAATGGATACGTGCACTGCAGACCCGTCGCGAAGAGCGCCAATCAGCACGGGCATTCGTTGTTGAGGGAGTGCGACTGATAGAGGAAGCATATTCCGCGGGCTGGAAAGCCAATCTGGTTCTTTATAGCCAGCAGCTTTCACCGCGCGGCAGGTTGTTGGTGGAGAAATTCGCGGTTCAAGGTGTTGAGGTGGATGAGATCAGCCCAAAGCTCATGGAAGGGATTGCTGATACGGAGTCACCGCAAGGCCTCCTGGCGGTGCTGGAACAGGAAGGCAGGCCATTGCCAACAACCCTGGATTTCGTAATGATTGTAGATGGGATGCGCGATCCAGGGAACCTGGGTACGCTTTTGCGCACCTCGGCTGCTGCTGGGATTCAAGTGGTCTTGTTGTCACCAGGTACTACAGATGCCTTTGCGCCCAAGGTGCTGCGTTCTGCGATGGGAGCACATTTTCGATTCCCTATCCTGACCTTGCAGTGGGAGGAGATTTATGAGAAGTGTAAATATCAGCAGGTCCCGGCCTTGAAGTTGTTTCTTGCTGAGATGCAAAGCGGACTCATTTACTGGCAGGCTGATTTGCGCCTACCATTGGGCCTGGTCATTGGTGGGGAGGCGGAGGGCGCCAGCGAGTTTGCGCATCAGCATGTGGATGAGATCCTGACCATCCCAATGCCGGGCGGTGGCGAGTCGCTCAATGCCTCAGTAGCTGCCAGCATCCTCATCTATGAAGTTGTCCGCCAGAGGCAATTATGAAAGTCCGTTCGATTACCTGTTTTTTCAATCCAGCTAATGGTGAGGGTTTGGACTCTCTTAACCGCTTGGCTGATCTTGCTGTGGATGCAAAGAGACGGTTTGAAGAATCTGGCTACCCGGTTCAATCTGCCCGGTTGGCTACACCTCCCTTCCCTTTTTTCTGCCAGGACTTGACCTTGGGAAATGTGATCCAATTGGCGCAGGAATTGGAGAGCGCTGCTGATCGGCAGGGATTTGCCTATGTTTCGATGGGTCCTGCGCTACCAGATTGCCCACAGAGTTACCAGGTCATTCCTGACGTACTGTCTGCCACGCAAAACGTGTTTCTGAGTGGCGAGATCGCCAATGCGAAAACGGGGGTGTCTTTATCGGCTGTGAAAGCCTGTGCACAGGTAATTACCCGCACAGCTCGCTTTTCAAAAGATGGTTTTACAAACCTGCGATTCGCGGCACTAGCGAACGTCCTACCCGGTGGACCGTTCTTCCCGGCTGCGTATCACCAGGGGGAAGAACTGGCTTTTGCCCTGGCGATGGAGGCGGCTGATGTGGCTGTATCTGCTTTTAGCGGAGCAGAGAGTATTGCAACAGGCCGTCAACGGCTTCTTGAGCGATTGGAATGCGGTGCCAGTGAACTTGGTTCTCTGGCGGATCAGCTAACCAAACGCTACGAGGTCCATTTTCTGGGATTTGATTTCTCCCTTGCGCCATTCCCTGACCAGCTCTGCTCCTTAGGAAAAGCGATGGAGTTGATTGGTGCACCACGTGTAGGAATGAGCGGATCATTGGCAGCTGCGGCAATCCTGGCGGATACACTGGACCAGGGCAATTGGTTGAGAACCGGGTTCAATGGGATGATGTTACCTGTCCTGGAAGATGCCACCCTGGCAGCTCGATCGGCAGATGGGAGCCTGATGGTAAAAGATCTCTTGCTCTACTCAGCAGTGTGCGGAACTGGCCTGGATACCGTCCCATTGCCCGGTGATGTATCCCCTGAGCAAGTCGCTGCCCTCTTGCTGGATCTGGCAGCATTGGCAATAAGGCTGGGTAAACCACTCACTGCCCGGCTGATGCCTGTACCCGGTAAACACGCAGGTGAAGTGACAGAATTTCATTTCGATTACTTTATCAATGGCAAGGTGATGGCGTTGCCTTCTGAGCCGCTACACGGAGTACTGATTGGAGATGAGAGTGTGCCAATCGCACCCCGCCGAAGCCAGTGAGAGAACAAGCCGAGCGTGAATTGACCTGATCCAGGGGATGGCGTGCCGGGCGATTCAGAGGAGAAATTCCACTTATCCCTTGCGGAAATCCACTAGGGTACTCAAGTAATAATCTGGCAGACCGATATCAAACCGGCGTCCGTCAATGACCTGTCCCAAGAAACCATCGTTCTGGCGCAGACGGTCGAGTGCACTGGTCAATTGGAATTCACCTCGCTCGCGCAGGTTGTGACGGATATTATTTTCAAGAATATCAAAGACTTCTGGCTTGAGAATGTATTGGCCAAAGATTGTCAGGTATTCGTCTTCTGCCATGCCAGCGATGTGCAGGCTGGTGCGAGCATATTCAAGGGTTGGCTTCTCAGCAAACTCGGTGATGTTCAGCAAGTTGTTTTCGTTCAACCAGATACCAGTTACAGTTCCAAAGTTGGCAATTTGATCTTGTGGAGTGACGCGCAAACCCACTACACTGGTGCTGTGGGTCTCGTAGATCTTCAGTAACTGCTGCGCGCAAGATGCTCCGGTGTTGGAACGATAGATATGATCTCCAAGCATCAGGAGGAATGGTTCATCACCGACCTCCTCTCGGGCACAATAGATGGCATGTCCAAAACCTTCCTGGTTCTGCTGGATGGCGAAGCGAACCCGTCGGCCAATCTCCAGAATGTGCCGCGAATAATCTTGAAATTGGGATGACAGTTTATTGTAATTTTCGATTGATATCTGGGTGTTGAAGAACTTTCTGAAATCCTCTGCGTCGTCCGGTTGAACAATGATGATCACTTCCTCGATACCTGCGTTGATTGCTTCTTCTACGATTAATAAAACAGCAGGCTTTGCTATCCCGTCCTGGTCAATAATTGGGAATAATTCCTTCTTGGTAGCCTTGGAGGCTGGAAAAAGGCGGGTACCGAACCCCGCTGCGGGGATAACCGCCTTACGTACTTTGGGCCCGGATTTGATAGTCAGTTCTAAGCAAGGAAGACCGAGTTCTTTCTCAATGATCTCGATTGCTGCTCGCTGATCCTCAACTGATTTGGCCAGGAACTGAGCCGTACCATCGCCTTGCGAGCCTACCCCTTTCCTTCCATAGATATGTTTTTGAAGTGGTGGATAATTCAGGACACGATGCAACACAGGGGCAGTTAATTCTTCTGGGCAGACTGGAGTGGCAAAGTGGTCAAAAAAATCTTGCGCTTCGACCATCAATGCTCCCAACTGCCTGGAGTCTCCTGCTTTTAAGGCTTCTTCTGCCTGGTGAATGATGCGCTTGTTGATGGGTCCAAGCAGTTTCTGCACGTTGCGTTCCATATCGTTTTCAGCAATTGGGAAGCAACGATTGAGTCGGTTGAGAATCTCCAGGGTATTCTTTTGCGCTTTCAGGTCAACAATGACAAAGTGCATATTTTGGGTGATATTAATTTCGCGAGTGTCGATCCGGTCACCATCGAATGTCATCAAGATTGGCCGGTTACCGAACGCACATCCCTGGTCCATCCTTCCGCAGCGCGAAGGGGTCGTAATCTCGCCCATGTAAGCCAGTTCCATCTCGCCGCGTACGGTCAGTTTAAGATCATAAATGCGGTTGAAAGCGCGCGCTGCCAGGACGCATATTGCCGCGCTGGATGATAACCCTTTCTTTATGGGTAGGTCGGTCTTGTAGTTGTCTATTATTAAGCCCCGTACATGGTAGTTGGTCAAGACCTGATATGCGACACCGGCGATATAGCTAAAGAAATCCCCTTGTTGGGCTTCTCGCAGCAAAGTTTGTGATTCCATAGGAATCTCATAAGGCCCCACTTTTGTACCATCCGGCGTGACTGAAGAGAGTACCAGCGAAGTGGGATGCGGTTGAACTTCAGCGTAGATTCCCTGGTTTGTGCCACAGATGATGGCATACCCCATTTCAATATCAGAGTTGATACGCCGGTACCCGCCGGCCCAATCAGAGTGTTCACCCATCAAGCAGATGCGACCTGGAACAAATAGCTTCATAACATTCCTCCCGCAGTAAGTTAGTTGCGAATACCGGTAATTGTAAGAGATTTCAAAGATTATGCAAGTATTGACTGCCTCTTCAAGCCGGGAGGGATTGGTATAATATCCTGATAGGAAAACCCTTTTTTGACTTAGGTTATGAAGACTTTCCTGGTAAACCTGGAATCTCATGATGATGTTACCTCAGCCCGCGATAGAATGTCATGGAGTCAATCAACGCGCCTAGTGTTGGTCTGGCCAGAAAGGGGCCGGATTCTACGGCGTAAGTTGGACCTGGTGCTTTTGCAACGCTATAGTCAACACCAAGGTTGCCAGATGGCACTCGTCACACAGGATCAGGAGGTATTAGCGAATGCTCGGGAACTGGGTATCCCAGTTTTCACCTCCACCCAGGCGGCTCAGCGCCAGTCCTGGCGGCGTACTCGCCGTCGCCGGCTTATTTCTTTTCGTAGGCAAGCACAGCACCAATCTTTGAAAGAAATGCAAGGGGCGCGCTCTCATCCCGGGCTGAACCGACCTTTTGTTGCACGACTGTTACCATTCACAATTGGCGTCCTGGCAGTGCTGATATTGGTTTTATTCTTCCTGCCGGGAGCCACAATTTCTTTTTCCCTTCCACGCATGGACCAACAGCTCAGCCTGAAGGTGGGAGCCAGTCCTGAAATTACGTCACCCAACCTTTCAGGAGGGCTTCCCGCTCATATAGTCACCTGGGTGGTTTCCGGGCAGGATACGATTGCCAGCACTGGAAAGATGGAACTTCCAGATCGATCCGCTCATGGACAGGTACGGATGGTCAACCTTAGCGACCAGGAAATTGATGTTCCTGCTGGGACGGTGGTGTTAACAGCTGCTCAACCAATGGTTCGTTTTCGTACCATTCAGGCAATATCCATTAAACCGGGAGTGGAAAATGCAGCAATTATCCAAATTTGGGCTGTTTCTCCGGGCAGTGAGGGCAATGTTGCTGAAAACGAGATTCAAGCCGTAGAAGGGCAATTAGGGACCAAGTTGGCTGTCAACAATCCCGAACCTACGAGCGGCGGTAGCGATAGGATAACGTTTACGCCTTCCCATGAAGATGAACGCCAGCTTCACCAACGGCTTCTTGATAAACTTCAAGAATCTGCTTTAAAAGACTTGCAGGCACAGCTGATTGAAGGGCAAGAGCTGATTCCGGCTTCATTGGAATTGGTTAAGTTAATCGAAGAACACCGCGAGCCAATGGCTGGGCTTCCAGCAGATCGATTGACTCTAACTTTATCCACTGAATTCAGCGCCTGGGTTGTAGATGACAAAGATATTCAGCAGGTTGCATTATCCGCCCTGGATGCTGACCTACCGGTGAAATATCTGGGTGATTCAGGTACCCTAAAGGTCATACGGACCAGTGAACCCGAGATTCAAGATATGATCGCTCGATGGGAGGTGCTGGCCTCCCGAAAGATCCATCTAGATTGGTCTCAGGAGGCAGAGGTGCAAGGCATCTTAGGTGGACGACCAGGCGAAGTAAGTCGTCGGCTACAAGAGAATTTAGGGCTGATCAAGCCCCCCCGCATGATTTTACAACCTGCCTGGTGGCCTCGCTTACCGTTTCTGGCTTTCCGAATACGGTTCGAGGTCGAATGATTGGGAGAATCCTGGCGGTTGATCCAGGTGAAAAGCGTTTGGGGATCGCGATCAGTGACCCAAGCGGGAAGATTGCCAGCCCTCATTCAATTCTCAGGCATGTTTCGCGGTTGGTAGATGCTGCAGCCATTGCTCAACTGGCTGCTGAAAATAGGGTATGCCTTATCGTAGTTGGCCAAGCTCTGGATTCGGAAGGAAACCCGGGTTCTCAAGCGCGACACGCTGCTCGCCTGGCGGAATCGCTCCGTTCGCAGACCGTGATTCCTGTCGAGTTATGGGATGAGAGTGGTAGTACCCAAGAAGCGCGATCGGCTCGGCTGGCGATGGGGGTCAGGCGGAAAGAACGACGCGGCCGTCTGGACGAACTTGCGGCTGTTGTGATTTTACAGGATTACCTGGATGCCCATCCCTGAGTACTATCAGGAACTCAGCCTTGGACTCGTGTGTGGTTCAAATGTCTCGATCTAAAGGTTTTAGTCTGCGCTTGATCATTTTTATTTTTCTCCTCTGCGCTTGTATAGCGGCAATGGGGATCTTATGGGCGGTCCAGAGTATTCCAGGAGCTGTCCAGCGTAGTTTTGGCGCACCTGGACCGGCGATAGGCACCTGGCAAAGGTTGACCTATGGAGCGCGCCTATTGATTTACCGGGATGACCTACTCACCCCATTGGATCCAAAAGGAAAAGAGCGCACTGTTCGGGTAGAACTGGGTGAATCTGTGGCTTCAGTTGCCCAGAGTCTCGAGCAGCAGGGTTTAATCCGCAATGCTGAAGCTTTCCGCCTTTACTTGATTTATGCCGGTCTGGATACCGGGATGCAGGCGGGCGAATATCAGTTCAGTCCCGCACAATCTGCTGTACAAATCGGTCAGGCGTTGCAAGATGCCACTCCCCAGGTAGTGACATTCCGGATCCTGCCAGGTTGGAGGGCGGAGGAGGTGGCGGCAGCTCTTCTGGCCTCTGGTCTGGAAACAACTCCCGAGACGTTCCTCAAGGCGGTACGTAAACCGAATCTGATGTCGCTCCCGACTGGACTGCAGGATTTGAAATCCGCTGAAGGATTTCTATTTCCTGACACCTACAGGATAAAGCGTAATACCCCTGCTCAGGGATTGCTGACAATCTTCCTTCAGCGCTTTGATGACCGGGTCTCTACGCAGCAGCGAGTTTCCTATCAACAGCATGGTTTAACCCTGCGCCAGGCAGTGATTCTGGCATCAATTGTCGAGCGTGAAGCAGTCGTGGATGAAGAAAAGCCGTTGATCGCTTCGGTTTTTTTGAACAGGACTGAACAAGGCATGAGGCTGGAAAGCGATCCTACCGTCCAATATGCCCTTGGTTTTAACCAGATACAACAAACCTGGTGGACCAATCCAATCAGTTTGGAAGACTTACGGGTCGATTCGCCGTATAATACATATTTGAATTCAGGACTTCCGCCTGGACCCATTTGTAGCCCGGGGTTGGCAGCACTGAAGGCAGTAGCTGAACCAGCTCAAACCAGCTATCTCTATTTCCGGGCTCGTTGTGATGGTTCGGGTAAACACAACTTTTCTACAACTTATGATGAACATATCCGGAATGCCTGTCCTTAGAGGATTGATGGATCAGTTGAGAATCCAGGTTTCTGCATGCCATATGCTTCTACTCATCCATGCATCGCAAAAATTTCAAGAATTTTCGTGGAGTATAAAAGCATCAGGAGGAAAAAATGAATACGCTGGGTATCGACATCGGTGGATCTGGAATTAAAGGAGCAGTGGTAAATACTGAAACTGGAGAGTTTATCCAGGAACGCTTTCGTTTACCTACCCCGGAGAAAGCCGAGCCAGGGGATGTCGCAAAGACAGTTAAGCAACTGGTCGATCATTTTAGATGGAAGGGAGCGGTGGGCGCAGGTTTCCCCGCAGTAGTGCTGCATGGGGTGACCTATACTGCGGCAAATGTCCATCCTTCCTGGATTGGGACGAATGCTGAAGATCTTTTTCACAAAGAGACCAGCCTGCCTGTCTATGTGCTCAATGACGCTGATGCGGCTGGTGTCGCCGAGATGGCCTTCGGCGCAGGAAGAGGTCAGAAGGGCACCGTATTAATGCTCACCATTGGTACCGGAATCGGTTCAGCTATCTTCGTCGATGGAGTACTGCTACCCAATACCGAGTTCGGTCACATCAAGATTCGCGGCAAGGACGCCGAATGGCGTTCTTCAGATGCGGTTCGCCAACAAAAGAAGTGGTCCTGGAAGCAGTGGTCCAAGCGATTAGAGGAGCATATCCAATATTTGGAAGCATTGATCTGGCCCGACTTAATCATTGTGGGTGGTGGAGTGAGTAAGAAGTACGATAAGTTCTTCCCGTATCTAAAATTGCGAGCCAAGCTATTACCGGCTCAATTACTTAATGAGGCTGGTATTGTGGGGGCAGCGATCTATGCCTCCCAGCAAGAGAGTAAAAAATAGAAAAGCTAATCTATGGACGAGGTTTAGCCCCCACCACCTCCACCGAAGATTCCACCCTCAGTCAATCTATGCAAGTTGCCCAGTGCAGCTAAGATTTCTTCTTCGCTGACCGGTTGGCTCGTATCACGGTGCTTTAGCTCGCCTGTGCCAGCCTTTTCCAATGCGACCTGACGGATCGTCAAGTGACGCAGGAGTGCTTCTTTAACCAGAGCGGCACCGGCATTATAACCAATAATGGGGTTGAGAGCGGTGACAATGATGGTGTTCTGATCCAGCCACCCAGCAGCCTTTTCAGGATTCGCCTGTAAGCCACGCACGCACCGCTCGGTGAAAGCTTTGACAGAGCCAATGAGTATCTGCATCATCTCAAACAAATTGTGAGCGATAATTGGCATCATCACATTGAGCTCAAGCTGTCCTGCCTGTGAGGCAAGAGAGATGGTCAGGTCGCAACCCTGGATGTGATACATGGCCATATTGAGCATTTCAGCCATCACCGGGTTGACTTTCCCAGGCATGATACTCGAGCCGGGTTGAACTGGTGGCAGGTGGATTTCGTCTAAACCTGTTGAGGGGCCAGATGCCAGTAGGCGGATATCGTTAGCCACGCGGGTAAGTGTGATCCCCAGGGTACGAATAGAAGCAGAGAAATCCACCATATCAGCCATCGATTGCATGGATTCGAACAGGTCGTTGCTGGTATAAAGTGGCGTATTCATCAATTCGGAGAGTCTAGCAACCATGCGGGTGTGGTACTCGGGATGAGCGTTAAGTCCGCTGCCCACAGCGGTTCCTCCAATACCCAAGCGGCGTAGTCCCTCTGCGGCGCGTTGAATTCGCTCCGCGTCACGCTCGATCGCCATGGAGTAGGCACCAAATTCCTGTCCCAGGCGCACTGGTACAGCATCCTGCAGGTGGGTACGCCCTGATTTCACAATATCATCGAATTCCACGGATTTCCGGCGCAATTCTTGAGCTAAATTCCTGATCACATTCAGCATCTCATCCAATCGCCACAGGCAGCCCAGGCGGATGGCAGTCGGGATGGTGTCGTTGGTAGACTGTGACATATTGACGTGGTCGTTCGGATGGACCTTGTATTGACCTAGCTCACCTCCTAATATTATTGTGGCACGATTAGCGATTACCTCATTGATATTCATGTGATGGCTGGTTCCAGCCCCAGCCTGGAAGGGATCAACCACGAACTGGTTGTCCCATTTGCCTTCCATCACCTCCCTGGCAGCTTCAATAATTGCCGTTGCAAGAGTATTATCCAAAAGACCGAGAGACCTGTTTACCTCGGCAGCAGAACATTTGACCAAACCCATTGACCAGATGAAGGCTCGCCATGGGCGTAGACCGGAGATTTGGAAGTTCAATACGGCACGCTGAGTCTGGACTCCCCATAATGCCTGTGCAGGCACCTGGATTTCACCCAGGGAGTCGCGTTCGATTCGGAAATCAGCAAGGGATGTCATTGGCATTTCCCTGATAAAAATAAAGTGCCATTGCGAGCAGATGAGTACCAGACAAAACAACCTTCTACTCGATAGAGTAGACTGCTATGCTGGTCATCATCCTTCTGCAATGACACTAGAATGATGTATTGAACCGGGTTTGAACGGACGCGTTCTTAAAATCAAAACGCACTTATTTAATTATTTGCGCTATAGCCCGGCCCTTCCTTGAAGAATTTAGCGTTGACCTCGATATCGGGGATCAAATCCACCTTTTCACCAGCTGTGAGTGAGCGAGTGCCTTCCAGGTGAACCGGTTGTCCATCGTGGTTGGTGCCATCGTACACTTCGGCATGCCCCGGGGTGCCAACTGGCTGAGAAACACGCTCGCCACCTTTGGCAATGTAAGGAGAAGGAACTTCATCTTCCGGAAAAATAGCCAGGAAAGGACATTCTGGGACGCAAGCACCACAATCGATGCAGGTATCGGGGTCGATATAGTACCAAGGCCACGTTTTCTCGGGTTTGCCAGGGACGATGCATTCCACCGGGCATACAGTGGCGCAACCTCCGTCACGCAAGCATAGGCTGGTGATAATGTAAGTCATAGTTTCCTCCAGAGATTAAGTAATTTTTTCCTTCGACAAAACGCCGTTCAGCCTTCTCCCAGTTGACTAAATTCCACCAATTGGCAAGTTATTCTGTCCGACGGTTTGGATAATTCAGGTTTCTTCCTCAACCATGACCAGCCGCCGCCAATGCAAGACAAGCCGGAGTTTCTCGATTGGCGGGTTGGCAAATTGGGGATATCTCTCCAGTGCAGCATTCAGGTTGTTCAGGTACGTGACGTGATGCTTGGTATAATGAATTTCTACAGCCAGGGTATCAATAGATGGTTCTAGTGCATTTTGCTTGTATGGAAGTGGCGGAAATTGAAAAGCCATTTCCGATCTCTCTATAGTTTACCTTTTGTCTTTGGATTTATCAAGTGGCCTGAAGCCATGATAATCGTAGATTTATTTTGAAATCTAGTCGACAGGATCAAGGCGTATATCATCTTTCTATCCGAGTCCTGCGCTAATATATAAATATAAATAATTGCGAAAACAATTCCAATATTATGAATAAGGTTTGACAAGTCGACCTCAATGAAATCCTCCACAAATACTTCTCCCATCGTGCCACCTTTATTGGCTATGGGACTGGCAATCCTGGCAGTATCTACTGCATCTATATTCATCCGTTATGCCCAGCGTACAACTCCTTCGTTGGTGATTGCTGCCTGGCGGTTAACCCTGGCAACACTGGTCCTTACTCCCTTTGCACTGCGCTACCATAGGGAAGAGATTCGGGCTTTGAAACGACGTGAGTTGGCACTCTTGGGACTTTCGGGCGTATTTTTAGCTTTCCATTTTGCCAGTTGGATCACCTCGTTGGAGTATTCCCGCGTAGCTATCGCGGTAGTGCTGGTAAGTACCACTCCATTATGGGTGGCGATTCTCGCGGCGCTATTTTTGAACGAGCGAGTTGGATCCCTGGCTGTGTTTGGTCTTGCCATCGCATTGGTTGGCGGGGGATTGGTTGGTTTGCATGAGTCCTGTCAGGTTTTAACAGGTGGGATCATTTGTGGAAAACTGTCAACTCTTTACCAGGGAAGAGATTTTATTGGAAATATACTGGCGCTGGCAGGCGCGTGGTTTGCTGCTGGTTATTTGCTGATTGGCAGACGAATGCGTGCAGGCCTTTCGTTGATAGCCTATACCTTCCTGGTCTATGGGACAGCCGCCATGATCTTGTTAGCTGGTGTTGGTGTGCTGAGACAGCCACTGATTGGCTATCCGCCGTTGACCTACTGGTGGTTACTGGCACTGGCGCTTGTCCCTCAACTTTTGGGGCATTCCACATTCAACTGGGCTTTAGGATACCTTCCCGTGGCATTTGTTTCGGTTCTGTTATTGGGTGAGCCTGTCGGTGCAACGCTTCTGGCCCTGGTTCTGCTTGGCGAGGTTCCGGGAGGATTGGAGCTACTGGGCGGGATATTCATATTGATCGGGATTTATCTAGCTGCCCGTGGTCAGAAAGGGTCGAATTGAATGAAGGAAACTGGAACGAACTTACTCTTACTTCTGGCAATTCGGGCAAATAAAACTACTGGTACTGCCAGTCTTGATCTTTTGGATCGTAGCACCACAGTGTGGGCAAGCTTGTCCTTCCCGGTATCCGACTAGAATTTCATCGAACTGAAAACCGCCCTTCTGCCCATATAGGTCCGCTTCATAGAAAGCGCCCCCTTTCTCCAGGGCAGGTTGAAGACCATCATGGATCGCTTTTGCCAATCCGTCAATTTCGGCGTCGCTTAGAGTATGGATGGGGCGCAATGGATGCAAGCCAGCCAGGAAAAGGATATCGTGGATATAGGCGTTGCCGATTCCGGCGATCTTGGATTGGTCCAGAAGGAAGGTTTTAATTCCCTTCCGTTGTCCATGGAGTAAAGCTTTAAGCCCAGCGGCACTCAGGTCGAGAGCATTGGGTCCTAACTGAGAGGTCATTTTGTGAGAAGCGAGCTGGTCGGATGGTACATAATGGGCGTAGCCAAACCACCAGAAGTTAATAGAAAGGAGTGAGTCATCGCTAAATTCAAAAAGCAGGCGGTATTTCGGGGGCAGTGTATTACGAGTGACAAGTAAAATCTCCCCACCCATGCCCAGGCTCAGCAAAAGCCAGCCCTGAGAAGTTTCTACCTCGATCCATTTACCGCGATAAGAGACGCGCTCAATCCTTGCGCCTGTAAGGGCGTTGGTAAATTGTTCGACAGGAATATTCAAGCTTTTAGGTTGGATTACCTTTATCTTGGCTATGGTTTTGCCGGTCAGTTCGGCGTCCATCTGGCAGGCGCGGGAGGCAATTTCAGGAAGTTCAGGCATAAGGTCTTCTCACGAAGCATACATTCGGAGGAAATCGTCCCATTATACTTTTATCGCATCCAGTGCTTTCTCTAAGAGTTCAACATCCTCGCGCACCATGTCTGGCTTATTTTTGGCGAAAATCCCTACGCAAACGGCATCCCTGGGACGTAAGTGTCTAGCGGCATAGACGAACGCTTCCTGAGGGTCATTGCGGCCCGCAGCCATGATCTTATAGTGGATGACTGGCTTGGAGAGGGTTTTGATCATGCTGGTCATTGCCAGCCGATGCTCTTCCAGGTAATACTCTTCTGCCTCAGGAACATGCTCTGGATGACTTCCACGGTCCGTTGGATTGTAATAACAACACATGTAATAATCGACCTCTGGTAAGTGCCGTTCAGCCCATTCGAAAACCTGGGTATTATGGCCGGCAACTCCTGCCAACATCCCTTTCTGGTGAATCAAGTCAACCATCGGCGGGATTTCATCCAACCGTCCCTGGGCCAGCAGGTGGTCCATCACCCCACCGTGCAAGTGGACAGCCTTTGCCCCACCGGTAAATGCTCGCAGGATGCAGGCCTCGTGGCTACCCACCTCTGGGCAGGTCTGGGCAAACCATTGCATCTGTCCGCCTTCATCCCAGTACTCCATCAGTAGTCGAATCATGTGGTAGTCTGTACGAGCGATGATCGTATTGACACCTAGCGCTTCGGCAGATCGGATAGTCTGTTTGATCACTGCTGAAGAAAAGTAATGCCGCATAATCCAATCATTTTCTACACCCTGGTGGGAAAAGCCGCTGAATGGATTGCTACCCAGGATGAAACGGCTGACCTTCATATTTCCTAGCTGGATGTAATGCATAGAGGTTTCCTTCGACCCAACGATTATATGATCCCATTATACAATAGCGAAGATCGCCAATGTAAATAGTCTTATAATATTGGCACGGACGAACACATCGCATGCTGCGCTTGATCCTCCTTCGCCACGGTCAAAGTATCTGGAATCTAGAGAACCGGTTTACGGGTTGGACAGATATTGACTTGACCGCGCAGGGTATCCAGGAAGCAAGGCAGGCAGCTGACGAGATGCGAAAAGAGGGAATTGGTTTTGACATTGCTTTTACCTCGGTGTTGAAGCGTGCCATTCGCAGCCTGTGGATTGTCATGGACAGGCTGGACCTTATGTGGGTACCGGTCGAAAAAGACTGGCGATTGAATGAGCGTCATTATGGTGCATTGCAGGGGTTTAATAAAACAGAAACTGCTCATAAAATCGGAGCTGAGAAGGTATACCTTTGGAGGCGCAGTTTTACCATTCCACCCCCTGCACTTGAATATCATTCGCCGCAGCACCCACGCTTTGACCGGCGTTACGCTCACATCGCTCCAACCCTACTGCCAACCGGCGAATCCTTAGCAGATACGCTCAACAGGGTGCTTCTCTGCTGGAAGGAACGGATAGTTCCCTGCCTACGGGCCGGCAAGCAGAGCCTGGTAGTGGCGCATGGCAACAGCCTGCGGGCATTGGTGAAGTACCTGGAGAATATCTCAGACGAAGAGATACCTGACCTGAATATTCCAACCGGAATCCCGATGGTGTATGATCTGGATGAGCAATTACAGATTGTCGAGAAGCGTTACCTGGGCGATCCAAAGATCATCGCTGCGGCTGCCCAGTCTGTGAAGCGCGAAATACTTGTGGGAGAAGAATGAGAAGGTAACCTTCGATCAGTGCGAGGTTAAGGAACTTGCAGTAATTCTTGGGCCATTTCAACGGTGAAGCATGAAAGGTCCTGTACAATTAAGGACGCCTCTTTAAGTTCTTCAGCGGATCGGGTAGTCAGTACTGCTAGACTTTTCATCCCTGCCCGGCGAGCTCCTTGTACACCTTGCGGGGCATCTTCCACGACCAGACAATCTTTAGGGGGGACACCGACCAACCTGGCGGCCTTTAGAAAGATCGCAGGATGGGGCTTGCTGGGAAGGCCAGTAGCGGAGACCAAGGCTTTAAAATAACCGCGAATATTCATTGCGTCAACAATCGTATCGACATTCTCTGAAGGAGCGGAAGAGACAATGGCTTGTGGGAATCCCCAATCTTGGAAGCGCTTCAACCACTTTCCTACACCTGGCAGTAGAACTACATTCCCGGGTACCAAGGCGCGGAAGGTCATTTCCTTTTTATTAGCTAGATGCTCGATAAACTCATCCGTCGGTGATCCAAATAGATCTGTGATCACAGCTTGGTTATTCATTCCAAAACTAGCAATAAAGCGATCAAAGTTGAAGGAGATATGGTAAGGTTCCAAGACCTGATTCCAAGCCTGGTAGTGTATCTGGGTCGTATCAACCAATACGCCGTCCATATCCCATAATACCGCGGGCTGCAAAGCCATGGAATTAACTCCTAACAGGGGATAATAGATTATAAAATACTCAGGATGGGGATTATATCAGATGAGAGCAAGTTATTGATCTTGCCCATCAGCCTTATTCTGGATAGTAGGTTCTTCTAACAGTCGATGGAGAGTCAGCAAAGTGATATCGTCGGAAAGCGGTGAACCCTGACGGAAGGCCGCCAGGGATTGGTCCAATTGTTCCAGCATTGATCTGGCGTCTTTTCTATTAAGTGAATTTAGAACTTGGATCAAACGATCTTCACCAAACGCTTCCCCATTGGGCGAAAAGTTGTCTGTCACGCCATCTGTATAGAGAAAGATGCAGTCATCAGGTTGAAGCCTGACTCTTTCATCTTGATACTGCTGGTCTTCGAGGACGGCCAACGCCATACCACCTTTAGGAAGGGTTTCCACACTTCCTTGCTGGTGGTGGATGAGGAGAGGACGATTATGACCTGCGTTAGCGTAAATGATCCCACCACTCTCCAGGTTGACGATAGCGTATATTGCAGTGACAAACATTCCATTCTGAGAATCCTTCAGAAGCAAGTTATTTACCCGTTCTAGGACACGAGCAGGCGAATTGTTATCCTGAGCATTGGCGCGGATCAACGTACGAGCAACCGTCATATAAAGCGCGGCGGGAATACCCTTATCCGATACATCCGCAATCACCAGGCCTAACCGTTTACGTCCCAGGCGGAATACATCATAGAAGTCACCGCCTACCGTGCGAGCCGTCTGCCAGCGTGCTTCAAGCTCCCAATCACGTAGCTTTGGTAATTGATTAGGTAGAAAAGATACCTGAATATCGCGGGCCAGCTGTATTTCTCGTTCCAACCGCTCTCGAGCAAATAATTCTTCTCTGAAAACCTCGTTCTGAATCGCTAAACCGATCTGTTGGGCAACACCATTGATAATTTCTAACCGGCGGTCGCGCAGTGAGCTGGTTGTGCTGGCTTCACGGGCAAGGAGGACGCCAAAAGGTTCTCCTTTTACGGTGATTGGAAACCCAATCAACCAATCATTGGCAGCCAGTAAGGAACGGTTCTCCAGCTCACCCGATGAAAAGACAGGTAATTGCGGCCATTCATGAGAGGTGGTCTTAGAATCCGAGATGGGAGCGAAATGTACCTGGTTGTTTGTGAATACTTGGTCAAGTAACTTGAACTCTCCAGGCAAATAAATCTGTCGGAGCAGCTCTTCTGTTTCTCGTCGGGAGCTGGCATAGGCCTGGATTGGCCGGAAAACAGCCAGTTCTTTTTCCCACACATAAATCACCGGATCATCGGTTCCTACTAGGATAGGCATCAGGTGGACGATGGTCGAAAGGATATCGTCCAATTCATTCTGGCTCGCTACCGCCTGGGCGACCTGGAGCAATACGGCAGTGACATAGCTTTCTTCCTGGCGAGCTTCCAGCAAATTGAGATTTTCCAGCGCCACGGCAGTCTGGTGTGCAATCCCCTGGAGGATTGAAAGGATTCGCTGTCCGAAAGCTTGCTCTGTGCCCAACTTCTCAGAGGTTTGATACGCCACGTATAGCGCCCCAAGCAACTCGTTGCGAGCCAGAAGCGGTAGGAGTACGACTGTACCCTGGACATCAGGGGCGGCAATGGCGGGTAGGTTAAGTTCTTTTTCCACATCCTGGATGAAAAGTACATTCTTCTCTTGAATCAAGCGGTTTATGGCTGGGGTGGATGCTTCATCAAAATAAAGCAAGGGTGTTTCAGGGATATCGATCCCATACCAGCCCTGCATAACAAAAGCGTTCTGATTTTCCAGTCTGAGAAAAGCGGCGCATTTCTTTACCCCCACCAGCAATGGGGTCAGGCGCACCATTGTGGAGAGCAGGTCATCGATAGTCTCGCAGGATTGGCTGGCTTCGGCGACTTGCAGTAAGACAGTCGATACGAATGCTTGAGTCTGAGCGTCAGTGTACAGGCGGGCGTTTTGGATGGCTACTGCGGCATAGTTGGCAAAAGTGGTTGTCATACCTTGAGCTTCATTGCCATACCGGTTGGATGTGTGGTGAGCGAGGGCCAATATACCCGTAACTTCATCCCCGGAGCGCAAGGGTGCTACCAAGGAAGAATAATCTTTGTCGAAACCGAGTGCCATACCGATAGGACCGAGGGGATCATCCTTAAGACGGATTCTTGGTTGATCAGACTCAAGGACCTGATACAGCCAGGAATTTATTACGTCTGATTCTCGAAGAGCCAAGTCGAAGCGTCCTGGATCGACGCCTCGAACAGCCGCCAAGCGCAGTTCTTTCTCTTCAAATCCTTCAAGCAGCCAGATCGCGGAAACATCACAAGGCAGGTTACGCTCAAGTTCATGCAATATAGCAGCCAGAATTTCATCCAAGGCTAAATTGGACACGATCAGATTGGCTACATCCCGGAAACTGTCTGCTACCTGGCGACGCCAGAGCTCAGATCTGTAGAGCACCGCGTTGCGCATAGCGACAGCTATGTTCGCCGAGAGTCCCTCAAAGAGAGGTAGCTGGTTTTCATCGAATGCATTCAGCTGGTCACTTTGGATATCCAGGATGCCTAAGACCTCTTTACCAAAGTTAAGCGGTAGAACCAATTCGGAAAGTGTGTTCTGTGGTGGTAAAGCGGGAGGACGGTATAAAGGTTGTTGTGAGACATCGTTGGCCAGCAGGTATTGTCCACTTCGGGCGACCCAGGGGATCATACCATCCGGGTCATCGAGATCGTAAGTCAGTTCCATTTCTTGCATGGCCTGGCTGCGAGGGCCAACGCCAGCCTGGTAAATGATCAATCGTTGTCCGAGTTTGACTCTGTAAATGAAGACGTGTGGGTATCCAAAACGTTTCTCAATCAGATCAACAACGGTGGATAATAATTCATCAGTGTCCAGGATTGAAGAAATTGCGCGGCTGATCTGTAGGACGGTGTTTATTTGTTCAGACTGCGACTGCAAGTTGTGATAAAGGTGAGTTCCTTCGATCGCTACAGCGATGTGATCGGCTAGCGAACGCATTACAAGTTGGTCAGTTTCGTTAAATGCGTTCAACCGGTCACTTTGTAGGTCCAGAACCCCCAGCAAACGTTCTTCCACTTTTAGTGGGAGAACGTATTCCGCTCGCGTATCAGGTAGTGTCTGATGATAATAGTAACGTGGCTCGAGTCGAGTATCATTTGCCAGTAGTTCACTACCGGTTAAAAGCACATGGCCAACCATCCCTTCACCCGCCTCGATCTGGATGCCTAGACTGCCACTTGGTGTGCCATTTTGCCCTGCACTGGCGCGGAAGGTTAATTTTGAATGGCTGTTATCGACGGTTAGAATGGAGACGTAATAATAATTGAATGTGTTCTGGATCAGGAAGGTGATTTTTTTGCAGAGTTCATCCAGGTCAGTCAGAGTGGCTATCTGGTGACTGACTGAGCGCACCAGAGCCAATCGTTCCCTCAGTAGAGCAAACTGCTCCCGCTCTTTCGGGGGAGCAGTTCCTTTTTGGCGAGTGCTCATCCAACTTTCTTCTCTTTATCCTTGGTCATCGTCACCCGGTTTCCGTGCCCTCGGAGGTGGCGATGCTTTTTACCCAAGTGTTCTTTATACTTGATCATCGTCACTCGATTTCCGCGCTCTGGTCCTGTGTTTTCAAAGAACACCTCATCCATCATCTGACGGATGAAGAACAAACCCAGGCCATGATCATCGCGTTCTTCCAGCGGGACAGATAACTTTGGATCTGGAATATCCTTGGGATTAAACGGCAGGCCTTGATCTTCAAGAACTATGGTTAGGCGATCGGGTTTGATCGTTAGAGCACATTCTATCACGCCGTTATCCTCTCCTTGGTAAGCATGCTCAATGATATTAGAACACGCTTCATCAACGGCGGTTTCTACTGCATAAATAGAAAAGTCATCAAGACCGGTTTCGCGAGCCGCGGCCCGAACAAAATCAGCAATTTCAGCTAGGCTTTCATAACGACCCGGGAAAACCATTAAACGTGTATTTTCAATCAACCTGTTTAAAAATTCCCGACAGCAGTGAGAGTGTCATCAAATATACGGAATAACAGAGTAAAGCCGGCCAATTCGAGTGCCGATTTGATATTCGGAGGTACATTTGCCAGCACAACCTCGCCCCGGTTGAAGCGTTTGCAATTCTTCTGTGCATTTACCAGTACGCGCAATCCTGCGCTAGAAATGAAGGGAACGTCAGTGAAATCAACCACGATTTTAAAACGTCCTTTTTCATTAATTCTATTTAGATTCTCGCTGAACTGAGGAGCTGTGGCGCTATCAATTCGCCCACTGACAGCGACCAGGTCGCAATGCTTATATTCGATATTCTTGATTTCCATGACAACCTCCGCAAATGATCGGTCGAGCTGGTGAATAATGAACCTTGAATATTATATCATGCCATTGCATGACATGTTCACAAACCCCGTCCAACACCACAACAATTAACTCCAACAATCACAGAGTATTCGAATTTCAAAGGTTCCTCTTTCCCTTATACTGATTCTATCAAGATATAAAATGCCAGAAAAAAAGAACCGTATTGATTTTTCCAGGACTATTATTGGAGTAATTCTAGACAAGCAAATACGAGGATATTCTCAGGTTGAAAAAAAAACGCTGAACAGGTAAACTTATAGACGATGTTCAATTATCCTCTTGATTCAGCTCTAATCCTTGTGGCGATCCTACCTGCACCGCGCGACCTGGAAATTGCTCGTTTATTAGGCTGGTATCGGCTGCCACTTCGGCGTGCTCCGAAGGTCATTGAGGTGGATTACCTGGCTTTCTATCAAACCTCGGCTTTTGGAACTGACCACCGATGGTGTATTGAAACCTATGCCGAGATGCGCGGGCATGAATTGACTACTCGACTCGACCTTTTCCATGATGAAGTGGATCATCCGCGTGCGCGGGAGGAGTATTATAAAATCCAGTTGGGCCCGGTACAGCTGCTTCCCAGACCGATCCGGGCTGGTCGTTGGCGGCGGATCACCTTTCTATATTCGACTGGGGCTCAATTTCGGATGGCTAACACTGTAAACGATCTGGTTGTCCGCTCAGAGGAACGCCAAGTGCTCTGGCGTTCATTGCGAGAGCGCGCCTTGCGTAATGGTGAATATTCTACCAAAGACCTGCCTGAGATTGCCTTGGATCCAGCTTTACTATTAATGCTGGGTGACCTGACCAAGATTGCTGAAACTCGAGAGAATTTTGAGTTGGATTGAGGATCTGTAACGATCAATAAAGCCCATTATTTTACCCCTGGTTTGGGTTACAATGATCTGAGAAGGAGGTATTAATGACTTCTTCCAGTACTGTCACATTATGGGTGTTGATGGGGATCTCCATTGGGTTAGGAATATTTGGTGGAGGCTTATTAATCTCCAGCTTGTTCATCTTATTGCGTGGTGGAAACCCCCAAAAGGTGGTTGTGGAGCAAAACCGAAGTGCAAAATGCACCCCGATCGCCGAATTGCAACCAGGAATGGATTCGGTCACGCTGCGCGGAACTATAAGTGAAGTTGTCGAACCGGTTAATCCTGACTCACCCATTCCTCAAGCCATGCTACGTCTTAGGGTGGAAGCGTTGGAAGAAAATCCTGCAAACGGCGAAATGGAATGGAAATCACGTACAGATCGGATGAAAGTCTCTCCTTTCCAACTTAAAGATTCAAGCGGATCTGTGTGGGTCGATGCCAGGCAAATGGAAAAATACCGTCTAATGGATGATTCGTTTATCCCCTCAAAGGCGCAGATAAATGAGATGATGAACTTATTAGATATCTCCTCTGAAGTGACTGAGGGCTGGCGTGTTCGCTATCAAATGTGGGAATTACAGGAGAACCAGGTAGTTACAGTAATCGGTTCGGTTTTGCAGGCTGAGGGCCAAACTTACATTGGCAAGCTCCAGGATCAACCAATGATTATTACTCCATTGGAGCCAAAAGGGATGAAAGTGAAGGTTGAAAAAATTGTTCGTACACCGTTGAATTGGTCATTGATTGGGGGATTAGGCCTGCTAGGGATTGTTCTGTTATGCTTGGCCTGGGTATCCTTGTTTGGATTGATTTATCGATGGTACCTTAACCCTTAACAGTGAACTTGTTCTTCATATTCTCGACGGCTTCCTGTTCTTTGAGGTTATTATTCTTAGAAATCTTGTAATATCCTTCTCCCCTTTTTGTCCTAAGGTTCGTCCATTCGTTGTGTTTTATTTACGGAGAAACCTGCGTGTTATTGATTAAATCCGGAAAGCTGATCACAGCAGAAGAAACATTTGAAGCCGATATCCTGGTGATTGGTGGAAAAATTGTCAACATCGGGCTTAACCTGCAAGTTGCGGAGGGCGTGCAGGTAATCGATGCCAGTGGCAAGTTAGTACTGCCTGGTGGAGTTGACGTCCACACCCATTTTGATCTTCCGATGTTTGGAACAGTCTCTTCGGACGACCATTATACTGGACATAAAGCAGCTGCATTCGGTGGAACGACTACCGTTATTGATTTTGTCCCCCAGGATGCACCCTCGCTACGTCAAAATATTGATGCATGGCACGCTAAGGCGGATGCGAAGGCGGCTATAGACTTCAGCTTTCACATGAACATCACGCGATTAGATCCTCATGTTGAAAGAGAGATTCCTTTACTTCCATTAGATGGCATTACCAGCATCAAGGTTTTTACTGCCTATAATGATCGACTCAGGCTCCAAGATGGCGAGATATTCCGTGTGATGCGCCTGGCGGCAGGCAATGGATTGTTAACCTTGTTGCACGCAGAGAATGGAGATGTGATTGATATTTTGGTAGCGGAAGCCTTGGTAGCTGGATATAGAACACCAGAATGGCATGCCTTGACCCGCCCAGCCTGGGGAGCCGTAGAGGCAGTATTACGAGGAGCAGCACTGGCAGCTCAGGCTGCTGCACCACTCTATGTGGTTCATATGAACGCAGCAGGTGAGGTTGACCAGTTGCATTATGCCCGCCAACATAGGTTACAGATCATGGGTGAGACCTGTCCCCAGTATCTATTTTTTACTCGGGAACAATTATGCCGTCCTGATGGGGCTAAGTGGGTTTGCTCACCGCCTGTTCGCGAAGCTAAGGATAATGATCGGTTGTGGGAAGGAATTGCAGATGGTACGTTGCAAGTCATTGCTACAGACCATTGCGCATTCTTTTATGATGGAACACGTTCCATTGAGTACGAGGGAAAACCTATCCTTATTCCTGGTAAAGAGTTGGGGAATGAGGATTTTACCAAGATACCAAATGGCTCACCCGGAGTGGGAGACAGGCTGCCAATCCTGTGGAGCTACGGGGTGGGGGCTGGAAGAATCACTGCCAATCAGTTTGTTGCTCTCAATTGCACTAACCCGGCGCGCATTTTTGGCCTTTACCCGCAGAAAGGTACCCTGGTACCTGGCGCAGATGCTGATCTCGTCCTCTGGGATCCACAGCGTAGCTTAACATATGGCGTACAAGTGGCCCAACATCGGACCGATTACAACCTTTATGAAGGGTGGAAGTTAACAGGTTTCCCTGAGAAGGTTTTTCTGCGTGGTCAACTCATTGTAGATCAAGGTCGGTGGTTGGGAAGGGCTGGAATGGGCCAATTCATCCACCGTAGGACCTTCGAATATCCGGTATAAACCTGTTTTATGTTAATCCTGTTACCATTTTTTATCCTCTCTCTGGCAGCGCTTGTGATTACTGTTCTGCAGCGCGTTCGTCCTGGTTATGGATATCCCTGGATGGTGGCAGTCAGCTTTTCTTTGGTTTCCTGGATTCTTATCCTGGTGTTGCATTGGCAGAATGTTTCTGGATTTTCCTTAGATTCCTGGCAGCCGATCGACGAGCCTGGATCAGCTTTAATTTTCCAATTAGATTCTGTCTCCTGGCCTTACGCGTTGAGTGTGGTAAGTCTGTTATTAGCTGTGGTGGCAACTGCTTCTGCACGAGAACTCACACATACGACGCCTACTGCCTGGGTAGGAAGTCTGGCTTTGACTGGAACCAGCCTGCTAGCCATCCTGGCAAAAACACCATTAACGCTGATCCTGACCTGGACTATGGTAGATCTAATTGAACTGGTTATACTGCTGCGGATTGTTAACCAACCCACGCAGACCCAGCGCGTTGCATTTGCCTTTGCTGTCCGTGTTGCTGGAACTCTATTTGCAGTTTGGGCTATCCTGATCAGCCTGGGACGCGGTGTTGCCTTAACTCTTGACCATGTGATACCAGAGGTCGGGTTATTTCTACTTCTGGCGTCTGGCTTGCGACTGGGTGTTATTCCCGCAAACCTTCCATTTGCCCGCGAGGTGAATATCCCAAAAGGCCTGGGGACCGTCTTGCGATTGGCAGCGCCTGCTTCCAGCTTACCTCTACTTGCCAGACTTCCAGCAACAGTTGTACCCCCTGACCTTGCACGGGTTCTATTAGTTTTTACCGCTCTGGCAGGCCTTTATGGCAGTGGGATGTGGTTAGCTGCTCGGGATGAGAAAGAAGGTAGTCCATTTTGGGTAATCGCTCTGGCTGGAATGGCAGTAGCTTCATCTATCCGTGGTCATCCAGAAGCTTCGTTAGCCTGGGGAATTGCACTGATCCTTTCGGGTGGGTTGATCTTTCTTTTTTCAGCTCGCACACGCTGGATTCTGGTTATTCCCTTGATTGGATGGTTGGGATTTTCCGGATTGCCGTTTACCCCAGCAGCCAGCGGCTGGAGAGGCCTTGTTGTATTACCCTTTACCCTGTTAGATATCATTTTCCTGGCAGTCCTTGTGTTACTCCAAATTGGCTTCTTACGGCATATCCAAAATCCAGGAGAGGATCTAAAAGCCAAGGATCGTTGGATCCAGGCTGTCTACCCGGTTGGGCTCTCGATACTGAATATTTCCTACTGGCTAATTGGGGTAACTGGTTGGCCTGGATCGTTTTCTGCCGGTTTATGGTGGGCGTCAGCAATTTCAACCATTCTTCTTGTCCTTGGTAGTGTGTTGGGATATCAGATAGGAAGTGGGAGAGTCAAGCAGGGGTCTCGAGTGCAATGGTTATTGATCCTTACACGACGTGTAGTGGCTACCCTGGGAGAAGTTTTCAGCCTGAACTGGATGTACCGCCTGTTCTGGAGAGTGTATGGGGAAATGGAACGTATGATTGGTTTTATCACAATCATACTTGAAGGTGATGGTGGCATGCTCTGGGCGTTACTTTTACTCGTGATATTTATCTCGTTATTCCGTCAAAAGGGATTGCCTTGATATACGATCTGTGGTCCATCCTGCCTATAGTGATCCTTATTGCTTCAACCCTGGCACTGCTGCTTAGCCAGAACTGGCGTTGGAGCATCCTGGCTCTGGCTGTCCAATACCTGGGGATATTCTGGTTAGTCACTGGAGTATGGCCCATTGGATTGGCGGCGGTTAAGTTGGTGGTTGGGTGGATGGCTGGTGCAGTTTTGGGCGCCTCACGTCCTTCGATCGAGTTGATCGATGCAAGGTATGCCACCCTTTCGGGGCGATTGCTGCGCCTGGCAGCAGCGACGATCGCAATAATATTCATAATGTCGATAGCTCCGATGGTTGGCACATGGATACCTGCCGGTGAGCCTTTGCTTTTGGGCGGTTTGATCCTGATAGGTATGGGGGTTTTACAATTGGGACTGACCACGCGACCCCTGGCTGTTATCCTTGGCCTGTTCACAACAATCAGCGGATTCGAAGTGCTATATGCGGCTGTGGAAAGTTCTGTTCTGGTAGCAGGCTTGCTGGCGATGGTTAATCTCGGTCTGGCAATGGTGGGCGCCTATGCCCTTCTTTCGCCTGCGATGGAGGAAGCCAGTTGAGCGCTCCCTTGATATGGATCTTTTTTCCAGGAGTTGCTGCCATTGGATTGTGGTTCTTGAACCAAAAACGCCAGCTGGTAACCTTGATTGCAGTAGGAATATGCCTGCTATTGGTCCTCTTTGCTGCGATCTTTCCGGTGGCCGGTGCGGTACATCTGGGGCCTCTGACGTTGGAGATCCAAAGTACACTGATCATCTTAGGGAGGCGTTTTGTTCTGGATAATAATGATACTGCATTGCTGTCCTTCTTATTTCTCTTTGGGGCATTTTGGTTTCTGGGAGGATGGGTCGTTGGACCACATCGCTATTTCATCCCTCTTGGTTTGGCAATGTTGGCGCTTTCAGTGGCAGCGCTTTCCGTTGAGCCTTTCCTTTATGCGGCTTTGCTCATTGAATTGATTGTCTTTTTGAGCATTCCCATTCTGGTCCCTCCTGGCAGACACGCTGGTAAAGGAGTGATGCGCTATTTGATCTTTCAAAGTCTGGCCATGCCATTCCTGCTGTTTGCAGGATGGGCATCTGCCGGATACGAGGCAAATCCAGCGGATCCCCGCATGTTAACCCTGGCAGTCGTGTTGCTGGGATTGGGCCTCGCCTTTTGGTTGGCAGTATTCCCATTCTACACTTGGGCACCTCTCCTGGCGGAGGAAGCAAGTCCCTATATTTGTGGCTTTATTTTTTGTTTGCTTCCCATGGTTGTGCTTTTGTTGGCTTTGGAATTTTTCAACGCTTTTCCATGGTTGCGGGTCTATCCGCCTGTCTCTCCTGCCTTACGCCCAGTAGGTCTGTTGATGATCATATCCGGCGGTGTGTGGGCAGCATTTCAACAGAACCTGAAACGGTTAATCGGTTATGCTTTGATCTTCGAAAATGGATTTGCCTTGTTGGCGTTAAGCTTGAGTAACCAGGTTGGCTATCAAATGATTGTGATGACCTTCTTGTCGAGGGTACTAGCATTTGGGGTTTGGTCATTGGGATTAGAATTTTTACAAGGCCAAGTACCTTTGAATTTCTTAATTTCTCGAGGACTTTTACACCGTTTTCCTTTTGTTTCGCTTGGTATTTTAGGCAGCATTTTCTCCGTTGCTGGTTTGCCTTTATTAGCTGGTTTCCCAATTCGACTCTCGTTAATGGAAAACCTTGCTCAACAATCGTTGGTTGCTGTATTATGGGTAGTGATTGGGATTGCTGGATTTTGGTTGAGCGGTTTTCGGGTGCTTTCGGCTTTTGTCCAGAGTAATCAGGTAGAATGGAAAATGGAAGAAGGTTGGCCGATAGTTTTGTTACTTTCCGTTGGGGTGATTATGTTATTTCTTTTTGGTCTGTTCCCACATCGGTTCTTGCTTGTTCTCCAAGGTATGTTACAAGCATTTGAACAGTTAAGATAAACCATAAGAGAGGAGAGCGATGGATCTGGATCAAATTATAAAAAGATTGGAATGGTTAGATGATGAACGACGTAAGGATAAAATCACTTTAGCCACTCTGGAAGAAAGGCTGGCTTCTGTAGAAGCTGGTGTTTCACCTCTGGCAGGGCAGATCAAGGATTTGGCAGGTGATATCACCCGTCTTTCTGCCCTGGTCTCGCGTTATGACCAGATTGATGCTTCGCTTGCACAAATACGGGTTGATTTTAACCGTTCAATTGAGACAATTGAGAAAACGCGCCTAGATCGAGAAAGAGAAACGGAGAAAATCCGCCGGGCTGACCTTGAATCACTTGCTAAATCTACTGCCGAGGTTCGCAAAGGATTAGAGCCAATTTCCGATATAAAGAAGTCGCTCCAGGCGCGGGTTGAAGAAGAATTCCGCCTGGGTCGATTGATTGAGGAATTAGAGCATAAGTTCAATGAATCCAACCGGGTAGATGAGGAATACCGGAGGACTCAACGCCTTTTGGATGAAGGACGTAAACAAGATGCCAAACGGATCAGTGATATGCAGGGAGAAGTTGGAGCAATGCGAAAACGCTTGGATGAGCAGCGCGGCAAGGTGGAGCTTGCCGGGGATAGTATGCGTAAGTTGGAACTGCGACTGAGCGAAGTTCTGGCTGCTGAAGTGGAGCGACGGCAATCACAAGTGGCGTTCATCGAAAAGCAGAATATGAATTTCGTAGAGCGCGAAAGAGTCTGGAAAGAATGGCAAACGAAGTTTGAGGAGATCACCCAAAAAGCAGCTAACCTGGATACCCAGGTGCAATCTCTTGAATCGACACATCGGGCTGTGAAACGTTCTCAGGAAGCTTTTGATGAGATCACCCAACGCTTTGACCGCCGGATGAACGAAGTAACTGAAATGCAGCGCCTGGTTGAAGAGCGTTTTCGACAGGAATGGGTGACCTTTAAAGCGGATGACCAAAAACGTTGGACAAACTACACGCTGGCACAAGAAGAACAGCAGCGTGAGGTAACGCGCCAGTTTCAGAAATACCAGGAACGATTTATGGTTTTAGAGGATATGACCCAAGAAGTGCGCGACCTGCAGCAACAAATTTTAGGAGATATTGAGAAGCGATTACAAGGGATGGTGGCTTTGGCCCAACAATGGATTGAAGATTATGACCGTACTTTTGGCCGTTCACGTTAAGAAGTAGATGCTTATGCATGTTATTGGTACTGCTGGACATGTGGATCATGGAAAATCGACGCTGGTTGCCGCTCTGACTGGTATCCACCCCGATCGTCTTAAGGAAGAGCAAGCCCGTGAGATGACCATTGAACTGGGTTTTGCCTGGCTCACCCTACCCAATCAGGAAGAAATTGGCATTGTGGATGTGCCAGGCCACCGGGATTTCATCGAGAACATGCTGGCGGGGGTAGGTGGGATTGATGCAGTTCTGTTTGTGATAGCCGCGGATGAAGGCGTAATGCCCCAGACCCGTGAGCACTTGGCGATTCTCGATATTTTACAGGTGAACGGGGGTGTGATTGTACTGACCAAGGTAGACCTGGTTGATGATCCTGAGTGGTTGGATCTGGTAGAGATGGATGTGCGCCAGATGGTGCGCGGAACAGTATTGGCGGAAGCGCCATTGGTGCGCGTCTCAGCCCGGACCCGAGCCGGATTGGACAATCTGGTTCAGGCGATAATGGATTGCCTGGCAAGAAATCCTCCTCGGATGGACCTAAACCGTCCCCGGTTACCAGTGGACCGGGTCTTCACAATTGCAGGATTTGGCACAGTTGTCACTGGAACGCTATTGGATGGAAAATTGCACATAGGAGACGACGTGGAGATCCTGCCTCAGGGAGTGCGGGGCCGGGTGAGGGGCTTGCAAACGCACAGAAAGAAGGAAGAAATTGCATGGCCAGGTAGCCGAACAGCGGTGAATATTACCGGCGTCGAGGTGGATCAGATTCGGCGGGGTGACCTCTTGACCCTGCCTGGCCTTTACCAAGCTACTCGACTCCTAGATGCTCATTTCCGTCTACTTTCAGATGTCAATGGACCCTTGCGTCATTCCAGCCAGGTGAAGTTCTTTGTTGGTGCTGCTGAAGTGCTAGCCCGTGTGCGACTACTTGGCACTGAGGAAATAAAGCCAGGAGAGGAAGGATGGCTCCAGCTAGAACTGGCTCAACCGGTGGTTACAGTGCATGGCGACCACTATATCCTACGCCGGCCTTCACCTGGCGAGACTTTAGGTGGCGGGGAGGTGATTGACCCGCACCCTGCGAAACGGCATAAGCGTTTTTCAGAAGATGTTCTGCAAGGATTGGAGGTTCTGCGCAAGGGCTCTCCAGTCGAGGTGTTCTATCAGGCCAGTGTTGCCAGCGGTCCGGCTCCATTGCGTGAGGTAGTAGAACGTTCACACTTAACGCCTGACAAAGCTCAAAGCGCTTTACAGGAGCTGCTGAGCTCACGCCAACTGGTGTTGCTAGGATCCGGTTCGAGTTCATCAGAAGATAATGCTCTGGTGATTGTCCAGGCGGAATGGGCAGCCTTAACCCAGAAAATGTTTCAGGAGTTGCAAGCTTACCACCGTGTCTATCCCTTAAGACGTGGTATGCTTCGCGAAGAACTTAAGAGCCGAATGCGAATTCCTGCCCGTCTCTTTAACTCGGCCGTTCGGCAGTGGGTTTCAGAATGTCGGTTGGTTGAAAATGGCCTGTTGGTCTCACTACCCACTCACCAGGTGCAATTCTCAACGCTTCAACAAACGCAGGTAAATCATTTGCTGAATCGGTTTGCTCAGTCACCTTATACTCCTCCTGTTGTAAAAGAATGTCAGGCTGAGGTGGGCGAAGAGGTGATTAATGCCCTGGTCGAAATGGGTCAATTGGTTCAGGTTTCATCAGAAGTCGTCTTCCGCAAGCAAGATTACGACGATCTGGTCCAAATCCTTTATGATCATTTTACCAAGCAAGATACTCTGACAGTCATTCAATTTCGCGACCGAATAAATACCAGCCGTCGTTATGCACTGGCTTTTCTGGAATACATGGATTCCATCGGTGTCACAAAGCGTGAGGGGGATTTTCGTAGGTTAAATAAAGCAGCAAATAAACGTTGACATACTGAGAGCGAACCTGTATAATTATGCCCGCTTCGCCCCTGGCGAGAATGCCCGGGGTATAATAAATTTTTATCCAACTTCCCCGCGCCTCGGCGTATATCTGGCGCAGGGTACGCGGTGAAGTGAAGATTGGAGTGGATGAGGAATGAAATACGCTATTGTTGAAAGTGGCGGAAAGCAATACACCGCTGTGGAAGGATCAATACTTGAAGTAGATCGTCTGCCTACCGAAGAAGGTCAACAGGTTGTGATGGACTCTGTGCTGCTTCTGGCAGACGGTGAAGAAGTGGCAGTTGGAACACCCAGGGTGAGGGGTGCCTCGGTGAAGGCGACAGTTGTCGAGCACACCAAAGGACCAAAATTAATAATCTTCAAATATCGTCCTAAAAAGCATTATCGTGTAAAGACTGGTCATCGCCAGCAGTATACGTTGCTAAAAGTTGACTCAATTGAAATGGAGTAGAGAAAATGGCACACAAGAAAGGTGGCGGTTCCAGCCGCAACGGTCGTGACAGCAATTCTCAGCGCTTGGGTGTCAAGCGTTTTGCTGGCCAGTTTGTACTTTCTGGCAATATATTGGTTCGCCAGCGAGGAACGCATATCAAACCTGGCCTGAATGTTAATGTTGGTAAAGATGATACGTTATTTGCTGTAGCGGATGGCGTGGTAGCTTTTGAGACCTTACCGAACGGACGCAAATGTGTCAATGTGCTTCCGGTTGAAACTGAGGAACAAACCGAAGCGGAAGCCGTGTCGTAGTTACTTCTTGCAGCGTCGACCCATTTGATAAGTTGACGGATGCAGGGGTTAACCCCGGAAAGGAAATTTTTAAATGAAAAAGGGAATTCATCCCACTTATTATCCTGATGCACTTGTGACATGTGCATGTGGGAATACCTGGAGAACTGGTTCCACAAAGAAAACGCTTCGAACAGAGGTTTGCTCTAAGTGTCACCCATTCTTCACTGGTCAGCAACAGCGCCTCATAGATATTGAAGGTCAAGTAGACCGCTTCTACCGTCGCTTGCAGGCTCGCCAGACCTATGAAGAGGATCGTAAGGCTCGCGAAGACGCACGGACTTCGCCAGGGCGTTCGCTCTCGGAATTAGGATTGGCCAGTCGTGCTCTGGCAGCATTAACAAAGGCCAATATCACCAACGCTGGTCAGGTCCTGGAAAAACTGGCTGAAGGTGAGAACAAACTGCTCGAGATTGATGGTTTTGGCCGGCAGTCACTGATTGAGTTAAAGAAGAAACTGCGCCAGTTTGGTTATCCATTACCTTCATCCACTGAAGAGCAACCAGTTGCCAAATGAGATAAATATTCTAATTACATAAAGAACCTGAGCTGAAATATCTCTTTGACCCGCCCGAAAGGGCGGGGTTATTTTAAACAGCTAATATAGTGTAGAATCGTGACAATCAAAATCCCTGTGGAGGATGGTATGAAACATTCAACAGGTTCGGTCGAAATCATCTGCGGCTCAATGTTTTGTGGGAAGACAGAGGAGCTTATTCGACGCCTGCGTCGGGCGGTAATTGCACGTCAAAAAGTCCAGGTGTTTAAACCTGCTATAGACCAACGCTATGATGGTGGAAAAAAAGTGACTTCACATGGGGGAATGGCATTTGATGCCATCCCGATTAGACAAACGCAAGAAATCCTGCAGCATTTGGATCCCGATACGACCGTGGTGGGAATTGATGAAGCGCAATTCATGGATGAGGGGATTGTTCCCATTGTCCAATCTCTCGCTGAACGAGGGGTGCGTGTATTGGTCGCTGGCCTAGATATGGATTTTAGGGGTGAGCCATTTGGCAGTATGCCCGTCTTGATGTCAGTTGCTGAACGGGTAGATAAATTGCAGGCGATATGCATGGTCTGCGGTGAGCCAGCCAGTCGCACCCAACGATTGGTCAATGGCCAACCCGCTCATTATCATGATCCAATTGTGATTGTTGGTGCGGCGGAGATGTATGAAGCCCGCTGCCGTAAACACCACCTGGTGCCTCGTGATTAGCCTGTTTAAGAGGAGGTTTTTTATGCTCGATTATCACAAGTTTCTCGGGGAGGTATTAATTCCGGCGGATGCGTTGCAAAAGCGCGTGGCAGAACTGGGTTCTGAGATCAGCAGAGATTACACCGGAAAGAATTTATTGTTGATATGTATCCTACGCGGCGGAGTGGTCTTTCTGACTGACTTAATGCGTCACATCTCAACACCACATGCGGTGGAATTTATGGCGATTTCATCTTATGGTGTAGGCCAACGGCAGTCCACTGGCCAGGCGCGCATTTCCCTGGATCTGAATACGGATATCCAGGATCGGGATGCGTTGTTGGTTGAGGATATCATTGACTCTGGGCGTACGATCAGTTCGGTATTGGAATTGCTTTCCACCCGTAAACCACGGAGTTTACAAGTTTGTACCTTGCTGGATAAGTCTGAGCGTCGCGAGGTGGAAGTGCCTATCCGCTATTGTGGCTTTATGATTCCAGATAAGTTCGTATTTGGGTATGGGCTGGATATCGATGATTATTACCGTAACCTACCGTTTGTTGGGGTTGTGGATTTAGAACGCTATCAGAAATTATTGGAGAATAAAAAAGAGGAAGGTAGCTCTGATCCTGTATGAATGAAGGGTCTTTTGGGGATGCTTATATACCTTTAGACTCCAGGTTGCCTCTTCACCCGGTTTGGAAAAATCTGGATTTAGTCTTGATCGAGGCGCTTAGCGACATTCAGGGGATTTACCTGGTGGGTGGATCGGTGCGGGATGCTTTATTGGGTCGCATAGTCCACGATATAGATCTGGTGCTGCCGGATAAAGATACGCGTCGCGCTGCCCGGCGGATTGCAGACGCATTCGATGGTGATTTCTATGTTCTTGATGATGAACGTAATACAGCCCGTGTGATCTTAAGACGTGAGAATCAGAAATTGGTGCTGGATTTTGCCAGCCTTCGAGGTCGTGATTTGGAAGCGGATTTGCATGAACGGGATTTTACGATCAATGCTATGGCCCTGAACCTGACGCCTCCTCGTCAATTGATTGATCCTTTGGGTGGGGCAAAGGATCTTAAGGAAAGAATCTTGAGATTATGTTCAACGACTGCGTGCCAGGATGACCCCTTGCGCGTGATACGAGCTATTCGCTTGGCAATCGGATTTAAGCTTCAGATGCTGCCTGAGACTTCGCTGGCAGTCAGGCAAGCAATTTCACTCCTGGATCAGGTCAGTGTTGAACGAAAAAGGGATGAGCTTTTCCGTATCCTGGAGGGTAATCAGGTCAGTCCAGCGGTACGTCTTCTGGATACCTTTGGTGTATTGGAAAGGTTATTGCCAGAACTGGGAGCACTCAAAGGCGTTGCTCAATCCACGCCTCATACAATGGATGTCTGGGAACACACTCTAGCTACGTTGCGAGGGTTGGAAACCTTACTTCACTTGTTGGTGGGTGAATATGATGAAGATAATTCTGCCAACCTCTGGATGGGCCTAGTTGTGACGTACTTGGGACATTATCGTCATCATTTTCAAGAACATTTCCGCCGGTCTCTCAACCCGAACCGAACGTTGAAAGGGCTGTTGATGTTAGCTGCACTGTATCATGATAGCGCCAAGCCAGCTACCCGAACGGTGGATCCAGATGGCCGAACACGCTTCTTCGATCATGTGGTAAAAAGTGCAGAATTGGTTTCTGAGCGAGCGGCTGCCCTTGCATTAAGCCAGGTGGAAATACTCCGCCTGTATAAAATAATCAATCACCATATGCGTATTCATTTTTTAGCGCAAGAGGCGGGAAAACCGACTCGGCGAACAGTGCACCGTTTCTTTCGCGAGGTGCGTGAAGCCGGCGTGGATATCTGTTTGCTCTCATTAGCGGATACATTGGCAGTATATGGTGTCACGCTTTCACAAGATTTATGGCAGAAGGAACTGGAGGTCTCTCGCGAGCTGCTTGAAAATTGGTGGGAACGTCAGGTCGAGGTGGTCAATCCACCGCGCTTGCTCACAGGGGATCAAGTAATGAAAGAGTTTCATTTGTTACCCGGACCCCTAATTGGTAAATTGTTGATGGAATTGGCTGAAGCTCAGGCCAGTGGCGAGGTGAGCAGTCGTGAAGAAGCGTTGAGCTTGATAAAGAGGGAGCTTAAGACCTATGGAGAAAAATGAACCCGTACCCTTGCATTTTGTAGAGATTGGCCGAGGTGTTCCAATAATCTTATTGCATGGTTTTCCACTTTCAAATGTCATCTGGAATCCGGTGGCTGAACGACTACAAGATCAGGCTCGCTTGATCCTACCGGATTTGCGCGGCCATGGGGGTTCCCCTGCACCTGAGGGCGCTTATACGATGCCCGAATTGGCAGGGGATGTGATTGCTCTTATGGATCGGCTAGAAATTAAAGAAGCCATCGTCGTCGGGCATTCGATGGGTGGTTACATTAGCCTGGCTTTTGCCCGTCTTTATCCGCATCGCCTAGCAGGACTGGGGTTAGTGGCAACTCAATCTATGGCGGATACAGTAGAACGACGGCAAGGACGGTATCAAACCGCCCAGGAGGTTCGGCAAAGGGGAGTAGTAGGAGTGGCTGAGTCGATGGCACCGCGCCTGACCGCTCACGCCGAATTGGTTCCTCTATTAAAGGAGTTGATCCTCAAGACGCCACCAGCCGGGGTTATCGGTGCGTTACAAGGGATGGCAGAACGTCCAGATTATACAGAGGTTCTGGCCGATCTGCAGATTCCAACCGTGGTGGTGACCGGTGATGCTGATGCCCTCATCCCGTGGGAGAGATCGCAGGAGATGGCAGCCCGGTTGCCTAAGAGTATTCTCGTTGTTATCCCGGGTTCAGGGCATGTACCGATGCTGGAAGCGCCTGATCAGGTAGCTGACACTCTTCAGAGTTTGATAAATAAAACAGACCTCCTAAAGTCATATCGCACGAGCAGGTCTGTATCCAAAAAATGAGTCTGCTTGGTCTATGGAAACCTATTGGTTCCCGAGGATCCGGAGTCGGCCGGTGTTAATGGGCAAAGGGCGATATCCTGCTGGATCATACAGCCGGATAAACTGCCGGAGCTGATGATCCCTGCGAACTCGAGCAAAGCCTGGCTATTTTCCGCGAACAGGATCAAGGTGTTACGTTCCGGTGAGGGAAGGTATAAGATGACACCGGTGCCAACCGTGCTGACCTTCCCGAAACCGGGCAGGTTAACCACCAATCGTGTCGAAGGGGTGGGTTCTATTACAGGAAACGGGAATAACGTCTCAGTTCCTATGGGTGTAGGAGTGGGCTTAGCAAGTTCAGAAAGTTGTACGGCTGCTCCTTCAGGTTCTGCAGTGGGCAGGGGCTCTGTGGAAAAGCTCAGGTTGAAGGATTTGGTATATTCCTTTATTTCATCAGCCTTCTTGAAGGTGCTGGTGACGATCAGGTCTTTTCCTTCCTGCGGTTTATTGGCAATCGAGAAGGAAATATTCAGCAGTGCTAATCCTTTCTGTAGAGTACCCATCATATTGACGGTTTCCCGGTCAGAGGTGGAACTATCTTTCACCAAAAAGGTTGCCGGATGGGAAAACAGGTAGGGGTAATCTGTCAGGTCGTGAGTTCGAGTTCCACTTAAGAGGAACCGAGAGATATTCTTAACTAATATCTGGTTATCAGCTACCTCGATGAATGGTGCAGTCATAAAAGAAAAGTCGCCGATAGCCAGTACATTCCCATCTGCGCCGGTAGCTGCTAATACCACATTTCCCCCTTTATCGGTCAATGATGAAAGTGTATCTGGATCAGCAGTGAAAACTGGGGTTTGTGCGGTTTTGATTGAATGTGCTCCATATAGCACAATTTCTGTGAGGCCTTCAGAAATGGAATGCTTTCCAAAGTCTTTCAAGATGATGTTGCGGAAGTTGGCTTCGTTTTCTACCAGGTTATATACATAATCATTGTTGAAGGTGATCCCGAATGGTTCAAGGATAAAGTTTGCGATGTCAACAGGCTGGACAAAGGTTGGTAAGGTAGAGCTGGTTGATAGAGTATTCCGGGTTGGATCTGAGATGACCAACAATCGGCCACCGCGGTGAACAAAATCTTGAATTGCAGTGACTTCAAGTGGGTTGAACGGGACAACTGGGGCTATAACCACATAGGCATTGGCTTGTTTTAGCTGTTCGCTTAATAGGATATTGTCATCTGTAATGCGGACAGATGCTCCGAGCGTTGATAGCGCATCCGTCAGCGGTTTGATCTCGGAGAAGAGGTACAAATCTATGTGGTTTACATCGAACAGCACAATCGGTGCCATCGGATAAGAGATAGATTTATCAGAGATTGGGGTAGAAAGCAGCGGTTGAGGTACTGTCAGACTACTGTAATCTGGTGTAATAACTGGCGCCGAGCGTTGGTAAACACCCTGATAGAACCAAAGGGTTCGCGCCCCAATAGGAATAACGAATAACAAAATAGCAATCACGATGCGGAAGGCTTTCATGGTTGCTTCTCCATCGGGGGAATATAGAGATAGTAAATGCCAGGCTCCTTAGGGTAAGAAGTGGATTTGCCATCCTCGGTTAGCATGAAGAAAGAGGCCGGTACTATTGAAGGGATGCCAGCAAGGGTACGCAGGTCCTCTACCTTAGCATGGGTGATACGTGCCAGTTGGGCAGCTTTTTCATAAGCCCTGCTCTGGGTACCCAACTCATCGATTAACCCCATCCGTAAAGCTTCGGTTCCAGGCCAGATCTGACCCCGCAACACAACTTCAGAGGGAACTTTAAGGGCTTGACCGCGCCCGAGCAGAACTGCTTTCAGGAATCCACCCTTCATCATCTCCATCTCACGCATGAAGGTGTCACGTGGCGACCCCCAAAGCTTATAAGGTCCGGTTGAATAGACTTCTTCATATATAGTTGGAGGTGACGGCATATAACCAATAACTCCCACATTTCCAACCTCCGAACTGGGCTTGGCCAAAATATAATCTGTACCTGAAGAGATATAGTAAGCTCCACTGGCTGCCATTCCCTCAATCATCGTGATAACAGGCTTGTTCTGCCGTAAACGGGCCAGTTCCATATATACCGATTCGGTATCTGTCACAGTGCCGCCAGGGCTGTTCAGAACCAGGATAACTGCCCGAACCTCTGCGTGTTCGCGGGCGTAAATGATCTGGGTGATCATCTCCTGTGCAGTATTGCTGTAGATGGCATCATTCAGATAGATGATGCCGATGATTGGGCGTGGAACCAGCAAGGATAGTAAAATACCTGCGATCAGAGGGAGAACTATAAACAAGAGCAATGCCCCAGTTCCCCACTTCTTCGATGGCGCTGCTGCAATCATTGGCTACTTCTCCTATGGCTTATGGAATTATGGATAGATCTCATCTAAAATTGGGTCGTAAAAGCAACAGCATCCCGCGAGTTCTGAACATCCCTCTACTGGCAGCGTGGGAGCTTGATCTTTGGCATATACGCCTTGCACTTCCTGGCAGGCTGGGCAGGCGTCCAACGGAACTGAGATACGAATTGCGTTTACCCGCGGATTTTCCTGGAAGCGCTTGAGAGCGACAGCGCTTGTTGAGAACACCCGCAAATCTGCCTGGCAGCCAGGACATACGAAGATGGCATCTGGGGATTGTGTATTACACTTTGAGCAAGTCTGCACCAATGATCCTCCAGGTTAGAAACATAAATTCTCGTAATTGTACTACAAACCTGTTTGGGAACAAGCAGGGTCCGACCATATCTGTAGAGTACAGTCGGACCCTGCTTCTTTACAAACACCAATAAATTCACCGGTAATGCAAATTAGCTGCGGCTTGGGCGTCAAGGCTCTTTTCCATTCGATTGCGCCGCATCAATTTATTCAGGTGTGCCACCAGGATATTGCTCGCGGCAGGCTTGACCAGAAAATCATCCGCTCCGGCGTTGAGTGCCTGGGCAACCAGACTGGGATTATCCAGTGCTGAGAGCATTAGAATGGGAGTAGCGCTAAACTCGCGTATCGCCTGACAAGCCTCCCAACCGTTAATTAATGGCATCATCAGGTCCAGGATGATTATATCTGGTGAAAGTCTCTTAGCCAATTCAATACCCTCTGAAGCATTGTTCGTTGTCACCACGTTGGTGTAGATTGGCTCTAACATTAATTTTAGAAGATCCGTTAACGCCGGATCGTCATCGATCACCAGGATCACCATTCACTGCCTCCATTCAGAGCGTATTCTAGCTTAATTATCCTGAATTTCGGGGCATATTTACCTTGCAAGTTGTTTACAAAACAGGAGGTCGATTTCTATGTGAAAATTCCGCTTTGTGGTAGAATTTTCCAGATTTACACGAAATATCAGCATACAGCCAAGTTAGGCTTAGATTGAAATATCCTGGAGGCAAAAAGTGGAAAAGAAATGGGTTTATCTTTACAACGAGCTGGCACAGGCGGAGGCCTATGTCGGTGGGAAATGGGATGATGTCCGAGGCTTATTGGGGGGCAAAGGCGCCAACCTGTTCGAAATGTACCGGATTGGATTACCTGTTCCACCATTCTTTACAGTGACAACGGAGGCATGCAATGCCTACCTGGCTAGCGGTAGTAAATTCCCTGAGGGGATGTGGGATCAGATGATAGAGGCTCTGAAGGGCGTTGAGGAAAAAGCTGGTAAAAAATTTGGGGATCCGGACAATCCATTGCTGGTTTCGTGTCGTTCAGGGGCCAAGTTCTCTATGCCAGGTATGATGGATACTGTCCTGAATATCGGCCTGAATGACAAGACTGCCGCGGGAATGGTGAAGTTAACCGGCAATGAACGCTTTGTTTATGATTCCTATCGCCGGTTGATCCAGATGTTCGGCGCTGTGGTTCTTGGAATGCCAGATGAAGCTTTTGAAGATGTCCTGGAAGACTTCAAAAAAGAAAAAGGCGCCAAGGCAGATACCGACCTTACTGCTGACCAACTTAAAGAGTTGGTTGTGAAGTATAAAGCGGTTGTGCGAAAGCATATGGGCTATGATTTTCCCCAGGATCCAGTGGAACAGATGCGCCTGGCCTCTGAAGCGGTTTTCAAATCCTGGAATGGTAAGCGAGCTATAGATTACCGCAGGGCTACCAATATTCCTGATACACTAGGCACCGCGGTGAATATTGTTACCATGGTCTTTGGCAATATGGGATGGGATTCAGGGACAGGCGTTGCCTTTACTCGTAATCCCTCGACGGGTGAGAATATCCTGTATGGTGATTACCTGTTGAACGCACAAGGTGAGGATGTGGTTGCAGGTATCCGCAATACCAAGGCGATTGCCACTATGGGTGAGGACCTTCCCGAGGCGGCTAAGCAATTCGTCGAGATTACCAAGATTCTCGAAAAGCATTATCGCAATATGCAGGATGTCGAGTTCACTATTGAAAAAGGCAAGTTGTGGATGTTACAGACCCGCGATGGCAAACGCACGGCAAGGGCAGAAATTAAAATCGCAGTGGATATGGTGAATGAAGGCCTGATCTCCAAGGAAATGGCAGTTAAGCGTGTAACTCCAGCCCAAGTAGATGCAATGCTTCATCCGCAATATGATGAAAAAGCTCTCAAAGAGGCTCGCGCCGGTGGGCGCTTGTATGCCAAGGGTGTTAATGCCTCGCCTGGTGCGGCGGTTGGCCAGATCTATTTCGATGCCGATACTGCCGAGAAGATGGCCAAGGAACAAAAGCAGCAGGTAATCATGGTGCGTCCATTCACCAAGCCGGATGATGTGCATGGCATGCTAGCCTCCAAGGGCATCTTGACCAGCGAAGGTGGCGCAACCTCCCATGCAGCAGTAGTCGCCAGGCAGTTCGGCGTGCCCTGTGTGGTTGGTGCTTCTTCTATCCGAATAGACCTGGATAAACGCGAGGCGACGGCCGGGGATATGACGATCAAAGAGGGTGACTGGATCTCGATCGATGGTGGTACGGGAGAAGTATTTACCGGCAAGATTCCGCTGACTGTCCCCGATTTGGAAGAGCAGAAAGATCTTCTCACTTTGTTGAATTGGGCTGATGAAATTTCCCGGCTGCAGGTGTGGGCAAACGCCGACTATCCAAAAGATGCACGGCGAGCCCGTTCTTACGGTGCCAAGGGTATTGGTCTATGTCGCACGGAGCATATGTTCTTTGAGCAAGAGCGCTTACCTATCGTGCAGCGTATGATCTTGGCTGAGTCGCATGAAGAGCGAAAAGCGGCTTTGGATGAACTGTTGCCTTCACAGCGATCTGATTTTGATGGATTGTTTGAGGCGATGGATGGCCTTCCGGTTATTATCCGCCTGATTGATCCCCCACTGCACGAATTCATGCCCGATGAGGAGAAGCTCTTTGAGGATGTGATTTCCATGCGCGTGAAGGGTGAAGTGGAAGGCCTGAGCGAGAAGGAGAAACTGCTTGCCAGCATTCGCTCGATGCATGAAAGTAACCCAATGATGGGTCTGCGTGGCGTACGCTTGAGCATTTACATGCCCGAAATCGTCGAGATGCAAGTTCGCGCAATATTCGAAGCAGCGGCTGACTGCGCCAAACGCGGCATCACTGTGAAACCAGAAGTAATGATCCCCTTAACTTGTACAATCAAGGAGTTGGAGTGGATTCAACCTCGGCTCGAGGCAATCGCTAAAAAGGTGATGGAAGAAAAAGGCGTGACGTTCTCCTATAAATTCGGGACTATGATTGAAATCCCACGCGCTGCTGTCACCGCCGGCGAAATTGCTAAACTAGCCGAATTCTTCTCCTTTGGCACAAACGACCTGACCCAAATGACCTATGGATACAGTCGGGATGATGCCGAACGCAACTTCCTGGTAAAGTATGTGGAAGAGGGTATTTTAGCCAAGAATCCTTTCCAAACAATCGATCGCGAAGGTGTTGGCCGATTGATGCACATGGCGGTTGAGGAAGGTCGGAAGACCCGTCCTGAATTGGAAGTGGGTATCTGTGGTGAACATGGTGGTGATCCTGAATCGATCGAATTCTGCCATCTGGTTGGCAATAACTATGTGAGTTGCTCACCCTTCCGGGTACCCGTAGCTCGCCTGGCTGCCGCCCACGCTGCTCTAACACACGGAAAGTAGTTTTACTTTTTGAACATAAGGGTCTTCAAGCAGTTGTGAGGCTTGAAGACCCTTTCATTTTTGCCCGGCATTGTTCTTCTCTTCCCAGGTATTTTTATTCTCGGTCTGATTTGGTATTATGGTCGGAGTGGGTATTAGGTATCACAAGCAAAAAGGGGTGGATATCATACAGGTTAATGTCGACTTTCTACAAGAATAACGAAAGTTTATAACATTCTTTATCCAATCTCTCTTATTGACATTTGGTATAATTTCCTTGTGAATTGAACCTTGTTTGTGCTTTTTGGGCGATATCTTTGGCCTGGAATCGTCTCATATTGTCTGATAGGAGCTCCTCAATGGAGAAAAAAGAGTATATCAGCCTGTATCATCAGATGGTGGTCATCCGGATTATGGAGGAGAAAGCTGCGGAGTTATACCAGCAAGGTAAGGTTGGAGGCTTTCTTCACTTGTATATAGGCCAGGAAGCGGTCAGCACTGGCTTGATTTCAGTCCGTCAACCGCAGGATCGGGTGATCACTGCGTACCGGGATCATGGAGTCGCTTATAACTGTGGCATCCCTGCCAAAGAGATTATCGCTGAGTTGATGGGCAAAGCGACTGGCGCTTCGAAAGGCAAAGGCGGCTCAATGCACCTGGCGGATGTCAGTAAGAATTTCTGGGGTGGGCATGCCATTGTTGGTGCACACCTGCCACTGGCGACGGGCTTGGCTCTGGGTGATCAATACCAGGGGAACCCCGCTGTCACAATCTGTATGTTCGGAGATGGAGCCACCAACATTGGTTTTTTCCATGAAGCACTTAATTTATCCAAAGTCTGGGAATTACCGGTATTGTGGGCATGTGAAAATAACCAATATGGCATGGGTACTGCGGTTGAGCGCGCTTCGGCTGTTTCCGAGATTCGTCGTAAAGCAGATGGTTACGGGATGAGGAACAGCACGGCTGATGGGATGAACTTAATTAATGTTCGCGAGGTGGCATTACCAATGGTGGAGGAGATTCGTTCTGGCAGCGGACCGCAATTCCTTGAGATAATGACCTATCGTTTTCGAGGCCATTCCATGGGAGATCCTGAGCGCTACCGCAAGCAGGACGAAGTGCGTAAATGGGAGGAAAATGACCCAATCGGCATTTATCGTAAATATCTGATTAAGGGGGAAATTTCCTCCAATGCAGAGCTTGATGAACAAGACAAGCTGGCTGCTCTAGAGTTGCAGGAAGCTGTTGATTTTGCCGAGTCCAGCCCAGAGCCAGCTCCCGAAGAGTTGTTCAAGCACATTTATTATGAGGAAGAATAGGGAGGAGAAGCCATGGCACGAATAACGATGCGTGAAGCAATCTCCCAGGCCTTATGGGAAGAAATGGAACGAGATCTCAATGTGTTTATCATGGGCGAAGAAGTCGGCGTTTGGGGTGGTACCTATGCTGTGACTCGCGGATTTTATGATCATTTTGGATCTAGACGGGTACGTGATACACCGATTTCTGAAGCGGTGATTGTCGGTGCGGCGATTGGCGCAGCGTTGACAGGACTGCGCCCAGTGGCTGAATTGATGACCATTAATTTTGCGTTTGTAGCAATGGATCATATTGTGAATGAAGCTGCCAAGCTGCATTATATGTTTTCTGGGCAGATGGTCCTGCCGCTGGTCATTCGCACCCCAGGTGGCGGTGGCCGGCAGTTGGGTGCCACCCATTCCCAGACTCCGGACGTGATCTTTGCTCACTTCCCTGGCCTGACAGTGGTTGCTCCAGGCACTCCCGCCGATGCCAAAGGCTTACTCAAAGCATCTATACGATCGAATAACCCAATATTGTTCATAGAACATGCTACTCTTTACCAAAGTCGCGGAGAAGTGCCGGAGGGAGATTACATCGTACCAATTGGGAAGTCGACTATCCAACGACCAGGTCGCGATGTAACGATCGTCACCTATAGCAAGATGCTTGAAATCTCACTGAAGGCTGCAGAACAGCTTGCTAAAGAAGGGATCGAAGCGGAGATCGTCGATCTGCGAACGTTGCGGCCTTTGGATATGGAACCAGTGATTGAGTCATTCAAAAAGACCAACCGGGCTGTTGTCGTGGAAGAGGGCTGGCTATCTTATGGTGTAGGTGCAGAAGTGACCTCTCGCATCTATGAACAGGCTTTTGACTATCTGGATGCTCCGGTCAAACGCGTGGCACAGAAGGAAGTTCCGTTACCTTATAACCGCACTCTGGAGCAGATGGCGCTGCCCCAGGTGGAGGATGTGATTGCCGCGGTCAAGGAGGTGTTGTAATGGCTGATACAGTAACGATGCCTAAGCTTGGCTTTGATATGGCAGAAGGTACTCTGGTGCGTTGGGTTAAAGCTGAAGGAGAAGCAGTTAACCGGGGAGAGGTTTTAGCCGAAATCGAGACGGATAAAGCGACCGTCGAAGTTGAATCGGGTTTTTCAGGGATCGTCCATCGTCATCTGGTGGAGCAAGGGGCAATAGTGCCGGTTGGTGCACCAATCGCCATCATTGCCGAACCAGGTGAGAAGGTTGAGGAAGCGCCCGTTGCAGCCAATATCTCGGAAGCAGAAAAACCTGGGGTTCCTCAAAAAACCGAAGAACCAGCAGAGGTTCCCGTAGTTCACCCAGGTGTTATGGAACCCAGTGGAATGGTTAAAGCCTCACCATTAGCTAAGCATTTAGCATTGGAAAATGGTCTTGATCTTTCTGCAATCCAGGGAAGTGGACCGGGGGGGAGAATCGTCCGTAAAGATGTAGAAGCCGTCCTGGTTGCACAACGCACGGCACTAAAACCGGTGGTCGCCAAAGAACTTGGCGCAACACCATCCCTTGTCTCAGCAGCCGCAGAGCCAGCATCCGTCCAATCAAAACCTGCAGCCATAGCGGTTCCTTTACCGCAGTGGGCTGCAGGTAGCACTCAGGCTGATGAAACCGTGACCATTGGTCGCCTGCGTGCGGCGATAGGCCGGCGAATGACCGAATCAAAACAGCAAGTGCCGCACTTCTATATCACGCACGAGTATGATATGGAAGCGGTGATGAAGCTGCGTAAAGAGATCAATTCTCTGTTGCCAGAGGAACAAAAGCTTTCTGTGAACGATTTTATTATCAGGGCGGTGGCGCTTACATTGCGTCAATTCCCCAACCTGAACGCTTCTATCTCCGGAAATCAGGTTGTTCGTCATGGGCAGGTTAATGTAGGAGTAGCAGTGGCTGTGGAGGGAGGATTACTGACGGTGGTATGCAAGGCGACCGATCAGAAACCTCTCCGACAGATTTCAATGGAAGTGAAGGAGATGGTGGCGCGAGCGCGCGTCGGGAAGGTGCGGCCTGACGATATCGAAGGTTCAACCTTCTCTATCAGCAACTTGGGAATGTTCGATGTTGAGAACTTTGTGGCGATCATCAACCCACCTGAAGCAGCCATCCTGGCGATTGGCTCGGCGAAAGAGGTACCGGTGGTAGTGAACGGCGAGTTGAAAGTTGGATTCCGGATGAACGCCACAATCTCCGCTGATCATCGTGTAACGGATGGCGCTGAAGCAGCTCAGTTTCTGCAGATACTTGCAAAATATCTGGAGAGACCAATGACACTATTGGTCTGATGGAGAATTGGCCTGCGTATTTTCTACCTTACCTGTTTGAAATTCACCAGGACCAAGTTCTTATTACAATCACCAAAGGTATCAAAACGAACCCGGCGTGAAAGAGGGATTTGCCCAGCCTGGTCGAATAGTTGCACCCAAAGAGTCCCCTTGCTGGAAACAGGCTGGTTAGCTAAGGTGATCTCATAACCAGCTGGGCCATATTGAGTAGCGGTGCCGGTCATGCTGTTGATGAACATTTGTTTGCCGTCCAAAAAACCTCCCAGTACGACGGTGACCATTGTGTAGGGACTGCCTTTCAAGTCGACTACACGTCCACCAATTCCCATCCATTTACAATCGTGCAATGGGTTGAAAAGTGAAGCAGTCACGGCATCGGGCGGTCCCTGTAAGTCGAAAGGGTAGATCGTGTTGAGGGCTTCCGTCTCGGTTGGTGTCTGGATCAGATTGCTGCCAACGATGGTTGCTGTGGATGTAGGGGTATCGGTTGGGGTAGGGGTATCTGTTACCGTTGGCGTGGAGGTGTGAGTAGCAGTGTGAGTGATGGTGGGCGTCAATGTATGGGTTGGGGTGAGAGTGGGAACCGTCATCGTGGGAGTGGGTGTATCCGATGGTAGTACCAGGGCAACCGGCATGGTAGGCGGAGGAAGCGGGTTTACTGCTGATTCGGGGTAGCGAAAGATCAGGAAAAACCAGCCAGCCAGAGCCAGCAGACCAACAAGGGATAGAAATGTCAATAAATTCCAGAAGATGTCTGTTGATCTGCGACGGGTGCGTCGTCGTCTAGTCTTTGGTTTCTCTCTGATCGGATCTTTTTGATCTTCTACCATACACCTATCTCCACACAGGTTATGCCAACCATTTTACGAAATATTCATGAAAAAGATTCTTACCAAATTATTGTTTCCAATCAGGCAGAAGAATCTCGATCTTGCTCTCTTTTCGTTGCTCATCTAACCAGTCCTGGATGGCAAGATGCTGTAGAACCCGAAGAGCGTCAGGAGCGAGGGAACGGTTCGGGTCGCGCTCGATCACCTGAATGATCTGAAAACCAAAATCGGTTGATATCACCGGGCTATATTGGCCAGGTTGGAGTTTGAATGCGGCCTCCTCAATCTCCAACCGGGTCAAGTAGCGGCGGGGAAACCAGCCTAGGTCGCCTCCCGTCAGGGTGTCGTATTTCCAGGCAAGCATTGCAAAATCCGCGCCAGCCTGGAGCTGCTGATACACCTGATCGGCGCTGTCCGAATCTAATAATAAGATCTGGCGAGCGTGGACTTGCTCGGTGGAGGTTGGAACTTCACTGGCGATTTTGTTAGCTTGCCAGGCTGCTGCGATCGAACGGCGTAGGGATGCACGGAAGGAACTATCCGTATAGCCATATTTGTTTTGCCAATCTACCAGGGCCTTTTCATCTCCCAACTGCTGTTGGAGCTTCTCCATGTGGCTGCTGACCAGGTCATCAGTTACCTGAAAACCATTCCTGGTTGCTCCCTGTTCCAGGAGAATCTGATTGATGATTTCCTCTACGACTTGCTTGCTAGCCTCCTGCGAATCGATTGGTTTTCCCCCTGACTCAATCTGAGAGTCCTGGAATCGTTTAAGCTCTGCATCAAATTCAGCCAGTGAGAATCCTGTTCCGTTCACGCGGATTGCCAGGGGTTCCGCCGTGAAGGATGGGGTCGGTGGGGGCGAGGTTGCAGTCGAAGGGATGGGTGTCCGAGTGATAGTCGGTGCAAGCGAAGGCTGTGATTGGGTAGTTGTATGCCAGCAGCCGCTCAGTAGCATCGGTGCGAACAGCAATAAGACAAATGTGACCCTCCGGTGGAACATTGGATTAAATTATACCAGAACAATTATCCAGCCTGATCGTTTGCTCTCCAGGATCCAAATCAACTAACTCAATCCACTTTGGATATTTTAAGGTAAGCGTCAGGTTAAACCCTTGCATTGATCAAACAGATGTGCTATAATCCCATCATAGTATATATACGGTAACACCCTACTAATACCCCCATATATGGGGGTATGTGATCTTGAGTAGACTGGGGTGACCGGCGCGGCGTGCCTGCAGTTGGAATTTTCATTCATTCAGGGAGAACACAGGATCTGCACCGGTCACCTCGCGTTCTAAAGGGAGAAAGTATTGTGTACTGTCCATACTGTCAGCATGACCAATCCAAGGTTTTAGATACCACGCACGATTCGCGAGGTGGTGTACGGCGCCGGCGCGAATGTGAGAACTGCCATCAGCGTTTCAGTACTTATGAACGCCCTATCCTTGCCACCCCGCTATTGATTAAGAAAGATGGTACCCGGGAAGAGTTTGATCGTGAGAAAATGGCACGCGGGATTCGTATCGCTTGTGCAAAGCGTCCGGTCTCGGCGGCGGATATTGAACGCCTGGTGGGGGAGATTGAGTCCTCCCTCCAGCGGATGGGACGCGCTGAGGTTTCGGTGCGTGTAGTCGGCGATATGGTAATTGCAGGCTTGAAGAAATTGGACCAGATCGCTTACATCCGTTACGCAATTGTTTACTTACACCTGGATGATCTCCATGCTATCCGTAAGGAGATCGATCGTTTATTGGAATCAAATCAAGGAGATTAACGAAATGGCTTTCAAGACCACAGCTGGATCCAGCAATGCACTTTTTACCCCCCCATTACCGGACGACCAGCTCAAGGTTCAATTGACCGAGAATGCTAGCCAGATTCTGATCCGTCGATACGTGCGGCGTGGCGATGATGGTAAGCCAGCGGAGACAGTGGAAGAAATGTTTTGGCGGGTAGCTTACCATGTGGCTAAAGTGGAAGCTGAGTGGCAGGAGGACGTGATTGCTCGCGCTCGAGATTTCTTCCACCTGTTAACCTCCAAGCGTTTCTTCCCCAACTCGCCTACCTTTACTGGTGCTGGAACACCGCTCGGTCAACTTGCAGCCTGCTTTGTATTGCCAATCACAGATGACATGGGCCGCGAATCCACCGGAATCTTCCAGACACTGCGTGATGCTGCCCTCATCCAGCAGACCGGCGGAGGGAATGGATTTTCCTTCTCTCGCTTACGGCCTCATGGTGCCCTGGTTAAGTCCTCTGCCGGGCAGGCTACCGGACCGGTGGGTTTTCTGCGCGTGTATGATCATGCCTTTGGCGAGGTGGCGCAAGGAGGTTCACGTCGTGGTGCAAATATGGCTGTGTTGCGTGTCGATCACCCGGATATTGAGGAATTCATTACCTGTAAAACTGACGAAAATGCCATCACCAATTTCAACATTTCTGTCGGCATCACAGACCTTTTTATGAAAGCGGTTGAGAACGACGAGGAATGGGAATTGCGCTTCCCAGACGTTCGCTCACCGGAATATCGCAAGTTTACCGGTACATTTGACCAGGCTGAACAGGCTGGTGTGCCGATGAAGGTCTACAAGCGCCTTCGTGCTCGTGAATTATTTAGAAAGATTGTCCGCCAGGCGCATCACAATGGAGAACCTGGCATGCTCTTCTTGGATACAGCCAACCGTAGCAATCCTGTACCGCATCTTTATCAAATGGAAGCGACGAACCCATGTGGGGAGCAATGGTTGGGCCCTTACGAAAATTGTTGCCTGGGTTCAGTGAACCTGGCTGAGCATTTTGGCTCACATGGTACCGTGGATTGGGAACTACTGCGCCAGAGCGTTATCCTATCTACTCGCTTTCTTGATGACGTTGTGAATGCCAATCAATATGTCCCGGCTGTTCCTCAACTGAAGGAAGCTGCCCATCGCGCGCGCCGGATTGGGTTGGGTATCATGGGCCTGGCTGATTTAATGTATCACGTCGGTGTGCGGTATGGTTCTCCCGCGGGACAGGAGTTTGCCGCCCAGGTCATGGAGTTTGTCCGCTATTATGCGATGAAGACCAGTATTGAGTTAACTAAGGAGCGAGGCCCTTTTCCCGCTATAAAAGGTAGCATTTATGATCCTGGGGATTTGAAGTGGAAGCCTCCGATCTCCATTGTGCCTTACACTCAAGATTGGGGTCGTCCAGAGCTGGATTGGAAGTCTATCGAGGTTGACCTGCGTGCGCATGGCATACGCAATGCGGCTCAGACAACTGTGGCGCCCACAGGTACGATTGCTACAGTGGCGGGCTGTGAAGGTTATGGTTGTGAACCAGTCTTTGCTCTGGCTTATATTCGCCATGTCAACGATAATGGTAAAGACCTGCAACTCACCTATACCAGCCCGCTTTTCGAGCAGGCCTTGGTGCGCGCCGGGTTGGATGAACATACCCGCCAGCGCGTCATTGAGCGGGTCGTTAGAACTGGTTCCTGCCAGGAGATTGCTGAAATCCCAGAGGAGCTGCGCGATGTGTTTGTTGTCTCGCAGGATATTACCGCTGAGGAGCACGTTCGCACCCAGGCAGCTATGCAAGCCTTTGTGGATAATTCCCTTTCCAAGACGATCAACTTCTCAGAGGATGCCAGCGAGGAAGACGTAGCTACCGCTTACCTGCTAGCCTGGAAGCTCGGTTGCAAGGGTATCACTGTCTACGTCACCGGCTCGCGCGAGAAGGTCGTCCTGGAAACCCATGCTACTGCCGAATCGAAAAGTGATGCTAAATTCGAAGCCAACCCCAAGACTCTAGGGCAAGCTACTACTGAAGCCCAGCAGATCAGCATCTGGCAAGATACCCGCAAACCTCGTCCGCGCTTGCTACCCGGCCACACCTTTTCGATCGAGACACCGCTTGGCAAAGCGTACATAACTATTAATGAAAACGGTGATGCTCAACCCTTTGAGGTTTTCATTAATACTGCAAAAGCTGGTTCAGAGACGGCTGCCGTTTCAGAGGCAATTGGACGGTTGATCTCATATGTTCTCCGCCTAGCCTCCTCGGTCGAGCCAGCCAAACGCCTGCGCGAGGTGATGCGCCAACTGGTAGGTATTGGCGGTGGCCGGTCACTTGGTTTTGGGCCTAACCGGGTTCGCTCGCTTCCTGATGGGGTTGGGCAGGTATTGAGTGAATATTTACAGAACCGCGGAGAGCATCTCTCGGATTTACAAGGACCTAATGATAACGGTGGTAATGGCCATGAGACAGAACATACTTCTGCTGTCCGCTCGGTTGAGACCACCCCACGCCCACCAGACGCCCCTATGCTGAGGATCGGTGACCTGTGCCCGGAGTGCGGTCAGGCAGCTGTGGTGAATGAGGAAGGCTGCAAGAAGTGTTATGCGTGCGGGTATAGTGAGTGTTAGTTTGGCCCTGCCAATCTGACTTCCTCGGGGACTAATCCATTAAATTGGCTGAAGTTTTGTTTGAACTGGCCCGCGAGTAACTGGGCCTGTATCTGGTATTGCTGTGGATTGGGCCAGGTTCGTATTGGGTCAAGAATTTCAGGGGGAACCCCTGGGCAGGTTTCAGGGACATATAGACCATAGGCCAGCTTTTTCAGGGGGGTATCATCTAGAAGATGGTCTAAAGCGGCTTTTACCATAGCGTGCGTGTAATTCAAGTGGATACGATGACCCGCCCCATAAGGGCCGCCAGTCCAACCGGTGTTAATCAGCCAAACCTGTGGCTCATACCGAACGATTTTTTCAGCTAGCAGACGGGCATAACGATAAGGGGGTAATGGTAAGAAAGGTGCACTAAAACAAGCCGAGAACGTGGCGACCGGCTCGCGTCCAAGATCACGTTCCGTGCCAGCAAGCTTGGCCGTATATCCGGAAAGGAAGAAATATAAGGCTTGTTCAGGGGTCAGGCGGGCAATGGGCGGTAGAATCCCAAATGCATCGGCTGAGAGAAAAAAGATCACGTCGGGATGCCCTCCAGTACCTTCTGGCACATGATGAGGTATGAAATGGATCGGGTAAGCCGCGCGCCCATTTTCCGTCAGGCAGTCATCGTTGTAATCTGGAAGGCGAGTCTGGGGATCCAGGACAACATTTTCCAGCACCGCCCCAAACCTTTGGGCAGCCTGCCAGATGAATGGTTCAAGCTGCGGGGAGAGATGGATGGTTTTAGCATAACAACCACCTTCAAAGTTGAACACTCCATTATCTCCCCAACCGTGCTCGTCATCTCCGATTAATCTGCGATCAGCGGTAGAGGATAAAGTGGTCTTCCCTGTTCCAGACAATCCAAAGAAAAGGGCAGTCCTTCCCGATTTTCCTGTGTTCGCTGAACAGTGCATAGATAGAATGTCTTGCTGAGGAAGGATGAAGTTTAGAACAGTAAAGATCGCTTTCTTAATCTCTCCGGCATAAGCGGTGCCGCAAATCAGGATAGTTTTACTTTCAAAATCCAACAAGATGGCAGTGCTAGACCGGGTGCCATCTTCTTCGGGTTCGACAAGAAGACCCGGGCAGGAAATGACAGTAAATTCTGGTTTGAAACCTGGCCCGGCAGCTATTGAGGGACGAATGAAAATGTTCCAGGCAAACAAATTTTGCCAGGCTGTTTCGGTCAGGACCCGGATGGGCAATCGATGGACTGGATCCGCACCGATAAAAAGGTCTTGGATAAACAAGTCTCTGCCCTGCAGATAAGCCTTAACTTTCCGGTAGATCCCTTCGAATTGTTTAGCTGAGAAAGGTTGATTATTTTCTCCCCACCATATATCCGGTGTTTTGGAAGCGCCATGGTCGATAATGTATTTATCACGCGGTGAGCGCCCGGTACATGCCCCTGTTTTCACCACGAGGCTACCTGTACTCGATAGAACGCCTTCTTGCCGAAAAATAGCTTGTTCAATCAGAGTTGCAGGCGGGGAGTTCCAAAAAATCGATTTAAGGTTTCTTAAACCATATCTGACAAGCTCCGACTCATCAGACACACCTGTTACAGTCATTGATTCCTTCCTTGTATTCGGGCTGGGATTATCTCCAATACCAGAGGACAAAAAAGGAAACCTCCGTTGTATATTGCTTTTTATAGATCACCTTAAAATGTATTGTAGCACTTTATAATTGTTCCCAAACGTATTCTATGTAATCACTCATTATTGGCTTTTGACACAATTAACTCAACAGGCATACAATAGACAAGATAAAAGAGGTTCTGAGATGATTAAGATTAGCGCATTTGCTGATGAAATTTCATCCGATCTGGAAATCCAGGTTCAAAACTTGATAGCCAATGGTGTGAGTTATATTGAGCTGCGCGGGGTGTGGGATAAGAACGTCATGGACTTGTCCGAAGAAGAAATCCGCGCAATCAAGCAGTATGCAGATGATTATGGTATTGGTTTTTCTGCGATTGGTTCGCCACTTGGTAAGTTTCCTGTCGATGGGGATTTTTCATTACAAATGGAGGGCTTGAAGAAGGCCTTGCACTATGCGCAGATTCTCGAGGCACCCTATATCCGTATATTCTCTTTCTACATACCCGAAGGTGAATCCCCCGCATCCTATCGTTCCCAGGTACTCGACTGGCTTGGACAGATGATTGCCGAGGCGGAAAATACCCCCGTGATTTTAGCACATGAAAACGAGAAAGGTATCTACGGCGATACTGGCGAGCGCTGCCTTGACCTTTGTACTACCTTGAATTCCCCGGCTTTTACGGGTGTATTTGACTTTGCTAATTTCGTCCAGTGTGGGCAGCGTCCATATGCTGACTGCTGGCTTAAGTTGCGTCCCTATATCAGCTATTTTCACATCAAGGATGCCTTGCGCAGGACTGGCCGGGTAGTCCCAGCTGGGCATGGAGATGGTAATGTAGCAAAGATTCTCGGTGAAGCGTTTGCCGTAGGCTTCAATAGCTTCTTAACGCTCGAACCACACCTTTCGGTAGCTGCTGCCAGCTACGGCCGTACTACACCGGAACTGTTTCGTACTGCCTCCCAGGCATTACAAGCCATCCTGGCGGAGATCTAAAGCGATAGTCACCGCGCGGCATATCCGATCAAAAGGCAGGGATATAGGGTATATTGTCTACAAAAGCAGCTCTTATTGAGCCTTTACAGCCGGCCTTCCCAGAGGATACGGTGCAAACAGTAAAAAGGCTGCCACCATTGTAATTGCCACCAACGGTCCTATGGAAATTACTCCGTATCGCCAGGTAAGCAGGAGTGCAAGGGCTGAACCTGCCAGTGAACCGACAAATTGGTTAATCAGACCTTGCATAGCAAAGTACATTCCAGCCCGATCTTTACCGGTTTTCTCTGCTTCGACCGCTGCAATATGAGCCGGAAACGCATAAGGGATGGTGAAAAATGCTCCGATCGAGAAGCTGCCAATCACGCCGGCGACGATCCCTATGATCAGTGGTGGAACCGGCAACCGTAATTCCTTCCACCCCAAAGGGAATAGCAGCATAGCCACAGCAAAGACAACCAATGAGACGCGAAAGGCAAACTTGGCTCCTTTCCTTCGCGAGAGGAGGTTGAAGATGATCAACATGATTGGGACCGGAGCAAAGGCTGCTGCATTCATCAGGCCAAGCTGAGAATCCGAAAGGCCCATCATATCCGCAGCCATGAAAGCTATTCCGCCCAGGAAGAATTGAAGACCAAAGTAGAAAGTCGCAACGGATGACATATAGATTAAAAAAGTCCTGTTCGTTATTGTCATCTGAATGCTCTGCCACAAGGGCACGTCTTTTGAGGTTTTCTCGGTACTGGTTGTATTGGTAGGGCTTTCCTTAATTACCAGGAGGGGGCCAATAAAGGTCAAGAAACTGGGCAAGAGCATCAAAGCCGCGCCGCGCACTCCAAACCGATCAAATAATATGGGTGCTACTACAAAGGTAAGTACGAAACTACCTGTATTGAAGACAGTCTGCCAGCTTGCGACTCTCACGCGAGATTGCTCATCTGGTACCAGCTCAGAAAGCGCTGCTAGATAAGGCACAATGATAAAGGTATGGAAGAAGAAATACAGGGAACTGATGATTGCAACATAGACAGCATTCCCTATATGCCCATCGGGCCCTATATTTTCACCGGTGAAGGGCGGAAACCACAGCAATACAAAGCAGATAATTGCCGGGATGATCCCTATCAACATCATTGGCCTGCGACGACCCCAGCGACTCTTCATGTTATCCGTCCAACTGGCGATAGGGATATCCACCACTCCATCCAGGATGCGCGCGATCAGCATACCGAATGCAAATCCGGCAGCTGGTGCGTAGACCAGTGCCCCAGCTGCGATGCGCGCCTGGGCAGGGCGATAGTAATACAACAGGTACGTCAGCACTACCTGGTACATGAACCCAGGGCCAAATCCGCCAATGGCATAGATCGGTTCTTGCCATTTCTTAATAGTTTTCATAGCTTTTTTCCTCTCTCAAAGTAAGACTTTACCATTCTGGCGATGGAGGTGTCCCCTGGTACTCCGGGTTGAGCAGCTCCCATGGCCGAGATGATGCCCATGAGACGGTCGCATTCCTTGATAATCGCCTGAGGGTCCAGAAGCCGTGGTTTGTTCCCTGCCAGCTTTTCGAAGTTCTGATGGTAGATTTTATGCAATACCTCCTCGGGCAGCCCAATGCCTTGGAAGGTACCTTCAAACCGTCCAAAGAGGTATCCCTGTTCCAGATTCAGTTGGAAAGGCCCATCGATTTCTAAAAAGCTTCGGACCAGATTCACGCGGATCGCGCTTTCTGCAGGTTCAATGCCGGCCTCTGGCGAGGCGAGCAAGGCTTTGGCTCCAATATCAGTGCCATAAACGATCTGATCCTGGTATTTAATAAAGAATTCGCGAGTCGCCTTCGGTTTTTTAGCGAAGTTGAAATACATTTCGATTCCTGGAGTGAGATCGACGTGCATATTCGGAAACTCATCCAGGTAATCCGCTAAACGATCGAGTTGGTTGGAAAGGAAGAAGAAATGAGCGAAGATCACTTTCACCCCAGGATGGCGATGCAATACGTTGAGGACCTCCTGATATTGCACCTCGTTATTAATATAGGTGCCATCCCCATAAAACCAGCCTCGTTCTTTTGCCCATTCTGGGATACGAGCCGCATCCCAGAATTCTTCCGGGTCATTCACATGAAAGAGAACAGGTACCCCCGACTCTTCCAGTTTAGCCCAGTAAGGTAGATAAGGTGGGCTGTCGAAAGGAGGAATAGGGAGCATTTTTCGCGTATCAGGTTTACCCTCGATCATCTTGACTCCGTCACAACCCATACCCATCAGGGTATTTACATAATCTGCAAAGTGAGTTCCGCAGGTGTCTGGGGCCAGGAACAGGGGCGAGATATCCAGACCGCCAAATACATATACCCTGTTTGGATAATGATCTTTCAACAACAAAGCATCCGGCACCAGGCTCAGACGTGCGGTATGGGGCGTGCAAACGATGTTGAATTTATCGATCCTGTTCGCATCCATAATATCCACCAGACCTGGCATAAATGCAGGATGCCCAAAGTGAATATGGCCATCCAAAATGGGGATTTCACGAAAAGTTGAGATCATGGTTCCTCCAATCTATTCAACCAGAAGCGCGATGAGCAGATATAGGGCGGGAAGGCTTGACTTGCCTTCCAACCTCCAGTTCAGTCAATACGATTTCAATGGCTTTTTCTAATTGCGGGTCATGCCCTTCGATGACCAGTTTTGGCGTCATTTCGATCTCAATATCCGGTGCTACACCTTCATTTTCGACTTCCCACTCACTCGTGGGGCTGAAGATAGCCATACGCGGCGAAGTGAAAGACCCTCCATCCATCAACACCGGAAAATCATAGATCCCGTTTAAACCTCCCCAGGTGCGCTTTCCTACCAGTTTGCCAAGTCCGCGCTGACAGAAGAACAGGGGCATAGCATCGCCTCCTGAACCAGCCAGCTCATTGATTGTCATCACCTTAGGGCCAAAGATCGATGCATTGGGGCTGGCAAACGCTTTCCCTTCGCGAGTGACCCAATAACATAAGATCGGACGGTTCAACATATCAATAACATAATCGGCCACGGAACCTCCACCGTTATATCGCTCATCTAGTACTACAGCTTCTTTGTTGAGCTAAGAAAAATAGTATCGGTTAAAGTTCTCATATCCCCGGACAGAGGTATCTGGCATGCACACATAGGCAACGCGGCCATTCGAAAGCTGTTCGACTCTTCTTCGGTTTTCCTCAACCCATGACCAATGGCGTAATTCCGTCTCATTTCCAACTGGCTTCACACTCACATTGCCATCATAATTCCCAGAAAATGCAATCCAGGCTCGATCTGGTGAAAAAACAGGGGTTGCCTTTTGCCCTTATTGGGCAGTAAGACGGTAGTGGGCATATATTATTATATAGGACAAAGTTGATCAGATGATGAACGCAATCGGGTTACTGGAACATTTCTATGCAGTATCTCCTCGGTTTTTCGGGGGTTTAATTTACCAGATCACATAACTCTACCTTCCGAGGTTATCTCATGCCTTCAGTAGCGATTGTCACCGATACAGATTCCAGTCTTCCCGCAAGTCTTACGACCCATTACCGTATCCAACAAGTTCCTATTACGGTCCATTTTGGTGAAGAAACCTTTACCACGGGTGTGGATATCGATGATAAGGCCTTGTTTGAACGGATCGACCGGTTGGGCAGACTACCCAGTACTTCGGCTCCCTCTCCTAAAGCCTTTGCCAGTGCATACCAGGCTGCGTTCGAGGAGGGTAGTAGTTCGATCGTCTGTATTTGTGTCAGCAGCAAGATCAGCGCTACCTATAATGCAGCGCTTACGGCCTGTGAGGAGTTTCCAGGTAAAAATATTACTGTGATCGACTCTCTGAGTGTCTCCATGGGGCAGGGATTTATGGCTTTAGCCGCCGCAGAGGCTGCGCAGGCGGGGGCGAGTCATGAGGAGGTCGTTGCTCGGGTACATTCGGTGGGAAGACGGGCACACTTGTTTGCTTCACTCGCCACAGTAAAGTACCTGGCAATGAGTGGGCGAGTTGGCAGGATTGCGGCTGGGATGGCCAACATGCTCAACATACGCCCAATTTTGACAATCCGGGAAGGCAAGCTCGAGATGCTTGAACGCGTCCGCACCAGGAAGGTCGCAATGGAACGGTTGGTAGAGTTGGTTCAAGAAGCAGTTAAGGGGGAGTCAATCGAACGAGCGGCAATACTGCACGTCAATAATCAGCTCGATGCAGCCCAATTTGAAGCGAAGTTGCGCTTTCACCAGCCTTTGCCTGAAAGTTTGATCACGGTTGAATTTACCCCAGGCCTTTCAGTGCATACTGGTGATGGCACAATTGGGATCGTCGTGGTGACTGCCGAGCGATCTGGGATATAAGACTTCAGGGGAGTCAAAATCTAAAAAACCAATCTCGCTGAACCTTGGGAATTTCATGTCTGGCTAGTGTCCTCCAGGGGAATTAAGTTATACTCTCCATCATGATCTCAATTTCGGATCCGTGGTCATCTCGATGAGCTTGATATAACTGTCATTTCGTGAAAATAAAGTCTGGAGTCCTCTACCATGAATCTCATAACTGATCTCAGCCCTAATAACCTCGATTCTCGCTCTTTAGTATGGGAACATCCCCCAGTAGAGTGGATGTCACTGCCAGAAGGAGGGTTTCGGGTTAGAGTTCCGGGGAAAGTCGACTATTTCCAGGACCCAACCGGGGCCAACCCGAAAGATGATGCGCCCTATTTATGGCTAAGTATCACGGGTGATTTTGTTGCCCGGGCCTTTGTTCGTCCTTTATGGAAGACCATATGGGATGCGGGCGCCCTCATGGTTCGCCAGGATTCTACCCATTGGGCAAAGATTTGCTATGAATCGACTGACCTGGGTACCACAGCCGCGGTCAGTGTGGTGACGCGAGAATACTCAGACGATGCCAACGGTGTTAATCTGACATCCCCTGCCTTATGGGTCCAGATTTGCCGGTCGGGGGAGATGTTCGGTATGCATTATGCGTTAGATGGAAAGAATTGGCAGATGGTCCGTTACTTCAAATTACCCCTTCCATCTACCGTGAAGGTAGGTCTGGTAGCGCAATGCCCGGCTGGTCCTGGAACAACCATTGATTTCTTGCATTTTAGTGTAGAACTACGTCGAGTTGAAAACCTGCGTACAGGATTATAAATTAATATCCCGGATAATCTTGACAAATTCAGTCGATAATTCTATACTGTGAGTAGATTAACTGGCAACCTTGAGGATCCAACTTTGGATCCTTGTATTCTTTGCCGGTACGGAAAGTATTTTCAATTATCAGTTTCTGCTTTCAGGAAAGGTGGTATTCAATGGTTTTCCGACCTTCTTCAGTGTTTTGCATTTTGCCCCCTTACATGTTGGAACGTATCGCAGAGCGCGGCTCTGATGCACAGCGAAGCAGGGCAACACAGACCATCCAGCTAACCAGCCAAATGCGTGCAGAACGTGAGGCAGCCGGTAGGGTGGCAGCCGCTCCTACGGCTGGACCCTTGGTGAAACAGCGCGTCGTATATACTGCTGACTTTACATCTACCCTTCCGGGTAGGGTGGTACGCCAAGAGGGTGGAGCACCCACAGGAGATCCGGCTTCCGATGAGGCATACGATGGCGCTGGCGCCACATACGATTTATATTGGGATGTTTACCAGCGTAGCTCAGTAGATGGCAATGGCTTGCGCCTGGATTCCACGGTCCATTACCAGCGCGGATACGACAACGCTTTCTGGAATGGACAGCAGATGGTTTACGGTGACGGGGATGAAGATTTACCTCCCGATCAGCGCTTGTTCAACAGGTTTACCATTGCAATCGATGTAATAGGTCACGAATTGACACATGGTGTCACTCAATACACTGGAAATCTGAATTATTCCTACCAGTCTGGTGCATTAAATGAGTCCTTTTCGGATGTGTTCGGTTCGTTGGTAAAACAACGTGGCCTGGGTCAGACAGCGACAGATGCCGATTGGATCATTGGACAGGGATTGTTCACCGCCAATGTGAATGGGGTTGGCATCCGTTCGATGAAAGCGCCTGGCACCGCTTATGACGATCCTGTCCTGGGTAAAGACCCGCAACCGGCTCATATGAAGGATTATGTGAATACCATCAATGATAACGGTGGTGTCCACATCAACTCTGGGATTCCCAACCATGCCTTCTACCTGACCGCTTATGAGGTTGGCGGTTATGCTTGGGAGAAAGCCGGGCGTATTTGGATTGTGACTCTGCGCGATAAAATCCGAGCCAGTTCTAATTTTCAGAATGCAGCGGATCTGACCTATGCCACAGCAGGGGAACTCTATGGTGTCAACAGCCTGGAGCAGCAGGCCGTCAGCAAAGGGTGGGCTGGAGTTGGAATTACCGTAGGCCAAGCGACACCTGATCAAAATGGCTGCTTGCCCGGCTTGCTTAAGTTGTTGGGAATCCGATGAAAATTCACCTTGAACGCACTGGTGGTTTTACCGGCATTCCCTTAACAGGTACCCTAGATACCGATCAGCTCTCGCCAGAGGATAGCCAATCCCTTAGGGAATTGGTAGAATCGTCAGGATTTTTCAGCCTGGAGGCCAAAATTCCATCCTCGGGCGGTGGAGCAGATCGTTTCACATACTTGCTGACGATCGAGGCTGGTGAACGGAGCCATACGGTTGAGATTGGCGAAACTGGTGTGCCGGGAGCACTGCAGGCTTTGATCCAGCGTGTTACTTTGCTGGTACGACAAAGACGAATCGCGCCAGAACCTTGACAAACATCTCTGAAGTGTGTAAACTTTACACGCTTTAATCTAAATTTAAGGAAAGGAGACGCGTTTCATGCAAGAGAAAGAGTTGGTGCTTGTGACAATCAAGTTGCATGGGCGCGCCTGCTGGTCGAGAGGTATGCAGTAAGATTTCTTCGTCTGAATGGACAAATGGCCACGGGCGCACTCATACCCGTGGCTTTTTATTAACTAAAAATCTCAAGGTGATGAGCAACAG
>Ga0315268_10000239_pt1 | contig 64353 bp, 60 predicted proteins | sample C1_top_MG_FD_204535 | JGI IMG/M metagenome (GOLD analysis project Ga0315268, IMG submission 204535) | Sediment microbial communities from Yellowstone Lake, YNP, Wyoming, USA - C1_top | ecosystem: Environmental > Aquatic > Freshwater > Lake > Sediment | place: USA: Wyoming | collected 2017-08-01 | reverse complement strand
AACTACCCGGCCAGTCGGAGGGCTGGACGGCATACACCTTGACCGCCAGGCGCGGGTAGTTCATGGCATAGACCGAGTAGATCGGCTTTTTGGAGCTCGGGTCGAGGGTCACGAAGGCCTGTCCGGCGCCCACCAGGACCGCTTCGGCCTTGCCCACCCGAAAATCCAGGCGGGCTTCCTTGCCCAGCTTCTGGCCGAACACATCCTGGATCGCCCCATCCACCACCACCGTGTAGGTGGTCTGGCCCTGGGTGGCGCCCTGGATTTCGATCTGGTTGCCGTAGATGTTGACCATCACGCCGGGCAGCGCTGGCTGGATGCGCAGCATGGTCTCCTGGTAGGCGTTGGGGTCAATCGGGTTGTTGAAGCGGATGAAGAAGGGGGTCAGCGGCCGGCAGGGGTTATCGCCCCAGCTGCAGCCGTGATCTTCGATGCGCAGGGGAGCGTAGGTGTGAAAAGCGTAGCTCTGCGCCTGCTGGGTGAGCAGCGGACCTTCAGCCGAGGGGGTCTGCGGGCCGATGGTGACCGAGATGGTGGTATCCAGCGGCAGGGGTTGGGTGGCGCGGAAGGCCAGCCAGCGCCCCTCTCCGGCGTTCTTGGCCAGCCATTTGACCTGCGGGTCGGCCTGCACCTCGGCGGAAGAGGCCAGCTTGAGGGTCACCGCCTGGGCGCCAGCCGAGACGCGGATGGTCTCCAGCACGGCGGCTGGTTCGATGCGCTGGTCGAAGGCGATGAAGAAAAGCGGGTTTTGGGGTTGGGGGACATCGTAGGGGTAGCCGGTGAGCATCTTGGGCGGGGGCGTGGTGAAGCTCCAGGTGACCGCCTCGGCCAACACGCCGCCCACCGCCGATCGCGTCCCGGCTGGCACAGTGAGCCGGTATTCGGTCGCCTTGGGCAGGCGATCGATCTGCTCGGAATCGTATTCAAAGGTCAGAGTCTTGGTGCCCAGCCAGCGCCAGGTGCCCGGCAAGGGCGGCTCCATCTTGACCGGCACGCCCTGGGCAGCCAGGTCAGCCAGGGTGCCCAGCGCCACCATGGGTTGGTCGAAGGTGACGCTGACAAAGGGCGCCACCGATACCTCGCCCTGCGGAGCATAGCGCAGCACGTGTAGCGGCCCCGATGGACTCGGGCCAAGCGGGGTGGGCTGGATGGCAGGCGGGAAAGCCTGCTGGATGGTCTTGCCGGTGCGCGGCGGGGGGATGGGACCCTGCGCCAGCTTGAACTCGACCTGCTCGCCGGCCTGCGGCACCAGGGTGGGCAGGCGTGCCAGCAGCTGATCGACCTGCTCCTGGGTGAGCGGCTGGCCGGTGGCCTGCGGCAGCGACTCAGCCGCCTGGGCCTGGGCCTGGCCCTGGCTGAGCTGGACGGGTGAGCCCGTTGGGTTACCTTCCGTCATGGTGGTTTCTCCCTCCACGGCTGCCTCGCCCCCCTGGATGGGGATGGTGGTCTCGCCGGTGGAGCGCGCCGGATTGCGCAGCACCAGGAAAGCCGCCACTCCCCCCAGCACCAGGAAGGCAGCCAGCACCAGGTACCAGTAACGTCTGAAGAAATGCCTGATCGATGTCATCATATCCCAACCCTCTCAGTTTGTCTATTCGGCCGGTAAGGGCAGGGGATGAGTGGCAGATCCGCCTGCCGGCGTTTGCCCCGCGCCCCTACGGGTGGATTCATGGGTGTTACGACGCTTATCTAATTGTATACCGTAATGCAGAGACGAAAGAGGGGGTTGGTTTGTTCCTCGAATTGGAGGGCTGCACACCCCTGCCCTCTCCTCGCCCGCGGTGAGGGAACGGGCGGGCGCGGTTGGAACTGAACAATTTCGCAAGTGTTAATAGGGGGAAGTTCGTAGCACAGTTATTTCGGCGGAGAAGAGAAGGCAGAAAAGGGATGTGCTACTAGAGATGGAGTGTCGGGTCCACGCAAGCTGTTTTCTAATCTGTCCGGCTTGCTATTTATAAATCGTCTGGTCGAGGTCAAAATTTTGGCTGTTGGCCCTGACAACTTTGGGCCAATCGATGTATCCACTAGAATCGCAGAATTGATCGATGAAATCCCTGGTTAATAAATTCGAGATTCGACCCCGCTCATTTTGGTATGCTTCATTATGTTCCTTTGCTCGATATCCAAGCGGTTCGATGAGATCTACATATAGTTCCTTATTTCCTGAGATTAGCGTCCAGAAGTTTTGCCCAACAACCTTAAGGTAACCATCATTGGTAAATACAGTTTTTGTCCTTCCGTAACAGATGCCCAGCGTTGGTTGAATGTTGGTGATTGAGCGGGATTGCTTCAGTCTTCTGACGGCATCTCGAAGGTCTTGGGCTAATTTCTTGTGCTGACTTGAATTCCCCCAATTGGGACCACTTTTTACACTTACGATAAAGTATGTGCCCTTGTCAGTAAATTCGAGGTCTACTCCCTGGCTGGCTGATTTATGACCATTTGCTGTAATTCCAGCGACAAATATTGCTAACTCTTCCAAAAAATCACCAAAGCATTTCTCTTCGCTGCTGGATAAGAAAGCGTCCATCGTGCCCTCAATCAATTCGGAAGATTTTGTTATATTTTTTGCCCTGAAGAGGTATGGATTCTTGTCGAGAAGTTGTTTTAGAGTAAGATTGGACAAAATTGAAAGGCGCTTTTGGTGGAAAAAAGTGATGTTGTTATTGACATATTCACATACGTCATCTAGGTTTAAAGGATTCATCATAATCCCTTTTTTTCGTCCCCATTATCTTTTTCTATTCTTTCTTGGGCTATCTTACAATACTCCTCGTTGATATCAATTCCAAAGTAATAGCGATTTAATCGTTTAGCTGCTACGCATGTAGTTCCCGATCCGTTGAATGGATCAAGTACCACATTTTCCTCTTTGGTGAATAACTTGATGAACCACTCCGGTAAAGCCACAGGAAAAACGGCTGAGTGTTGACGATTGTAACACTCTGTAGCCATATGTAAGACGTTGGACGGATAAACTTTCTCCCGTCCTACCCATTTGCTAACATTTTTCCCAAAGCCAGACCCGACTCTAGAATTGTCTCTCCGCTTGTCTGTTTGGCTTAAATTCTTGAGCCGTTCTTGCGCCCAATCCCCAACTGGCACCATGACAGCGTCTTGAAACATTTGGAAGCTCTTAGATTTTGTGAAGTGCAACAGCCTTTCCCAGTTATCCCGAAAACGGTTCGGCCATTTCCCTGGATGGCTATTCTTCTTATGCCACATATATTCTTCCGTCCAAAGCCATCCCTGCCGGCGCATTTCTAAAATTAATTCAATCACATAAGTGTGGCGTTCCCCATCCACAACTCTCTCTTTAATATTCAGGATAAAAGAACCAGTTGGTTTCATGACACGCAGAAATTGCTCGGCTTTTGGCAGGAACCATCTAACGTACTGCTCTGGTTTGATGCCCCCATATGTGGTAGAACGTTGATCGGCATACGGTGGAGAGGTAAATATTAAGTCAATGCAATTGTCTGGAAAATTCTTAAGTACCTCTTCGCAATCGCCTGCGATGATCTGGTTGAATTGGATCCCCTTTTGCACGGTGGTTTGGGAGTCTTGAAAAAGCAAAGGCATTTGCAATGAGTACAGATCTTTCCTGTCCTTAATACTGGATTCAGGTCCTTTTTCAAGGTCATTTTGACTCATGACTACTTGTTGTTTGGGTTTATCTACATCATCGGTCATGCTTGTAAGTATAAAACAATTCTGTTCAAACTTCAAACACCTTGTAGTTATTGAATGATTGCATAGTAACCAGTAACGTATACATACTGCACTGCGAGAGGTGTTATTTTGCGAGCACATCCTACCGGGCTACCTACCCCCAGCCCCTCCCTGAAGGGATGGGAGCAGAAAGCCCCTCCCGCTTCAGGGGAGGGGTTTGGGGAGAGGTCAGGTGAGGGTTAACTGTCAGGCTTTTATCAGCCCTTTATCAATACTGCCAGCCGGGGTGGCGCGATACTATGGGTGTGGCCCTTTCCCACGGGCCGTCACAAAGGTCTACCCCTACTACCAACCCTCAACCCCCGTAGGGGCAGACCTGCTTATCTGCCCGGGTTGTAGGGACGATCCAAAGGTTGTCCCTACAACCAACCCTGGCCGCGGATGGCTATTGACTCCGCTTCTATAAATAGGTATTCTCTGTATGGAGCTAAGACCACTTTTTCATCAATTTCTGGCAGCTTTCGAATCCGGTGGGGTTTTTCACATAGGGGACCATCCAGCCCTATATGGCAAGGCTTTTTATACGGGAGGGAGATATGCGCACCATTTTCAAATGCACCACGCTCCTCGTTTTGTTGGGGATGATTTGTGCGGCCTGCGCCCCCGCGGCTGCCACCCAGCCCCCGGCTGCCGCGGCAGCCCAGCCGACCCTCGCCGCATCCGCACCCACCGAGGCCCCGGCAGAGGTGGAAGTGACCGTGGAGGTCCAGGCTCCCAAAGCCCCTGCACAGCCGGGCGAGGTGGTCCTCAGCCCTGACCAGGTCTCCAGCGCCGTCGATATCGAGACTGCCATGCGCCAGGCCACCAGCGAAGGCCAGGTGCCAGGCGTGGTCATCCTGGATGGGCGCGGCGGGCCGTTCCGCTTCAATCCCAGCGGAGACCGCACGATCAACCTCTTCTATTCCGATCTCACCCTGCGCGGTATCAACAACGCTTTCCTGCCCAACGCCGAGGGCATCTACCTGGACGACACCCCGGCGGACCACCTGCTGATCGAGGGATTGGCCATGCGCTGTTCGTATACCTGTCTGGGGATGGTCGGCGTGCACAACGACGTCACGGTGCGAGATAACCTGTTCCAGGCCAAGGCCTGGGGGATCGGTGCCAACCGCGGCCGCAACTGGATCATCACCGGCAACCTGATCCAGGCCGGCGACCATGCCGTGGCCCTGCTGCACACCCGTAACGCCCGGGTGACCGGCAACCATCTCAGCGGCAGCCACGGGGTGTACCTGGAGGGGGCGGTAGGCTCGCGGATTTCCGAAAACACCTTTTCCTCCGGCTGGTTCGGGGTGCTGCTGACCGCCGAAGCAGCCCAAAACCAGGTACTGGATAACTCCCTGCTGGGGGTGGAGCAGGCCGGTGTGGCCCTGCAGGGCGGCGCGACCGACAACACCGTGGGCGGCAACCGGGTGCTGTGCGCCCAGGGCCGGGAATGCCAGGAGCTGCAGATCGACTCCGAGCTGGCCTCCTCCAACCGCACTCTGGCAGAGCGGGCACGCACCTACCAGCCGGCCGATGACCGGGTGGTGCTGACTGGCGAGCAGGTGACCAGCGCCGGCGATATCGAGTCTGCCATCCAGCGCGCCACCGCCAGGGGAACTCGCCCCGGCGAGGTGATCCTGGATGGCCGCGCCGGGCCTTTCACCTTCACCGGTTCCGACCGCTCGATCAACATCTTCCACTCCAACCTGACCCTGCGCGGCATCAACCAGGCTGTGATTGCCGGCTGCGATGACGGGCTGTACTTCGGTGACACCCCGGCCGATCACATCCTGGTCGAAGGGCTTTCCTTCCACTGCACCGGCGACGGCGTGGAGGTGGGGCAGGGGCACAGCGATGTGACGCTGCGCGAAAACCTTTTCAAGGTGGGCCTGTTTGGGATCGGCATGGGCCAGGGAGCCAGGGATTGGACCATCACCGGCAACCTGATCCAAGCCCAGAAGGACGCCATCTGGATGGCCTCGGCGGTGGGGGTGACCATCGAAAACAACCACCTGGCAGGCTCCAGCGGTGTGACGCTGCTCCAATCCAGCGGCAACCAGGTCCGGGGCAACACCATCCGGGCGCAGAACCAGGGGGTGCTGCTGGGGCAGGAATCGGCGGAGAACAGCGTGGAGGGCAACCTGATCCTGGGGGTGAGTGCGGCCGGGCTGGCGCTGGAGGCGGGAGTGACCGGCAACCGGGTAGCCGATAACCAGGTGCTGTGCGCCCTGGGCACCGACTGCAAGACGGTGGATGCCCAGCCCAAGGTGATGTTGGCCAACAGCATCGCCGCCAACCGGCCGTAGGGGCGGCCCCATGTGTCCGCCTGGGCTGCCATTGATCCTCTCGATCCGGGTAGGGGCGCGGCGCGCGACGAAACATTCTCTACCAATCCGCGTTCATCCGTGTCCCATCTGTGGTTCCTTTCCCGCCCTGGTGGGTGTTGACAACGAGCCCGATTTGCGGTATCCTTATCTATAATAAACCGACCGTCGGTTTAATTAAGGTGCGGAATGGCGCGCTTTGTCGATGAGACCGAATACGCCCTGCGGCGCAACGAAATCCTGGATGCCGCCCAGCGCCTGGTGAACACCAAAGGCTACGGGCAGATGGCCATCCAGGATATCTTGGACGACCTGAAGATTTCCAAGGGCGCTTTCTATCACTACTTTAGCTCCAAGCAGGCCCTGCTGGAAGCGCTGGTCGATCGTATCCGCCAGGAGGCGGAAAAGGTGATCGTGCCCATCGTGCAAGACCCGGACCTGCCGGCCCTTGCCAAACTGGAGCGTTTCTTTGATACAATTACCCGTTGGAAAACCGCCCAGAAAACCTACCTGTTGGCCTTGCTGCACGTCTGGTACCATGAGGAAAACGCCATGGTTCGCCAGAAGGTGTACATGGAGGGCCCCAAGTGGATCACGCCATTGCTCACGCAGGTGATCCAACAGGGGGTGCGGGAAGGCGCCATGAACACGCTCTTCCCTGACCGGACCGGTGAAGTGGTGGTGGCGCTCTCTTATGGCCTGGGAGATACCATGGCTGAGTTGCTCCTCTCGCTGCAGCCGGATAGCAGCGAAGCCAGCCGTCGCGAATGCCTGCATCACCTGGAGAGGACCGCCGCCGCCTACACCGATGCCATCGAGCGGGTGGTAGGTGCGGCAACCGGGTCCTTGAATCTGTTTAATGTCGAGAGTTTGAAGGAGTGGGTGACCCCATGAGCACTCTTGCAAAGAAGCAACTTGTCGTACCCAATCCTCGCCCAATGGTCGGGGAGAAGGAAGTGCTGCAGATGAATCTCTATCTGCGGCTGGCCTGGCGCAACATCTGGCGCCATCGTCGCCGGACGTTGATCGTGGTCCTATCGATCGGGCTGAGCATGGCGATGATGATGATGTATGATGGTCTGGTAGCCGGTTTTGAGGATGCGATCTACGCCAACGCCATCAAAGTGTTGGGCGGCAATATTCAGATTCACGCCAGTGGCTACCAGGAGATGGCAGATCAGAACCCGCTCCTGCCCGTGGCCAATGACCAGGCCATTGTGAAGGCTGCGCTCGCCCAGCCCCAGGTCGTCTCGGCCTCGCGCCGCATCCAGACCGGGGGGCTGGCCAGCAACCGGGAGGGGGCCTTTGCGGTCAACATCGTCGGCATCGAGCCGGAGCAGGAGCAATCCGTCAACTTGAACGCCCAGCACGTGGTGGCGGGCCGCTTTCTGACCGCCGCTGACCAGGATGTGATCTTCATCGGAAAAGGATTGGCCGATGCGATGGGCGTGGCGGTGGGCGACCGCATCACACTGGTTGGAAGGGCCACTCATGAGCAGATGCGCCAGCGCACGATGACCGTGGTGGGCATTTTTGATGTGGGCCTGGCCGATATCGAAAAGCGGACCCTCTACATTTCCCTGGCTGAAGCCCAGGACCTGTATGGCCTGGATGGTCAATCCACCGAGATCACCATTTCGCTGCAAAAGCTTGGGCAGGAGCCGGCGGTGATGAAAGCCCTGCGACCCGTCTTGAATGGCTACGAGATCGGTTCGTGGCAGACCAATTTTCCCGATATGCAGGCTGCCCTGGAGACCAAGGGGACGATCATGAACATCTTTGGGTTTATCATCCTGGTGATTGCCGGGATCGGCATCCTCAACCTGCTGCTCATGGCAGTCTATGAGCGGACGCGCGAGATCGGGGTGATGGGTGCTATGGGAATGAGGCCCGGCCAGATCTCCACCCTCTTCGTTCTCGAAGGCGCCCTGATGGGGTTGGTGGGCCTGGGGTTTGGGGTGGTGCTGGGATTGTCGGTCAACGGCCTTTTGGGCCGGGTTGGTTTAGATTATGGCCAGTTCACTGGTTTGACCGATTACATGGCTTTGATCAGCGGACGGGTCTATTCGACCCTGGGGGTGGATAAGCTGCTCCAGCGTGGTTTGACGACAGTGGTGGTCGCTATTCTCTCTGCTTTGTATCCGGCGCACGAAGCGGCCCAAAATGAACCCGCCCAGTCGCTGCATTACGTGTGAGGTTCACCATGTTCCGACTTGTCAAAATGGCTATTCGTGACCTCGGGCGCAATCGTCGTCGCTCGTTCTTCTCTGCCCTGGCCCTGGGCATGGGTCTGGCACTGCTCTTGCTGATGGCCTCCGTCATCAAGGGCGAGATGCGCGGAGCGATGGAGACCTCCATCAAACTGCAGAGCGGCCATCTGCAGGTGCGGGCTGGTTCGTATGACGAGAACAAAACCAGCCTGGCATATGAAGACCTGATCGAGAATCCCGACCGGATCGCCGCCCAGATTGCCTCCCTGGCGCCGGTGGCAGTCGCCACGCCGCGCCTGTTTGCCAGCGGGGTGGTGACGGTCGGGAATGAATCGGTGGGCGTGCGCGTCATCGGCATTGACCCGCCCTCGCCAGCCAACCAGCCCTATCGCGACGGGCTGGTCAGTGGCCAATTCCTCACCGCTGATGATCGCCAGGGCATCCTCGTCGGCCAGGAGCTGGCGAAGAAGCTCCACCTGAATGCCGGAGATCAGGTCAGTCTGCTGGTCAATACCTCGAACGGGGACGTGGATACGCAGCAGTTCATCCTCCGCGGCATCTATACCACCCACACGCCTGCTTTTGATCAAAGCGTCGTGTTCATGCCGTTGGCCAAGGCGCAGGCCATCACCCGCACCGAGAATCATGCCAGCACCATCTTTGTTTTGCTCAAAGATCGTGACCAGTTGGATGCCGTCGTGGCTGCCCTGCAGACTGGCCAGTACAAGGTGTTGACCTATCTGCAGATGAACGAGATCTTAAGCCAGACCGAGCAACTGGCTCGGGGATACATGGTGCTGCTCTACCTGATCGTCCTGGCGATTACGGCGGCGGTGATTGTGAACACACTCATCATGGCTGTCTTCGAACGCACCCGCGAGATCGGCATTCTCTCCGCCATCGGGATGCGCAGCAGCCGCATCATGGCGATGTTCTTCGCCGAATCCAGCCTGCTGGCGGTGGGGGGTATTCTCATCGGCCTGGTGCTGGGCGCCATCCTGGTGTTCCTGGCCAGCACATACGGCATTTACATCGGCAATATGGGCATCACAGGCATCCTGATGGGCGAACGGATTTACGCTTACCCGGCCTATAACGATTATGTCACCCTGACGATCATCGCCTTTGTCGTCACCCTGATCGGTGCCCTGTACCCCGCCCTGCTGGCGGCGCGCATGGAACCTGTCGAAGCTCTGCATAGCGGTCAATAACGGAAGGAGAACCTCATGGAAGTCACAAGAGTTGAAAACATCACCCGCACCTATAAGACTGGCAATGTCGAGACCCAGGCCCTGCGCGGGGTTTCGCTCTCGATTGGCGATGGCGAATTTACTGCCCTGGTCGGGCCTTCTGGCTCCGGGAAGACCACCCTTTTGCAGTTGATCGGCTGCCTGGATCGGCCCACCAGCGGGCTGGTTTTCATCAACGGCAAGGATGTCAGCCGGCTCAACCGCAACCAGCGCGCCGACATGCGCCGCGGGACGATTGGCTTCATCTTCCAGTTCTTTGCCCTGATCCCCACCTTGACCGCCTATGAAAATATTGAAATGCCGCTGCTCCTGATCGGCAAGAGCAGCGATGAGCGCCGCAAGCGGGTTACGCAGCTTCTGGAATGGGTCGGCCTGGCCGACCGCGCCCATTACCGCCCGGACCAGTTGAGCGGCGGGCAGCAGCAGCGCGTGGCAGTCGCCCGCGCCCTGGCGCCCGGACCCTCCTTCATCCTGGCGGATGAACCGACCGCCAACCTGGATACGCCCAACGGGAAACAGGTGATGGAGATCATGACCCGCCTCAATCGCGAGACGGGCACCACCTTCCTCTTCGCCACGCACGACCCGCGCGTGATCCAATATGCCCGGCGCGTCGTCGCCCTGCGCGATGGCCTGGTGACGGAGGATACCCTGTTGGAGAAGGTTGCCCAAGGAGCTTGAAGTGTGCCGGTTGGAGCGCGCCAAATTCCCTGTGCTCATGATCCTGCTGGTAGGGCTGGCCCTATCCGGGTGTTACGCCTTCAAAAGGACGCCTACGCCGCTGCCGACCGTCGTGCTGGAAAGCAACCGCGCCGCTCCTGCCTCCTCCAGCAAATCCCAGGTCGGTGGCGTGACGGCTTCCGGGGTGGTGGTGCCGGCCCGGCAGATTCAGATGGCTTCCGTCTCCGGGGGAATCGTGGAGGCGGTGAACGCTGAGGAGGGAGAGCGGGTGGCGGCGGGACAGGTGCTGGTCAGGCTGGGGGGTGGTGAAAAGCTGGCCGCGGCGGTCGAGGCGGCCAACCTGGAGCTGCTCATGGCCCAGCAGGACCTGAAGATGCTCTTCAGCAACGCCGACCTGGCGCGCACCGCCGCCCAACTGCGGCTGGCGAATGCCCAAAAGGCGCTCGATGAAGCCGAGAAGCGCCGCACCTGGCGGAATTACCGCCCTGGCTCGCAAAGTGACATCGAGGCCGCCCAGGCTGCCCTGATCCTGGCTAAAGACACTCTCCAAAAAGCCCAGGACGCTTACAGTGGGGTGGCGGACCGCGCCGAGGATGATGTCATCCGGGCCAGCGCCTTGAGTGCCCTCTCAGCGGCGCAAAAAGCCTATGACCGGGCGCTGGCCAACCTGAACTACCTGCTGGCCCTGCCCAACCAGGTGGATGTGGACCAGGCTGAAGCGGTGCTGCAATCGGCCAAAGCGGAGGTGGCTGACGCGCAGAAGGAGTTTAATAAGCTCAAGAACGGCCCCGATCCGGATGCCCTGGCCCTGGCTGAGGAACGGATCAAGAACGCCCGGGCGCAGCTCACCGCCAGCCAGGCGGCCCTGGCCGACCTGGAGCTGAAAGCACCTTTTGATGGCACGGTGGGCAGGGTGAATATCCACAGCGGCGAATGGGTCATCCCGGGCCAGGCAATCCTGGTGTTGGTGGACCTGGACCACCTGCGCGTGGAGACCACCGACCTGAGCGAGCGCAATATCCCCGGGGTCAAGATCGGCCAGACCGCCACGGTCACCATCAAAGCGTTGGGTCAGGACGTGGAGGGGAAGGTGAGCGAGATTTCACCGCTCGCCGATACCCTGGGCGGCGACGTGGTTTACAAAGTCGTGATTGATCTCGATACGATTCCCTCCGGCTTGCGAGCCGGCATGACCGTGGACGTGCAGTTCGCGGCCGTGGAATGATGGGCCGCGGGGAAGAAACATTGGGACACGGAACAACACGGATCAACGCGGATACCAGCTTTTGAGGGAGTTTAAGGATTCATCTTTGATGAACCACTTGTTGAGGAACGGGTCCGGGCGCAGCACCTGAAAGACATGGCAGAATGCGAGAGTGACAAACAGCGCAAAGCAATGTCGCGGCACCCTCTGCCTTGCCTCTGGCTACTGACGAATTCATAAAGACGATATGGTCATTGTTTTTAATATAGTCGTGGCTATAATGGAATAAGCTGAAGAGAATTGGTTTATGTCAAAGAGAATATGCCTATGAACATTCTGATTAAGAATATACTCATTCCACTGATTGTCGGTGTTGCGACTCCTTTCATCGTGGATTGGATTAGGAAATTAATCCATCGCGAACCACTCAGCAAGAAAGAACGGGTAGTCATTGGTGCAATGGTAACTGTGGCAATTGCAATGGTTATTTTGCTCTTGCCACCTTACGACATATCGAATGTCACTTGGTGCTCTGATACCGACCAATCAGTAAAAGTGACAGGGCGATTGACCACAAGGCTCTTGAGAACATCCGTGGGTGATAATGAGGTACAGGTGAAGATTTTTCCAGTAGGAGGGGACCGTCCAGTCTTTCCCGAAAAATTTTCGAGGACATCAGCAGATGGAATGTTCGTCGTTACATTTCCTTCGCTGCCACTTCCGCTCGCCGATAAAGGATACTTAGTCAATACAGCCTATAAGTATTCCATGTTGTCTGTGTGGGAGAGATGGCAAATAAAGGATTTTAAGATGGGTGACCTATCGCAATGTCCCTCTCCATGAGGAGAGATTATACCAAGCACTTATATCGAATACCTCCTCCGCCTTGCTTCAGCGGGTCTGGTGATGTGCAGGTCGGTGGGTGGCAAAAACAGGGGAGAATATGAAATAGCGAGAATTACAATGGCAAGACTGAAAATCGGTTTACTGAACAAGAAACGGGGGAACTTTGCAATTCAGGAAAAGTTCATTGGAGCTGACAATGTAGTTGACACAACGGACGCCGAGGTGGAACATCATGAACAGGCACTGACCGAAGCTGGTTATAGCGTCTGCCAGATTCACTGGACCCCCAATTTCATCAACGATTTACAAGCTGCCCAAGTCGATCTGGTCTTCAACGTTTCTAGCCTGGTAGAAGCCGCAATCCTTGAAGACTTGGGGATACCCTATGTGGGGTCTGATCCATTCACTATAGCTATCGCAACCGATAAATCGCTAGCGAAAAGGCTCTGGCAGCAGGCGGGCTTGCCGACATCGCCTTTCTGTGTGGCTAGATCAGAGAAGGAACTTGGGTTGTTTCGGGACACCCCGCCCTTCGAGTATCCACTTTTCATAAAGCCGGTAGCCAGTCGAGGTAGCGCAGGGATCAATGAGGCGTCTATCGTTCACAGTTATGATCAACTGGTCAGCGGAGTTGTGGAAAGGCTTGAGACTGTCGTTCAACCAGTCCTCATAGAGAAGTTCTTGCAAGGGAGAGAAATTACTCTGGGCATCCTGGGAAATGAGGAAGCCAGAGTCCTTCCTCCACTGGAGATTGTATATAGTGAAGGGAAAAACACACTGACTTTTGAGAAAAAGGAGTTGGATAACGATATCTTTCTATGTCCTGCTCCTCTGACTGCTGATGAAACCTTCAGGATGCAGGAATTGGCACTCCGGGCTTACCACGCGTTGGGTTTTAAGGACTTTGGTCGGATTGACACGATATTGACCGAGGAAGGGCCATTCTTGTTGGAGGGGAACACTTTCGCGGGGTTGATGTGCACACCCAAAGAGAAACCTCATAGCTATATTGGCTTTATGACTCGCGCCGAGGGAAAGGACAGCAAAGCTCTGCTGGATGAGATCATTCAGATCGCTATCAGAAGACTCAACTTGAAAGCCCGATATTGATATATCACAGTATCTTGGATAGAGATACAAAAGCAAATCCATATGATATGGGGAATGCGAGGATACTCACAATCGGCGCAGGGGTGAACGTTCGGTCTGCGCCGCCGGATTATAAAGTGTTCCGCCAAAGACCTTGCCCTTTCATGGAATCACGTCAGACAGGATATTGGTTCCCCGTTTTCTCTCTTCGGTTTCTGGAAGATAGGCCGCCGAGTGGCCAGAAGGCAGCCAAAAACCAACCCCTCATACATACAGATCTTCTCTGTTTCGTTTGTTTACGGTGCTACAAACTTAGAACAGTGGGTCTGTCTTTTTGAACCAACTCACCCCGAACATTAAATTCGGGGTGAGTCACGTTTCTTTTTGTTTCATACACCAGCCAGGGATCACGAGACCGGCTTAAGGAACTGGAAATAGGCAAACCACAGGGCAAGCACCAGGTAGATGACCACCGAAGACCAGCCGACAGCGTTCATTGTGCCCCCAACGGTGCCCAGGATCGAGACCACCAGGCCGATGACATTCGCGATGAGCTGCGCCAGAATGACGGCTTTCAAGGCAGGGGCATTCGTCACGTTCCGGATGAGCCAGCAGATCAGTCCGACGGCAATCAGAGCTGATCCAAAGAACTGGCCAACCAGATTGACCGCTGCGCCTGGGGTCACGCCATAAATGCTTGCGACGGTTCCCGGCACCAGCACGAAAGCGATGCCGAAGATCAGTGCAACGATCGCATTAACAATGAGCAGTGAGTTGATTTTCATGGATATATTCCTCCCGAAAAAGAAGCAATGGTTAATTAAGCTTTACAGGGGATGAACGACCGATTCATTGTGTTATAGGTGCCTCCTTTCTACTTTGCGCAACACGGTTCATCCATTTTCCCCCATCATGATGATTAACCCCGATGAATCCACACCGATACGGCAGCATGATGGTCGTCAAAATGCGCTGATCCGGCTCTCCCTCGTCTCATCATCTGTGGTAAAGGTTCGCTTTCCTATCATGCCGTGTTTGGCGGGTGACAGTGGATTTTCTTTTACCATTGTGCAGGACGGTCTTATCCAGCCGGTGGTGTTGCCAGAGATCTGGCAAGAAATGGTTGCGAACTGTCCTCTCGGTCAACGGTACCTTCTCCGTTGAATATAGTTTCTACACGGTGGAATCGAGCTAGGATGAATACGCAACCCAGATGGCAAACGGTCAGGTGGTTGGGTCGCTGTCTGGCGACGGGTTGGTTGTTGTCGCCTCTGGCAGCGCCGGGATTCCTACATCGGAAGCACCTCGGTAAACTTGCCCTTAAGATACTCCTGTTCGGTCTTCCTGAACCGCCCCCGTAGGGGCGAGGCAGAATAAACCACCTCTCCATTGAATCTCCCCGGACCTCTCCCCGCCCGGAGGCTACCCACCTCCCAGTCCCCCACTATAGAGAAGAGGTAGATTCCCTCCCCTGGAGGGGAGGGTTAGGGAGAGGTAGCCTGGTAGGGTGCGTCCGCCGGACGCACCCTACTGCTCATAAACGCACCCTTGATCTTCTCCATCGAGTCGTTCAGGTAATTATAAGCATCCGTTGAGTCGATGTACTGGTCGACACCGCCCAGGTGCTCTGGCAGGGCCAACACCTGCGGATCGTGGATGGCCTGGCGGATGGCGGCGGCGAAGCGCTCTCCCCAGATGACCAGGAAGGGCCGTTCATAGAACGGGGTGGCCTGCACCGAGAGTGGCTCCGTGATCCCCAGGGCGTTGTGCATTCGGGCGGCGTGCTCGTAGGCCTCAGCCAGCGGCTTCTGGCGCTCCTGCCAGGTGGCGGCAGCCAGGGTGGCCTCCAAGAGCGGCTTGAGATCGCTGGCGCAGCGCAGCCGGGAGAAGGCTGTCCCAAACCACTTGATATACGGTGCGTACTGGCGCTCCATCAGGAAGCCCAGGTTCATCAGGTCGCGCACCAGCCGGGCAGCGATCAGGCGCGAACCCAGGTCATCTCCCACCTGCCCGCAGCGCCCCATGAAGTGCTCTTCCTGCGAGATGCGCATCCACTGGGCCGCCAGCAGGTACAGCCAGACGTCGTGCGGGTAGTAGCGCAGCCTGGCGCGTGCCGGCTCCAGCTCGCCCAGGTCATCGCAGAACACCCGCCCGGCGGTCACGCTGCGCAGTTGCTGCTGCGGGATCAGCACCCAATTCAGCGCGCTCAGCTCCTCGCGGAGGTCCACTTTGACCGCGCCGCGGAAGAACTGCTGGATGGTGGTGAGCTGGATCCCGTGGTGAGCCGGATTCGGGCCGGAGCCGGGCAGCCGTTCCTCCCGGGAGGCCATGTCGATCGGGTAGCCCTGGATCTGTCCGGGCAGCTCCAACCTGAGCACCCGCTCGATCTCCTCCCGGTAAAGCGGGTAGTCGCTCTCTGAGAGGAATAATTGCAGCCGGGGCCCCCAATCGTGATCCATGGATTGGGAGGTGTCGAATCCCAGCACCTCCGAGCCGAATCCCAGCAGGCCGGCGGAGGTGACCAGGCCGGGGAAGTGCCGGGCCAGGATGGGCTGCACCGCCTGGCGGTAGAGCAGCTCGCTCAGGTCCAGGCCGGGGATGAAAGGTCGCTGAAGATCGGTCATCTCCTCTGCTCCCTGTTTATTTCATGAAAACCAAGACTGGGGATCAAACGCCTTATTCCCCTCTTTTCATCTTCTCCCCGCTCTGGGTGCGCGCCAGTTGCCCCAACCAGCTCAAGGCCTCGCCCAGGGCGTTGAGCAGCTCAGCCACCCCGATGGCGGCGGTCATGACCAGGAAGACCTGGGTTGGGCCCGGGAAGAGGATCAGGGCGTAGGTCAGGAAGGCGGCGATCCAGGTGCCGGAGCAGATCGGGCAGCAGATGAGCTGTCCGAAGGCGCGCCGGATTCCCTCGCCGCGCGGCTCGACGCTCTCCCCAGCCCCGGTGGAATCCGGCACGGTGCGGGCGAAGAACTGGCGCACGGGTTCCATGACCAGGTCGTAGGATACCAGGTGTGCAAGCCGGAAGGTGGCAAGCCCCAGCAAGGCCATCTCCAGCGGGGTGATCTTGAAAGCCTGCCAGCCGGGATATAACGTGATGAACAGGATAAACAGCCCCAGGAATAGCAGGGTCAGGAGCAGTTTGGTGGTGTATTCGCGCCGGGTGGATGGGCTGAAGCTGGGTTCCATAAGGTGCACTCCAATTGGTTTTAAGGCAAGGACACGCAGTAGGGATATTGTAGCATAAAGCCCGCCCGGAATTTTGATCAGGGAGCAGGGAGGATGAAAACAGGTGAGGCGATCTCACTCATTCACCTCACCTGTTTTGGATGCACAGGCTGCTGCCTGCGTCAACTCCGCGTCTGTTCGATGTGGATTGCCAGCGCAGGCCGCAAGGTTAGAAGGTCAGCCTGCCTGGACTACCTGATGGGCATATACCCATCGGAGAGAGTCTTCAAGAAGGCTACAATGGCGAGCTCCTCGCCGCGATTCAGGCCCAGGTTTCCCATCTCGGTGGTGTTGACCGTGGCTGACACCTCTGGGGCAGGCCAGCCTGCGCCGGGAACATCCCGGGTGTTGTAGAAATGAACGATCTCCCACAGCGATTTGAAGTAACCGTTGTGCCCGTAGGCCTTGATGAAATGCTTGGTCGGCGCCAGGGCGACGTTGCGCAGGGTCGGGACCTTTTGCTTGCCCCATTCTGGCCCCCAGACGGTCTCATCATAGCCGGCAGACTTGAGGAAACCACCCAGGCCCGCATCTACCCAGGCTTCGCCCGCCGGGTTCCAGGCAAGCTCCTGGTAGAATGGATTCAATGGGTTGCGCGGCACGCCCAGGTTATCGTAGGTGAAATCCGTGAACAGGGGTGGCACATGGCAATTGGCGCATTTTGCCTCGCCCATAAACAGCTTCAGGCCCAATTGCTCCTGGCTGGTCAGCTTGGCCTTTCCTTTCAGCCAATAGTCGTATTTGGAGGTGAACTTGTTGACCTCCTTGGATCGCTCGTAGGCTGCAATGGCGCGGCCGATGCACTCGTAATAGGTAGCGGAGTCGCTGCAGACCTGCAGGAACAGGTCCTTGTAGCTGGAGACCAGGACTTTATCGATCACGACCTGGGGGCTGGCGTTGTTCTGCTCGAGCGGGTTCAAGAAGGGACCCTGAGCCTGTTCAGCCAGGGGATCGCCCAGCACCCAGCCGGTGGCTCGGCCATCCCAGAACATGCCGCCTACCCACACTTCATTCTCAGGATCATAGTACAGGATCGGGCTGTCGCCGGCATAGGCGGCCGTCGGCGGCTTGCGGTTGCCAAAGCGGCCTGGCACTGCCCCTTCATAGACCGCCCCTGCGGCATTGATCGCCTGGGTAGGGCCGGTATAGCCCACCCCTGGGGCGTGGCAGGTGGCGCAGGATTGCCCAGGCGGGTCAGAGAGGTTGGTGTCGAAGAACAGGAATTTTCCGAGCTTTTCCGGCGGGGATAGGTTATCATGGGTCGCCGAGGCTACGGTGATCAACAGCAGGGTGGCAACTGCTGCGATCGTCAATACGAGAGTCAATTTAATGCGCATTTTGCTTGCTCCTTTCTCTCAGGCAAGTGAACCTTGTAGTGCTTGATACGGTGGAATATGCTGCATCCCACACCCATATGAAATATTCCAGATATCGGCGATGGGTCACGAATTGAACGCAAGAGCGAGGGAGTTAAGCTTTCGTGTATGTCTGGTTGTATCACCTCCATTCCAGGCTTAGGAAAGGAATAAAACCCCGCATCAGTGATGAAGACAGCTCAATCATTTTGTAGCATATTCACAGGCGAAAGTCAATAGATTTTCTTGAAATAAAGAAACGCGTCCAGCGAGATGTGCCCTGCCGCGTCTTGTGGATATGTCCGGTGGACGCGCCCTACTCGGCGTACACCGCCTGGAGCAGGCCCTTGATGTAGCCAATGGCGAACAGGCGACCGATGGAGGAATAGGCCGGGTGTTCGTTGCTGTCGCCTTCCATGGTGGGGACGTGATCGGGTCGCAGCACGCCATCGTAGCCCACCTCACGGTAGGCCTTCAAGCAGGCCAGCATGTCCGTCTGGCCCTCGTCATGGAAGGTCTCGACGAACTTCTCGGCCGTGCCGCGCACATCGCGCAGGTGGATGAAGAAGATCCTGCCCTGCCGTCCAAAATGGCGGATGACCGCGGGCAGGTCATCGGTCATCAGGGCGAAGTTGCCCTGGCAGAGGGCGATGCCGTTGACCGGGCTGGGCACCAGGTCGAGCAGGCGCTGGTAGTTCTCCACGCTGCGCATGATCCTCCCCAGGCCGCGGATCGGCGAGAGCGGCGGGTCATCCGGGTGCATGGCCAATTTGACCCCGGCCTGCTCTGCCACCGGCACCACCCGCCGCAGAAAGTACTCCAGATTCTGCCACAGGCGTTCCTCGCTCACCACGCCGTACTCGGTCAGCGGGGCGTTCTGCATCAGGGAGTGGTCGTAGCCGGTAGCCAGCGCCCCGCCGCGCCCCGGGATGGTGGTGGAGGTGCGCATCCAGTTGAAGATCGGCATCCACTCGTAGCACCACACCGGGATGCCCAGGGCGCCCAGGTTGCGGATCAGGTCGCAGACCGCCTCGATCTCCTCCTCGCGACCGGGCAGGCCCAGCTTGATCTTCTCCATCGGCGGGCGGCTCTCCAGCACCTCGAACTTGAACCCGGCGTCTTCGTAGGCCGATTTGACGCGCAACAGCGACATGTAGCTCCACGGCAGGTCTTCTTTTGGGACGTTCAGGCCGCGCGAGAAATCCATCACCCCCACCACGTGCTGGATGCCGCACTGCTGCACCATGCGCCATAGCGAGGTGGGATGAGGGGGAAGCACTTCGGCGATTTTGATCATGGGAGGCTCCATCTCACCACTGCCCACACCGGGTAGTGGTCCGAGGGATGCAGGTTGCCGCGCTGAAAGCGGTCGATCCCGGCCTCGATCACCTCGAAGTGCTCGGAGGCCAGGATCCAGTCAATCGCACCGCCGGTCGAGGTTCGCCCGAAGCCGTGATAGCTATCTTCGCTCTCTTGGCCCCAGGGGAACACCTGGCGATAGGTATCGCGCAGGGACAGGCCGTCCTGGTTGCCCGCCCCGTGCAGCAAGAGGAGGTAGGGCTGGCTATCTTTCTGGATGTTGAAGTCGCCGCTGACCAGAACCGGCATCTCAGGGCCGAACGCTTCGATGCGGTTGCGCAGCACCCGGGCGGATTCAAGCGGAGCCTGGCCGGCATAGTCGAAATGGGTGTTGAAGAGGGTGAATGGGCGCGGTTTGCCAGAGGGCGGGGAGTAGGGCTGGAGCGTGACCTGCTCGACCGTGCGGCAGAACTCGGCCCCCCAGCTTAGAGACTCTGGAATATCGGGCGTCTCGCTCAGCCAGAAGGTGCGGTGCTCGATCTCCTCGAAGACCTGCGGCTTGTAGAGAATAGCCGAGACCTCCAGGGCCGGGTCGCCGCCTGGACCGCCGCGCCGCCGGCCGAGGAAGCGGTAATCGGGCAGGGCAGATTGGATATAGGGGGATTGGATGGTATCCACGCACTCCTGCAAGCCCAGCAAGTCGGGGTTGAAGGCGCGGATGCGCTCCACCAGCAGCTCCTTGCGGTTCTGCCAGCAGTTCTCGCCATCGTCGGCGAAGGCCATGCGGATGTTGATGCTCATGATGCGGATCATGGGCCTGATTGTAAACCCACTTGGGGGATTCAGGGGCATAATAGATTACAGCAACGATGTAAATGGCCGGGGTTAACCTTTATATCCGGAATCTTACTTGTGCTATACTGATATAAACTCTGCAGGCATTTCTCATATTGAGCTAAGTGGGGTCAGACTCATTAAAAGGGAGAAATAAAATGAATAATTCATGTTCTGATGAGGGAATGCATCCATATTTGAAATGCGAAGATGATGGATTATTGATGCTAAAAGCAGGAGCTTGGACGGCCGAGAAGTTGGATTATCTTTTCCGATATCTGAATATATTCACAACCTCAATGCGAGGAAAACCTTGGAAAGGATTACATTATATCGACTTGTTTTCAGGTCCAGGGAAATGTAAAATCAGAAAATCCCACCGTATTGTTTTAGGTTCTCCTTTACTTGCATTAACTTTGAAACACCCTTTCAGTAAATATTTCTTTGTAGAGTTAGATCAGAAAACACTGGATGCCCTTAAGAGTCGATGCAATCTATCAAATCGAGTTCCTTACATCCAGTTCCTGGCTGGTGATTGTAATCAAGTTATAAATAATATCGTTGAACAAATCCAAAAAATCGACCGAACCTTCATGGAAGGGCGATGGGATTCTTCATTGAACTTAGCTTTTCTAGATCCTGAAGGATTTGAATTGGAATGGAATACTGTCGCTGCTTTGGGCCAGATTAATAGGATGGATCTTATCGTATATTATCCTCAAATGGGATTGACCAGGGAAATGCAGAATTGTTTTGATAATCCCGCACCAACTAAGATTGACACTTTCTTTGGAACCAGTGAATGGCGTGATATTTACCGAAAAAATCACTCACATCATAATTTGCACAGGGAATTAATGAATTTATATGAAGGAAGGCTAAGAACCTTGGGATATTGCGAAATTAAGGAAGATGAACCATTGATACGAAGCACGACTCACAAAGCTCCTTTATACCGATTGATCTTTGCGAGCAAGCACCCTTTGGGAAATGAATTTTGGCAGCAAGTAACACGTCGCGATTTGTATGGTCAGAAAAGGCTGTGGGAGTAATTTACATTGTAGAATATATGTGCTATTATAGGGTGAGACAAGGAGAAATTTCTAATGAGTACCCACTCAGGCATTGAATGGACAGAGTCAACCTGGAATCCTATTACAGGATGTACAAAAATTAGCCTGGGTTGTAAACATTGTTATGCAGAACGTATGGCACTAAGACTCAAAGCAATGGGACACCCTAACTATCGTAATGGGTTTGAACTTACCCTACATGAGCATGTGCTCCAACTTCCTTTAACGTGGAAACAACCACAAATAATCTTTGTAAATTCTATGAGTGATTTGTTTCATGATGAAGTCCCAATTGAATTTATAGTCAATGTTTTTAATGTTATGAGACAGGCTTCATGGCATACTTTTCAAATCCTGACGAAACGATCCTCGAGATTATTAAGTCTCGATTCACAACTAGATTGGCCTGAAAATGTTTGGATGGGAGTTACTGTCGAGAGTCAGGACTATATATCTCGAATTGATGATTTACGACGGTCTCATTCAAGAGTGAAGTTCTTATCTTTAGAACCACTTCTTGGTCCAATCTCGGGGATAAACCTTAATCACATCGATTGGGTTATCGTCGGGGGAGAATCTGGGCCTGGTGCCAGACCTTTAGAGCATGAGTGGGTGGTAGAGATCCGCGATCGATGCAAGGCATCAAATTTACCATTCTTTTTCAAGCAATGGGGAGGGGTTAAGAAAAAGTGCAATGGTCGATTATTAGATGGGAAGATATGGAATGAGTACCCTCATTTTCTAAAAAATGATGATCGTTTTGTTCACCAAATCTAAACTCTACGATTTATGAATTTTTCTCTCCAGACTCCCCTGAAGATCTCTGCCGATACCGCCTGGCAGGCGGTCAAGCAGCCGCGTAGCCTGGTTTACGTCTGCCGGGGGTTGGTGAGCCTGCCAGCCGCCCAGTTTCCTGGCGAGGGCTGGGTAGAAGGACTTCGTATTCAGCTCCGCCCCCGGCTCTTCCACCTGCTGCCCACTGGCTGGTTGCACACCACCGTCATCAGGCAGGTGGATGACGGGCAGCGCATCCTGCAAGCCGATGAATCCGGCCCGTTTTACGCCTGGCGGTTGGCGATCCACGTGGAACCTGCGCCAGGTGGCTGCCTGGTCCGTGATGAGATCGAGGTGCGGGCCGGGTGGCTGACGCCGCTGGCCTGGCTCTGGCTTGGCCTGTTCCACCTCTACCGCCAGGGCCGTTGGCGCAGGCTCACTGGCATTCCCCGCCACTTGCCGGGGCGGGCCGCCTGGGCAAAAGTTTTGCAGGCCCGCCACGGCCCGGAGACTGCCAATCGCCTGCTCGACCGCGCTGAGGAAGGCTGGCGAATGCTGATGTTCGGACGGCGGATTGTTACAAATCATGCCCTGCGCCAGCACCTGGAAGATCACCTGTTGCCTGCTCTGGCGATATACCGGGTGCTTTCAGAGGAGACCGGCGACCGGGAGGCGGCCCTATCCGAGGTGGAAGCCCTGCTGGAGGCTGGTATGTTGCCGCAGTTCAAGTTCCAGGCCTTTCTGCTCAAGGGGTTCCCCAAATCATTCGCCTTGCTGCGCTTCTCCTTCGGCCCCATGATGCGCTCCTACCCCGCCGAAGGCTGGGAGATGGAGTGGCTGGAAAATAGCCCCCGGCGCATTGCCTTTAATACCCATCGCTGCTTCTACCTGGATACGCTGCGCACCCTGGGCGCAGCGGAGCTGACGGCTGCCTTCTGCCAGATGGATGATGTGGGCGGGAGGCTGATGCCCCCTTCGATCCGCTTTGTGCGCAGCCAGGCCCTTGGCCGTGGGGGAAAGATGTGTGATTTCCAATATCTGGAGGCGCATTGATCCGCAACCTGATCTGGGACGTCGATGGCACGCTGTTCGATACTTACCCGGCTATGCTGGGCGCCTTTTCCGGGGCGCTGGACCACTATGGCTTCACGGTGCCCGCTGCTGAGCTGCAGGCCCTGGCCGATATCTCGATGAAGCACTGCGTCGAGACCCTGGCAGCCCGTTTTAACCTGCCGCTCGGGGAGCTTTACCGGCGCTACGAGGAGCTGTATGGCGAGATCTCGCTCAGCCAGCAACCCCCCTACCCTGGGGTGAGCGAGGTCTGCCGCTATATCCGGGAGCAGGGCGGGCAGAACACCATCGTCACCCACCGCCGGTGCGGAACCACCCGCGCTCTGCTGGAAGCGCATCACCTGGCGGGATGCTTTAGTGATATCCTCTCGTTGGAGGATGGCTTCCCGCGCAAGCCCGACCCGGCCATGTACCTGGAATCGCTGCGCCGCAACCAGCTCTCTCCAGCCGAGACGGTAGGGGTAGGTGACCGGGAGCTGGATATCCAGGCTGCCCGGGCTGCCGGGCTGCGGACGGCCTTCTTCCGCCGGGCTCCGCTGGTGGTGGAGGCGGATTTCAGCTTTTCTGACTACGCCGAGCTGCTGGCCTGGCTGAAGGAAGAGCAGGCTGGCTGAAAAACAATCGTGGCGCGTGTAACCTTATTTCTGACAGGAGGGCAAGCATGACCTCACCCATCAAACGCATTGCCATTTGCACCGGCGGCGGCGACGCCCCCGGGCTGAACGCCGTCATCCGGGCCGTCACGATCGCCGGCCTGAACCGCGGCTGGGAGATTTTGGGCATCCGGGAAGGATACAATGGCCTGTTGATGCCCGAGAATTTCGTGGAAGGTGGCCTGGTGCGCCTGACCCGCGAGACCGTCAAGGGCATCACCCCGCTGGGCGGTACTATCCTGGGGACCACCAACCGCGGCAACCCGCTGGCCTTCCCGGTCAAAGGGTTCGATGGAAAGATCCAGGAGATCGATCGCTCAGATGAGCTGCTGCGCGCCTTCCAGGTGCATGGCATTGACGCCCTGATCTCGGTGGGTGGGGATGGCTCGATGACAATCGCCAACGTCCTGGCCAAAAAAGGCCTGTGGGTGGTGGGAGTCCCCAAGACGATTGATAACGACCTGGACCAGACCGTCATCACCTTTGGTTTTGACACAGCCTCCGCCTTCGCCACCGAGTGCCTGGACCGCCTGCACACCACCGCCGCCTCGCACCGGCGGGTGATTGTGGTGGAGGTGATGGGTCGCTACGCCGGTTGGATCGCCCTGGAAAGCGGCATCTCCGGCTCGGCAGATGTGATCCTGATCCCGGAGATTCCCTACGACCTGCAGATCGTGGCCGAGGGCATCAAGCAGCGTGACCTGGAGGGGAATAACTATTCAATCGTGGTGGTGGCGGAAGGAGCCATGCCGAAGGGCGGCACGGTCAGCGTGGCCAGCCGGGAGGTGGGCCGCGCCGAGCGCCTGGGGGGCGTGGGGGAGAAGGTGGCAGCCGAGCTGGAAGAATTGACCGGCAAGGAGACCCGCCTGGTGGTGCTGGGGCATTTGCTGCGCGGCGGCTCGCCCACCCGCTTCGACCGCCTGATCGCTCAGCGCTTTGGGGCGGCGGCTGTGCGCGCCCTGGATGAGGGCCAGCGCGGGGTGATGGTGGCGCTGAACCCGCCCACGGTCAAGTACGTCCCGCTGGAGGAGGCCACCCGCCGCATGAAGACGGTGCCGCTCGATTCCGATGTGATCCTGACCGCCCGCGACCTGGGCATTTGCTTCGGGGATTGATTCTTGCGCTGAATTCAATTCGGCAAGGAAGGCGGGTGCGAATGACGAATCCGTGTGAGTGGCTGATGGCCAATGCAGGCCCGGTAGTGCGCTGGCGCACTTCAGGCATACGCAAGAGTCGCCTCTGTTTGTAGAATGGATGGCCTATCTGGAGACTTTTGCCACGCCTGAGGGCCGTTACCAGTTTTTGCCCGAATACCTGCACGAATCGGAAGGGTATTACGTCTCTGGTTTTAGAATGGGACTGGCAGAGAGCCGCCGCAAACCTGCCTGGATCGAGATCGAGTCGACATTCCGGATGCTGAAGATCAAAGCGTTGTTAAATCGCCAGTTATCTGATCGGTAGGATATCTACCGCGGGAAAAGTCCCCTTATCCCGAATATAAGGTATTTAAGCAAATTCCCCACGCATTGCCTCGGGGAGCTGGCGGGCGATGGCACCCATCACCTGGCGGCTGATGGCCCGGTCAAACTCAGCCGAAGGCAGGCCGACCGGAAGCTCGAGCGGGGCGGGCGGGCCAAAGCGCACCTGGATCTGGCCCTCCTGCTCATGGATGCCCACCGGGATGAGCGCCAGCCCGAGCTGGTGCAGGTGGGCGATCAGCCGTCCCACGCCGGAGGGCGGCCAGCCGAGCAGCCCGGTCAGGGTATCCCCGCCTTCGGGGGCCATGGCGACCACCGCTTGGGGCGTGGCGCGCACGTAGCTCACCAGGCGGCGCACGGCCTGGGTGCGCTCCTGCTGCTCGCGTGGGTTGGGGGGCATGGGCGGCATGGCCGTCAGGCCGTAGACCTGACTGACCTTGCCGAAGGCCCAGGCAATCACCGGGCGCAGGAAGCGCTCGCGCAGCGGGTCGGGGTAGGTCCAGGCGCCGGTCATCACCCAGTGCGTTTCGCAGGGCAGCGCGGCGGTGATCACCATGGCCGGCCACCAGATTCCCAGCCCGGGGCGGTAGTAATGGTTGCATGCCAGCAGGCAAGGCCCCTGCTGCGGGATGAACTCCTGGCCCAGCACGCAGGCTGGCGGCTGCATGCCGGCGACGATCTGGCGGACGTCCTCACGGAGCGAGCGCCTTCGACCGAGCAGCGCATCGAAGGTCAGGCTGATGATCTTAGCTTTGGGAAGTTGATAAGAAGGTGGAGTTATTTGCTCCGGTTCTTTCAGCTTTTCCATAAACACCAGGGTCACCTTCTCGTTCAGCGCCTGCTTGCGAAATTCTGTGTAACCCAGCTTGTGGTAGAGGTGCAGGTTGCGGGCGCTGCGCTCGCCGGTGAATAGCTCGTAGCGCCGCGCCTGGGGGAAGGCGCGCTCGATCTCCTGCATCAGCCGCGTGCCAATGCCCTGGTTCTGGTAATCGGGGTGGACGATCAGCCGGCCGATGTAACAGGTGCCCTCGTGCAGAAAAGCGCGCACCGAGCCAATGATCTTTCCGTCTTCGATAGCCCTCAGGAAGACCTGGTGCGAACATTCGTCCTGGATCTGCTCCAGAGTTTGAGTGAGGGGTGGAATGCTGTAATCGCCATACAGCTCGGCCTCTTCCTGGTAGGCCAGCTTTTGCAAATCCAGGATCTCCTGGGCGTTTTCAATCCCGGCAGTTTCGATGATCATTGGAATATCCTCAGAAAATAAGGCGCAGGCGACCTGAACTGGTCACTTTCGTGGGAACACCAACCGATTATACCTCTCTTGGGAAAGCCCTGCTTCAAATCCCCATCGCCACGTCTGCCAGGTGATCCGCCTGGCCTTGACCAGGGGCGGTGAGGGGCAGAGAGAAGTAAAAAGTGCTGCCCTGCCCGGGCTGGCTTTCCAGCCAGATGCGCCCACCGTGGTGCTCAACGATCTCCTTGCAGATGGAAAGCCCCAGGCCGGTGCCTTTCGGTTTGTTCGTCAGGGGATCGCCGACCTGCTTGAACTTGTCGAACACCAGCGCCTGATCGGCTTTGGCGATCCCAATGCCCTGGTCGGTCACGCTGATCACCACCTCGCCCTCCACCAGGCACGCCCGGCAGGTGATTGTGCCCCGGTCGGTGAACTTCACCGCGTTGGAGATCAGGTTAATCAGCACCTGCACCAGCCGGTCGCGGTCGCCGTTGACTGGCGGCAGGTTGGATGGCACATCCTGCACCCAGCGCAGGCCTTTCTCGTCGAACAAGGAGGAGGTCGCCGAAGCGGCGCGCTGGACGATATCGCCGACTTGCTGGGATTGAATGTGCCATTCCATCTTCCCGGCCTCAATCTTTTCCAGGTCGAGCAAGTCGTTGATCATCGTGGTCAGGCGTTCCCCTTCAGACAGGATGATCTTGAGGTTATCCTCGATCTGGGCGGCTGTCCGTTGCACTTTGGGATCGTCAGTGGAAAGAGCCGGGAAAACGCGCTCCTCGAGCCATTTCTGCACGATGCGGGTAAAGCCGAGAATGGAGGTGAGTGGGGTGCGCAGCTCGTGGCTGACATTGGCCAGGAAAGCGCTCTTGGACTCGTTGGCTGCCTCGGCTGCAGCGCGCGCCTCCTGCACCCCGGTGTACAGGCGGGCATTATCCAATGCGATGGTCGCCAGTTGGGCAAAGCGGTTGAGCAGCTCGATCTGGCTTTCGCTGAAGATTTGCGAGTCTTCCGTGCTGCAATCGTATGCCAGGCCGATCACCCCCACCACCTGCGCGCCGGATTTGAGCGGGACGCCGATGATGGAGCGGATCAGGTTTATTTCCAGTGCCTTGGCGCGGCCCGGCCAGTTGTCGTAATCGTTGACCACCAGCGGCTGTCCGGTCTGCCAGACTCTCCCGCCCAACCCTTCGCCGAGCGCCAGGCGGAAACCGATCAGTTGAGTGAACATCCCCACCCCCACTTTGCATATGATCTCCTTCGCATCCGGCTCGACAATTTGGATGTAGCCGTGGGGGGTGTTCAGCATTTGACCGGCGCGTGTCACCAGGGCTTCCAGCAAATCTTGCAGTTCCAGGCGAGTGATCAGGCCCAGCGAAGTCTCATGCAGGGCTGCCAGGTACTCGTTTTGCTGGCGCAATTTTGCCTGCGCCTGCTCGCGCTCATCAATTTCCTCCGTCAGCCGGGCATTCACCTGGACGAGGTCGGCGGTCCGTTCGGCGATCTTCTGTTCCAGGTCCTGATACAGCAGGCGAAGCTGTCCGATCATTTCGTTGAATGTGCGCGCCAGCAAGCCAACCTCGTCCTCCGTCATGACCGGGGCGGTCTGGGATAAATCGCCCATGGCCACGCGGGCGGCGGCGCCGGTGATGGCCAGGATCGGCCGGACAATCCGGCGCGTCAGCCAGTAAGCCACGCCAGCCAGGATCACCGCTGAGAGCATGCCAAAGCCGATAATGGTCCTGGCCAACTGGCGTGCCGGCGTAAAAGCTTCCTCCTGGCTCATTTCAGCGATTAACGCCACGCCCAGGTCATTGATCCAGGTGTAAACCCCAACCACCGGGATACCCTGGTAATTGCTGTAAAGTCCAGCACCCTCCTTGCCATTCAAGGCCGCATTGATCCCCTGGGATTGGATGCTACCGTTTTGCGAATTGGAGCTGGTAAACAGCGCGGCAGAGACGAAATCGTGAGAAGGGTTGACCAGGTAGGTCTCGCCGCTGTTCCCCAGCCCAGTGCGCTCGAGGATGATCTGGTCGACGCGCGCCAGGTTCAGGTAACCGGCCAGCACGCCGACTCGCCGCTTGTTTTGATCAAACAGCGGCGTGGCAACGGTGATGGTCGGCCGTCCGGTATCCGGCGAGATATAAACTGGCTGCACATAGGTGGTGGAGCGACCATTGGTGAAAAATAGGGCCTGGGCTTGCGATTGCCCCACGTGAGCTGGCTGCGTTGAAAGGACAACCTTGCCGTTCAAGTCCATGATAAATAGCTCATCGGAGCCAGAGAGGCTGGTGACCACGAAGGTAAGGTACTCAGAAAGCGCCTGGTTGGCGGCCTGGCGGTCAGCCGGTGGGATGGAATCGTCCAGCAGGTTACCGACATCCAGGCGAACTTCTGGTTGCCAGGCGACGAAAACCAGGTCCAGGCGCTGTTGGTCAACCCAGCGGGTCAGGTTATCTTCCTTCAGGGTGGCCACGGCGTGCAGCCGGTCATATTCCGATTGGGTGAGGCTGCGCGTGGCCTGAAAGTACACCAGGTTACCCACCAGGAGGACAGCCAACACCACCAGCAGGAAAGAGGTGCCTACCAACCTTTCCATAAAACTCTGGTTCCAGGAGCGCAAGATTCTCTTCATCAGGCCACCTAAGGGGAGAACTGCTCCAGCGCGTTAATATCGAATTGAGCGGCAGGGGTGGTGAAATCCCCTCCATAATACTGCTGAGAGAGTTTCAGCAACGTTCCATCCTGGTGCATTTCCTGGATGATCTGGGTAACTTTTTTGACGAGCGGGATTGGGTCATTGCTGCTCTTCTTATCCACGGCGGCGGCCACGTAATCGTGATAGACCACGTCCGCCAGTTGTTTGATCGGCAGGCCATCCCGAATGGCCGATTTGCCGGTATCTGGATCGGTCAGCACGGCATCGAGCCGCACCCCATCCCCTACCGCCAGGTCAGCCAGCGCCGAGGTATCGGTGTCGTACCCGATAATCGTAGCATTGTGGATCGAGAAATCGATTTTCTCGCCCGGAATTTGCAGGGTGCCCTGCAGGTAGGCTTCATAAGCGCAGCCGGTGCAAACCCCGATGCGCTTGCCGGAAAGGTCAGCAGGGCTTTGATAGGTCTGGTTATCCTTGTGGACAAAAATCACTGCCTCCCCGCTGGCATAGGGTTGGGTGAAAAAAAGGTTCTTCATGCGCTCAGGGGTGATGACCATCGACCCCACGCTGAGATCCCAGCGGTCGCTCCAGTTGCCGGCGACGATCTGGCTCCAGGTGGGTGCGACAAAACACGGCTCCACTCCCAGCCGCCGGGCAATCTCCACTGCCACAGCCACATCAAAACCGGAGAACTGGTTGGCGGTATATTGGGTCATATCACACCGGGTGTTGGCGGCGCGCGCCTCCCCATTCATAAGCTGTGACTGCGGCGGGTAATCGGTGTCGGTGGCGATGACCAGCACTTCGCTCTTCAGAACCGCCCCCAGTTCACCGGCAGCCAGGGCAGGCGAGGCCTGGTGCACAGGTTGTGGCAGGCAGGCAATCAACAGGGTCAGCAGCAAGAGGATCGCCAGGGTTAATGAAGTTGCCCGGGCGCGACCATTCCAACCAGAGGCTTTTTGGGTTACCCATCCAATTTTCATCAAATCTCTCGTTTCGAACCCGCCCAGGTTTTTAGTTAAATAGAGACATTTGCGTCAGCGGAATATAATTTCCACCTAAAGCAAATGAATACTGGTAGCCCTGGACGGCATCCCGTAACGTCACCAGGTCAACCGCCTGGCCGATCCAGATGGCGGCGTCATCCTCTGCAACCGTATCATACAGGTTCTGGAACAAGGTCTGCCGGAAGGCCGGGTCGGTGGTGTTTGCCAGGTTGGTGAAGAGGTTATTGACCAGCGGGTTATCGACGTACACCGCGCTGCACTTACCGCCTCCCAGGCGCGGCGTGGGATAGACCTGGGCGAGCACCTCCCAGGCGCTGGGATAGTCGCCGCCCACTGCCATGGTCGAAATCTCCCCCATGGTCGGGTCGCTGCTGGCAGCGCATTGATCAAACCAGATGGACGACCAGGCTGATCCATCCATCTCCTGGATGTTGAGCTTTACGCCGATCTTCGCCAGGTCGGCCTGCCAGAGCTTAACCACGGCTGTGTCGTTGGGCCAGAAGTGCAGAACATTCACGTTCAGCACAAATCCATTACTGATTCCAGCCTCTTTCAACAGCTCTTTTGCCTTTTCAAGATCGAAGGAATACTGCGTCTTGGCCGGGTAAGAATCCGGGTAGCCAGGCCCCACGGCGGCGTTCATCTTGACCATATTGCCCTTGAAGATTTCCTGGATGACGCGGTCGGTATTGAAAGAATAATGCAGGGCCTGGCGCACGCGCGCATCGGCCAGCGGTTCCTGCGAGCCATTCATCCCCAGGTAATACTGCATGATGCTGGGGTATTTGTGGTTGACAAACATGGAAGTGTTCTCCAGGGTGGCGTAATCGGCAGCCGGGAGGTTCACGACGATATCCGCTTCACCTTTTTCAAGCAAGGGGCGCGCCTGGGCAGGATCGGACAGCCAACGGACGATTACTTTTTCGATCGGGATCGCACTCGTCCAGCCGCCCCAATACTTGGGATAACGGGTGAGGGTCACCTCGCTCCCGCCGGAATCGATGCTCTCCAGGGTGTAGGGTCCAGAACCGGCGTCATGCTGCTGCAACCAGGCGTGACCCCAATCCTGGCCTTTGACATGTTGCGTGACGGTCTTGGGGCTGACAATATAATTTCCCCACATGCTGCCCATCGAGTTCAGAAAATCGGCAAAGGGCTGCTTGAGGGTAAAGCGCACCGTCAGGTTATCCACCTTTTCCATGCGGTCGATCCAATCGGCGGTGATCCCATTGACACCCAGGTTGAGCGCCTTCATCCGCTCGTAGGAATAGATCACGGCATCGGCGTTGACCGGCGATCCGTCGTGGAAGGTCAACCGGGGTTTGATTTTGATGGTATAGACCAGGCCGAACTTTGAAATTCCACCATTTTCGACGGTCGGGATCTCGGCGGCCAGGGAAGGCACCAGTTTCGGCGATTTCTCGCCGCTAAAGCGAAACAAGGTGTCATAGACCTGCGGCAGGTAAGCCGCCCCTCCGAAATTCCAGTTTTCGGCGGGATCTGCTGAACCCGGTTGGTCCGAAGCAATCATCACCAGCGGGCGGCGGCTGGTAGGGTCATCTGCCTGGGGGGCTGAGGAGATACAGGCGACCAGGATAGCCGCCAGGCCGACCAGGGAGATGACCCGGTGAAACAACCTGCGATTAAATAGACCCAACTTGCTCATATATCCTCTTTGACATTTATCAAGCGGAACCACAGAGGACATTATACAGCAAAATGGTCAAATATGATAGATATTATCATAAAATAGTATGGATTTCCACTTACCGTTTCGAGAGCACCTCTTTCTCGTAGGCCCGCACCTGCTCCAGGAAGGCCAGGCCGAGCGGCGCGTCCTGTTGCAGGCAGTAGTAATCCCAGATGGCCCCGACAGGCATGGCTTTGAGCTCCTCCAGCAGTGCCAGCCGGCCGGTGAAGTCGCCGGCTCTTTCCATCCGGCGCAGCTCGTCAATCGGTTCGAGCAGTGCCGCCAGCAGGCCGCGCAACGTATTGCGCGCCCCGATCACCCAGGCCGCCAGGCGGTTGATCGAAGCATCGAAGTAATCCAGCCCGATGTGCACCCGGTCGAGGACGCCCCCGCGCACCACCTCCTGGGTGATGGCCTGCAGGTCATCGCTGTAGGTCACCACGTGGTCGCTATCCCAGCGCACGCCGCGGCTGACGTGCAGCAGCACCTCGGGCAGGTAGAGCAGCACGGCCGAGAGCTTATCCGCGATGCCCTCGGTGGGGTGGAAGTGACCCGCATCCAGGGTCAGCAGCACCTGGCGCGCCACGGCGTAGCCCAGGTAGAACTCGTGCGAGCCGACCACATAGCTCTCCGATCCGATCCCGAACAGCTTGCCCTCCACCGCGTCCAGGTTGTAGCGCGGGTCGATCTTCTCGGCGAAAATGGCATCCAGAGCATCGCGCAGCAACTGGCGCGGGGTGAAGCGATCAGCCGGGGAATCCTTGAGGCCATCGGGGATCCAGATGTTGGTCACGCAAGTCTTGCCCAGCGCCTGCCCCATCGCTGCCCCAATCTTGCGGCAGGCGATGCAGTGATCGATCCAGAACTTGCGGATGGCCGGGTCGTAATGCGCCAGGGTCATGCCGCTTTCCGCCTTGGGATGCGAGAAGAGGGTTGGGTTGAAGTCCAGGCCGAGCTGGCTGGCTTTGGCCCAGTCGATCCAACGGGCGAAGTGCTCGGGAGCGAGCTGGTCGCGCTCGACCCGCTTCCCGCCGGTCTCGGCGTAGATGGCGTGCAGGTTCAGGCGATGCCTGCCGGGGATCAGGCTGTAGACCATTTCCAGGTCGCTGCGCAGCTCATCGGCGTTGCGGGCCTTGCCGGGGTAGTTGCCGGTGGCGGCCAATCCGCCGCCCAGCGTCCCGCCCGGGTTCTCGAACCCGCCCACGTCATCGCCCTGCCAGCAATGCAGGCTGATCGAAATGCCCGCCAGCCTGTGGATCGCCTGGTTGGCATCCACACCCAGCGTGGCGTAGCGCTCTTTAGCCAGTTCATAAGCATTCTTGACCTGTTTCTCGGAAATTTTCATGTTCATTCTGTGCCTCCTGAAATAGATTCAAAACCTTGGTGTCCACCGGATCATGGCCACTCCGCGCCACTGCTCAAGCTGCCTTCCCGAAGAAGTCCTTGTAAACCTGGTAATGCTCGGTCTCTGCATAATGGACCGCTTGCAGCGGGGCGTGGTCAAAGCTGTAGATCAGCGCCCCTGGGCACGACATCAAGATCGGTGAATGGGTGGCCAGGATGAATTGGGCATGCCCGGCGCGGCTCATGGCCTCCAGGATTTCCAGCAGCGCCAGCTGGCTGCGCGGAGAGAGAGCTGTCTCCGGCTCATCCAGCAGGTAAAGGCCCTTGATGCGGTAGCGCGCCCGGAAGTAGGAGAGGATCGACTGGCCGTGGCTCTGCTCCATCAGCGACTTGCCACCGAAGTACTCAAGTTGCCCGGCATCTGTGGCCGCCCATTCATCCAGGAACTGGACGAAGTTCTGGAAGGTATCCGAGCCAAAGAATGAGCCAGGCACGCGCCCGTCGGTCCACTCGATGGCGATATACTCCCCAAAGCGCTTTTCGTAAGGGTTAAAATGGTAGCGGGTGCGCTCCACATCCTGCCAGATGTGAATCCCACAGGCCTGGGCCAGACCCTGCAACAAGGTCGATTTGCCCGAGCCGTTCTCGCCGACAAACAGCGTCACCGGGTTGGTGAATTCCAGCCGCTGGGTGCGGTGGAAAACTGGCAGATTGAAAGGATAAACATCGTGGGTTGGAAAGCGCTCAGGGTGCAGGGTGACGGAACGGAGGTGGGGCATGGTGGAGATATTATAACCCCAACTTTTGTGCTATATTTATCACGATAGTGAGACGCCCGCCAGGTTCTGTGGAGGAGGGGAGAAAAACATCCTTGGGCAGTCTCTCATTGGGTTCGTTTTGAATTCCTGTTCAGGAGAGTGCCTATGACCACTTACACATTGAAAATCAACGGCCAGAAGCACACTGTGGATGTGGATCCACAGATGCCGCTGCTCTGGGTGCTGCGGGATGTGCTGGGGCTGACCGGAACAAAGTATTCCTGCGGGGTTGGGGAATGCGGGGCGTGCACCGTGCTGGTGGAGGATCAGGCAGTCCGCTCCTGCATCACGCCGGTCTCCAGCGTGAGCGGCAAGCCGATCACCACCATCGAAGGGCTATCGCCGGATGGCAGCCACCCGCTGCAAAAGGCCTGGATGGCTGAGGAGGTGGCGCAGTGCGGTTTCTGCCAGCCGGGGCAGATTCTGGCCGCCGTCGCCCTGCTCAAGCAGAACCCCAAGCCCAGCGACGAGGAAATTACCCGGGCCATGTCTGACAACCTGTGCCGCTGCGGCACCTACCCGCGCATTAAACGCGCCATTAATCGGGTGGTGGAGGGAGGTGTGAAATGAAGCGCAAAATTTCTCTCAACCGGCGGCAATTTTTGCAGGCCACGCTGGTCAGCGGCGTGGGATTGGTCATCTCAGTCACGCTGCCCGGCTGCGATAAGTTCGGTCTGGGTGGGAAGCCCAAGCCCACCCCGACGGCGACGGAATGGCTGGAGCCGAACCTGTTCGTGACGGTCGGCAACAACGACGAAGTGGTGATCACCGTGCCCCGCTCGGAGCTGGGCCAGGGGGTGCGCACCGCCCTGGCGCAGATCGTGGCCGAAGAGCTGTGCGCTGATTGGAAGAAGGTGCGGGTGGAGCAGGCGCCCGGCAACCCGCGCTACGGCGACCAGACCACCGGCGGCAGCACCAGCGTCACCGTGTACTATACCAGGCTGCGCGAGGCTGGAGCGCTGGGACGCGATATCCTCATCCAGACGGCCGCCCAGAACTGGAAGGTGGACCCGAAGACCTGCTACGCTGAGAACAGCATGGTCTATCACCGGGGTTCGGACCAGAAGTCGAGTTTTGGCGAGCTGGTGGCGGCTGCCAACCAGTTGCCAGAGAAGCCAGCCCTCGGAATCCCCAAGCCGGAGAGCGAATTCAAGCTGATCGGCACCAACCCTGGGCGGGTTGACAACCCGCTGATCGTGACGGGCAAGGCTGTTTACGGCCTGGATGTGCGCCGGCCGGGCATGCTCTTTGCCGTGGTGGCGCGCAGCCCGGTGCTGGATGGAGAGGTGAAGAGCTTCACACCGGATGAGGCGCTCAAGGTACCTGGGGTGAAAAAGGTGCTGCAGATCGGCGCTGGGGTGGCGGTGGTGGCGGAGAACACCTGGGCGGCTCTGCAGGGGCGCAAGGCGCTCAAGATCGAGTGGGAGGGCGGCGCCAGCGACTATGATAGCGCCACGGCTGCCCAGAAGCTGATGGAAAGGGCCGCCAAAGGGATCACCCCGGCGGAGGATATGCTGGTGCAGTATTACTCCGTGCCTTACCTGGCGCATGCCACCATGGAGCCGATGAACTGCCTGGTGGAGGTGAAGCCGGAGGAAGGCGTGGAAGTCTGGGCGCCGACCCAGAACCCGCAGGCGGTGCTGTTGACTGTCTCTTCATCGGTGAAGGGCGCCATGGGAAAGACCAAGGTGAATGTGCCGCTGGTCGGCGGCGGGTTTGGCCGCCGGCTGGAATCCTCCATGAAGGGCAACCCGCCCCCCACGGCCGATTACGTGCGCCAGGCGGTGGAGCTTTCGCAGGCGATGGGCGCGCCGGTGCAGGTGATGTGGACACGCGAGGATGACCTGCAGAATGACCTGTACCATCCGATGAGCGTGACGCGTGTCTCAGCCAAGAAGAGCGATATCTCGTCGCTGCAGATGCAGCGTTTTGAGGATTACAGCGCAGTGCCCACCGGGGCTTTCCGGGCGGTGGAAAATATCCCCATGGCGTTTGCCCATGAATGCTTTGTGGATGAATTTGCTCAGGTTACCGGGGCCGACCCGGTGGAGCTGCGCCGCAAGATCCTGCCCAAACGCGCTCTGCCGGTATTGGAGCTGGCGATCTCCAAATCCGGCTGGGGGCAGCCTTTGGGGGAGCGGCAGGGGCGCGGGGTGGCTTACCATTCCACCTGGGGCGATACACAGACCGTCCAGGTGGTGGAGGTGTCTGTCAGCCCGGAAGGGCAGGTGCAGGTCAAAAAGGTGGTGTGCGCCGTGGATTGCGGCGTGGTGATCAACCCGGAGATCGTCAAAGAGCAGATGGAAGGGGGCATCCTCTTCGGCCTGACGACGGCCCTGAAGGGCAGCGTGGAATTCAAGGGCGGCGTGCCGCAGGTGAGCAACTTCACCAACTACCCGCTGCTGCGCATGGATGAGGCACCGGAGATCGAGGTGTACATCCTCCAGAGCAGTGAGTATCCCAGTGGCATCGGGGAGATGTCGAACCCGATCGTCGTCCCGGCATTGTTGAACGCCATTTATGCCGCCACCGGCAAGCGCATCCGCAGCCTGCCGGTGAAGGCAGAGGATTTGAAGTAAAAATGAGGATACCCTATGGAAAAACGCCAACTCGGCCATACTGACCTGTTCGTCTCCCGCCTGGGATTGGGTGGGCTGTTCATCTCCTCGCTGGGCACCGACCTGCCGGGTGCCCGGGCTACCGTGCAGCGCGCCCTGGAGCTGGGCATCAACTACATCGATACCGCCCCGGGTTACCTCAACAGCGAGGAGGTGCTGGGCCACTGCCTGGAGGGGGTGCGGGCGCCATCCATTCTCTCGACCAAGCTGGGCGGGCGGCCCACTCCCTTCAATCCCAAGGATAAAGAGCAGCTCTACTTCTCGATCAGCGAGAGCCTGCGCCTGCTCCAGCGCCAGCAGGTGGATATCCTCTTCATCCACGAGCCGGATCGCGGCGGGCAGTACGACTGGTACGATAGCTGGGATACCTTCCACGGCCCGGTGTGCGACGTGCTGGAGGATCTCAAGCAGCGCGGCGTCATCCGTTACACTGGCCTGGGCGGCACCACGGTTTACCAGATGGCGCGCATCATCGAGCGCGCCAACTACGATGTGCTGCTGACCGCCTTCAACTACAGCATTATCTTCCGCGAGGCCGGCCTGGCGCTCATTCCCGCCGCCCGGGCCAGGGGCATGGGAATTGTGGCTGGTTCGCCGCTCCAGCAGGGCTGGCTGGCGCGCCGCTACGATCATTATATCCAGAATGACCCGCCCGCCTGGCTGGCACCCCAGCGTGCCCGGCAGCTTCTGCGCCTTTATGAGTTTTCTGACCAGGTTGGCCTTCCACTGCCGGAGCTGGCCCTGCGCTTTGTGCTCTCTAACCCGGCGATTGACACGGTGCTGAGCGGCGCCCGCTCGGTGCAGGAGGTGGAGCAGAACGTGCGCGCCGCCCAGGCCGGTCCGCTCCCGCCCGAGGTGCTGGCCGAGCTGGAGGAGATCGGCGCGATGGTGCCCTTCCGCCCGTTCGAGGAGCCTTTCGGAGCGATCTTCGACCAAAACCGCACCTACCACGGTCCCGGCCCCGCCAGGAATTAAGAGAAACCACGGATGAACACGGATAAACACGGAAGAAGGGCAATCACAGATGGGCACCGATGAACACCGAAAAAGATCTCCGGATGAACTGGAGGAATTGAACACGATCACAGAAAAGGTGATTGGCTGCGCTTATCGGGTAAGCAACACCTTGGGAAGCGGCTTTTTAGAAAAAGTCTATGAAAATGCACTGGCCCATGAAGTTCGCAAAGCCGGATTGAGTGCCAGCCAACAGCAGGCATTACAGGTCTACTATGATGGTATGATCGTTGGTGAGTATTGCGCCGACCTGGTGGTTGAAGACATGCTATTAGTGGAGCTCAAGACGGTCAGAGCTTTGGACGAAGTCCATATGGCCCAGTGCCTGAACTATCTTAAGGCAACCGCGCGGCCACTGTGCTTATTGATCAACTTTGGCAATCCCAGGCTCGAGATAAAGCGAATCATCAACTGGACACCATCCAGAAATAAACCGCAAACATAAGAAAGAATACCTTTATTCTGCATCCATCTGTGTTCATCTGTGGCTCCAACTGTGCCCATCCATTATCATCCGTGGTACCATAGTTTTTCCCAACAGCGTTTATCTGTGTTCATCTGTGGTTCCATTTTGATCATTCAAAGAGGAAAAAATGAAAGCACTGGTTGTCACTGCCCCGGGGCAGCTCTCCTTGCAAGAAATTCCCATGCCGCGCATGGGGCCGTATGACTGCCTGGTCAAGATCGACGCCTGCGCCATCTGCACCGGCACCGATTCAGATATCATCGCCGGCAGCTTCCCCTGGCTCAACCCCTATCCTTTTGTGCTGGGGCACGAATCGACCGGCCTGATCAGCGCGCTGGGCGAGCGGGTGCGGCGTTTCCGCAAAGGCCAGCGCGTCACCCGCCCGGCTGCCATCTATGGCGGCGAGAGCGCCGGGGGCCTCTTCAGCACCTGGGGCGGCTTTGCCGAATTTGGCCTGGTGCGCGATGTGGATGCCGCCGCTCAGGATGGCGTCCCTTCCAGCTCGATGTGCTCCGCCAGCCGCAACCCACTCCCGGAGGGCCTGAGTCCGGTCGAGGCGGCCCTCTCGATCAATCAGCGCGAGATCCTCTCCGTGGTCCGGCGCATGTCCCTCTCGGCTGCTTCGACCGTGGTGGTGATCGGCTCGGGCTACAACGGCCTGCTCTTTGCCCTCTTCGGCAAGGTTTTTGGCGCCGGGCGGGTGGTGATGGCGGGCAGCCCGGGCCGCCAGGAGCTGGCGACCACCCGTTTCCGCGTCGACGAGCTGGTCGATTACCACCACCCGCAGGTCGCCCAGAGTATCCTGGAGCTGGCCTGCGACCAGCCGACCGAGGTGATCGACGCCATCGGCTCAGTGCAGTCGCTGGCGCTGGCCCGCCAGGTGCTGAAACCCGGCACAGCCTTTGGCTGCTACGGCGTGCGCGACCTGAATGCCACCCAGGCAGTGCGCCAGGAGCTGGCAGGGACTCATCCCGTGCTGGATATGACCACCGACGAAGCCGGCTGCGTGGAGGAATGGTACCAGCTCTGGCAGGCGGGCTTCTTTGCCCAACCCGGCATGGTTGATGCCATCTTGCCTCTGGGGGAATACCGCCAGGCATTCGACCGGTTGGCAAAACGGGAGGCCGTGAAGATTGTGCTGAGCCTGTGACATAAGGTAAAATTAAGCAGGAGGTAGGGCATGGAACTGAGCACTGTTAAGATTCAAAAGCCGGAGAACACCAACTTCATCCTGGGCCAGACGCATTTCATCAAAACTATCGAGGATATGCACGAGGCACTGGTCGCCACGGTGCCAGGCATCCGCTTCGGGCTGGCCTTTTGCGAGGCTTCTGGCCTGTGCCTGGTGCGCTGGAGCGGCACCGACCCCGAGCTGACCGAGCTGGCCAAGCAGAACGCCCTGGCGATCGGCGCCGGGCATTGCTTCATCCTCTTCCTGGGCGAAGGATTTTACCCGATCAACGTTCTGAATACGATCAAGATGGTCCCCGAGGTGTGCAGCATCTACTGTGCAACCGCCAACCCCACCACGGTGGTGGTGGCTGATGCAGATGGCGGGCGCGGCATCCTGGGCATCATTGAGGGTGAAAAAACCAAGGGCATCGAGGACGACCGGGATATCGTCTGGCGCAAAAACTTCTTGCGCCAAATCGGCTATAAGCTCTAGCCCTGGAACCGTGACCAGGGTTGGCACGTCTATTGCATATCCTATTTCATCGCGCAGGTTTGCGGCGATCTGTTTTTTGTCTCAAGCGCATGAGTAGCTTAATCTTCAGGATTTTATCCGCACTACAGGAGCCTATATGAAGAGATTCTTGCCTTTCCTGATCATCCTCTGGGTGGTGGCTGGCTGCACAGGCGGCCCGGTCCAATCGGATGCCGATATGGCCACCCGCGTCGCCCAGGTTTTGACTAGCATGCCGACCAACACCGGCCAACCACTCTCGCCCAGCCCGGTGCCAACCGAGACCTCACCCGCCGTGGTGGTAGTGACCCTCCCGCCGACCGATACCGTCCAGCCGGAGGAGACTGAGGCCGCTGCGGCCACGGACACGCTCGAACCCACCCAGGAGCCGATCGAGGCACCCACCCAAACGGTAGAAGCCACCGCCACGCCGCAAGCCACCTCTGCCGGTGGCAGCCCCACCCCGCCGCCCACTCTCGCCCCGGGTGGGCCCACGCCCACCTTCCCGGCTGGCGACCCGCGCCTCAAGCTCGGTTCCTCCACTTCCACCGACCCGATGAACGATGAGGATACCTGGGTCTGGCCGACTGGCGATAGCCCCTTCACCGATATTGTCTTCAAGAACGGATACCTGTGGCTCACCGGCCTGACGGAAAAATCCGGCTGGCGCTTGCCGCTCTTGCAGACGCTGCCCAACATGTACATCGAGATGACCGCCAACCCCGGCAAGTGCGTCACCCGCGATAACTACGGCATCATCTTCCGCGTCCCCAATTTCCGCGCCGCCGACCGCGGCTACCTGTTCGCCGTGGCCTGCGAGGGCAAATATGCCCTGTGGATGTGGGACGGGCGGGTCAAGCCGAACGGCAAAGCCACCATGTTGGTGACATGGAAGGATAGCAAGGCCATCCTCAAAGGCCCCAACCAGTGGAACCGGGTCGGCGTGTTGACCCAGGCTGACCGGATCACCCTGTATGTCAACGGGGTGAAGCTGGAAGAGGTCTCCAACAGCACCTACAAAGATGGCGCCTTTGGCATCTTCGTCAACCCGGCGGATGACAGCGGCAATTTCACCCTCCAGGTGGACGAAATGAGCTACTGGCTCAACCCGAATCAGTAGATTCAAGATTCACAATGCCTCCGGGCGTCGGCGCGTGATTCATCAGCATTCTATGATTTTTAACCAGCCTGTCACCGCTCTCATCCGCCAACGCACCTCGCGCCGCACCTACCAGGATCGTCCGCTCGAAGCGGAGATCCGCCAGCGCTTGCTGGATTTCATCGCCGCGCTTCCTCCCGGACCTTTTGGCTCGTCCAGCCGCCTGGAGCTGGTATCCGCCACAGCGCAGGAGCGCGGTGCGCTGCGTGGCCTGGGGACCTACGGGTTCATCCGCGGCGCGCCGGCTTTCCTCATCGGCGCGGTCCCGCTGGCGCGGCTCCCTTCGGGAGGGCTGCGCGAGGATGCCAAGAACGCGAGATTAGAAGGCGGCGGAGTGCTGGAAGATTTTGGCTGGCAGATGGAAGCCCTCATCTTGTTTGCCACTGGCCTGGACCTGGGCACCTGCTGGCTGGGTGGTAGCTTCACCCGCAGCAGCTTCTCCCAGAAAATCTCCCTGCGAGAAGATGAAATGATCCCTGCTGTCTGTGCGCTGGGTTATCCCGCCGGACAGCCGAGTGGTATGGAGGTGGTGGTGCGCCGGGGAGCCCAGGCGCGCAGCCGGCTGGAATGGCAAAGCCTGTTCTTTGCTGGCTCCTTTGGCACTCCTCTGAGCCGGGAACTGGCCGGGAGCTACGCAGAGTGCCTGGAGATGGTGTGCCTGGCGCCCTCGGCCTCCAACAAACAGCCCTGGCGGGTGGTGTGGGATGGAGAGGGCTGGCACTTCTACAGGCAGCGCACCCCCGGCTATCGTGAGAACCTGCTCGTCCGGCTGCTGGGCGTGGCAGATATGCAGCGCCTGGACCTGGGGATCGCTATGTGCCATTTCGAGCTGGCCGCCCGCCAGGTGGGGTTGGAAGGCTCGTGGCAGACCCGCCAGCCGCCCATCGCAAAGCTGGACTCCCTGACTGAATACGTGGCAAGCTGGATCGAAGGATAGGGAATTCCGGTGCGCCTTTTCTGATTCTTCGTGCAGGAGGTGTAGGATGAGTACAGGTTCAGGACTTCCATCAAGTGCGCTATCGTCAGATCGACCTCGGAGGCAGCGCCTCTTCAGCCGGCCCAGCACACGGCTAGGATGGTGGTCGGTTGGATTGATGGTCACATTTATCCTCCTTATGATCATCAATGGGGCGGTGTTCATGCAGTTGCCGGGGAATGAACCGTGGCAGCATAATCTGTTGCCCTTCTATGGCTTTTTCATGCTGGCGTGCGGGCTGGCGGCCGGGGTCGTTGGGCTGATCGCGGTGATCCGCAAGCATGAGCGCTCCTGGCTGGTGTGGCTGGCCATCCTGCCCCTGGTGTTTGTGGTATTCCTCCTTCTGGGCGAGTTCCTGGGGCCGCCACATTAGGATAGGACAGGCAGGAATGGTTGAAAAATTGATCGAGAAGCTGGTAGATCGGGCTCCCTTAGCCATCGTCATGATCGGCGTGGTGGTTTTCGTCATCGGTGCGGCTGGTGGCCTGCCACTTGGCAGCCCGCCCTTGCAGATCACCGATCCTGTATGGAGAATAGCGCTGGGGACGATGGGGGCCATTCTTGTGATTGCCGGAGTGCTGCTGACGTTTCGCGAAACAGCGCCTGAAGCAACTGCTCAAGAGAAAGGCGCCCCTCCCAAACCATCTGGTCGGGGAGCCAGGAGCCCATTGCAGGGCGCGCCAGAGGTATTTCCTCTCTCTGATCCCAGACTCCGCAATCTGGTGCCTCCGCTCTCGCAGCGATTCAGGATGGTCCAGTTACCTCCGGTTCAACCTCCGACGGTGTATGGTACGCCCTATGCCCCGGTTGGGCTCTTGATGATCGATGAGATCCCCTTCTTTCTGGAGCCCTTCTTTGACCCGGGTGGCAGGCTATTGGGCCACCGCACGATTACCGTTCAACCGGGGGAGCACAACGCAGAGCGCATCGTAGTCATTCCGGCCAATATTCGCTCCGTTGCGCAATTGCACTGCTTGTTGGCTGCAGAACATGGCTGGACTGAGCGTGACGGTGTGCAATTTGTAGACAAAAGGATTGGCTATATTGAGCTGGTCTTTGTGGATCAGAGTGTCCAACGGGTGGACCTGGTATTGGGCAGGGATATTCGGGAATGGGCATTTGGAAATTCACCTGAGCTGGTGAGAGATATCAACCAAATAACAACAAAACCCGCCTGGATTTCGCATGACACTCACTATCTCATCGATGTATTGTCCATTCCTGTCCGGCATAAGCAGCCCGATCTGACGAGTATCAGGATAATCGCTAAGTTTCAAGATGATCCAGGCACGAGCATCTTGTTGCCCGCTATCCTCATCAGTGCGATTACCTGTTCGTTGGCGTCTTAATTTTAGGGATTGCCTTTCCATAAGGATGCGCATGCTTCATGACTGCTTTCTGACCCGGAGGTGACAGGATGTTGGGCCTGGACTATCTGGAAACCCTGTTTGTTATCTGCGCCTTTCTTTTTCAGCTCATCCTGATCCTCCATTTCGCCCTGCGAAAATGGTGCTTCGAGATCGCCCTGCGATATGGGCCTGTGGTGTATGCCCTGAGCATCCCCGCCGTTGTGGTAAGCATGCTCCTGCTATCGGCTGGCAAGAGTTGGTCGCTGTGGGCAGCCGGTTTTTATGTATCAGCACTTCCTCGGAGGAGCGCGGGATGTGGGGTGCTGCCGGAAAGGGGGTGGTGATCGATTTCGTGGTGCCGGATGTGGACGAAGCTTATGCCCATCTGAAGAGCCGGGGCGTCCAGTTTGTCGAGCCTCCGACCGATAAGCCCTGGAGGCTGCGCACAGCCAGTTTTCTGGATCCTGCCGGGTACACCCTCACCATCACGTCGTATTTGCGCTCGGGTCGCAAGCCCAGCCAATCCCTCTCAAAAGGTTACTCGTGATCTCTTTCCGGCTGGCTGATCTGCAGACCGATCTGGCGGCCCTGGCGCGCCTGCTCAGCCTGGTTTCGATCGATCCGTACACCGCCGAGGATGTGAATGAGCGCTGGCAGGGCCTGGATGAAGAGACCCGCTTCGCCCACCTGGCTGTGGATGAGCAGGGGCAGGGGATCGGGATGGCTGAGCTTGGGCGGAATGCCTGGACTCCGCCTGGCGTGCTGCGCCTGACGCTGATCGTCGATCCAGCGTGGCGCAACCAGGGGATCGGCAGCCAGCTATTTTCCGATGGGTTCGAGGTGGCCCGGGCGAAGGGCGCCCGCTGCCTGGAGAGCATGCTGCGCGATGACGACCCCCATTCGCTGCACTTTGCCGGGCGGCGCGGCTATCGCCTGGACCGGCACATTTTCGATTCCACCCTGGATCTCACCACGTTCGAGGAGCAGCCGTTCGTGGAGCGCTTGGAACGCGCCCAGGCCGCTGGATTTCGCTTCTTTACTCTGGCCGATCTCGAGCCTCTCAGCGAGGAAGTCCAACGCAAGCTGTACGAGCTGAACCGGGTCACCGCGCTGGATAACCCGGCCAATAACGGCAACTTTCTGCCCTTTGAGGAATTCCGCAAGGAGGTGCTGGAGGCCTCCTGGTTTCGGCCGGATGGCCAGATCCTGGCGGCACAGGACGAGCGCTGGGTTGGACTGGCGGCTGTGGCCTGGTACCCGCAGGCCGGCTATGCCTACAATGCCTTCACTGGCGTCGACCGGGCCTACCGCGGGCAAGGGCTGGCCCTGGCGCTCAAGCTGCTGGCGGTGCGCTGCGCCCGGCAGTACGGGGCGCCCTGCCTGCGCACCAGCAACGATTCCCGCAATGCACCCATGCTGGCCATCAATCGAAAGCTGGGCTACCAGCCCCTGCGGGGAGTCTGTTGGATGGCGCTCGATCTGGCGTGAAATTTTGGTTGCTTTTGCTCCATAATGATGATCCCCTATCGCTGGCCAGGTGATCCACCCCTGTGTAAGCCCTCCAATCCAAATTACGTTATAATCAGGGCTGGCCCATCGGTTCAAGTGGGTCAGCCCTGATGAAAAAAATCTCTCTCTTCCTCGTATTCCTTTTTCTGGTGGTAGGCACAGCGGGCTGCGGCGGGTATGCCAGCATGGCACAGCCCGGCAGCGGCGCCCAACCCACCCCCACTCAGACCTCCCAGCCCGTCTCCATTTCTGGTACCCCGGTGCGCATTGAGAACGAAGCCAAGCTGGTGGTGCCCTCACAGATCCTGGAAGAGGTCTGGCAGTACATGCTGGAGCGCCTGGTGAATGACAAGTCGTTCATCCAGAGTTTGGACCCCAGCCTGGATTCCTACTGGTACGACGAGCTGTTCACCGATGTCTATTACGACACCCCCGACCTGGCGATGCTGGGTCGCCAGAGCAGCGTCCGCTACCGCACCCGCCAGAACCTGACCGATCCTACCCAGATCAAAAGCGGGCGCGAGCTGTTGCAGATCAAGCTGAGCGATATCGATAGCAACACCTTCAACCGCGGCGAGATCAAGTACAACATTCAGATCAAGTGGAAGAAGAGCGATCCAGATAGCCTGCACCCGGTCTTGGGTCTGATCAACCCTTCGGATCGGCGCAACTTCAAACAGGTGATGGCACAGCTCAACATCGACCCCTATTTGCTGAAGCGCATCCTGGTGCTCAACCAGCGCCGCCGCAGCATTTACATCACCCACAATGGCAATGCTTTCATCAGCTTGCGGTTAGATGAGGTCACCTCGCAGATGCTGTGGGCGAAATACAGCCATGATGAGATTGAGCCGGAGCTGAACGAAATCCCCTACACCGCCGCCAACCAGAAGACGCGCGAGTATATGCAGAGCATTGTCGATAAAATCCGGGATGACATCATGCAGAAATTCCCCGAGGTTAAGCTGGACCTGACGCCCAAGTATAACAAGGCCTTCAATTACTTCGAGAGCCAGATTCCGTACTTGCGCTACCTGATCAAAAACAATTTCTTTTAGAGGTATTGATGAGACGATCTTACTGGTATGTGCTGTTCCTGGCGGCGCTGGCCGCCAGCCTTTGGATCCTGGCCGCCTGCCAGGCAAGATCGGCCCCCACCCAGGCGGTCGGCCAGAAGGTGGCAGTGGGGGGTGGCTCCTACACCAACCTGACCCCGACCGAGCTCAAGGCGCAGCTCGAAGCCAAAGACTTTGTGCTGGTCAATGTCCATACCCCCTTCGAGGGAGACCTTCCCAAGACCGATCTCTCCATTCCCTACGACCAGATCGCTCAAAACCTGGATAAGCTGCCCCAGGATAAGAACGCCAAGATTGTGCTCTACTGCCGCAGCGGTCGGATGAGCGACATCGCCGCCCGTGAGCTGCTCAAGAAGGGCTATACCAACCTTTGGAACCTGGCGGGTGGGATGATCGCCTGGGAGAAGGCTGGGTTTGAGATCCTCAAGTAGGGTGGGTTTTGAAACCACAGATGGACACGGATAGACACGGATATCACGAAATAACCATCTGCCTCACTTGAGCCCCCTTCGCATCATATTCTCCATTATTCTCAGCGCTACCTCTCACTTGCCGGTCAATGCCACCCGCAGGCTGCCGCCCGTATCCGGAATTTTGACCGTGCATACCCCGTTTGCCTTATCCAGGAACCATCCTGCCGATTGGCTGGCCAGTTCGGATGCCGCAGCGCAAGAGGTCAGCGGTTTTCCATCCAGGGAGACCGCCAGGCCTGCCAGGTGCACGTTGTGGAATTGCAGCCAGTAGCTGCGTGGGGCAGGGATAAATCCCGCCGCACCTTGCTGGCGCGCTCCAATCGCCAGCTCGACCCGCCCGCTCTGAACAGCGCATTCATAGCGCGTGGTGCACCAGGCGCCGGATTGGTAATCAAAGCTCTCGCCGTCGTCCTCGTACAGCACAAAGAAAGAGCTTCCCGGGTGGGTGAGCGGGAAGATATCCAGCGTCAGCGGGTCGAGGGGTTTCTCCCCGATGTATTGCATCGCCGGCATCATCGGCAGGATGGCGCCCGCCCGGATGAAGATCGGAAGCCGGTCGAGCGGGGCAGCCACCTCAGCCCGGATCGGGCCCTGGTACACCTGGTTGTCTAGATAATCGTACCAATTCCCGGCCGGGAAGTACACCTGCCGGCTACGGGCTCCCCGCTCCAGCACCGGGGCAACCAGGAGGCTGGGCCCGCATAGAAACTGGTCGTCGATGGAGAAGGTCGCTTCATCCTCGGGGTATTCCACCACCATCGCCCGCATCAAGGGGCTACCGCTGCCCCCGGCACCCAGGTCAGGCTCCAGCCCGGTTCCCAAAATGGTATCCGCGATGCAGGAGTAGAAATAGGGGATGAAGCGCTCGCGCAGCGTGACATAACGGCGCGACACTTCCTCAGCGCCATAGCGCCACGGGAAATTGGGCAGGGCATCTTTTTCGTCGAACGTGCTGGTGTGGTGGAAGCGGTGCAGCGGGCAAAAGGCGGCGAACTCGATCCAGCGCTTGAACAGCTCCTCATCCGGGTTGCCGAAGCTGTACCCGCCGATATCATGCCCCCAGAAGGTGAACCCGGAAAGGCCCATGCTGAGACCCAGGCGGGGTTGGAAGCGCAGCCAGTCGAAATGGGCGTGCACATCCCCGGACCATACCGCCGCGTAGCGGTGGGAGCCGGAGAAGTAAGAGCGCGATAGGAAATAAGGCCTGCGGTTCGGGCAGGCCTGGCGGTACCAATCGTACATCGTCTGGTTATTGACCAGCGCATACACGTTGTGCATCTCCGCCAGGTTGCCCTTCTCGCCGCCGAACTCGTTGTGAAACACCCACTGGTGAGAAGAAACCGCCGGCTCGTTCATATCCAACCACCAGCAGTCTGCGCCCACCTCTGCCAGGTGATCGTGCAGGTGGGCAAACCACTGGCGCGCCTGCGGATTGAAGAAATCCACCAGCCCGCTCTCGCCGCCCCACGGCCACTTCACCGTTACCACCTCGCCGCTGGCATTGCTGAGCAGGTAGCCTTTCTCCTGGGCGGTCCTGGCATCATCCGACTTCATGGGCAGCGAGGGCTCATCATACAGGGCCACTTTGAACCCGGCCCGGTGCAGCCGCTCGATCATCCCTTGGGGGTCCGGAAAGGTGGTGTAATTCCAGGCCGAAGGAGCGAAGCTATCCAGGTACCACTCCAGGCAGGTCCACATTATATCGCAGGGAATGGCCTTGTCGCGGTAGGTCTGGGCACAGGCTTCAATATCCGCCTGGTACCAGTCATCTCCCCACCAGCTCTGGCCGTTGCCCAGCGCGTATTGGGGCGGGAAAAAGGGCTTGCCCACCAGGTCCGTGTAGGTTTTGATCATCGCCTTGGGGGTCGGGCCGTGGATGAGGTAATAGATCATCTCGCCGCCCTGGCCCGGTGCTAGCGAGCCAAAGGAATAAACCTCTGCTTCCGTCTTGCCAAAGTCAAAACAGGTGCGGCTGGTATTATCGAAGAAGATCGAATAGCCCCGCGAGCTGAGGAAGTGCAGGTCGGCGCCGTACCAGCGACCCTCGCCCTCTGCCGGGCTGAACTCGTCGGGCTGGTAGAGATCGGTTCCCCAATGGATGATGCGCTGGCCGCGCCGGTTGAAGTCCTCGCGCTTCTCGCCCAGCCCCCAAAAGCACTCGCCCGGCGGCAGGTCGTGCCAAGCTGCCATCTCTCCGGCATCGCTCCAGCCCAGGCCTTTCTGCGGGCTGTGGTTGGTCAGCAGGTGGCCCTGGCGATCATAGAAATACAGCCGTAGCGGGGCTTTGTGGGCTTTGACCACCAGAGCTTCGGTCTCCATCTGGATGTAGCTGCCCTGGTCGGAAACCTGCAATTGGGTCGCCGCCAGGTCCTCGTGCTGGACCGAAAAAGAGGGATACTTGCGCCGGAAGTGGCCCTCCGGCGCGCACCACACCTGGATCACCTGCGGCGCGCAGGCCTTCACCCGCAGCCTGGCTGAGCCGCAATGGAAGGTGACCTGGTTGGTGTAGTCTTGCGTATAGCTATCACACTCCCCCATGAAGTGCCAGGTAGATTCGGTTGTCATCGTCATTTCTCCCGGTTAATTGCTGGTCAATTCACCCTGATCCCCGCCCGCTTCCTTGCGAGCCCGCCGTTGTTCCTCCCAGCGCTCAATCCAACCGGCGTATTCCTCCTCCATGTAGGAGAACAGGTCGTGGGCTTCCTGCAGGCGTTCCTGCAGCTCCGCCGGCTTGGCTTTCATCAGCCCCAGGCCGCGCTCGGTGAGCTGGTGCAGGGCGCGGTTCACCTCCATGCGTTGGTGCATGAAGAGCGCCCAGCCGCCCGGCTTGAAGCGGAAATAATCGCGGCGCGGCACCGGCGAGGGCACCTGCTCGATCAGGTCAGCCTCCACCAGCAGGCGCACGGCCGTGCTGATGGCACTCTTGCTGGCTTGCAGCGCTTCCGTCAGCTCGTTGAGCGATTGAGCCGGGGGGTCGGAGATCAGCAACACCCCCAGCACGCGGCCTGCCATGCGCGGCAGCCCCATCTGCTCGAAGAACAGACCGATATCTTCGATGAAATGTCGTTCTTCCAGGTTGTATCCTGCCATGTGCACTCCTCTCATTTTGAAATTATCGACTTTTCAGATCGTTTTGTCAATCCAGAAAACAGGGCAATCGCATCATGGAGATTGCTTCGGGCTTGCACAGGTCGCAAGCCCTCGCAAGGACAGGTATCTGAGTATCTTCCACCAGGAGTGGCGTTTACGCTGCAGAGCTGCTCGCAACGGCTGGCACAACCGCCGGGATTCGTCAAGCCAACTTGCGAAAACCTTGTATTGGAGTAGAAACAGGATAAATCGTACTGTAAATTCAGTATTTACAGAACAAACCAAACGTGCTACACTATCTTGGATCACGGAGGTTGTTATGAATCCGGAACTTGCCTTTCAAATCACATTTTTTGTGCTGGTCTTCGGGCTGCTGTTGATCCGCTCTTTATCTGCCAGGGAGGTGCGGCGGGCCGGCGAGAGCAACCTGCCCTCGCGGCAAGCCATCCAGCGCGAGGGAATCGGGATCTTCGCCGGGCGGGTGATCCTCTTCCTGTTCCTGGTGACGCTGATCGTGCTCTACGCCCTCAACCCGCCCTGGCTGAGCATCTTCCACATCCCCCTGCCGGACTGGCTGCGCTGGTTGGGGGCAGCGCTGGGGGTGGTCAGCCTGGTGCTGTGGGGTTGGACGCAGTACTCCCTGGGCAAGTACTGGTCCACCAACCTGCAGCTCCGCCAGGATCACCGCCTGGTGACGAATGGCCCGTATGCGCAAGTAAGACACCCGCTTTACACCGCCATGATGGGCTATGGCACCAGCATGGCCCTGGTCAGCGCCCAGTGGGGATTTCTGCTGATGGCGCTCCTCATGATCGTGGGTGTCATCTTCCGGGCGCCGAAGGAAGAGCAGATGATGATCGGGCAGTTCGGCGAGGAATACCGCCAGTATATGCAGCGGACGGGCAGGTTCTTGCCGAAGATGTAGCCGCGACCGAGAAATGATATGTCGCTGCGAGGCGTATTTTGCCGACCGTGAAGCGTCCCCTTCGGAAAGCAACCTCCACTCTGGCAAGCGAGGAGTGTGCTTCGCCCGGAAGAGCACCAGGCTCGCAAAGACAGACTTGTGTGAACCTGGCATCGTTTCATGTAAAAATTGGAGGGAATATGAAACCCCAACCTGGAATTTCACCCACTGAAAAGCCCCACAACCTTACCGCAGGCATCATCAAGCGGGTTGTTACGGTGGTCATTTTCATGGTCTTACAGGCGGTGATCCTCTTTGTGACCGCCGGGCGGCTGAACTGGAGCTGGGCATGGGTTTACCTGGGGATCTGCCTGGCAGTTTTGATTGTCAATGGCACGATCATGCTCCGCACCAATCTCGAGACCGTGGCAGAGCGCGGCCAGCCGGGGCAGACGAAGGACTGGGATAAGCTGGTGGGGGGACTGTTCGGCCTGTTCCTGTATTTCGTGCTCCCGCTGGTGGCCGGCCTGGACGAACGTTTCGGCTGGTCTGGGGAGCCTGGAATCGGCTGGCATATCGCCGGTGCCGTGTTGCTGGTAGCTGGATTGGCACTGGCGGCCTGGGCGATGGTAGCCAACGCCTTCTTCTCGACCGCCGTGCGCATCCAGAGCGAGCGCGGCCACACGGTGTGCAAAAGCGGACCATACCGGTTTGTGCGCCACCCCGGTTACGTGGGATTCATTCTCCAATCGATCAGCACCGCGATCCTGTTGGGCTCGTGGTGGGCGCTGGTCCCCGGTGGCGTGGCGGCGGCCTTGATGATCCTGCGGACAGCCCTGGAGGATCGCACGTTGCAAGCCGAGCTGCCTGGCTACCCGGATTACGTCCAGGAGGTGCGCTACCGGCTCGTCCCCGGCATCTGGTGAATAGTGAATTGATGGGGGTGTTCGCATAAACCATACCTGTAGGGGAACGGGGGGGGGAATGAAGAATGTCGCATCTGAAAATATCCCCCGTGCCCCTACCGGAGTGGGCGCACAGCAGAAAAGGTAGGGTGGGTTCGCGACACACCCTCTTCAGCGTCGAATCACGGATGCATCCTGATACCATTCTGCAATCAATGTTAGAATCAGATCACCTGGAACTCTATAGCCTCAAGAGTCGATCCGTTTCATCTGAATTCTTCTATATTTAGATTGTAGCTCCTACCCCATGCCTCCCAAAAGACCGACCCCCAAACCCACTCCACCCGAGCAGAACGAGCTGGGCCTCGAACGGATCGTGTTCTTCAGCGATGCGGTCATGGCCATTGCCATCACCCTGCTGGCGATCGATCTCAAAGTCCCCGAAATCAGCCCCTCGCAGGCTGCGGCCGAGCTGCCGGCCCAATTCTCAGCCCTCACGCCGCGCATTATGAGCTTCGTGATCAGCTTTGCGGTGGTCGGCATCTATTGGACTGCTCACCACCGCTACTTCCGCTATATCAAGCGTTACGATGGCGGACTGATTGCATTGAACCTTCTGTTCCTGCTGTTCATCGTCGTGATGCCGTTCGTGGCAGGCATCCTGGGCCAGTACGCCTACCTGCCGGTGGGCGTGATCCCCTATTCTGCCGCGGTGGCAGCCATTGGCTTTGTGATCAGTGCCTTGTGGTTCTATGCCTCGCACAACCATCGGCTGGTAGATGCCAGCCTGGATGACCATTTTATCCGCACCCGCACGATCATCTCACTGGTGATCCCGCTGGTCTTCCTGGTCTCGATTCCATTTGCATTCTTGAGCCCGGTGGCGGCAATCGTCGTCTGGTGGGCATCGCCCTTGATCTCGGGAGTCACTCAAAGGCTCTCGGAGCGCTGGCAGACGCCCAAGAAACGCGGCCGTTGAACCTCAAATCTACTGCACGGCAAACGGGGCAAGTTCATCGCATCCGATTAAAGAACCTATAATAGAACTATTAAAAAGAGTGCGGTCATTGTAAAAAGGGAATACCACAATGCAAAGTTGGCAACAGTATCTCAACGGCGATCCACTTCCCTGGCTGCTCGAGCCTGAAAACCCATCTGTCCGATACTGGACGCTGGTGGATATTCTCGACCTACCCACTGGCTGCTCCGAAGTGCAGGAAACCAGGGCAGCCATTGCCCATCAACCCTTGGTGAAGGAGTTGTTCACCCTCCAGCACCGTGCAGGATATTGGGGCGATGAAACCAAGCCGCAGACCGCCCAGGGGACCGGGGCTGTGCTCAATTTACTGCACAGTCTGGGAGTCACTCCCGATGAGCGCACCGCCGCTGGCTGTGATTCCTTCCTGAGATTCTGCCAGCATGAGAGTGGTGGCTTTTCAATGAGAACGACGGTTCGCAGTGGAATCTTCCCCTGCACCACGGGTCCATCTCTCCCCTTTCTGGTCTACTTCGGTTTTGGGGACGATGCGCGTGTGCGGGCTGCTTTCGCTTTCCTGATCGAAGCCATGTACGCTGATGGTGCACTCGATTGCGGACGCTACCAGCATCAGGATTGCCTGTGGGGGGCAATCGCCGCCCTCCAGGGCCTGGCGGTGCTCCCCACCGACCTGCGATCAACGCAGTCCAAACGAACGGTGAAGCGCCTGGCAGATGCGCTGCTGAATGCCGGGTATGATTTCAAAGGTGAGCATAAACGCTGGCTGACTTTGGGGGTCCCGCGCACCTGGGACTTGCTCAGCGCGCTGAAAGCCCTGGCGGCGCATGGTTACACCCAGGACGCACGGTTCGTGCCTTTGCTTGAACTGATGTTGAGTCGCCAGGATGGGCAAGGGCGGTGGCTGTGCGGTTCTGTCTCTCGTACCTGGCCGATTGAGAGACGCAATCGACCCAGCAAATGGGTTACGCTGGATGCGATCCGGGTGCTCAAACAGGCAGGGTAGCATTGAAGGCAGCCCGCGGGTTAACCAGCGGTCTCAGCCGACCGTCTTCGGCGCGGGTATGCGTGACGCGTTGGGCCAATCATCGCTCCGGTTAAGAGGGGAGGTGTTCGGTGAAGACCTGTAAAACATGTGAATTGATTGCCAACCGCGATGCCGGCACTGCCCCCCTCTGGGATTGTATCTATCGGACTTTGCTTTGGGATGTGGCACACTGTTACGATACAGCCTTACCCGGCTGGCTCGTCTTGGTGGCCCGGCGACATATCGAGTCCCTGGATGAATTGACCGATCCTGAAGCAGTCGAATTGGGCCGCTTGATCCGCAGAACCTCAGCCGCTTTGAAAGAAATTACTGGCTGCCTGAAAACCTATGTGATCCAGTTCGCCGAGTCGCTCGATCCACAAACCAGGCATGGCGCCGGGTTGGAGTACGAGCTGGTGCGTGCCAGCGAGCGTGAGGTGGTGATCCACATCCACGCCTGCCAGTGGGCGCGTTATTTTCAGGAGCGCCACCCGCGGGTGGGTTACCTGATGGCCTGCTGCGTGGATGAGGCCGAGTACCGGGCCGCCAACCCCCGCATCCGCATGCAGCGCACGCAGACTTTGATGGAGGGCGGGGAGCAGTGCGATTTCAGAATTTATACGGTGGATTGATGGTGAACAAAATCCCCTCCTCCGTTCGCACCCTGGTTTTGCTCTGGCTGGGCTGGTTTGTGGTGCTGTTTGGCATCCAAAAAGTGGCCCTGCTGCGCTTTCAGTTTCAGCGCCCCGACTATGCCGTGGCCTGGACGGCCAACGAGACCCGCCGCCCTGCTCACCCCCTTCACCGGCTCCCTGACCGATGTGGCGCGCGCCACGCTGGCAGTCGTGATCGTCTCCCTTCTGGGGACTCTGGCGGCCATCCTGGCACTCTACGACCTGCTGCGTGACCGGCTGGATGAAAACGGCCGGCTGCGCGCCGTTTTCTATCTTTTGATTTTCCCCTCGGCCTGTTTCCTGGCCATGGCCTATACCGAGGGGCTGTTCCTGGGCATTGCCTTCAGCGTCCTGGCGCTCAGCAAGCGCGGGAAGTGGCTGGCGGTGCTGGCCTGCCTGGTCTGCCTGCGCCAAGAACCAGCCCTGGCGCTCTTCGGCCTGGCGGTGGCTTGTCTTTCCACCTTCTCGGGGGCCGGGCAGGGATTGGCGCGCTACGTCCTGCCGGTCGTCCCCATGTACCTGGTCCTGGCGCGCGCCGGGCGCAATCCCGTCTTCGACAGGTTGTGGACGATTGCCAGTGTCTTTGCCATGGGACTTTCGGCTGCCCTGTTCGCCTTTGATTTCTGGATCGGTTGATCGGCGATCTGGATGTTTCGCTGCGCCGCTAACTCACCGCCAAGACGAAAGATCGCCAAGTTTTTTAGAGAATCAAGGAATCTTTGTGCCCTTCGCGCACTTTGCACCCTTTAGGGTCGCGCCTGCGCGGTTCAAACAGAGGAATGACAGGCCAGCAGCAGATTAGCGGCTGGTATGTCTCGTTGCGCCGCTCTGGGGGAACTCCTTTCAAAACGGTAAGGGAGAACCCCCTGATTGTGGGTTAAATAATTCGATTATAATGGGGTATCTTTTTCGAGAGGCTTTGATGATGACTACCTTCTTCGCTGCCATGCTGGTTGCCACCCTGATCTTGCTGGTCATCACCCGGCTGGCAGCTGATCGCCTCATCCATACTCATTACCGGCAAAAGACGGATTTTTTCGCTCATTATCCCATCCAGCCGGGCGATATCGTCTTCCTGGGCGATAGCATCACAGATGGAGCTCGCTGGGATGAGCTGTTCCCGGGGCTGCCGGTCAAGAACCGCGGCATCAACGCCGATACGACCTCCGGTGTGCTGGAACGGTTGGGAGTTACCCTGGCCGGGCGCCCGGCAGCCGTGTTCCTGCTGATCGGCACGAACGACCTGCCCTGGTACATGTACCGCCGTAACCGGGATATCCTGGAAACCTACGCCGCGATTCTCAAGCGCTGCCAGGAGGAATCCCCGCGCACGCAGGTCTTTGTCCAATCGATCCTGCCGCGCCATCGCCGCTATGCCAGGCGCATCCAGAGCATCAATGCTGGCCTGGCTGAGCTGGCGGCGCACTACGGCGATCCCTACATCGACCTGTTTCCCCACTTCGCCGGCCCGCATGGCGAGATCCGCGCCGGCTGGTCCAACGACAGCCTGCACCTGCTGGCCTGCGGCTACAAGCGCTGGGTCGAAATTCTGGCGCCCTATATCGAGCGTCTAAAACCTGATATCCATGCAGAGGACTTATGAACATCGGTAAACTCATCCGGCTGAACCGCCTTTTTTCGCATCCCTCCGGCCGCATCTGCTCGATCGCGGTGGATCATTTCATCGGCTATCCCATGGACCTGCCCAAAAGCCTGCAGGCGATGAAAGCCACCCTGGCTGAGATCGCCAAAGCCAACCCGGACGCGCTGACGATGCATAAAGGCATGGCAGCCACGCTCTGGATGCCTTACGCCGGGCAGATTCCGCTGATCTTGCAAAGCTCGATCATCCGCGTGGATGATACCGCCATGGAACAGGTCGCCACGGTGGAGGATGCCCTCCGGCTGGGGGCGGACGCGATTGCAGTCGCCGCTTTTGTAAAGGGTGCCACCGAAGCCCACAACTTGCGCGTCGTCTCGGATACCGTGCGCGAGGCGGCCCGCTTTGACTTGCCCGTCATCTGCCACATTTACCCGCGCCGCTTCCAAAACGGACCCGAAGTCTCCTTTGCCCCCGAGGATATCGCCTGGGCGGCCCATTGCGCAGCGGAGATCGGGGTGGATGTGATCAAAACTCCTTATTGTGGGGATATCCAGGCGTATGCCCAGATCGTAGCCAACAGCCCGGTGCCGGTCGTGGCCGCCGGTGGGCCGCGCGCCGAAAGCCTCCCGGCGGCGCTGGATAGGATGGGTGAGGTCATCCGCAGTGGGGCGCGCGGCGCCACGATCGGGCGGAACGTTTGGGGATTTCCCAATATCACCGCCGCGGTGCTGGCCTTCAAAGCCGTCATCCACGATGGCCTGACCACCCAGGCGGCCCTGCAGGTCGCCGGTTTATCATTATAGATAGGAATGATTGATGTCCAACAAATCCAAAGTCGCCGTGTTGCGCACCCAGCCCGCCACCATCCTGGAGGATTACCAGCGCCTGTTTGAGCTGGCCGGTGGGGCGCAGGCTCTGCAAGCCGGCGCCACCACCATCCTCAAAGATAATATCTCCTGGCACTACCCCATGCCAGCCGCCAACACCACCCCCTGGCAACTGGAAGGAACCATCCTGGCACTGCGGGGAGCCGGGTTCACCGACCTGGTCTGCGTGCAGAACCAGACCGTGCTGACCAATGCCTTCAAGGGCGAGGACCTGAACGGCTACGTGCCCATCTTCCGGCACTACCACGTGCCGGCGCTATACAACTTCCGCAGCGAAGATATGGCCTGGGTGCCTTACCGTCCCAAGGCCAAGATGCTGGCGCTGGATCACATCTATCCCGAGGGCATCCGCATCCCGGATTACTTCCCCGGCAAGAACATCGTCCACCTGCCCACCGTCAAGACCCACATGTACACCACCACCACCGGGGCGATGAAAAACGCCTTCGGCGGCCTGCTGAGCAAGTACCGCCACTACACCCACACCTGGATCCACGAGACGCTGGTTGACCTGTTGGCGATCCAGAAGGAAATCCACCCTGGAATCCTGGCGGTCATGGATGGCACCACTGCTGGCAACGACGCCGGGCCGCGCCTGATGAATCCCGAGGTCAAGAACGTGATCCTGGCCTCCTCCGACCAGGTGGCAATCGACGCTGTGGCTGCCCGGCTGATGGGCTTTGACCCGCTCTCCATCCGCTATATCCGCCTGGCTCACGAGCAGGGCCTGGGCGTGGGCGATGTGCGCCAGGTCGAGCTGGTGGGCGACGACCTCTCCGGCGAAAGCTGGGGCTTCAAGATTGGCCGCAACACGCACACCTTCCTGGCCTGGCTCTCATGGTATGGGCCCACCCGGGCGCTGCAGAAGCTGATCTTTCACAGCCCGTTGGTGGTGATCCCCACCTTCATCTCCGAGGTGGAGCAGGATTACTTCTACTGGCCGCTGAAATACCGGAAAACCTACGCCCGCTGGCTGGCTGAGACGGAATGGGGTAGCCTGTTCAAGCAATATCAGCTCCAAGGGCATTTACATTGAGTGTCGTTGGTGGCTTGTGATCCGGATAACTTATAGTTTCGCCAATTTGTGGTCTGCTAATCCATGAGAGTGGAACGAGGGCAGATCATTCGGGTTCTTCGAACGCACCGTTCCGAATTGAACATCTTGAGCGCGTGCCGATCTACAGCCAATCATCAAGGGTGGTCAAGAGGGTGATCGGCAGGGCTTCACCTGGCTCAGTTCTCCGGGAATATTTTCACGATCTCGTTCAACAGACCTAGTGTACTCGGTCCATAATATTCGCCGGTGAGTGCGTTAACGTTGGAGCGCATGTTGTACATCAGGCCCATGCGGCGGGCGCGTTCTTCCGGTTCGGGGACCATCACCCTCTCATCCACTGCGACATGGACCACACGCCCGAGCAAGGTCTGCCAGCGGCTGGCTTCGCGGATTGGGCGGTTCCACTCCAGGCGGCATTCCAGGTTGAAAAAGCATTCAGCGATGCGCGGTGCACCGACCAGCCGAGCGGGTTCGAGGGTAAAGCCGGCATCCTGAATCTCATCGTTCTCCGGACCGTTTTTGGCGATCGTCTCAAAGAAAGCCGGGTAATCCTTGAACGAGGGATAGTTGACGCAGAATTCACCGGTGCGCAGGATGTTAGCAAAGGTATGAGTCCCTTCCATCAGGGCCAGGAGGAATGAGAAGTGATTGCGATCTCCCACCGGAAACCCCCACGAGTGCAGGTTGGCATTGGGCTTGCCGTTCTCTTTGTAAGTGGTTACCAGGAAAATGGGGTTTGGAACGGTGACAATGTATTCAAGCCAGGAAAAGACCTCATTCTTGCCGGGCCAATCCTCGATGATGTAATCCGGTTGGGTGGTTCCGATTTCATGTTTCATTTGGAATCCCCTCCTTATTGGTAGTCAAACCGACGATTCTTAACACTCATTATACCTTTGCTCGGTGGTCAGGGCGGCCTGGCGGTATTCGGGTCAAAGAGAACCGATCTGAGCGCCGTAGAGGTTGGACTGCCCGGAGGGTTATAAACGCTGGCGCAAATTGCAGACAGGTTTGGGGTTTCCTGTAGCGCTCCGTCCTACAGAAAATAATTTTTTGTGAGTGCCCGGAACAGCTAAAGATAGTATACAATTTCTTACCAATGTTGAAATTAAATAACACAAATCCCGAAAATCGTGATAAAATAATTTAACCTAACCTAACCTAACCTAACCAGGGAGGTAGTTATTGAGATAAACCAACCATTTATATAGGGAATAGGATCTAGCGCATGGCTTCTCAGGGGGAGCCGTAAGAAGTGACGAGGATGAAGGTTCTCCGCCGCGAGGTGGAGTTAACCGGGTAAAACCGGGAAAATCGAGAGATCAGCGGATGCCTTCCAGGTCATAGGCGACCTGTGCCTGTTTCCCCACCAAACCAATCCAGTCGTTTGTCGGTTGCGCCACTGGCGCAGGTGAATGGAGCGATCGTTTCATTCATCCAGGGATCATTAATTATCGGCGTTGATCCGCACTTTCCAATTCTTTTCTCAAAAAGGGGAAGCTCCGGATTTTATAGACGTAAGGGAGGTCTGAAATGTGTGGAATTGTCGGTTATATTGGCGAGAAAGATGCCACCCCTATCATCATCCATGGGCTGCGCAAGCTGGAATACCGCGGCTACGATTCGGCTGGCCTGGCGGTGCTGCAGGATGGCCAGATTGAGGTGCGCCGCGATGCCGGAAAGCTGAGCAAGCTGGAAGCGTTGGTCCATATGAACCCGGTGCATGGCAAGATGGGCATCGGTCATACGCGCTGGGCAACCCACGGCGAACCCTGCGCTCGCAATGCCCATCCTCACGTGGGAGCCAATGGGGATGTGGTGGTCGTGCACAACGGAATCGTGGAGAACTTCCTGGAGCTGAAAGAGGAGCTGCTGGCGGAAGGAAGTGTGTTTAAATCGGATACGGATACCGAGACGATTGTGCTGCTGGTGGAGAAATACATGTCGCTGGGTTTCGACCTGGTGGATGCCGTGCGCCAGACCCTCCAGCAGATCAAGGGGGCGCATGGCGTGGTGGTCATGTCGGCGCGCTATCCGGACCACATGGTTGCGGCACGGGTGGGCAATGCCGGCGGTGTTTCGATTGGCCTGGGCGAAGGCGAGACCTTCGTCGCTTCGGATATCCCCGCCATCCTCGATCATACCCGCCAACTGGTCTTCCTGGAATCCCGCCAGATGGCGGTGGTGACGCGCCAGGGGGTGCAGGTGACCACCCTGGAAGGCAAGCCCGTTCATCATCAGGTCCATACGGTGGGTTGGGATCCGGTCTCGGCTGAGAAGGGCGAGTATCGCCATTTTATGCAAAAGGAAATCCACGAGCAGGTCAGGAGCCTGACGGATACCCTGGCCGGGCGAGTGGATTTTGACCTGGGCAAGGTGCGCCTGCCGCAGTTGAACCTGGCATCTGAGCTGGCGCAGCGCATCGACCGCATCTATATCACCGCCTGCGGCACTGCCGCTCATGCCGGGATAGTGGGCAAGGTGTACCTGGAGCGCATCGCTCGCATCCCCACCGAGGTGGCGATTGCCTCCGAGTTTCGCTACCACGAGCCCATCATCACCCCGGATACGGTGGTTCTGGCGATCAGCCAGTCGGGCGAGACGGCCGATACGCTGGCCGCCATGGATGAGGGGCGCCGGCGGGGGAGCGTGTTGTGGTCGATCGTCAACGCCATCGGCTCGCAGGCCATGCGCCTGGCGGATGGCTATATCTCCATGCAGGTCGGGCCGGAGATCGGCGTGGCCTCCACCAAGGCCTTCACCGCCCCACTCCTGGATTTATACATGCTGGCTGTGCTGCTGGGCGAGCTGCGCGGGACGGTTGGCGCAGCGCAACGCCGCCAACTGGTCAATGATCTGCGCGTGATCCCGGATATCGTCGGGCAGTGCCTGGATCGCGAGGACCAGGTGCTCAAAGCGGCGCGCGAGCTGAAGTACATCCGCAATGCGCTCTACCTGGGGCGCGGGCTAAATATGCCCATCGCCTACGAAGGGGCGCTCAAGCTCAAAGAAATCTCCTATATCCATGCCGAGGGCTACCCGGCCGGCGAGATGAAACACGGCCCCATTGCGCTGATCGATCGCGATATCCCGGTGCTGGCCATCGCCCCGCAGGATCCCTGGTATGAGAAGATGATCAGCCAGATTGAGCAGGCGCGGGCGCGCGGCGGGCCGGTGGCGGCGGTGGCCACCGACGGCGACCAGCGCATTGGGGAGCTGGCCGACCACGTCTTCTGGATCCCTCCCACTCCCTGGCTGCTGGCGCCCGTGGTGACGGTCATCCCGCTGCAGTTGCTGGCCTACCACATCGCCACCCTGCGCGGGTTGGATGTCGACCAGCCGCGCAACCTGGCAAAATCAGTGACCGTGGAATAAAAGGCCTGGTCGCCACTTGTCCAGGCCTTAGGAATCCAGTTTGGTTTTGAACGAATCTGGTTCGGTGAGTTGAGCGCAGAGACCTTCCCTTAACGACCTTTGTGGTGGGAGCTCTTTTACGGCTTGTTCCCGGCGATCCGGTTCATCTCGAACGCCTCGGGTGAAGCATCGACCGTCAGGCATTCAGCCCCAGGGGCGCAGAACACCCGGTTGGCCAGGATCCAGTTCTCGATGACCCCGTCCTCCAGCCCGATACCCGATTGGTCCACCCCCAGGATGGTGTTGGACTGCACCTTGTTGTGCTGTGATTCCTTGGTCAGCAGCACTCCCTGGTGCAAAGCCTGGATGGCATTGTTGCGCAACTGGAACTGGGAACAACCTTGCAGATTGATCCCAATATCGCCAGAAATATAGTTTTTCCCGATGACCATCTGGTTTACCCCTGCGGCCCAGATCCCATAATAACGTCCCAGGATGGTGTTCTCCGTGATCAACCAGTCGCTGGAAGCCGCGCCGATGGTAATGCCGCTCAGACCCGCCTGGAATGTGTTATTGCGCAGAGTCACATCCTGGAATTCGCCAATGACATCCACCCCATCCCCGGTGCAGAAAAAGTCAACTCCTTCCACCAGGATGTGCTTGCCCTGAAAGTCGTCAAAGAACAGGCCGTCGTCGCAGTTTTGAACCATGGCATGGTTCACCCCCCGCAATGTCAGGTTGGATACGAAGATATTCAAGGACCGGTCGTCTTCGGTGAAAAGGAAGGGACCATTCCGCCCATCCAGGATGACCGTTCCTGGGCGGGTACCCTGCGCGGTGACGCTGCCGATGGCTACCTCGATCTCATCGGCGCTGTTGATCTGATCCCCTGTGAGGGTCACCACGTTTTGTTGTGCATCTCGATCCGCCGATGCTGCCTGGAAGGGGATGAACAGCATGGTGACGAGTAAAAGAATGGATGCGAGTCTCATGGTATTTTCTCCTGTCCTTCTGAAGCCGTTGCTCTACAGAGTGGGTCTATAGTGTAAGGAGCGTCAATCCTAATAATACTCGCTGCAATCCAAAAGACTTGATATTCTTATGATAAAAGGTTGACAAAGTCAGTGATCGACTCTGACCCTGTTCTTATGGAATTCCGCCCTTGTGCGCCATCAATGTAAAGGCATCCTCCAGGGTCGTTTCGACCGACTCAATCGAATGGGTCGTCACGCCGCGTCTGGCCAGCTCCTGGATCAGGTTCTCGGTTGTCCAGGCATCCGGCCGGACGATGACATGGGCGCGGTCGCCGTGCAGGCTGGCCTGGGCAATGCCTTCCAGCTTGTTCAGGTGCTCCACCGCATCTAAGAGCGGGCTGGCAGCCAGATCCCAGGCGGTGCCGTGCAGCATTGAGTTTTTGAGCGCCAGGGGTTTATCGAAGGCCAGCAATCGGCCGTAGTACATGAAACCGACCCGGCTGCAGTGCTCGGCTTCATCCATGTAATGGGTGGTGACTAAAATGGTCTTGCCTTCGGAGGCCAACTGGTAGATCAGGTCCCAGAATTCGCGGCGCGCCACCGGGTCCACGCCGCTGGTGGGTTCATCCAGGAACAGGATCGGCGGGCGGTGGATCAGGGCGCAACCCAGCGCCAGGCGCTGCCGCCAGCCGCCTGAAAGATCCCGGGCCGGGGTATGAGCATGCGTCTCCAGCCCGGATATGTGCAACACCTCGCGGATGCGGTCCTTCTCTTCCTTCTCCGGGGTATCGTACACCCCGGCATAGAACTCCAGGTTTTCCCAGGCGGTCAGGTCGTCATACAGGGCAAACTTCTGGGACATGTAGCCGATGAAGGGTTTGATCGCCTCCGGGTTTTGGACCACATCGATCCCCAGCAACTGGGCGGTTCCTTCGGTGGGCTTCAGCAGGCCGCACAACATGCGGATCACGGTGGTCTTCCCGCTGCCATTGGGTCCCAGGTAGCCGATCACCTCCCCGCTTTCCACCGTGAAGGAGACGTGGTCGACGGCGGTGAAGTCGCCAAACTTTTTGGTCAACCCCTGTACCTGGAGGGGAAGGATTTCACTGGCCATTTGGCGCCTTTTCGACCTCTAATAGATGGATGAAAACATCCTCCAGCGTGGGGGATACCGGTTTCAGATGCAGCAGGGTGATTCCAGCTTCAGCCAGGCGGGCCGGAATGCGCGCCAGGGGTCCCTCGGCCGAGCGGACGCGCAGGTGCAGGGAATCGCCAAAAGCATGCACGTCTTCCACCTCAGGATCGGCTTCCGCCACCTGGCGGGCTGCCATCTGGGGCTCAGCCGCCAGCTCCAGGATGCGCTCGGAGAGACGGCTCATCAACTGGCGTGGCTCGCCCTGGATGAGCGCCTTGCCGCGGTTCATGAAGATGACCCGGTTGAAGCGCATGGCCTCGTCCATGTAGGGTGTGCTGACCAGGACTGCCGAGCCGCTGCGCAGCAGCCCGATCAGCAGGTACCAGAATTCCTGCCGGGCCACCGGATCCACGCCCCCGGTGGGCTCATCCAGCAGCAGGATCTTGGGGTGGTGCACCAGGGCGGTTGCCAGCCCCAATTTCTTCTGCATCCCGCCCGAAAGAGCGCTGGCGCGCCGGTCGGCGAACTGCGCCAGTCCGGCAAATTGGAGCAGCTCTTGCGAGCGTCCGCTGAGCTCCATATCCGGGACGCCGAACACTTCCCCAAAGAAATCCAGGTTCTCTTTAACGCTCAGGTCGCCATACAAGCTGAAGCGCTGCGCCAGGTAGCCAATGTGCTCGCGCGCCTGGTCCACCTGCCTGGGAATCTCGTAGCCGGCGATGCGAATCCGCCCGCTGGTCGGCTCGAGCAACCCGCACAGCAGCCGCATGGCGGTGGTTTTTCCCGCCCCATCCGGCCCCACCAGTCCGACCATCTCTCCCGCCCTGATCTGCAGGTCGAGGCCATCCACTGCCCGGATGGACCCAAAGGTTTTCACCAGGCCCTCGGCTTCCAGCAGGATATCGGCGTCCATCTTATTTCTGCTCAAGAGTCACATCGGCCGGCATGCCGGGTTTGAGCTGCAAATCCGGGTTGTCAATCACCAGGCGCACGGCATAGACGGTATCTTTGCGACCCTGCACGGTCTGCACATTGCGGGGGGTGAATTCGGCTGTATCGGCGATATGGCTGACCCTGCCCCAAAAGACCTTGCCCGGGTAGGAATCGACCTTCACCGGGTAATTCTGCCCCAGGAAGATCTGGCCGTAGCGCTCCTCAGGGACGTAGACGGTCAGGTTGAGCTTTTTCAGGTCCCCAACGGTGACCAGAATCGAGCCGGCCATGACCAGCTCGCCCTCTCGAAAGGGGCATTCCAGCACCACGCCTTCGATGGGGGAGCGGATTTGCTCGGTATCCCCGGCGGTTACCTTGACGATCACCAGGGTCTGGTCTTTCTTGACGTAGTTGCCTTCCTCCACGTTCAGCCGGTCCACCGTCCCGCCCAGCCGGGTGCCCAGGTGAACCTGGTCGGCTTCGATGTTTCCCGATACGATGGTGGGGCCGCTGGGAGCTGAGGCCAGCCAGATGAAATAAATGCTGGCGGCCACGAACAGCACTCCGGAAATGAGGATGGGGATGGAGCGGCGGGAGATTCTGGGAATTTTTATTTTGGGTGCACTAGACATAAGGTCGGTCCTTGTAATA